>Ga0315284_10001214_pt1 | contig 36584 bp, 42 predicted proteins | sample YL17G09_16_MG_FD_203696 | JGI IMG/M metagenome (GOLD analysis project Ga0315284, IMG submission 203696) | Sediment microbial communities from Yellowstone Lake, YNP, Wyoming, USA - YL17G09_16 | ecosystem: Environmental > Aquatic > Freshwater > Lake > Sediment | place: USA: Wyoming | collected...
CAAGGCCTGAGAAGCGCATAGGCAGCGACGAGCTCTGGGACAAGGCGGAAGGAATTCTTGAGCATGTGTTGAAATCCAAAAAAGTCAAGTACAAGGTCAACAAAGGCGACGGTGCGTTCTACGGACCGAAGATAGACTTCCACATAAAAGATTCGCAGGGAAGGAGCTGGCAGCTGGCCACGATACAGCTGGACTTCGCCATGCCAGAGAGGTTCGAGCTGACCTACAACGGCGAGGACAACAGGCCGCACACGCCTGTGATGCTGCACCGCGTTGTCTACGGCGCGCTGGAAAGGTTCATCGGCGTGCTGCTGGAGCACCTCAACGGGGCGCTGCCGGTCTGGCTTTCTCCTGTTCAGGTACGCGTGCTTGCCTTCACTGACAGGAACAACAAGGCTGCTGAGAAAGTATACAAGGAACTTGTCGCGAATGGCATAAGGGCCGATGTGGACCTTGAGAACCACACCGTGGAGCACAAGGTCAGGGAAGCCGAGCTGCAGAAGATAAATTATATTCTGGTTATTGGCGACAAAGAGGAAGAAAAAGGCACGATAGCAGTCAGGACAAGAGGCGTGAAGAAGATTGACTTCGGCGTCAAGCTGGCTGACTTCGTGAAGCAGGTTTCTGCTGAGATTGACGGGAGGAAGTAGGTGACTACATTTCTGGATTTTGTAGTCACTACAACACTCAATATCGACGTATTTATACCTACATGTGATATTATTATTGTATTTATATCATATGTAGGTACAAGAAACGCGCAAACTCCTACGACCCCTGCCTGCCGGAAAGTCTTCCGTACTCCTTGAGATAATGCCTGAAGAACCAGCTTAGGAACGGCGACCCATCCCCCTTGGTTTGGCTTCGTTCAAGCGCGCTGTAGTAGCTGCTTCTTTTCACGTAGGGTATGTCAAGCATGGGATACCCGTGTTTGTTAAGGACGAAATTCATCATGAGCCTGGATATCCTGCCGTTGCCGTCCCCGAACGGGTGTATTGTGACAAACTTCAGGTGCACAAGTGCCGCAAGCTCGACCGGATTCAGCTTTCCCTTGTTTGAGTTGTACCAACTGAAAAATTCATGCAGCATGAAGTCCAGCTCCGCCGGCAGTGGAAGCATCACATTGCTTCCGGAAATGCCAACCCTGTAATTTCTTATCCTGCCTGCAATGTCGGGTTTGGTCTTTTCGAAGAGCCTCTTGTGCCAAAGCAGCACGGCTTGCAATGAAAGGTCTTTCCCGTAATCCAGCATCTCATAGAACACCTGCCTGTGCGCTTCGGCCTCATAGACGTCGCCAATGGGCTTCTCATTAGGCGTGATGCCGTGCTCGAGGAGGTTGGCAGTCTCCCTCAGCGTCAGGCTGGAGCCCTCTATCCTTTGAGTGTCGTATGTAAATCTCGTGGCAAATGCCTGCATATCTTTCAGCCTCGCGGACGGAGGCTTGGCTTTCTGCTCCCGCGAATAGTTCCTTTTTATCATTTCAAACTTCGAGAACCACTTCTCCTTGTAAAGCTCGAGCATGAAAGCCCTCTTCCGTTTGTCGATGTCGCTTGGGATATCTTTGCCAAGGTAAACCACCTTCTTTACGACCTTCCCTCCTTCCCGCATGCTGTGTTCAAGATAGTAGTATTCACTTCCTGATACCGTATTCTTCTTTATCGTTGCCATATTGTTTATTGTACCTACATATTTATAAATATAATACAAAAAGAGTTATTGTAGGTACATATATGCCATGTATGCGTCTGCAGAACTACTTCCTGCCCTTGCCCCAGGCGTCCCTGACCTTCGAGGTGTCGTAGAATATCGAGAGGCGGTCTATCCTGCCGTTTGGCGAGACGCTGAAGACATCAACGCCCTCGAAGTTTGTGAACTTGGAATTCTTCAGTATCCACTGGTAATTGTAGTGCGCGGCAATGCTGCCGGGCTTCGCCTTGTTCTCAAAAATGTTAAGCAATGTTATCTTGGACTTCGCTGTGTCCTGCAGCAGATCCTTGAAGAACTCGGACGCCTGCATCCTGCCGTACAGCGGCGAGTCAACGATGGCATACTTGGTGAACAGACTGATTATCTTGTCATAGCTGCCGCTCTCTAGCGCCTGGAAATACGCCCTCACCGCTTCCTCGGGTTCCATAAATATCCTTGTGGCAACAGGAATATATGCCAGTAACATTTGACGAGTTTCTCAGGGTCGACATGCGGGTGGGCAGGGTTGTTGAAGTGAAAGACTTTCCAGAAGCCAGAAAACCCTCATATAAGCTGAAGATAGACTTCGGCCCTGAGATGGGGATAAAACAGACATCAGCGCAGATAACTAAACTATATAGTAAAGAGGAGCTGGTCGGGAGGCAAGTCGTGGCAGTTGTAAACTTTCCCCCGAAGCAGATAGGCAAGTTCATTTCAGAGGTTCTGGTTCTCGGCGCTATGTGCGACGGCGGGGAAGTCATACTTCTCCAGCCTGAGAGGGAGACGACACCCGGAAAAAGAATAGCGTAGCAGGCTTTCGCTTGTCGCGTCTGCTGATGCGAACGTTTAACTTATATTAATGCGTGATGTAAATTATATTCATGGACAAGCCGCTTGCGGTCTGGGGACTGCTCCTTCTCATTGGCTTCCTGGCAACTCATTATCTCGTATTCTCCTATGATTACACGTACATACCGGCGGTTTGGGTAGTTTTAGCGGTGGTTGGAGTGGCATGCAGCAGGGGGTGTTTCTGCTGCAAGAAGAAGGGCAGGCTGGGCAGGAAGTGTTCGTGCTGCTGTTCCGGCGCCATGGCAGTCGCGGCGGCGGAAGGAGTGATTCTGACGGCAGCCATAGTCATGCAGCTCGTGGCAATCTCGCCGTTCTACATCCTCAGCGTCTGGCTGCTTGTCATCGGCGCTGCGGCAGTCGCCGACGGCATGAATGGCAGTCCGCTCAAGACTCAGCTCGGCCTGTTCTGGCTTTTCTCGGCGGTTTTCTTCCCGTTCGTCACCAACTACCAGGGCTCTTCGCTGCTCATCGGCGCGCTTGTGATGGGAGTGCCGCTGATGCTTGCGGGGATTGTGAAGAAAGAGTAGATGTTTGCTTTCTTGTTGTATAGTTACTGATGAAAAGAAAATGTAGCTCCAACAAAAAACAAACCAGTCCTGTTGTTGTGACTACTAATTACCTCTCCAAAATGAAGTGCCTGCGGTGTTCCTTCTCTTCCGGCAGGGTGAGCATGACCATGTTGGGGATGTCGCCGACGCCCATGACGTCCGAGTTTTCCTCAATCTTCAGCGCGCGGTTGAGTTTTTGCGCCTTGTCCGCATAAATCTCGAAGAGCACGTCGCCCTTGGCAACCCTGTCGCCTATCTTCTTGCGGAGAAGTATGCCCGCGCCCTTGTTACTCGGGCATCCCGCCGCCCTGGCTATCTGCGTTATGGCATTGTTGTTTATCCACCAGATGTGCCCTGATGCGTCGGACTCAACCTTGACATGCTGCCCGCCTACAGGAATGTCGGACGGCCTTATGTTCGGGTCCCCACCCTGCTCAGCGATTATCTGCTTCATCTTTGCGAGTGCCTTGCCGCTGGCCAGCATCCTCCTTGCATGCGCCTCGCCGTCCTTCATGCCCCTGAAGCCAAACAGGACGCCCGACAGGTGGCAGGCCTTCCCCACAAGGTCTGCCGAACCCTTGTGCGCGTAAAGTGTCTCCAGAGCCTCGCGCGCCTCAAGCGCCGGACCGATGCCGTATCCCAACGGCTGCTCGCCATATGTCGACGTGCATGATACCCTTATGCCAAGATTCCTGCCGAGTTCTATGAACTGCTTCGCGAGCTCCTGCGCCTCGCCGACCGTCTTTATTTTCGTGCCCTTGCCTGTCGGTATGTCTATGGCAAGATACTTCGTGCCTGCAGCCTTCTTCTTGGACATCACCGACGGCAGCAGCAGCGGGTCTATGGAAAGGGGATACTCTACCTTTATGAAAGCGTCATCCGCGGGCGCCATGTCGACAGCGCCGCCCCACACAAGGCAGCCGTTGGTCTTCCTGACAATCCTCGCTATCTCCTCTATGGAGTGCTCGACAGGTGCGATGCATTCCATCTTGTCAGCAGTGCCTGCGGGCGCTGTTATGGCCCTTGATGAAGTTTTGGGGATTGTCAGGCCTGCTGCAGCAACTATGGGCACAAGCAGCATGGATGTCTTGTCGCCGGGCATCCCGCCTATGGAATGCTTGTCAAATATGTCCTTCTTTCCGAGGCGCAGCTTCTGGCCTGTTTCAGTCATGGCCATTGACAGGGTTGTGGCCTCGTCCATTGACAGGCCGTGGTCGTTCAGCGATATCACGAACGCCGCTATCTCGACGTCGGACAGCCTGTCGCCAACAACATCCTCGACTATTGCTTTCATCTCTTCCCTGGCCAGCGGCTTGCCTGCCATCTTCCTTTTTATGGAATCGATGGACCTTGGCGGGTCTGCGGGAGCGACTTCAACCGGCTGGCCCGCCTTCAGCTTCAGCTGCTCAAAAAGGCTCGTATATATGCCGGCTTCGCCTTTGCTTATTATCTTCCTCGCGACGTTGACTATCGCATCCGTCTTCTTGGAGTCAAAAGAAACCTCGACGCGCTCCAGCGCCTTGACGCCCAGCTCATCGGCATCCTCCTTTCTCAGGACAATGATGGGTTTGTTCGCCTCAAACTGCAGGGGCCGTGCTATCAGCAGCATGTTTGTTATTTTGATTGGCTGGTTTATATGTTATAGAAGGCTGAAAAAATAATTGAAAACCGGCATCTGTCAAAATGCTTATATACCAGTGTTCCAAGACTTAGTTACAAATACTTGCGATGCATAGCTGTTTAAAATTGTGAGGTGTGGACATGGCAAAGAGAGCTTCAAAGAAATACTACATTCTCAAGCAGGGCCGAAACGTCTCCATATTCACCGGTCGTCAGCCACGTCAGGCGGCGTTGAAGGCAGCAACCAGGGGAATATCCGAAATCAAGCTCAGGGAGAGGGGAAGGCGCAACCGCGACGGGACCTACAGCATACACGTTTTCAGGGGTTCCAGGAAAAAGGTCACCATCTCGCCCGAGGTCAGCTGGCTACCGAGCTCTGTCTGGAAGCCTGTAGTAAAGAAGGTCAAGGTCGACAGGATAAAGTCGATAAAGTAGTCGCCTTGACAATTTTATTTTTTATTTTTTATTTTGGTTTTTGATTTTTCAGAACCCCTTCTTCTTCACGTAGCCGCGCCTGCCTGACTTCACGTAGTCGGACTTTTCCTTTTCGATGTAGGCGCCCGAGAATTCGCCGTAATCCTTTGATTCCGGCTCCTCCATAGCAGCGTCTTTCTTTTCCGCTTCCGGCAGATTTATGACAATGCTGAGTTCAGGCTTGTCGGCCCGCCTGTCAACCTCATAATCAGACATGTTGCCCATGCTGGTGTGGAATTTCCATATCAGCTCCCCTGTTTTTGCATCCAGGCAGTATGCATTGCAGTCCCAGGAGCCGAAGTAGACTTTGCCGTTGTATACGGAGCACCCCGCGGCGTTCGGGCCATTTGTGTTGAATGACCATATGAGCTTTCCTGTCCCTGCATCAACAGCGAAGAACCTGTTGTAGCAGGAGCCGAAGTAGAGGATGCCTTCGCTTGTATCACTGTATGAGAGCACCATGTCGTCCGTCTGGAACTCCCATATCCTTCTCCTCTCTTTTGTGGATATGGCTGACATGCCGCTCTCCCTCGCTCCAATGAATATCATGTCATTGTACGGCTTGCAGAGGATGCTTGTGGTCATGGTCTTGCCTGACTTGTACCTCCAGACCTCCTTTCCGTCAAGGTCCAGTGCATAAAGCGTCTTGTTGAGGCAGGTCAGGTATATGACATCTTTGTGTACGATGCAGCCGCCCAGCCCGCCGCCGGCCCTGAACTTCCATACAACACTTCCTGTCCTGCTGTCAAGCGCGTAGAAGTTCCCGCCAAAATCACCGAACAAAGCCAGACCCTTGTGCACAACAGGCATCGCTGCAATCGGGGAATTTGCTGCGAACCTCCAGACAAGCCTGCCATTCATGTCAATGCAATAGAAGTTCCCGTCCTCCGAGCCGAAGTAGATTTTATTCTCCCATTCATACGGGACGTTGCCCAGCTTTCCGTTTGTCCTGAACCTCCACTTCTCCTTTCCATCAAAGCCGATGGCATACAGGTTGTGGTCAAAGCATGAAACATATAATGCATCTTTGCCCATGCGGAATGCTGACATTATGTCGCCGGATGAAAATCTCCACAACCCCTTTCCGGTTTCCGCATCCACTGCATAGAAGTTGCCATCGCATGCGCCGAAATATGCAACGCCATTGCGGATCTCGATGTTGCTGCTTATGCTGCCGCCTTTCTTTGTGCCGAACAGCTGCGGAGTCTCGGATTCCCTTATCTCATTGAGTATCCTCGCTATGTCAATGGGCCCGAATTCCTCGCCTATGTCCAGGCTTATGCTGTCCTGGCCTTCGCTCATGTACTTGCGCATAACTAAGGTTGGAGACCTGCTTAAAATCTTTCAGAACTCGCTTGAGCTGATGTAGCCCTTCTTCCTGCTGCTTATGTAGCTCTTGCTCATGCCGCTGGCGTAGGTCGTCCTGTCAACCTCATACTCGCCCATGACTTCAGCCGGCCTGCTTTCATCCTTCTTTTTCTCATCCTCAGGCAGGGACGCAAGCTCCAGCCTTTCTATCTTCACCTGCTCGGGCGGGTGGACTGGCGACGGCGAGCTAAGGCTGGTCGCGAACTTCCAGATGAGGCTGCCGTCGCTCTTGTCAATGCAGTAGAGGTTGCAGTCCCATGAGCCGAAGACAACCATGTTCTTGTAGACAAGCGGCTTGCAGTGGATGAAGCCGTTGGTCCTGAACTTCCAGACCAGCGCGCCTGTACCCTTGTCGACGCAATACATGCTGTTGTCGTAGCAGCCGAGGTAGGCCATGTCTTCGTCGATGGTTATCTCGCTGACAGCGGCGTCTGCCTTGAAACTCCAGACCGCCTTTCCGTTGGAGTCAAGGCAATGTACCTTGTCATCGATGCAGCCGAAGTAGACGCGGTCCTCCTCGGCGATGGGGCAGAGCACGCCCCCGTTTGCCGCGCGCTTCCATTTCAGCTTCCCGTCAGGCGATATGGCATAGAGGTGCCTGTCCCAGGAGCCGAAGTATATTGTGTTGTTCTTCGGATCATGGGCGGCTGGCCATGCCGCTATCCATGCCTGCGCGTTGAACTTCCAGAGCATCTCGCCTTTCAGGCTGATGCAGTACAGGCACGAACCCAGATAACCGGTATAGATTTTGTCATCCAGAATGAGCGGGTAGGTGAGCGGGTAGGACGTTTTGAATATCCATATCAGGCTGCCGTCCTTTGCATCGAGCGCATACATGCAGCCATCGGTTGAAGCCACATACAGCCGCCCCTTGTATTCTGCTGCGCTGTTGCCTATTGGGCCGTTGGTCTGGAACTTCCATATCAGCCTGCCTGCGTCAGCATCAATGCAATAGACGTTCATGTCGCCGCAGCCGATGTAGACGCGGCCATCCTTGCATGTCGCCTCGGCTTGTATTATGCCATTTGTGGAGAAGCGCCAGATTTCCTTGCCTTCCAGTGTGAGGCAGTACAGGTTTTTGTCATAAGCCCCGACATATATCTTGTTCTTGTAGATAGCAGGGTTGGCTGTTATCGTCCCGCCTACGCCGACCCTTTCCCAGAATGTCTTGTCGCGGAAGCTGCTGTACTCTATTATGTTTCCCCAGCTCTCTATGTCCTTGAACTCCCCTTCCATCCGAACCATCCTTCCAGACCCTCCGCCCTTCGTCTCTGAAGCGAAGCTTCAGGACGTGCCTGAGTTCCTCAGAACTCAGTAGCACAGGGCGGAGTAGTTCATATCATGCCGAATATCAGCGAGAAAACGTCGCCCAGCAAAAGGATGACGATGAGGGCTATCACGAAGACGGGCGCGAACCTGACGCCTTCCTTTATCCAGATGTGCCCGCCCCTGCGCTTGAGCGCCCTAACTTCCTTCAGGCTCAGCACGCGCCACTTGCCTCCGACAGGCACGTCGCCGGCGCGCAGCCTGCTCACAGGTATGCGGCGCTTGAAGAGGTTCTTCTCTATGTACATGCCGTAGCGCGAAAAGACCACGATGAACGCTACCAGCGCAGGGAATGACGCGGCCAGCAGCGGCGAGGGCGGAGTGAGGCTGAATGTAAAGAACATTGCAAGCAGGAATGCAAGGTATGCCGCCGTAGCGCCGCCGACGAGCACGACGGCGCCCTTGTAGTCTCGCCTGAAGCTCCTGATGAAGCCCCTGTAGATGTCAGGCCTTGTGAATGACAGGGCGACTGAATAAACTATTATGTAGGCGAACGCGACAAGGAAGAAGTTGAAGAGCATTGCCACAGGGAAGGGGAAGACGCCTGAGTATGCAAAACCTGATGGGTTCGGGAAGAGGAAGCCCAGCGCGCCCAGAAGCCACGCGTCGCCGTCCCCCCACTGCTTCAGGAAGTACATTGCAAGCCCCAGCGCAAGAAATGCAACCCCTATAAGAACCGAGCTGGTGATGATGCTCCAGTCAGCCAGCAGCCAGGCCGCCACGCCCCTGACGGCGAGGGCAAGGATTATCATCGAGTATGGCAGCCAGTCAGGGAACTCCGTTGTTTTGAGGTCCCAGTAGCCCGCCAGTCCGAAGCCGGCCACGCCTATTGCAGCGAGAATCCACTCAATCATGAGTATCATTTGGTCCGTGGGCTAAATATATTCAAAGAAAGCGAAAGAATGGTTATGGGCATTTTCAGCAAAAAGAAGAAAGCTGTCAGGCGCCCCGGGTGGGACCAGCCTTTCTATACGCCGAACGAGTCGCGCAGCAGGGATTACAGGCTCTTCATGGAGCAGGAGCTGCAGAAGCCGGGCTGGTACGAGGCTGCGGTGGGGTTCGCGTCAAAGATACTGCACGTCAAGGCTGACGAAGGCACGAAAAGGCTTGTCGACAGCGCGGTGAGCTTCACCGGAATGAAGATAACGCCTGACGGCGTGATGTCCCTGTTCGTCACCATCATAATAGCATTCGCGGCGCTCGGCATCATGCTGATGGTGAGCGGCATCGTGCCTTTGCTTGGCGGGCTCATGGTGATAATAGTGGGCGCGCTGATTGCCTACTACCTGCTGAAGTATCCGGGCTATGTGCTGAAGTACACGAGGATAGACGCCAGCAGCCAGATAGTGCTGGCGATACTTTACATGGTCGTCTCCATGCGCATCTCACCGAACCTTGAGGAGGCGCTGCGCTTCGCAGCGTCCAACATATCCGGCGCGCTTGCCTGGGACATGCGCCGCCTTCTGTGGGACATAGAGATGAGGAAATACTATTCGGCCGACGACGCAATGGACGACTACATAGTCAGGTGGAAGCCTGAGAACGAGGAGTTTTCCGAGGCGTTGCGCCTGATAAGGGATTCAAAGCGCCAGACGCCCGAGCGAGGGAGGCTGCTGCTGGACGAGGCGCTGAGCGTCATACTCAAGGGCACCAAGGTCAGGATGCGGCACTACGCGCAGGACCTCCGCCTGCCTGTCATGGTCATACACATGATGGGCATAGTCCTCCCCATACTCGGCACGATAATGGCGCCTCTGGCTGCGGTCTTCATGGCCGACGTGGTCCAGCCAATCCATTTCATAGTGGGATATGACATCGCCCTGCCCATAATCATAGTCTGGTTCATAAACAGCACGCTCAGGAGGAGGCCTGTCACCGTATCGCAGGTCGACATAAAGAGCCATCCCGGGTTGCCGAAGCCCGGCCATTTCATAATGGGCAAGAGCCAGATACCTGCGCTGCCGATAGGGATCATTGTAATGGCGGCTTTTCTGGCATTCCCGATATTTTACTTTGCCTCGAACCCCGGGCTTATGTTCCCGCCTGTTGTCGACGGCAAATACGTTTCGCCGCCCGACCCTGAACATGTGTTTACGACGGTGATGTCGATGATGATAGTCATAGGCATAGGCGTCGGCCTTGCGGTTTATTTCATGCTTGCAAACTTCCAGGCAGTCCGCGTCAGGTCAAGCATGAACAGCATCGAAGGAGAGTTCGAGCTGGCGCTGTTCCAGCTGGGCAACAGGATAGGCGCAGGCACGCCGACCGAGGTGGCGATAGAGAAGTCCATTGACGACGTCAAGGACCTGAAGATAGCCATGCTGTTCAAGCTCACGCTGCGCAACATACGCGACCTCGGCATGACGTTCGAGGACGCGCTGTTCCATCCCCAGTGGGGCAGCCTCAAGTTCTACCCCTCAAAGCTGCTGATTAACATCATGAGAACCGTTGTCGACACGTCAAAGAAGGGCACAAGCTACGCGGCAGAGAGCATGCTGAAGATATCGCGCTACCTGAGGAATATCAGGGAGACGCAGGAATTCATCCGCGGCATGCTTAGTGAGACAGTCAGCAGCATGAAGTTCCAGGCCTACTTCCTGACGCCGCTCATCACAGGGCTCATCGTGTCCATGGCCGACATAATAATACAGGTGCTCACCACGCTGGGCCAGTACCTGCAGAAGATGCAGATGGGTTCGGCATCCAGCCTCGGGCTTGACTTCTCGCTCATATCGCTGGGCACGCCCTCAACCTCGCCCGCAGTCTTCCAGATGATAGTCGGAATATACCTGCTTGAGATGGTCGTAATACTGGCGATGTTCATCACGAAGATAAGCGAGGGTGAGAACAAGAGCCTGCAGTGGTATACGGCAGGCAGGATGCTGCTCATCAGCATGATAGTCTACTTCATGGTGGCCTATGCCTCGACCAGCATGTTCGGTGACCTGATAAAGAATGCGCTGTCAGGTCTGAACATGGGGGTGTGACAACAATACAACCAGATGATGCCCCTACTTAGCGCCTTTTGGCCTTCTCCACTCGCTTTCCCGCCTGTAGGGGCTGGAGTACTGCTTCTTGTCGGAAGATTCGAAAAAACCCAGCCTGTTCTTTCCTTCCTTCTCCGGCCCTTCCCCTGTGTATGCAATCTCGATGATGTCGCCCTTCTTGACCTTCACATGGTCTATTGGCAGGTCAGGCTCGGAGTCGTTGACAAAGACCAGAACGCCGACCTTGCTGGTGCCGAACAGCTTCTCGGCTTCCTTCTGGAACTCTTCCACCCTTTCCAGAAACAGGCCGAACTCCCTGTGGTCGCTCCACCTGGCTGAGAGCTTCTTCTCCTTCAGGTATGCCTTCACCTCGTCGGAAAGTTTTCCGCTGCCTGCGGAGCTGAACCTTCCGATGGAAACAATCCTGTAGACTTCGCCGTCAATGAACCTGTCTATGATTTTCATGGTATCACTTGTGCGCCCAGAACACCGTCACCACTCCCTTGGCGACGCTGTCCACGCGGCCGAAGCCCACCCGCTCCATCTGGATTATGCTGCCTGACTTGGCTTTCTGAATGTCAGGCTCGCCAAGGCCTTCCTCTGAGCCTTCGGGCCTGCGGAGGATGACCTTTATGTTCGGCTCCGAGACCCAGTGAAGCTTCTGCAGCTCGGCCTTGGGCTCGTTGCCGATGAAATCCGTGTGCGCGCCAAGCTTGATGTTGCAGAGGCCTTTCAGCCTGACAACCTTTCCGATAAACTCATGGAAGTCAGACGCATTCACATAGATTCTTTCATTGTCCACAGGCACGGACCTCTGACCTCTCTTCGGAAAGTCCGGATGCAGCTGCATTTTTGCCTTCTTTTCCTTCAGCCCGGCCACCTCGACCCTGACAGGCTCGAAGACAACCATGTACCGGTTGGCTTCCTTGTCTATCAGCTTCCTGTTCTCCGCGTTCAGCGAGTCGATGTTGAATGTGATGTCTGTCTTGCTCAACCCGCACGCGAACACGGCCTGACGTATGGCCTGAGGCTGATAACCTCTCCTCAGCAGCGCCCTTATGGTCGGCAGGCTCGGGTCGTCCCAGCCGGCAATCTTGCCTGATGCAAGCATCTCGCGGATGTCGCGCTTGTGCAGCTTGCCGCCAGCCATTGACGAGCCGCCTTGCACCGTCACTCCGTGACGGGCAGGCCATGACAGCTTGCTGTCATGAGCCCCGCGGCCAGACAGTTTCAGCATGCCGAAGTTTATGGTGACTGGCGGCTTCCAGCCGAGCGCATCATAGAGCCTCTCCTGCACAGCAGTGTTGTGCTCATGCTCCTTTCCCCTGAACACGTGCGTTATGGCCTGCATGTGGTCCTCGACGACATTCGCGAAGTTGTAAAGCGGCCAGACATGATACTTGGTTCCTGTTAATGCGTGCTTCTCATTCGCTACGCGCAGCATCGGAGGGTCGCGCAGCGCAGGGTTCGGGTCAGCCATATCTGTCTTCATCCTGACGGCGAGGCCTTCCCTGCCCTTCAGCATATCCTTCCACAGCTTCAGGTTATCCTTGGCGGACTGGCTTCTGTGGGCGCAGTCTCTCATATTGACCTTCATCTGCCTGAACTTGTCAGGGTCGCATGAGCAGACGTAGAAAGCGCCCTTACTAATCAGACGCTCGGCTATGGAGTAATAATCATCCATATGCTCTGACTCAAGGACAGCTTTGTCCCAGTCAAAGCCCAGCGACTTCATGTCCTGTTTTATCCACTCGTAGGCATCCTTGTCAACCTTCTTGGGGTCTGTGTCTTCGAAGCGGAGGATGAACTTTCCCTTGTACTTGCGCGCATATTCATAGCTCAGGCCCAGCGCGCGCAGCACGTGCATGAGGTGCAGCGGGCCTGACGGCGCGGGTGCGAACCGTGTCACAACCTTGCCCATGACAGCGCCCTCCAGCGGAGGCAGAAGCGCCTGAACCTTCTCCTTCCTCTCCAGCATGCTGTCGTCAATGGCAGCGAGCCTTTTCCTCTGCTCCTCGGGCTTGAGCTTGTTGACATCCCTGACTACGGCAGCGACTTCCTTGCCCAGTTCCGATGCCTTAGCTCTGAGGCCGGGCTGCTCTGCGAGAATCTTGCCCATGACCGCGCCTGCATTTGCCCTGCCATTGTAAAACACCGCGTTCTGGAGGGCGTACTTCAGCGCCAGCTCCTTTTCTGGGATGGTTTTGGCCATGAATATAGATTTGTCTGGTTGGATTAAAAAGGAAAAAAAGAAAGCCAAGGAGAAACCGCTTCGTTACCTTGTCGAATGCGGTGGTCAAAGTTATGACAACTTACATCTCCACGACCTTCTCTGCAAGGAACTTCTTTATCTCGGCGTCGTCGGGTATGGCTATGGACTTTTTGAAGGTCTTTGAACCGTCGGTCCTGAAGAAGCCGCGGGAGATCGAGATGAACTCGTTGTTGCCCCCTTCTTCGACGATTGCCTTTTTTCTGGCTATTTCAAGGAAATTGTTCTTTCCGAACTTTATTTCCTCGGCTTTCATCGTTTCGAATTCTACCATTTTATGACCTCCTGTTTGCATCCACACGCCAGTTCATTAGGGTTGCCCGAAATGATACGGTTTGTGGAGGTTTGTTTGCCAGCATTTATTATGCCGGTAGATAGAGTATGAAATCATTGCTTATAAATATAATATCCCTATTACACGCAAAGAATGATGGCGATTTTATGGCAAAGGCAAACGTAGTCGTGGTGTATTCGACCACAGTCTGCCCGTGGTGCCACAGGGTGAAGCAGTGGCTGGAGGAGCACCACATCAAGTACCAGGATATCAACGTGGGCGAAGACCAGGCCAAGGCGCAGGAGATGATAGAGAAGTCGGGCCAGATGGGCGTGCCTGTCATTGAAGTCAACGGCCAGATAATTGTGGGCTTTGACGAGGCGAAGCTGAAGGCGGCATTGGGCATCAAGGGCTAGTTTTCGGATTGCAGCGGCAACATAGCGGGCGAAAGCATATTTTCGTGAGTAGAAGTTCATTTAAATCTTACAGGCAAGATAAACACTGGGAGCGCGGAGACGATGGCTGAAATCACGGACGAGAAGATGGCGGAGCTGGTGGCCAAGTTCAAGGAATTTCTGAGAAGCGTATGCTACAGCCAGCTCATTAAGGCGACGAACGAGGGCGCAGCGCTTGTTGTAGACTACAAAGAGATGATGAAGTTCAACCCCGAGTTCTGCGGCTGGCTGGCCGAAGACCCCGATACCATGTTCAAGGTTTCGAAAGAGGCTGTGAGGCAAACCGATCTGGGCCAGCAGGAGGAGCTGGAGTCCGTCTCCGAAGGCATCGCGCATGAGGCGGAACCCGAGCATATCCCCGTGCGCTTCGCAGGCCTGCCTGACATCATAAACATCCGCGACATAAGGTCAAAGCAGCTGGGCAAGTTCATCGCTACAGAAGGCATCGTCCGCCGCGCCTCCGAAGTCAGGCCCGAGATAATGGAGACCGAATGGGAGTGCATGGAATGCGGCAGCGTGACCAGCGAGGAAGTCAGGTTTTCCGTTGTCATGAAGCCGTTCCAGTGCTCCTGCGGCGGGCGCAGCTTCAAGCAGGTCGGAAAGAAGATGATAGACACCCGGTGGATAGCCATCGATGAGCCTTTCGAGCTGACTGAAGGCGAAAGGCCGTCCCAGCTTAACATCATACTCACAAAGGACCTGGTTTCGATAGACATGCGCCGCATGACAGATCCGGGCAACCGGCTGCGCTTATGCGGCGTGCTGCGGGAGAGGCCGACAAGGGAGGGCAAATCCAATTCCTCGAAGCTTGACTTCTATCTTGATTGCAACAGCATAGAGCTCACTGAGATCGGCTGGGAGAAAGTCGAGATAAGCAAGGAAGACGAGGAAAAAATAAAACAGCTTGCCGCCGACCCGGAAGTATACCAGAAGCTGGTGGCTTCCATGGCGCCGTCCATCTACGGCTACCCCGAGATAAAAGAGTCAATCGTTCTCCAGATGTTCAGCGGAGTGCCCAAGGTTTTCAAGGATCACATGAAGCTCAGGGGCGAGATACATATTTTGATAATAGGCGATCCGGCTTCGGGAAAGAGCCAGCTCCTGAAGCTCGTGCCAACCATGATTCCGCGCGGCAGGTATGTTTCCGGAAAAGGCGTGACGTCGGCCGGCCTTACGGCAACGGTCACCAAGGACGAGCTCATGGGCGGCTGGGTGCTTGAGGCAGGAGCCATGGTTATGGCCAACAAAGGCATGCTTGCAGTCGACGAGTTCGAGAAGATGGAAGAGACAGACCAGGTGGCCATGCATGAGGCGCTCGAGCAGGGCTCGGTCAGCATCGCGAAGGCGAGCATAGTCGCGACGCTGCCCGCGCAGACGTCAGTCCTTGCCGGTGGCAACCCGAAGTTCTCGAGGTTCGACAACTACCGCTCGATAGCGGAGCAGATAAATATCCCTGACACGCTGATGTCAAGGTTCGACCTGAAGTTCATACTGCGCGACATACCTAACGCCAAGAATGACAAGCTATTGGTGGACCACGTCCTGAAGGCAAGGGAGGGCGACGAGTCTGGGATAGAGCCTGTTATAGACAACCTGACAGTCAAGAAATACATAGCATACTCGAAGAAGAACTGCAAGCCCAAGCTCACCAAGGAGACGGGCAAGCTTTTGCGCGACTCCTATCTGGATACGAGAAAGCAGGCCGAGGGAGGCAACATGCCCATTCCGATAACACTCAGGCAGTTCGAATCCATGATAAGGCTGGCCGAGGCCAGCGCCAAGGTGCAGCTGAGCGATGTCGTCAGGAAGGAAGACGCCCAACGCGCAATAAGGCTGATGAACGAGTCGCTAAGGCAGCTGGGCCGGGATTCCACGGGGCGCATCGACATAGACAAAAGCGAGGGCGGCACCAGCTTCACCGAGCGCAAGGGCCTGCGCCTGCTCCAGGACATCATAAACAACATGAGCGCGGTGAAGAAGGAAATATCCAAGAAAGAGCTTTGCGATGCCGCAAGAAAAGAGGGCATAGAGGATGCCGACTTGGACGGGCTGATAGACAAGCTCAAGCGCGAAGGCATGCTGTTCGAACCCTCGCCGGGATTCTTGCAGAAAGTTTAATGTGTGATTTTTGTGCCACCGGCATGCCCTTAAAAAATTAACTGCCAACTATCTACATGGAATACGATGGCAGGATTCTGCCTGGCGTGAGTATAGAAGGCTTCAGCTATGGCGACATAAGCGTGAGGGACGGCTACTCTGATTTTTTTCTCAAAGACGTCGACACATCAACCCAGCTGACACGGAGGATACGCATCAATGTTCCTCTTGTCAGCTCGCCGATGGACACGGTCACGGAATCGGGTCTTGCCACAGCACTTGCCCTTGAAGGCGGTTTCGGAATAATTCATTACAACTTCAATGATCTTGGCAGGATTATAACAGAACTTGACAAGGTCAAAAGGTTTGAGGCTGGATTTGTTGAGGACCCGATAGTACTATCCCCAGAGCATTTGGTTGAAGAGGCTGCAAGAATCAGAAGGGAGATGGGGATATCCACGATACCAATAACCGAGAATGGAAAACCCAACGGCAGGCTTGTAGGCATGCTCACCAAAGACGATTATTCAATGCTAAAGCATAGAGGTATGAGAGCAAGGGAAAGGATGACGCCCGGTGAAAAACTAATTGTTGTAAGATGGCCCGATCTCCCTGACGAACCAGGCAAAAAACTCGCATATGCAAATGACATCCTGCTTGACAGTCATCTGGGTACTTTGCCGGTTGTGGATGGTGAAGGGAATCTTATGTACCTTGTCACGAGGGCTGACATTGAAAAGAACGAACGGTATCCCCTTGCCAGCAAGGACCCCAAAAAAAGGCTCAGGGTCGGAATAGCCATTGGGCCAAGGGATGAATACAAGGAGATTGCGCAGGAAGCTGCAAGGAAGGGCGTCGACGCCATACTCATCGACACTGCAAAGGGCAACAGCGCGCATACCTGCATGTTTGTTGAATATCTTAAATCACTTTCTGATGATTTTGATGTGATAGCAGGCAGCATATCAACGGAAGACGGCGCCATAAGACTCATGGACGCCGGCGCTGATGCGCTAAGGGTCAATGCGGCTTCCGGATCAACCTGCATAACAGAAATCATGACGGGTGTGGGCTGTCCCCAGGGGACGGCTGTCTACAAATGTGCGCTTGCAGCCAAGGAGAGGGGGATTCCCGTGATAGCAGACGGTGCGCTGGAACAGCCTGGCGAAATAGTAAAGGCCATAGCTCTTCGTGCTTCGACCGTGATGTCAGGGTTTTTGTTTTCAGGCTGCAGTGAAGCACCGGGCTGGAAAATTGATTCTGAAAGCGGCAGAAGAGTGAAAAAATATAGGGGTATGGGTTCAATAGGGGCAATGGAACTGAGGAGTGGCATCAGATACGCATCTTCCCGCGTGCCTGAGGGCGTTGAAGGCGAGGTTGAGCCCGTGGGTAGTGTGCATGATTGGGTTCCATATCTGGTGGTGGCACTGAAGAAAGGAATGGAGAAAGCTGGCGCAAGGACTATTGAAGACCTGTGGAAGGTGCAAATCGGGCCTAGGGACAGAAAGGAGGCCGGGGTTCATGGTCTTAGTTCTTATGGAAGGGTAAAAGGAATGAAGGATTGATTTCTCATGCCATCTACGGTTGTGTTAGGCCTGCAGTGGGGCGACGAGGGCAAGGGCAAGATAGTCGACGCCCTTGCAGGGCACCATGACATGGTGGTTCGCTACAACGGCGGCGCCAATTCAGGTCACACAGTGAAAGTTGGAGAGAAAGTCTACAAGTTCCACCTCATCCCGTCCGGAATCGTACAGGGCAAGCCTTCAATAATAGGAAACGGCGAGGTTGTCGACCCTGAAGTACTTGTGGAGGAGATGGAGCAGGTTGAGGATTTCAGGGAAAACCTATACATAAGCGACCGTGCGCATCTCGTTTTGCCGCAGGACAAGGAGTGGGAGGCTGCGCTTGAAGAGGCAAAGGGCAAGGGCAGGATAGGCACAACAGGCCGCGGCATCGGCACGACCTATGCTGCAAAGATGCTGAGGTCAGGCGCAAGGGTATGCGACCTTGTTGACAGGAACGGCAATGTCGACAGGGATTCGTTCTGGAAGGTCCTTCAGTCAGACCCCATTTTTGACATACTGGAAAAGACATATGGCAAGAAAGTTTCACGCGAAGAGATACTGGAAAGATACTGCATGCTGGCCGAGAATTTCAGGGACAGGGTCGCGGACACTTCGCTGATGATATGGGAGGCCCTCTATCGTCATGGCGGGCATGTGCTCTTCGAGGGCGCGCAGGCGGCAATGCTCGACATAGACCACGGGACATACCCGTTCGTCACGTCATCCAGCCCCACAATAGGCGGTGCAAGCGCGGGAAGCGGCGTGCATGTGAAGCCGGAAAGGGTCATCGGGGTAGTCAAGGCATACACGACACGGGTGGGCGGAGGGCCGTTCCCAACCGAACTTCTGGATGAGACAGGCGAGCTCATAAGGGCGCAGGGCGCCGAGTACGGGACGACGACAGGCAGGCCGCGCAGATGCGGCTGGTTTGACGTCCCTGTAGCAAAATATGCGGTAAGGGTTAACGGTGCGACAGAGCTTGCAGTCATGAAGCTGGACGTGCTGTCAGGGCTTCCTGAAATAGAAATGTGCACGGAATACAAGCTTGATGGAAAGCCGCTTGCATGCTTCCCGTCAAGGATACATGACCTCGAGGAATGCAAACCCGAATATGACCATTTTCCTGGATGGACGGGCATCCTTTCAGCAGCCTCTTTGATGGACGACCTGCCCGACAATGCCAGGGTTTATGTGGATGAACTGGAAGGTTATGTCGGAGTTCCGATAACCATAGTTTCCGTCGGCCCTGAAAGGAAAGAGACCATTTATAGGAAGGCAGACAAATAATCTATTGCGGTGATTCTTTTGCAGTGCCCCAAATGCAACGGCGAGGCCTACCTTGTGGATGAAGAGCTGGTCAAGATTATCGAGAACACGGACCCGATGAAGGTCGTCGCCAAGGCAGTCTACCAGTGCCGCGCATGCGGCGAGCGTTTCTCGCGGCTTGTCATCGAGAACATTGACGCGAAAAGGGTGCAGGCGCAGCAGTCAAGGCAGCAGGGCATTTACAGCGGCGAGACATTCGGCGCTCCGTCGCCCAGTGCCCGCGCACCGGCAAACCCCGAAGGAGAGTCCATCGACAACCTGAGATTTTTCTGATAGACTAATTATAGTATCGGGTATGGGCTTTCAGTGCTGTTTGAAATGACAAGCGTCTTCAGTTCAGTCAGGTCAGCCAGCGAGTTGGCCTTTATCTTGCTGTTGGAGATTGTGTAGAGCGTGTCGCCTATGTAGAGGCTGCGCCTGATGTTGTCTCCGTAGCCGCCGAAGTAGTAGCCAGACTTTTTGAACACATCATCGCTGTCATAATGCGTTATCCTGCCTTTCAGCACGAAGCCGTTTGCGAGCGTGAGGTCGTAGACATAGGCGCCCTGGAACACGAAGTCGCCGTATGACCACTTGTCGGCATTTTCCTTGTCCTTTATCTCTGCCAGGGTGACCGGAATGACAAGAAGGTTCTTGTCCCTGTCGAACAGGAATGCCTTGTGGTCGCGCAGCGCCTCGGAGTCAGTCCCCCTGTCGCCGATGACAACCTTATGCATCTCAACAGGGTTTGCAACGTCCGTCACATCAAATACTGCCATCTTCAGACCCTGATACCAGGCGAAAGTGCCCTCTTCGTTGCCTTCAACGGTCTCCTTGCCGACGCCTATGATGTGATTCTCGTCATACGGGTGCAGGTAGTCCGAATATCCCGGTATCTTCAGCTTGCCAAGTATGCTTGGGCTGCTGGGGTTGGTCAGGTCAATGACAAAAAACGGGTCAATCTTCTTGAATGTGACGAGGTAGCCACGACTGCCTAAAAACCTCGCAGAATATATCTGCTCGCCTGGCGCAATGCCCTCCAGCTTTCCTGTGATGTTCATGTCAGCGCCAAGTATGTAGACATTGTTGGATGATGTGGCTTCACCGGTCCTTGAAACATAACCGACTGTGGTGGCGATCCTGAAGTAGCCGTTGTTCTCATCCATGGAGAACTGGTTCAGTATGCGGCCAGGCACCTCGCCGTTGCCTGCATATGCTATCGCGCCGCTGCTCAGGGAGAACCTGTGGACAATTGTATTTTCGCTGCTTTCTGGAACGTCACTTACGGGCATGGGCATTATCCGGTAGTTCCATTGCGTATCAGCGATGTAGATGTTCTGCTGCGAGGCATAGACGTTCTGGCCCGAGCCGACGACAACTTCCTTCTTTATTTCCGCGTTGTCATCTGTCATGGATATCGATGCTATTGTGATGAAGCTCTCTGCATCAACAGGCGGAAGGTATGAAACATCAGCGCAGCCGCAGCTGGGCGCAAGCCCTTCGCCTGTCCTGCTGTCCCTGAAAAGCGGGATTATGGTTGAATTGTCCTTTGCGGCGCTGTTTGCAGCTCCGCCGTTTTCATAAAGCATATACAGCCTCGGGTAGGAGTTGACCACGAGATAGGCGTTGCCGCCTATCTTCCTTGACGCAGTGTAGCTGCCCTCGAATTCAACAGACCTTACGAGAATGGGACTAGACCTGTCAGAAATGTCCCATAGCTGCGCCTGCGTCATCTGCACCCCGTACGGGTATGGATAGATTTCAGGCCTGGCGATTCCCATCGGCATGGGCACAGGTACTTCGCTGTACGAGTAGCCGAAGACAAGAAGGCGGTTGCCCTCTATGAACATCTCGCTGGCTGTGAAGTTGGTGAAGTTGGTCTGGCTCGCGACAGCAGCCTCTTCGGCAGGATACGCCTTCGCTATGGTCAGCATGCTGCCACCGCCATATCCATAGTAGCCTGAGCTGGACGAAGAAATCGTATAGATGTATGTGCCGTCAGTCTTGACGATGTCAGCCTCGTCGACGCCAGCGACCTGCATGTTTGTCGTGGAGTAATCGGTGCCGGACTCCGACTTGGCAGTCCCAAGGCCTGTTGTCTGCGCAGCCAATGGCACTGCCATGCCTGTCTCAAACATGCCGCCATTCCTCTGCTGGGTTGCCGCGAATGCCGCAGCCATCTCGCTGCATGAGCTGAACTTGGGCAGCTCCTGCTGGCTGCCGACCCTGAAGTAGACCGCGCCTGCGAACAATATGGACACTGCAATGACAACAAGAGCGACGCCGGCTATGGACTGGCCTTTCATCATGGTAGATATTTGTTGCCCTATCATTATACAGGTTTTGGTTTTGTTCGGGGAAAGGCGAATACTGCTTACTTCCTCATCGAAAAGACGGCGAAACTGCCGCGCTTCCATGCGGCAAAGGCGCCTGAGAAGCCGGCTTCGGTGCAGAGCTTCATGGTCTCCTCCATGGTCAGCGGATGGTCCTGTGCGTCTTCTGTTTCTTTGCCAGGATTTTCTTCTGCTGCCGCGCTGCCTGGGCTGTGACGGAAGGCATGGCCCAATCTCTGCGCATATGTTTCCCTATGCGGTTCTGTTTTCTCCTGCCTTATCAGGTCACCCCAGACGAACAGGCCGCTGGGCACGAGCCACCCATGAATCCTTCCGAGCAGTTTTGCCTTCTCCTCCATGGTCATGCTGTGAAGGGCAAGGTTGGACATGATGGCTTCATAACTGCCTTCGGGGTTGAAGTCCATCACATCCTTGTGTATTATCTCCGCCCTGTCCAGATGCCTCCCAAGCGTCGATACCGAGACCCTGACCATTTCAGGGGATGCCTCAACGCAGTCTATCTTTGAAACCGGCACAAGGTCAAGAATCATCATGTCAATGTTGCCCGCGCCCGAGCCTATGTCCAGAATCCGTCGCGGCCATTCGGCCTGCAGCAGGGCGATTATCTTTTCAGCCATGCCACTGACAGCTTCGCTGTCAGGCATGTCGCGCTTCGGCTCAGAAGCAGATGAAGTGCGCAACATCTCATCGTAGTCGGGTGCGAAGTTCTTGATGCCTTCTATGAACTTATCCGGCCTTTTGTCCTGATGTCGCCTTATGCTGAAGAGCATTGTAAAGGATTGGCAAAAAAGCATAAAAAGGGGAGGAAGTGCTACCGAAACCGAAGGTTTCGGGCATATCGTGAGCGAAAGCTCACAGATATCCCACACGGGTGACACATCAGGTCGGCTTTGCGCAAATACCCCGTGAAGGCTGCTCTCTCAGCTTGGGAAGGGGCAAACCGGCTTTATAGGTATCCCTTACCATATAATAGTACTGTCTGCAGTCTTGTTCTGGGATTAATGCAGTTTCGTTCTGGGATTAATGCAGCTTCTAAGGAAGCAAGGTTGATAAAAATGTCTTGGATATGCGTAGGATGTTCCGAGCAGGAGAACGACAACAACGATGTCCGCGGCTACGGCCTCTGCAAACCCTGCCAGGTGAAGGCAAAAGAGGAAAAGGCAGCCCTCTTCAGGAAGACAGGCTCAAGAAAGTTCCGCAAGATGTAGGCTGTTTCTGTAAGTGCAAGGCTAGTCCTGTCACAGTCAGTCACCGGAAGCTTTATAAGTATGATGTCTATATATTGTGGTATATAGACATGGTGGTTGGAATGGAGGGTGAACTGGAAACAGCAGAGAAGGCAGCCCAGGAAGGGTTGCCTGAAAGGGAGCCCGAGACCATCGGCGAGGCGCTGAAAAAGTATTACGAGGAGCAGTTGAACCATTCAGGACTGAAAACAGAAACCGGAAGGAAAGCATTCCTTCTGAAGCTGCTTGCAGACCACAGCATGGCGCTCAACTGAAGACGGAGAATGATACCTATGCGCAGGGACCCTTTCGAGATAATGAACCAGATATTCAAGGCATTGGAGGAAGGGCGGCCGGTGTCCATCAACGAGTTGGCGCATGAGACAGGCCTGCACAATGTCACGGTCAGGAAATATATCCAGATAATCGAGATGGTGAGGCGCGAGCCCACCATAGAGGTTATTAAAACCAGCCATTCAATAATTGTGAGAGTCAGAAGGTGACCAAAGGGTGAAATTGGCAAAAGGTACTGCAAATGATGGAAAAATGGGAATGAGAGCCTCAGCCCAAGATGATGGGAGTACCCCTTAGACAAAAACAGGATGACAGACATGTTCGAAAAGGACAAGACAGAAACCAAGGCGCTGAAGATGCTGCAGGTCAATGCAGTCGACCATTCGGGAAGGCTCAACATAAACGTGAAGAAGAAAGGCTTCACGCCTGCAGAGGCAGTCGGCGTGCTTGAAGTCGCCAAGCAGCAGATATTGACGCAGATGGGCGTAAAGCCGGGCAGTGTCATGCCCGGGAAGGACAGGAGCGAAAAGTGATTGAAATGGCAGAATCAAAACCCACAATGCTCCGGGTCGGCGAGCTGACGAACAGGGACGAGTTTGGACGCGGGATTGTCAGGATTGACGCCAAGGCCATGGCCGCCATCGGCATAAAGGAAGGCGAGATAATAGAGCTTGACGGCAAGCGCAAGACAGGCGTCATCGCTGTCAGGGCATATCCCGCTGACATCGGGCTGAACCTCATCAGGATGGACGGAATAACCCGAAGGAATGTAAGCGTTGGTGTGGGCGAAAACATCAGGGTCAACAAGATACAGGCCAAGCCCGCCGACAAGGTCGTGCTTGCGCCCGCGCAGAAGGGCATGATGATACAGGGAAACATAGCCGAGATGCTGAAGAAGAACCTGTTCATGAGGCCTGTCATGAAGAAGGACATAATCATGCCGTTTCCTGTCGTCAGGAGGCGCGAGAGTTCGCCATTTGAGGATATGTTTCCCGAGCTGCGCGAGTTCTTCGGCGGGATGAACAACTTCATGCCAATACCCGGCGACATGAGGTTCGCCGTTGTCTCGACATCGCCTGAAGGCATAGTCCAGGTAGGCGAGGACACCGAGATAGAGGTCAGGCCTGAGGCTGTTGACATTGAAGAGAAGGAAAGGCCCACGATAACCTATGAAGACATAGGCGGCCTTGAAGAACCCATACTGAAAATCCGCGAGATGGTCGAACTGCCGCTGCGCCACCCTGAACTGTTCGAAAGGCTTGGCATAGCGCCTCCGAAGGGAGTCCTTCTTTACGGCCCGCCCGGCACAGGCAAGACTTTGCTGGCGAAGGCTGTCGCGAATGAGTCCGGCGCGGCATTCTTCTCCATTGCAGGGCCTGAAATCATGGACAAGTTTTATGGCCAAAGCGAAGCCAACCTGAGGAGCATATTCGACGAGGCGGAGAAAAACTCGCCGAGCATAATCTTCATTGACGAGATTGACAGCATAGCGCCAAAAAGGGAGGAAGTGACAGGCGAGGTGGAGAGGCGCGTGGTGTCGCAGCTGCTGACGCTTATGGACGGGCTGAAAGGCAGGGGCAAGGTCATAGTTATTGCTGCAACCAATCAGCCCAATTTGTTGGACCCTGCCCTGAGAAGGGGGGGAAGGTTTGACCGCGAGGTCGAGATAGGCGTGCCTGACCAGAAGGGCAGGAAGGAGATACTGCAGATACACACAAGGAACATGCCGATTACAAAGGACGTCGACCTGAACTGGCTCTCGTCCATAACCTACGGCTTCGTCGGAGCCGACCTTGAGGCGCTGGCGAAAGAGGCAGCCATGAGCGCGCTGCGCAGGAACCTGCCCGGCATAAGCTGGAAGAAGAACGAGGAGATTCCTTCTGATGTGATAGACAAGCTAAGGGTCGAGAAGCAGGACTTCGAGAATGCGCTCAAGATGGTGGAGCCCAGCGCAATGAGGGAGGTCATGATAGAGATACCCAACGTCAGCTGGTCTGATGTGGGCGGGCTTGAGGATGTCAAGGGGCTGCTCAAGGAGGTTGTCGAGTGGCCGCTGAAGAACCCCGACGCCTTCAAGCGTGTCGGAATAACGCCGCCGAGGGGCGTGCTTCTTTACGGCCCGCCTGGCACAGGCAAGACCATGCTCGCGAAGGCAGTCGCGCACGAGGCGGGCGCGAACTTCATCTCAGTAAAGGGGCCTGAAATGCTTAGCAAATGGGTTGGCGAAAGCGAGAAGCACATCCGCGAGATATTCAGGCGCGCGAAGCAGGTTGCCCCTGCCATAATATTCTTCGACGAGATTGACTCGGTCGCGCCGAAGAGGGGCAGGAATAGCGACAGCACCCATGTGACTGAGAATGTGGTTTCGTCCATACTCACAGAGATGTCCGGGCTTGAGGAGCTGCACAATGTCGTCGTCCTCGCGGCTACCAACCGGCCGGACATCATAGACTCGGCGCTGCTCAGGCCTGGACGCTTCGACCGCCAGATAATAGTGCCTGCGCCTGACGAGAAGACGCGCCTCGAGATACTCAAGATACACACGAAGGACATGCCTCTGAAGGGTGTCGAGCTGAAGGCGCTCGCGAAAGATACGGATGGCTACAGCGGCGCAGACATTGAGGCGCTGGTGCGCGAGGCTGGGATGAACGCGCTGCGCAAGGACATGAAGGCAAAGGAAGTGACAGCCAAAAATTTCAGCGAGGCTCTGAAGGTCGTAAAGCCCAGCATAGACCCCAAGGTTCTGGAGTTCTACAGGCGCGCCGAGGAGCAGCTCAAGACAACGGTGAAGGAGAGGAAGCCCAAGGAAGACGATCTGGTGTATGTGGGTTAGAGCGCCACGCCATTGATGACGAGTTATTTTTAAAAGAATCAGAACTCCACACCAAACGACTCGGTGAACTGCTCTATCTTTTCGAACTCGCGCAGGAAGGTCTTGCCCTTGTCCGTGAGCTCGTAATACATCCTGCCGTCGTCCGTCACTTCAACGATGAAGCCCTTCTCCAGCAGGAACTCGAGGTAGCCCTTCATGCGGTTGTGGGCGAGGTTGGCGCCGTAGAGGATGTGGGTCGGCTTTATCCTGCCGCCCTTCCGCTCTACAGATGCCAGTATGTCAAAAAGAATCCTCGCCTTTGACCTTCTCTTGGCAGCCATCAGCATCAACCCATCACTTTTTCCTGCCCGCCCTCGTGAGTACCATGAGCAGCGACAAAGCGCCAAGGATGAGGAAGACGTGGGCAACTACATAGATGACCTTGCTGAAGCTCGCGAACAGCATCAGCAGGTGGAACAGCGCGAACGCAGAGAACGCTCCCATCACGAAGAACGCGCCGCGCGTCTTCTTGTCAAAGTAATTGGCAGCGCTCTTGAACGCGACGTAGGCTATGAGCAATATGGATATCAGGTGGAAGAACGGGAAGAAGACGAACCAGTACGGCAGTATGAAGAACAGCTTGTTGCTGGACTTTGCGCTTCCGGGAAGGTACATCATTATCAGCATGATGTAGGCGACTATCGAGGCTGCGTAGTATATCCAGTAGCCGAAGTCATAGACGTCGAATGATGGCTGGAACAGCGACAGCTCGGTCGACTGGTTGGTGAAATACATGTTGATGTAGGTGTAGCCGCTCGATACAGCCAGGATGAGGAAGCCTATGCTCAGGATGGTAAAGCCGTGGCAGAGGTACATGTGCGACTTCTTCGAGCTGACCTCGTAGACCCGCGACGCATTGTACGCGACCATGAAGCCTATGATGGCTGCGATAAGGTAGACTACCGTGTCAAAGCCCAGGAACGAGTAGGGAACCAGCACGTGCTCTATGGCCATAGCTTCCTATTGTATTGCCTGTTTTTATGCTATTGGACGCTTGGTTCATACTTCGCGTTCACAAAGGGGTTAAAAAGGGTCTGCCAATGTATTGATATGAATCCTTATGGGAGGGTTCTGAAGCCATGCACCATTCCCACCCGGAGCATGGCATTCACAAGGTTGTTTACGGACAACTAATTCTCCCTCCCTTTAAGGTTCATGATACAAAGCGCCTCAGGAATCCGTCTCCGACCCTTCGGCTTCCTGGGGCTTCATAATCATGCAATATGCGCTGTCACAGGTGACAGGCATATCCAACCTCTGATGTGGTTGAATATAATCCAGGAACATAACATAATGACATGAGTGCGCGATTGCCGGCTGTTGCGGGCATGTTCTACCCGAACGAGCCAAGCCTGCTGGCAAAGCAGGTAAAGGAATTCATGCTATCTGCCAAGACTAAACCCTCCTGCGTCGGGGTTGTAAGCCCCCACGCAGGTTACGGGTATTCTGGCCTGACGGCTGCTTTTGCAATCAATTCGCTGAGACCTGCGAAGAGGTTCATCATACTAGGGCCCAACCACACGGGAATGGGCAGCGAGTTCTCGCTAATGTCAGGAGGCGAATGGGCGACGCCGCTGGGCAGCGTCAAGGTTGATGGCAGGCTTGCCGCAGAGCTGCTCAGGAGGACTGACATAGCCGATGATGCAGGCGCGCATATGGCTGAGCACTCGATTGAAGTGCAGCTCCCTTTCCTCCAAAAGCGTTTCAATTCCAATTCTTTTTCGTTTGTTCCTGTCTGCATAATGAACACGAGCTATTCGGACGGGTTTATGGATGCCTGCGTCGGCATTGGAGAAGTTATTGCAGACATTGTAAAGAATTCCAATTCCGGAGATATTGGCATCATTGCAAGCTCAGACTTCTCGCACTATGTTGCCCCTGACACGATTGGAAAAAGGGAGAAGTCCATAGTCAGGGCGATACTTGAGATGGATGTTTCCAAGTTCTTTGACGCACTCTCTTCAGGGTATGCCGGTGGTTCTGCCGCGGATGCGGCTTCGTCTGTATGCGGCTACGGCCCCATAGCCGTCCTTATGGCAGCTGCGAAGAAGCTGGACCTGAAGGCTCGTGACATCGACAGCTCGAACTCAGGCGGCAGCAAGGCTGTGAGCTACAGGGCTATCGGATTTGAGTGAATGGCGATATCTTTATTAAGAGGTAAGATAATCTTACTACTATGGAAAAGAACAGGATTGACGGGATACCGGAGATAACGAGAGTAAGCTCCAAGGGGCAGGTAGTCATACCCACGGACATAAGGGAGAGGCTGGGCATAAAGACCGGCAGCGTCTTTGCCGTGTCCGCCATAGACGGCGACATGGTTGTCATGAAGAAGGTGGAGAATCCTGTAACCAAAGATGACATAGAGACTCTGGAAGGGGTCAGGAGGGCATGGGGGCAGATAGAGCGCGGAGAAGGTCGGAGATACACCATAAAAGAATTCAAGGAAAAGCTTCGCAAGAATAAGCTGGGGTAATCCGATGCCTGTAACAGAAGTTTATACTTCCGTAGAATTTGTAAGAGACGTGAAGCCGCTAGACAAGAGTCTGCGGGTGAAGCTGGACAAACAGATAGACAAGGTTATAGAGAACCCTGATGTTGGCAAGCCGCTGCGGTATGACATGAAGGGCGAAAGGACAATCTACATCAAGCCTTACAGGCTCATATACAAGGTGGAGGGCGAAACGCTCTTCCTGCTTAGATTCGAACACAGGAAGGATGCTTACAAACGCTGATGCAAATGAGACTTAAGCGCAGAATACAGAAAATTATAATCAGGGGCAAAGAACAAACCCCTCGAATGAATATAACCTAGCAGTCTAGCCGCCGATTCTGAACATTTTTGTCCCGCACTTCGGGCAGACGCCCTTCGTTGCAGGCTTTCCGTTCTTCAGCTTGACCTGTTTTGCGTCCTTGATTTCCTGCTTCTTCTTGCACTTCACGCAATAGCCAGTTACCATCTCATGACCTCCCTATCAAAATTGAAAGAATTACTCAATATTTTGTGAGCTTCCTTATAAACAGAGGGCGGGGAAAGGTTTTTAAAGGGTCATGGGTTTTTAATCCCGCAAGTGAATTATTCCACATGGCAAAGCTGCATTTCGCCACATTCGAGAGGATTCTGAAGGAATCGAAGAAAGGAGTCAGGGTGTCTGACCGCGCCACTGAGGAGTTCATTCTCGTGATGGATGAGCTGTCAAAGCAGATTGCCGCCGATGCCGCCGAGCTCGCGGAGCACGCGAACAGGAAGACCATCCTCGGGCAGGACATCAGGCTCGCATACAAGAAGATGAAAGGATAATTGTTGTTTCTCCTGCTGAATGGGCACCCCCCCCCCGACAGAAGGGGATGGCTGGCTCCTGCATCAGCGGCAATAACGCTTACTTCAGAATGCCAAACTCCGGATTAATAAGCAAGTTCGAACCAAATCATAATCAGGTGTATCAAATGCCGCCATGCGGAAGAAAAAGGAAAAGGGCAAAGATAAAGAAGCACAAGCTGAAGAAAAGGCGCAAGAAGATGAGGCACAGGAGCAAGTAGGCAGCTCGCGTGTCATGTTTTCTTTCCTTTCATTTTGTTTTGCTTTCTGTCAAGTTTCCGTAAACATCAGGCTAGCTATTTCTGTAAACCATATAAAGCAGAAACCCGAATCAATGCCATGGACGAGGCAAAGACAGAACAACCTGCGGAAGAGGCAAAACAGCAGCCCAAGCCAGACAAGCCTGCTGCCAAACTGCCGGCTATGGATGAGATAAGCCAGGTGCGCGTTTCTGTGGCAATCCATGCTGCCGCGGCCATCATAATGGGATGGGTTTCTGTTGTCCTGACAGCGATGAGCAGGACGCTTGTCGCGGGCATAATCGGCATAATCGTCATGGTTGCAGTCGGCTTCATCACGCAGAAAGCAGTCAGAAAGACTGACCGCAAGTGGTGGCTGTCAAACGGCGTCCTGATTTTCCTTCTGGTCTGGCTCGTCTCATGGACAGTATTCCACAATCTTGGCATCTGAGCCCAGATACGCCGAAGCGATTGTGGCTTCTGCGTTATTTCGCTTCAGCATCAGCTGGACTACATTCCACAATCTGATATGAGGCTTGTTTTTGTTTAAATTCTATGCAATTCTATATTATAGTGTGGACCAATGGCAGAGAACCTGATACTCTCCAACTTCAGGGACATTGAAGACGACTTTGCGATAATCGTCCTGACATCAGGAGGCAGGCTCGACGATACAAACTCCTCGATAGTCAAGGAGCTGATGAAGAAGAGGCACATGTGCCTTTACGTGGCGATAAACCAGCCCTACAGCCGCATGCTGCACCTGATGCAGAAAAGGGACGTTGACGTGGACCGCGTATTCTTCATAGACTGCATAACAGAGACAAGCGGCGGCAAGGCTGAGAGGGCGGGCAACTGCCTTTACGTCAACTCGCCCAGCAACCTCACCGAACTCAGCATAGCCATATCGCAGGCGCTACAGGCGATACCAGGCCAGAAATTCCTGTTCATGGACGCACTAAGCACCCTGATAATATACAACACGCCGAACTCGTTCGCCAAGTTCGCGCACTTCCTGATGACAAGGGTGAAGCTCATGGGTCTGAACGGCATATTCATGGTCGTGGAGAAGGAGATGGAGGACCAGGTGTTCTCAAGAATCTCCCAGTTCTCCGACAGGATAATAAGGCTCAACTGACAATAATCAAATAAGGAAATTGGGAATGGTCACGCCAATAGAAATCGGGGTTTACACGATAGTATTTACTACAGCAGTGATTGCGACAGCAACATTTTCCATAGCCGCACGGAGGTTCGTCAGGGGCGAGTTCAAGGATTTCATAAACTGGGTGGCTGCCGCTTCGATGTCCTTCCTGCTCGGCAGCCTGCTGAACCTTTTCGCCGTTGTGCTTTCAGGCACAATCTACGGTCCGACATTCCTGATGGTTGCCGGCTTCGCCTTCGTGCTGATGGGCGCCTGCTTCATCAGGGCAGCATTCGTTCTCCATGACATCTCCAAGGTCTTCGGCTTCGCCTGGATGGACAAGAATTTCGGGAAGGCGCCGAAAGCTGAAGCGCACGCCAGGCCTAAGAAAAAGAAAGGATGATTTTTGCCCGCTTCTAATGGATATAATGTCAGGTTCCTAATTATTTATCATGTCGGGGAGGGTCGGATTTCCTTCGGCTTCAGGCCGAAGAGGGCTGATGGCTCAGGCAGGCCTGGAATACATTCTCATATTCGCGATTCTCCTGGCTGCGCTGATACCAATCTTCATCTACTCTTCGGATGTGTCTGACACATCAATAAGGACGACGCAGTCGCAGGAGGCCGTTCAGCGCATCGCGGCAGCCGCCGACAGGCTTTATGCTATGGGCGGCGGCAGGATGGAGGTTGATGTCTATCTCCCTTCAGGCATCGAGGCGTTCTCCCTTTCAAACGGCACGGTGAAGCTCACGCTCAGGGTGGGGCAGGGCACAGGCGATGCCTTCCAGCCGACCAAAGGCAACCTGACAGGCGTGCTGCCTGTGACGGATGGCTACAAGAAGATAACCCTTGTCATGCTGCCGAACGGCACCGTGTGCATGGGCGACCTTTGCGGCAGCTTCGAGACGCTTGTGTTGAGCATAGTTTCGCCGCTGAACACGACCTACTACTCCGCTACACTCCTCTCTTCGCTCAACCTCAACAAGGACGGCAGCTGGTGCGGCGTCAGCCTTGACTCGGCTGCAAACCAGACCATGAGCGAGAACGCCCTCACATGGTCGCTGAGCCTGTCCAGCCTCAGCGAGGCGATGCATAATGTCATCTTCAGCTGCAATGACAGCACAGGCGCTGTCACGAAGTCAGGGTCAAGATACTTCACGATAGTCATATTGCCCGCAGTGACGCTGGAATACCCGAACGACGGCAATGTCAGCACATTCAAGAGGATACCGGTGAACTGCTCCGCTACTGACAACACAGGTATAACAAAGATAGAGCTCTGGGGCAACTTCACGGGTGTGTGGGGCCTGAGCGAGAGCTGCCCTGTCTCGGGTCCGAGCACCAGCTGCAAGTGGACGAAGGTGCTGCGCAATGCAACCTATGTCTGGAACTGCAATGCGACCGACACGAACGGCAACACGGACTGGGGTGACAGCAACTACACGTTCCGGATGAACTATCTGGTATTGCCGAACACAGGCGCCGTGATTGTGTATCAGGAGGGCAGTCCTGTTTACAGGATATGGACAAGGGCAACCTCAACGCTGAGCAGCCAGGGCGCAGCCCTTGGCTCGAGTAGCAACAGGTACTGGAATGTCCTTGTTTCAAACCCGTTCATTGCAGAGAAGCTCCTCGCCTCGGCGAATGTTGAAAATTCCATAACAGCGCAGGTGTGGAACGGCACAAACTGGACCAGCTACATAACAGCGGCCTCAAGCGTCGGAGGCGATGACAGGAGGAAGATGGGCGCAGCATACGAGCAGCTGTCAGGCGACGGCATGGTGGTATACAGGGCTGACACCACGCAGAATCCGAAGTACAGGATTTGGGACGGTACATCGTGGGGCAGCGAGGCGACCATAACGTTCTCGCAATGCTCAGGCAGCATAAACTGGGTGAGGCTGGAGCCAAAGCCTGGTTCGGACGAGCTGATGCTTGTTGTAGGGTTTTCCACAAGCCAGATATGCGCCAAGGTCTGGAACGGAGACCCCTGGGGGAGCGATGTCCTGCTTGAATCTTCCACAGAGAGCACCCAATACCAGACCTTTGATGTCGCCTACGAGCAGCCGTCAGGCCGAGCCATGGTGGTCTGGTCGAACTCAGGCTCATCGAACCCTAGGTACAGGATTTGGAGCGGTTCGGCATGGGGGGCGCAGGCTGAACTTGGCTCTGTGGGCAGCAGCGATATCTACTGGATAAAGATGGCTTCAGACCCGCAGTCCAACAGGATAGCAGCAGCCACCATTGACAGCGGGAGGGACCTGAACGTTCAGGTCTGGGACGGCTCGGCATGGGGGAGCAACAGCGAGCTAGAGACCAATCTGCAGACCTATACCACCAGATGCGCGGACATCAGGTTCGAGAACAGCTCGGAAAAGGCGCTCGTTGCCTATGGGGAGTACAACACGCAGACGCCAAGGTACAGAACATGGAGCGGCAGCTGGTCTTCCGAGTCATCTGCAAGCAGCGTCGGCGCGTATACCAGATGGGTGACGCTCGGCGCAGACACAAAATCCAATGACATCATCATGCTCACGCTGGACGCAGACAACGACGTCTCGTTCCAGAGGTGGAACGGCGCCAGCTGGGGCAGCTATCAGGAGATAGAGACAGGCTCGGATAACACCTATGAAGGCACTGCTGTCAGCTTCGACAGTCATTAAGTTTTATGGTGGCAATATGAAGGCGCAAATCTCGCTGGAGGCAGTGATTATTTTCGCCATGGCGCTGGCAGTCTTCTCTGCGGTCTCAATCACAGCCATAGCAAGGCAGAATGACGTGAGCCTGATGGCAGCAGCCCAGTGGAATGCACGCTCATGCAGCTATCTTGCGAATGAGGTCAGGTCAGCCTTCCTGCTCGGCAGCGGCGCAAGCGGCACATTATCAATGGACAGCCCCTTCAACGTGACAGGAAGCATAGCCTACGTCGGCGGCGCGGCGTGCCAGCTCTGCTGCGTCCTGACGAACGGGACGTCAACAAGCTTCAGCGTGCAGCGCGGCCTTGTAAGGATTTCAAATTCCGACGGCGTGATAAGGGCTGACTGGCTGGGTGTCTGATATGGGCATAAAATTTTCAGGGCAGGCGTTCTCGACAGACTTCGCACTCGCCATAATGATATTCCTTATGCTGTTTGCCGCGCTCACGCTGGCATTCGGAAACATCATAGAATTCTCCGTGGGCGATGACGCATCAAGGCACCTTGAGCTGCTCACAGCGAACATCGCCGGTCAGCTCATCTCAGGACCGGGCTACCCCTCGAAATGGGAGGCAAACCCTGCAGCAGCCTCTGTGATAGGCCTTGCATCATCAGACCGCACGCTTGACCAGAGCAAGGTCAATGCGCTGGCGGGGCTGGATTATGCAGCAGCCAAGGATCTGCTGAAGACAGAAGGCTATGATTTCTTCTTCAGGCTCGTTGGCTCTGGTGTTACGGCAGGGCTTCCTGTTTCAGGCAACCTTGCAGCATACGCGAAGAGGTTCGTCATGTACAACGGCAACAACGAAACGCTCGAACTGTATTTGTGGAGGCAGACATGAACTCAAAAAAGCTGAGAGGCTACATTTTCACTCTGGATGCCGTTGTGGCTGCTGTCGTTGTTGCCGCTTTCCTTGTAATGATTTACAGCTATTCTACGATGACATACACAGAGATTGGCGACGTTTCCATGCTCAGGTCAGCGTCGGACATCACAAAGGTTTTGTATGAGAAAGGAGTACTTCAGACACTGGACAATGCAGCAATAGAGGGCAGCCTGAACTCAATGCTGCCGCCCAACATGAAGATGAGCATGACGCTCTACGCCTACGGCACAGGCTCTGTTCCATGCCCAGAAACGCTCTCCGACTTCAGCTTTGTGGGCTGCTACGACAGTACCGCAGGAGCATTCGTGAAATATCCCCCCGAAGGCGACCCCAGAAGCCAGCATTGCAGCAATTACCCCGACCAGGGTGGTCTGGACCTGACACCCGGGCTTGAGAGCAGCTTGGTCGAACTCTGGTGCAACGATATAATAGCGAACAGTGACTGCGATTTTAACGACGTTGTCGCGATATTCCTGCTAGAGAAGGTTGACGGCGGGGTGAGGGCATCCCTCAGCAGGGACATAAGGTGGAGCGCGGGCCATACCGACAGCATACAGGTCAGGGGCAGCTTCGGAGGGCAGTCGGTTGATCTTGAAGTCTTCAACCAGGGCGGCGCGGATTATGACGAATCGGTCATCTCATGCGGCAGCGGCGAGGCTGAAAACGTGGTGCAGGTCAATGATGACATCACCGGCAGCTACTACGCCGGCAAATGGGAGTTCACAAAGATGTCCGGCCCGCTGATAGAGAACAACGTCCTCGTTCAGTATAAGGTGTGGTTCAAATGAGTTCCAGTGCATCAGTCCAACTCATATCTCACCCGCAGTCATACGGAGAGGTGATCAGATGAAAAGTGTTAAAATGAAAGGAGTATTCTTCACGGCAGGCCTGCTGCTTCTGGCGCTCGCAGTCCTTTCTGCATCCCTCCTGATTTACCAGAGCAGGCACAACCAGCTTTCAGACCTCACAAGGATGATTGCTTACCAGACCATGGGCGATGAAGTGACAGCGATAAGCGGAGGGTTCAAAAGCATAACAGGCTCTGCTGTGGCAATCCAGGTGAATGGCAATGTCGTTTCATTCGAAGAAGGCCTGCCCAACGCCAATGCGGCGGCATTCTCCTCAGCAGCCGACTTCTGGAAGGATTTTGTCTGGCAGAACTCAGGGTTTGACCTCACGCTCAACACGACCGATGCAAAAACAAAACTCCCGCTCATAATCCAGCCTGACAGGGCGACCTACACCCACCCAAACAATCTCGGCGGCAACTCAATAGCCGTGACCAGCGCAAGTAATGTCACAGGTTATGTGCTTGACCTCACATTGCCTGGCGGCGCGGACGCAGGCGCAAGCTGGACGACGCTGAATGCCGGCAGCCTGGGGTTCACAATCTACATCCATGCGCAGAACCAGCTCACAGAGAGCAGGACGCTGAACCCTGCGCTGGCATCAACGCTGGCCATCACACAGGGCGCAAACACGATAACCATCCAGATAGGCAGCCCGTCTGACTCGGGAGCGCTGCTGGTCTCAAACCCCGGCGGGATTGGCACAACGCTGAGAACCAGCATCACGCTTTCAACAAGCGACATGCTCTACGTTACGCTGCCCGAACAAAGCATTAATATCAAGGAAAGTCAATACAATATCAGCAGGCTTTCTGCGTTGAGGGTGGGTTGATGATGAAAAAAGCGGCCAGAAGGAAGAGGAATCCTGTCCTGAAAAAGAAAGGGATAAGCATCAGGCTTGGTAGCAGAAAGCAAAGGCCGGCAGCAAAGAAAGAGCACCACATAATCCATGAATTTTTCAAGCACAAGTCAGGACCAGCCGCAGAAGCGATAAGGTACACCAAGCCGAGCAACAGGATTACCACGGCCATTGACGACATGCTGCAGATGGTTTCTGAAAAAAAGTCGGTCAGTATTGACAGGCTGGCAAAGGCGCTCAGGGTGCCTGAACCTGAGATTGAGGAGTGGGCGGCAATACTTGAGGAGCAGGGACTGGTGAGCATGCACTACCCCGCCTTCGGCAAACCCGAGGTCAGGATAGGCAGGGAAAAGGAAGAGGATTGAACGCGGAGGCATGAAATATGGCTGAACAAAAGCTGATTGAGACTTACGAGATACCATTGTATGACACGAAGGTCAGGGTTGACATAGTCAAAGGCGCAGAGCTGGTCATGCAGTACATGATCCACAGGCCTGAACTGAGCGGACCGACAAGCATCCTTCTGGAGTCTGTGAAGGACGAGATCCTGAAGGAAGTCAGGATAAAGCCGCAGGAGATTTTCGAGGCAAAATCTGTCGAGAAACTAAGCAGGGATTTCAGGGAGAAGGCGCACGAGATAATATTGAAGAAGCTGCCGAACCTTGATGCTGCAAAGAGGAACTCGCTTGTCTCATACCTGATATCGGAGATGATAGGGCTGGGGCTGCTGGAGATACCGCTGAACGACCCCGACCTTGAAGAGATTGCAGTCAACACATCAGCGGAGCCTGCATGGGTCTACCACAAGAAGCACGGCTGGCTCAAGACGAACATAACTGTAAAAACGGAGCAGCAGGTTCAGAACTACGCCAGCATAATAGCGCGCCGGATCGGCCGCCAGATAACCACGCTTGAGCCGCTGCTGGACGCGCACCTTGTGACAGGCGACAGGGCCAACGCAACGCTCGCGCCGATTTCAACAAAGGGCAACACGCTGACGATAAGGAAGTTTGCAAGGAAGCC
>Ga0315284_10001215_pt1 | contig 36581 bp, 25 predicted proteins | sample YL17G09_16_MG_FD_203696 | JGI IMG/M metagenome (GOLD analysis project Ga0315284, IMG submission 203696) | Sediment microbial communities from Yellowstone Lake, YNP, Wyoming, USA - YL17G09_16 | ecosystem: Environmental > Aquatic > Freshwater > Lake > Sediment | place: USA: Wyoming | collected...
GACCATCGACGAGGAAGGCATCGACCAGATCTTCATCTATCGCAACAGCCAGGACCAGGTCTGCCGCATCACCCTTCACGGCGACGTGGGCGACAGCGTCGAGCTGTTGAGCTATTCGTCGTACAATCTGCCTCCCGAAGAGGTGGAGGGGGAGGAGACTGAACCCTACGTTCCGGATTATCAACTGGTGGACCTTGTGGGGCTTCATCGGACTTCGCTAAATATCACCCAGGACTTCGACCCGGAGGAAGACGAGGGCGACATCGTTACCTGGCCGGGCGGCGACGCCAACGACATCATCAATTGGGAAGTCTCGACGGAAGGGGTGATATCCGGCATTGAATGGACGGATTACTCGGATACCGGCGATGACGCCTCGCGAGGTGCCAACACCGAGCTGTATGTCATCTACATCGCCTCCGCCTCGGCCGATACGATCCTGACGCTGACGGCCCTGGCCAGCGACGCCTTGGAAAGCGATGACGGGACTCACTTCACCAACATCAGCACCTGGGAAGGCGACTCGCCGATCCTGTTTTGGGCCGGGGAAGACCGCACCGCGCCGGAAGGGTCCGGCGGGGTCATCGTCGGGGCGGCGCACTCCCCGATGGAAGACGAGGAGGTTCGTTTCGAGGCGATCACCGAGCCGCCGGAGGCTCTGCAAGAGAATGTCACCTCCTGGGGCGTGTTTCCCGGAACGGGGGAGGACGAGCCGCTGTATCCCGGCATCACGATCTCTCCGGATGTTGAGGAAATGGGAAGGATCATGGTCGCCGGAGTCATCTCCGGGGAGGTCATGAACGGTTCGGCGCCCGGGCCGTCCACCACGGGTGGGAACATCGAGACGATTTACGCGGGCTTCCTGTGGGGCAACATCTCCGTCGGTGGCAGCCTGGGCGACGTGGTGCTGCGAAACGGCGGCGGGGCCTTGGTCTACGACAGCGATGGCACGCCGATCACCGTCACCCCCGACAGCGGCTCGCTGATCTACGCCGGCCGAAGCCTCACCTCCGTCAGCAACATCAACCCGCTACTGCCCTTCTACTCCGCCGTCCAGGCGGGATTCCACCAGAAGGACGATCCAGGCAGCACGTTGTATGAATTGGAAACCGCCATCGACGACTGGACCGAAGCAATGCTCGATTATGCCTGGGTCAACGGGCAGATGGTGGATGTCGACAACGATACCATGCGGCACGCCCAGTTTCTCAGCCACCCCACCAGCAACTTCACGCTGGAGGGCAGCCTGTGGTCTGACGTGCGGCACGACGAACCGCTGATCGGGCCGTTAACCAACTATCATACGGACTGGTACGCGCTCCCCCTGATGGCCGGTCAGACCACCGTCATCGAGGGCTGGAGCGACTACGGCGGTTGGAGCGACATTTACGGCGGCCTCCGCGTCCTGCTCTTCGACGCCACGGGCCTGTGGATGGACAGTTTAGGCTACGAGTCGATCGAGGATGAGGATGTCGGGTCCGGCGGGAGCACCCCCAAGCCAATGACCTTCACCGCCCCGGCGGCCGGCATCTACTACCTTTGTGTATTCGGGGGCGTGCAGGAATGGTCCTATGACGAATATAGTTATTCCCTAACCTTCACCAACGCCACGTACGCCGCGCTGGGCGGGATCAACGTCGCCGGGGACTACGATGGATGGGAGAATCGCCCAACCGGTACGGCCAGCGGCGCCAACATTGCCAGCGAGAACGCCGGAGGAATCGGCGGGGTAGTGGTCTGGGACCAGATGTACGGAGCCGTCATACGGTCCAATGGCAATGGGGACCTGGTGGCCGTCCAGGCCGGAACGATGGGCCTGGAGATCTTCAGCGACGGCACGTTTTCCTACAGCACCCTCGAAATCGCTTCCGACGGAAACATCGGCTCGGTCAGCACGATGCTGGACATCATGAATACGCACATCTGGGCCGGGACCAGCGACGGCAGGTTCAACAACAACGCCTACATCCAGAACGTCTACGGCTTCACGGACTATTTCGGCGGCGATATCAGCGCCTCGGGAAGCATCGGCGTCATCCAGTTCCTGGGCAGTTTCGGGATAGATGAGTTGAGGAGATTCAGCCGCAGTAGCAGTATCTCCGTCAACGACGACGGTCGCGGGCCGGCCGGCCGGGTGGACCTGATCGATGTCCAGTTGAACTGGTTGGCGCCCACCCTGCGACACGGCCCGGGCGGGGATTTCGGGTACCTCAACATCGGCGGGACCATCTACACGATTATGAGCGGCTGGACCCAGCCGCTGGAGGAGACAATTTGGAATGACGGGAATGCTCGCACGCTGATTGACGACGGCGGCGGGCGGGTGACCATCACGCTGTTGCCCACCCAGACGTATGACGCCGCGGGTCTCCCCGTACTGGATCCGTTCCTGGGGCTCGTGACGTACATTCCGACGGCCAGCTATGCCTATATCTCCGTGGACGACGGCGCGGGGGGCATCATCGCCAATCTGAGGTTCGACGGTTCGGCCAACATCAATGTCGGGTCGGACAAGGCCGTGGACATTGGCCGGTTGGATTTGACCCCCGTGGACGATGCGTATGACACGGGGGACTTGCTGGACACCGCCATCATCACCATCACGGGCACCAAGAAGGTCAACGTCTACAACATCGAGCTGATCGGGGAGGACAGCGACCGGCCCCAGATATGGTTCCACAACCGCACGCCCGGAGACCTGGTCTGCGGGTTGCTGATAGCCGACGTCGTGGATATGGACATCGGCGGATGCCTGGGCGCCTTGGGGGGCGTCACCGGGGCGTGGATTCCCGGCAGCCACGCGGCGCCGTTCGTCCCGGAAGGAACCAACCCCCTGATATTGGACGGAACCGAGATCGAGCCGCAGTACGGCTGGTTCAACGGTACGGTCAACGGTCTGTGGGTGGAGGGTACGTTGGAGACCCTCGACGTTGGCGGGAGCGTAGGCGACGTGCGGGTGACGGGGGCCTTGGGAACCGTCCGCGCCAACGCCGACGGCGTGACCCGGCTGGGCAAGTGGGACGGCGTCAACGGGATCATTTGGTCAACCGTCAGCATTGAGAAGGTCAACGTAGGCGACGGCCTGGCCGACGACGGCGGCTCGATGACGGCCCGGGCCGCGATCATGAGCAGCGGCTACATCCGTGAAGTCCGCGTCGACGTGCCTTACTATGAGATTTCCGTCTCGCCCGCGGCCAACATCAACGACCGCCTGCGCGGCAGCGTGGTCTTGGGGCAGCTCAACGGCAGCATCATCGGCGTGAGAGATCAACTGGTCATCACCATCAACCAGTTCGGCGAGGTGGTGGAGGAGCTGGTCCCAGCCGTCGGCAAGGTCATCGGCACCAACGGGGCGCGGTGCACGGCGCTGCTACTGGGCACGTCGCTGGAGAATTTCCGCGCCTATGACCACAGCGTCAGCGTGACCGGCGGAATAGGAACCATCGACTTCTCCGGTCCAGGCTCGGAGATCAGCGGAACGGGGGTACACGCACACTATCTGCGGGAGATGCGCACCAGCGCCGACTCCAACGGAATCTCCTTTTCCAACCTGCGGATCATCGGCGGTTACCAGGTCGGCCAGCCGATCATCGGTCGCATCAGCGCCGGGGGTCCGGGCATGTCGAATGTAACGGTGACCGCCAACGGCGCGGACATCGGGACCATCGAGGCCGTCGGGCCCGAGGCGGACATCATCTACTGCGAGTTTATCGGTACCGACGGCCTGCGGAACCTCAGCGCCAGGCACTTCCAGGACAATGACCTGTCCTTCCCCGGAACGGTGGGGTCCGTCGCCATTCGAGGGGATTTCTTCGGTTCGCAGTTCGGCACGCAGGATATCGGCGTCGGCGCGATCAACAAGATGACGGTAGGCGGGGATTTCCGCGACAACGATCTGCGCGTCGCGGGCCTGATCGGCAGCATGGTCATCGGCGGCGACTACGATAATTCGCAGTTGGTCCTCAATGGTCCCACCACCGCGTACCTTAAGTACCTCCAGGTCGGAGGGGACATCTCCGGATGGATCACCTCCGCCGGAAGGATCGGAAGGATTCTGGCGCCCAACGGCGTGATATCGGCGGTCATCGAAACGCTCTCCAACGACACCAACAGCGACGTGGAGGAAATCCTGGCCGGGAGGGGATACACCGGATGGCTGACGGTGGCGGGCAACCTGCTGAAGTTCACCAGCTATATATCGCTGGGCGAGAACCCCGAGGACACCGCCGACGGCGCCAGCCAGACCTTCAATGTTTGGAAGAACCTCAAGCTGCTGCGGGTCGGCAACAACAGCGGCGCCGCCCACCTGTACGCCAACTTCAATGTCGGCGGGGACATCGGGACCATCGACGTGGACGGGACGTTGTATGGAAACATCACCACCAACGGCAACCTCGACAAGTTGATACTGGACGGCGCCCTGGGCGGCCGGTTGGACCTGGACGGTGACGGGATCGATGAGGACTCCGGATCGCTGACGGTCTATGGCGCGATCAACTCCATCAAGTTCAACACGGCCATGGATCTGGTGGCGGACCTGACGGTGGGCGGATCGTTGATGGGGCTGTCGCTGACCAACGCCAGCATCGTGGGCAACCTGGCCAGTCGGTACGGTTCCATCGGCAATATCAAGCTGGTCGGCGGGTCCATCTCCGGAAACATCACGGGCAAGTCGGTGGGCAAGGTCGAAGTCACCACCGGGAACATCACCGGCGACATTACGGCCACCAGCGGTAATATCGCCGCCATCACCGTCAAGAATGGCAACCTCGACGCCGATGTGACGGCGGAGGGAACCATCGACGTGCTGAACATCGTCGGCGGCGCCCTGGCGGGGCACACGATCTCGGCCGGCAGGGGTATCGGCAAGGCCACCGTCAGCGGCAACCTGGCTGCCAACATGACATCCGGGCGCGGGATCGCCTCGCTGGTCGCCGGGAATATCTCCGGGGCCGTCAGTGCCGAGACGACCATCGACAAACTCGTGGTCAGGGGCGCCTTGACCGGCTCGGTCCGCGGCGCGGGCGGGGTCACCCAACTGTCGGCCGGCTCGCTGAGTGGTGCGGTGATCTCGTCGGCCTGCTCGCTGGGCAAGCTCAAGGTCATTGGCGGGGTGGATGATTCGTTTATCCTGGCCGGCTACGACGTTGGCGCCGACGGCGCTGTCGGAGGCGGGGACGACAATCCCGTCACCGGCGCCGTGCATAGCGGCAACATCGTCTCGCTGGATATCGGCGGCGTGCTCAACGGATCGATCATCGCCGCTGGCGTGGGCCCGGGCGACCTGGGCGGCGGGGCCTACGCGGCCTTCCTGTCCAAAGGCGACAACACCGAGGCCGACGGAGTCAGCTCCATCCTGAAGCTGACCGTCAAGGGCGGATATGGCGCGGATCAAAGCGCCGTCCTGGCCGACACGGCCGTCGACGCCAAGTGGCAGGCGACGTCACATCCGGCGGTGACGGTCGATTACGGTACGACATTGCTTTCCGGCAGCGGGACGGACTTCGGTCCCGGTACGGCCAAAGGACCGACGTGGGTGGTCGGCGGCGGGCTGACGCTGAAGCTGACCGGAAACGGGGTGGCCAACTACAACCCGGCCACCCAGGCGCTGGTGCTGGAGCAGACCTCCTCCAAGAGCAAGCTGGTGCTTTCGGGTACGCAGGCCGCCGCGATCACGATTACCTCCTCCGACGACAGCGGCCTGGGTTCCCTTGTGTCGGTCGTGGGGGTGAAGATCGGAAACGTGGACATTGACGGTGGCGTGGGCACGCTTCAGGTGGGCCTAGCCAACACCGGTGCGACCTGGCTGCTGCCGGGCGGAGTGAACAAAGCCAAGCTGGCGGCGTTGAGCGGTGTGGCCATCACGGCCGGGACGGTGGGCGCATGGACCACCAGCGGCGCGTTCACGGGCACGTTGACGGCCGATGCCATCAAGGCGATGACGGCCTTGGCGGGCCTGGGCGCGGATGTGGAGGTTGTCTGCGGCGACGTGACGGGCCTGAAAGTCAGCGGCGGAAACGCAAGCGGCGACCTGACCGTCCGCGGCAGCGTCAAGGCGATGAGCGTCACCGGGGCCATCTCCGGCGACATAGAGGTGACCCACGGCGACCTGCTGGGCCTGTCCGTCACCAATGGCATCAGCGGCGACACCAGCGTCCCGCGGGGCAAGACCCAGAAGGTCAACCTGACCGGCGGAAACTTCTCGGGGGCCTACAGTACCGCCGCGGGCGTGGACACCTTCACCGTTGCCCGGGGCGCATTCACCGGACAACTGAGCACGCACGGCGACCTCAAGACGCTGAAGGTCGGCGGCGGTTTCAGCGGTCAGGCTTTCTCGGGCGGCAACATCGCCAGCATGAGCGTCGGCTCCATGACCAACGCCCTGGCCGCCGCCGCGGGCAACTTCACCACCGCTGCCATCGCCGGAAACATGTTCGGCAGCGCGATCTTCTCGGGTTTTGACCCGGGCAGCGACCTGGCCATCGGCGGAAGCGGTGGCGCCGCCGACACGGTGGGCGGCGGAAGCATCAAACTGGTGACCATTGGCGGGGACATGGGGCGGAGCGGCAACCAGTATTCCGGTTGCACGATCTCAGCCGGTGTCGGCCCCGGCAGTGACGGTTACGTCGGCAGTACCGACGACCTGGTGGCCGGTGTGGGGACCATCGGAAAGGTCGTGGTCAGGGGCGGCATCTACGGTAGCGGTTCAGCCAGCGAGTATTACGGCGTCTATGCCGTCAGCAACCTGCCGGCCGTCTATCACCACACCAAGCAGCCCTTCCTGATGAACGGGAACGCCGCGGTGGGCACCATAAGCCTGGGCATCGGCAGCCTGACGGTGACCGACGTGTCGGTGACCAACAACCAGTTCATCATCAGCTTCAACCGCCCGGTGAACTCCGCGACGCTGAGCTATGCCTCGACGATCGGACTGCTGCTGTCGGTCGATGAGAATTTCAACCCCGCCACCGACGTGAACGCCACGGCGTACCTCAACGAACCGGTCTACCAGCGAGACAGCTTCAGCCTCGTGCTGGAGTTGACCAGTGGCGAGTGGAGCGACCTGGAGGACACGCTGGGCGGCGGCCCGTACTACTATCAACTGACGCTGGACGGCACGGCGGCGGGTGTGGACGGGGACGACGCCATCGCCGATGCCCGGGGCGCCCTGCTGGACGGCGAGTTTTATGGCCAGCTACCTTCGGGCAACAATGTCAGCGGTGGGGATTTCGTTTACACCACCTACCTTTCCGACCGTCCCGACAATTTCGCCGACGCCGTGGAGGCCGGGCTGTTGACGCTGACGGTGGACGGTGGAACCCGGATCATCGGCAGCACCGCCGAAGGCGGCGATTTGATCGACATATTCGGCTTCTCCGCCAGCGAGTATCAGTTCTTCAGTGCCGAATACCTTGGTTCCAACCAGGACTTCGTCGGTATGGGCCTGTTCCTGCGGGATACGCAAGGCACCTCCGAGGCCGATGACGACACCTTCGAACTGGTCTCCAGATATGAATACATGAATTGGTCCGACTACGGGCAGATGGAAGCGTTCGAGCTGCCCGAGACCGGCGAGTATTACTTGGCACTATACTTGCTGTATCTGGAGGGCAACACCTACCAGATCGGCCTGACGCTGGCCTCCAGCGACACGGAGCTGGTGGAAGCGATCGGGGAACTTCCCGACGACGAGGAGATCGCCTATATCAGCAATACCATCGGCGAACATAACAACAACCTGGGCGCCAACAATCCCAAGCAGTTGGTCTACCTGGACTTCGACGGCGGCGACACGACGAAATACACCGGCGCGGGTATGAGGAATGTCCACGTGGACGCAATGGACGCCAGCGAATTGGATGCTTCGCTGGCGGGCCAGGAGTCGGTGTTGATCAACGGCGATGCGGATGTGACGGGCATCGTGGACAACATGATCAGCATCTACACCGACCTGCCGGTTAGCTTCCCCGGGGCCAAGCCCTCGGTGCAGCGGATCGACGTCAGCGACGCCACCGACTGGGCCGCCTACCAGGCCGCCACCAGCGGTCTGTGGTTCACCACGGTCGATCCGGCGACGGCGCGAGGGCTGGACCCGAATATCGGTTTCACCACCGTTTTCATCGGCCAGGCGGACACGCGCGTCTTCATCCAGGGCGGTATCCTCTACGGTATCGCCAGCAACATCGATGTCGCCGGGCAGAGCAAGGCCGACAACGCGATCGTGTTTGCCCAGAGTTTCAAGGGCTATTCCTTCGGCGGGACCGCGCAGGCCCGCCTCAACGAATACAGCCGGGCACTGGCGAATGTCGCCGCCCACGAGTTGGGCCATACACTGGGTTGGAACCATCAGCCGACCAACTACTCGGACTTCATGCTGACGGCGGATGATCCGGACAACGACGAGCTGACCGACGATGACTCCAATCAGGGCGTGGCCCTGATGGCATATGCCCCGCGGGCGGAAACGGTAACGGAACTGTCACAACTGGGCACGGCGGACCTGGACTACGGTGAGTTCCCCATCGGCCAAATTGACACCGTGGACCTGTTCTCCCGGTGGTTTGCGTAAGCAGGTTATGAATCACGAATGACACGGCGGCCCATGCCGCCAGGATGGCGACGCCCGGCGGGGCGGAATCTCCCCCCGGCCCGGTTAGGCATAGGAGCTCAAGGATGAGAATGCATGCGGCTGTTGTGCTGACGGTACTAGGCGCGGTCCTGCTGTGCGGCTGCCCCAAGAAGCCTACCGGGACGCTTTCGGAACCGATCCCCGCTCCACCGGATTACGCCCGCCCGCTTCCGGAAGGGCAGTTGGCGCTCCGCAAGATCACCGATCCGGCTGAGATTCCCGATTTCACCCCCGCGTTGGCGGATTTGTCCAACCTCCGCGAGGCCGTGGCCCGCAGCATCAATTACATGTCCAAGGCATCCAGCCGGCGGTACTACCCCTACGGGCAGATCAGCCACGAGCAGGCGCTGGCGAGCCTGAAGGCCTTCGCGGCCCTGCTGGATTCGGGCATGACCGCCCCGCAGATGAACGCCGCCATCCGCGAGCGATTCGACGTCTACACCTCCGTCGGATGGGACGGCAGCGGCACGGTGCTGTTCACGGGCTACTATACGCCGATCTTCGACGCATCTCTGACGCCGACGGAACGGTTCCGTTACCCCATCCACAAGGAGCCGCCCTCACTGGTCAAAGGCGAGGAGGGCACGATCCTGGGCATCCGCGGCCCCGACGGGCAGATGACCCGCTGCCCGGCCCGGCGGGAACTGGAAGGTTCGGCCCTGTTGAAGGGCTGCGAACTGGCGTACCTGGCTGACCCGTTCGAGGTTTACGTCGCGCAGGTGCAGGGTTCGGCCAAGCTGCGGCTGTCCGACGGCAGGCTGATCACGGTGGGGTACTCCGCCAATAACGGCTACGAGTACAACAGCGTCGCGATGGAGCTGGTCAAGGACGGAAAGATCGCCAAGGAAAGCCTCTCGCTCCAGGCGATGATCGACTACTTCCGCGCCCATCCCGGGGAGGTGGCGGAGTACGTCAATCGCAACCCGCGGTTTGTGTTTTTCTCCCTCACCGACGGCAATCCGCGCGGCAGCCTCAACGAGCCGGTGACGGTGATGCGGACCATCGCCACGGACAAGGCCATCTTCCCCCGCGCCTGCCTGGCGTTCCTGTCCACGCAGCTTCCCCGCGCCAATGACGGCGTGGAGCCGCGCCCCTATCGCGGTTTCGCCCTCGACCAGGACACCGGCGGGGCCATCCGCGCTGCCGGGCGGTGCGACGTGTACATGGGCATCGGCGAGGCGGCGGCGCAGTTGGCCGGGCGGACCCAGCAGGAAGGGCGGCTGTACTACCTGTTTCTCAAACCCGCGATGATGACCACCCCGGCGCTTCCGGTGATGACGGAAAATCCGGCCGGCAAACCGTAAACGCGGCGGGTTGACCGAACCGAGCTTCCCAGGCGGGGGTGGTAGTAGCGGTGGCGGACGTGGCACAGGCCGGATTCGGGGTCGAGTCGGTAGCCGCAGTAGAGGATTTCGTTGCGGCCGTAGGGGGCGGCGCCGCCGTAGCCGAAGTCGCCGTCGGGGGTGTTGTCCGGGTCGGCGGAGAAGTCGGCCTCCAGGACCGCCACGGCCCCGTAGGCGTCGTAGGCGTATCGCTCATAAACCGAGCCGTCTGTCTTGACCAGCCCCGTCACGCTGTAGTTCCCGTCGTAGGTGTAGTACAAAATCGTGTCGTAGGCGTCGGCATAGTCGCCGTCCCAATTGCCATCGTGCCAACGGACGACCGGCGCGTCAATATAATTCGCGATTAGTTATTCCGCAAGAAACAAGTGTTTCGCACTACACATTTACGGAACCTGCTCAAGAGTTGAAAGCAGATTTTTCGCAAGGTCTGCCTCAAGCCTGTCGTCTTGTTCAAGATACTTTTTGAGGAATTCCTTTGCCTTGGCTTTTTCCCCCTTGGCAAGATAGCCCAAGGCAAGCCCGTAAAGAGTTTCGCCTACAGGTTTCTTCTCATTCCCGTAGGCAATCTCCAAGTACTCGATTGCGCTGTCTGGATACCCAGCCCGGATTAACGCCAGGGCCAACCCCTTCTCGTATGACCAAGCCCGTAGCATGTAGTCCATTCTCACACGACCAGCCAATGCAAGATAGGCCCTGGCTTCATCGACATGTCCCTTGGACAGGGCAATCTGACCTAGAAAGTCGAGGGCTTGATTGGATTTATAACCATTACTCCGGTCGAGTTGAATAACGCGGTAAAGGGCTGCCGCAACCTGGTCCGATGCGCCCTCATGGTCAAACATGTATGTTGCTCGGAGCCATGCAATTTGAAGCAGAGCATCTTGGAAATCCTCTGAATCTACCGCCGTAGCCTGTGCTCTATCTAGCATATCCAAAGCGCCATCATAACAGTCCCTGACATACAATTGAAATGCGGCCAATCGAAGGTATAACTGGTAACGCGCATCCTTGAAGATGCAGGGAGCATTAAGCAAGTCCCGAACGAATGGCGAGCCCTCAGAAAACCGTTCCTTGGCCAAACCTAGACTGCCGATGTCTTTCGCAATCCATACCAGATTTTCACTTCGGCGGGGACTTGGCCGCGATTGGCACGCTTCCATAAGGGTTACAAGTAGTCTGTCCGCTGCGACATCGACTCTTTTCCGGTCGTTCGGGTCTAATCTAAAGTACTGAGGTTTAGTGACGTGGGCCAAGGCGTCCCCGAGATTCGGATCTTCCGGAGTTACCAAGGCTGCCTGGACAAGCAGTTCCATACCCTCGGCAAGTCGTCCTTCGGTTATCACCTTTCGGACAGCTTCCACGTTCGTCCCGCCCGGACTCGGCTGGGAAGTTGGCGCGGCACAGACCGCCAGCATCATGATGACACAGGGTAGCGTGTTCATATGCAACACCATTTCCTTTCTCGCCGCACTTGCCGTCTATAAACGGGACCCTCTACTTGTTGGCGAGTCCATCGCATATCTCATGACCTGCAATACATCCTGCCAAACATGCAACCCCTAACCAAGGGTTTGCCTTACCAATTTCGAGGCACACATCTGAGCAGACACCAGCCATGATATCGCAATCCATCGGAGTCGGTTGCGGGATGCGGCCAGGTCTCCTTGCTTTGCATAAATCTCTCTGTCGGTCAACTTCGCACGGCCCTTTCGTTGCGTCTTCGTACTGATTTAAAATACTGTTATAACGGTCGGCATAGCCCCTGCACTTCGGATTAGCGTCGGGGATATTCACACACTCGAAGAGGTCAATCCCCTGTCCTCTGGCCTCTCGCTCCAGTGCCTTCATGGCACGGTCGCGAGTATCCTCCGGATTCTGGTCGCAGTTCAGCAAACCCGACGGATCGCGCAACCCTATGGGCTTGCAGTGGGCATACTCGTACAAATCCATCCCATCCACATACCCCGCCGGATCCCTGTTTATCCACCTTCCCAGCGCCGGGTGGTAGTAGCGGAATCGCACGCAGTACATGCCGGATTCGGGATCGTGGCGGTAGCCGCAGTAGAGGATTTCGTTGGAGCCGTAGGGGGCGCCACTGTAGCCGCCGTCGGGGATGTTGTCCGGGTCGGCGGAGAAGTCGGCCTCCAGGACCGCCACGGCCCCGTAGGCGTCGTAGGCGTAACGCTCGAACACCGTGCCGTCGGTCTTGACCAGCCCCGTCACGTTGTAGTTCCCGTCGTAGGTGTAGTAAAGAACCGTGTCGCAGGGATCGGCGTAGTCGCCGTCCCAGTTGCTATCGTGCCAGCGGACCACGGCCGCGTCAATGTAATTTCCGCCCCAGAGGAACTGGTCATTGGGGTGGGCAAGCTCGGCATGGCGGACCTCCAGGACTTGCCAGGAGGTGTTGTGGTAGAAGTCGTTCCAGGCGTCCTCGTACGGCTCGGTGCCGACGCACTTGCGGACGCGGCGGGCCATGCCGTCGTAGCGGTAGGTGACGATCAGTGAGTCGCCATCGATCTCGCGGATCTCGCCCAAGCGGTTCCAAGGGTCGTAAACGTAACGCCGTCCGGCGTTTGGATCGTCGGCGGGATTAGCGGCGTTGGGCGCGGCGATCGGTTTGGCGGCATAACTGCCTGACAAATAAAGAGTTATGAATTATGGAACCCCCGTTGGTTGCGATTTGGGCCAAACACACGCATATCGTCTGGAAAAGGGCGAGACTTTAAGAACTTTTCTTTTTTTTGAAAAAAGCTTTTGACATGTCAGGTGGTTGACTTATACATTTTACAAAACGTAAAATATATGGCCGGCATAGCCGTTCATCCCGCCTCGGTGCCGCTGCGCCCTTGGCGTGAAGCTTGAGTTTACGACGGCAGCATGTGTCACATCAGGCTCGGTAAGGCCCATCTATTTGGGATGGTTCAGACATGGCAAGGACTATGAATGTTGGGACTGTGGAGGCTCTTGGCGATGGCGCCCCGGTCGCTAATGGCACAGCGACGGGGGGGCAGACGGCAATACCGCCCAAGTTCTATCGCATCGGCGAGGTGGTCAGTTACTCCGGGGTCAGCAGGCAGACCATCCACAATTACACGACGATGGGCCTCCTCCACGAGAATTGCTGGAGCCCCGGCGGTCACCGCCTCTACGAAGAGGACGTGTTCCACCGCCTGGCGATCATCGCGAAGATGAAGGCCGCCAATAAGTCGCTGCGTAACATCCGGGAGCATTTCGCGCGTCTGGATGGGTTGGAAGGAGCCGGCGACCGTTCCGCTCAGTCAGGTTGATGCGGCATAGGAACGCGCCCTCCTCGTCCCGGCCGGGACGTGGTGGCAGGGCATTGCGGTCAGGGAGGACCGCGCATGAGAGACCATCTCAGGAAACTACGAAGGCGCCTGGAGGCGTATGGGCGTCTGGCTCCCTGGACCAAGCGAGCGGCACTGCTGCTGGTTGCACTGGTGCTGACGGGCGGGATATGGCTTGCCGCCTCCACCGGTGGCGACTGGGTCCCGCTGGGGCGGGATCTCCTGGCCGGTCGGGACATCTCCCAGACGCAGTCCCTCCTGGCCTCCGCGGGTATCCCTGTTCGCCGCAACTCCCAGCGGCTGCTGGTGCCAAAGGATTCCCTCCGTTGGGCCCGTCAACTCCTGAAGGTCGATGCCGACGCGGTGAAAGACCCCGCATTGGCGTTCCAGGCACTTGCCGACCAGGACGACATCTGGCGGACCCAGCCCCAAAACGACAAGCGATGGCAAGCGGCCAAGATGGCCGTCCTGAGCCGTCTGATCGCCCAGTTGCCTTCGGTGGAGTCCGCCGCGGTGATTTTCGAACCGCCCAGCCCCCGCGCCTTGGGCGCCCCGGCACGGGACGCCACCGCGGCGGTCAAAGTGAACCTCCGCGAAGGCTCGCGGATGACCCCCTCGCTGGCGGGGGCCATTGCCGACCTGGTGGCTGGTAGCGTCTCTGGACTCGACAGCCAGGACGTGCGGATCGTTGATGGCGCTGGAACCAGCTACCGTGCGGGTTCAGGGGCGTCCGCCTCCGAAGCGGAGTTCCACCGGCGACAATTGTTGGAGGCCTATCACGCCGAGAAGGTCCGCCAGGCCCTGTGCTATATTGAAAACCTCGTCGTCTCCGTAACCGTCATCCCCTCCGGTGCCACCGAGAAATTGACAGCCTCGCTGGCCGTGCCGCGAACGTATTTGGCGGCCGCCGTGGGGGCGGCAGCCGCGGGCCGGTCCGCCTCACCAGAGGAATCCGCCAACCTGGCCTCGGCCGAACTGGCGCGGATTCAGCAGGCTTCTGCAAGGGTACTCAACATCGCCGCTTCCGACGTCCAGGTGGACTGCTACCACGACGTTGCCAACCACAGCGCCTCCGAGGCCGGCGGCGCCGTGCCGCCTCCGTCCGACAACAGGCAACTGGCCGCAGCCGCGGCGGGCTTCGGTGTGGCATTGTTGGCAGGCTTCCTGGTCCTTGCGGTGCGGCACGTACGCTCCAGGAAACTTTCCTCCCAGGTGGCCTCCGGCGGTGACAAGACCAAAACCACCGAGCCAAGCGCGACGGCCGATAGCCAGGTCAGTGGCCTGGCGCTGCTGGAGACCCTCAGCGCCGCGGACATCGCCTCGGTTCTGCGACAGGAACATCCCCAGGCTGTTGCCGCGGTGCTTGGGCATCTGCCAGCCGCCAAGGCCGCGGCGATCCTGGCGGGTCTTGAGGGTCCGATGCAGGCGGAAGTCTCCCGCCGCTTGACGGAGATGCAGCCGATCGATCCGGCGACCCTGGAAGAACTGGTCGGCCAACTCGCTGCCAGACTCAAGGGTGGGCGGGCCAAGACCGCGGGGGAAATGGACGGTCAAGACAAGATGGCCGAGATCCTCCGCCAAGCCGACCCGGAGACGGAACGAGCCGTGCTCCAGGCGCTGGCGGGACAGGCGCCGTCACTGGCGGATTCCGTCCGCAGGCGGATGCTGGTCTTCGAGGACATCGCCGAGCTTCCCGCTGACCGTCTGGGCGCGGCGCTGGAGACCGTCTCCGGAGAAGACCTGGCCATCGCCCTTCGGACCGCCGCGGGAGAGTTCAAGGACAAGATCCTCTCTTGTCTGTCGGCCCGGGCATCCGATCGCCTCCGCGAGGAAACGGAGCGAATCGGCCCGGTCCGCCTCAGCGAGGTGGAGTCCGCCCAGCAGCGGGTGGCCCAAGCCGTGCGCGATGCCCAGGCGGGATGGTACGTCTCCGCGGAACTCAGCGAACGAAGGCAGTTGTTGGCCTGACGGATAGGAATATGGCGCGTGTGATCAAGACCGACGTGACGCCAACGACCGGGGTGTCGGCGGTGGTGAAGCTCACCGATTTCCAGGCCCAGGCCGAGGCGATCCTCCAACAGGCCCGCCAGCAGGCCCAACGCATCGTCGGCGAGGCGCGCGCCGAGGCCGAAAATATTCGTCGCCAATCCCAGCACCCCCCCGAAACACTGGAAGCCCCCGGTGCCGCAGAGGCCGTCGCAACCGACAAGTCGGCGGAACTGGCCGAGGTGGTGGAGTCGCTCCGGAATATCGTCGCGGAACTGTCGGCGGTTCGCCCGGAGATGGCCGAAAACGCCGCCAAACAGATGCTCCGTTTCGCCGTCGAGATCGCCGAGAAGATCGTCGGACGCGTTGCCGTAACGGACATTTCCGCCGCCGAGGTCAACCTGCAAAAGGCCCTGGACCTCTGCGCCGGACAGGCAGTCACGGTCCGCGTCAACCCCGCTCAACTGGAACTGCTTCGCCGATACTGCGCGGAGCCGTCGACCGGACCGTCGGGCCCCGGAAGGATCCTCCTGGTTGCCGACGAGCAGGTTGCTCCGGGAGGCGTAAACGTGATCACCGACGGCGGAACCGTGGACGCGACCATCCAGACGCAATGGGCCACCGTCGTGGAGGCCCTGCTGGGATCCGCCCGAGTGCAGGAAATGACGGGATCGTACATCGCCAGGGAGCAGGGCGACGAGGCGATCCAGGCCGGCAAGGACCCCGACGACGCGGTGGAGCGGCTGCGATCGTCCATCGGCTCCCTGTCGAGCGAGGACCGCAAACAAACAAATCCGCGCCGGCGAAAAACGCGCGGGATCCACCTTGCGACATGAGCCTCTTTGACCGTCACAGGCAGTTGCTGCGTAACATTCAACCGCTGGGCGTCAGCGGCCGCGTGGGTGCCGTGCGCGGTCTGACGGTCAGCGTCAGCGACTTCCCCTCGTCGGTGGGGGCGTCCTGCCGCATCGCGATGTCCGGGGGGGAAATGGAAGGTCGCGTGGTCGGCTTCGCGGACCGCCAGACGCTGGTAATGCTCCTGGGCGCCACGGCGGGCATCCGGCGGGGCGACCGCGTGTCGCTGACCGGTTCCGTCCATACGGTGGGACTGGGAGGGGGCCTTCTGGGACGAATCCTCGACGGTCGGGGCCGCCCCATCGACGGTCGAGGCCCGCTGAAGGCGGCTTGTCGGCGGCCCGTCTGGCCCGACCCGATCGATCCGATGACGCGAAAGAGGATCAGCGAACCGATGGGCAGCGGCGTCCGCGCCATCGACGGGATGCTGACGGTGGGGCGCGGGCAACGGATGGGCGTGTTCTCCGGTTCGGGCGTGGGCAAGAGCGTGCTGCTGGGCATGATCGCCCGAGGCGGCGACGCCGACGTCAACGTCATTGCCCTTATCGGAGAGCGAGGCCGTGAGGTTCGCGACTTCATCGAAAAGGTCCTTGGGCCCGAAGGGATGAGACGGTCCGTAGTGATCGTCTCCACCAGCGACGAGCCTCCGCCGCTTCGCGTGCAAGCCGGGGCCGTCGCCACTACCGTCGCCGAGTACTTCCGCGACCGCGGGTGTGACGTCGTTCTATTGGTGGACTCGCTGACACGTCTGGCGACGGCGCAACGGCAGATCGGCCTGGTGGCGGGGGAGCCTCCCACCACCAAAGGGTACACCCCCAGCGTCTTCAACCTGCTGCCCCAGCTCCTGGAGCGCGCCGGGCGGACCGCCCAGGGATCCATCACGGCCTTCTACGCCGTTTTGGTCGATGGCGACGACCCGGCCGAACCGATCAGCGACGCCGTCCGCGCGGTCACCGACGGGCACATCTGGCTGTCCCGCCCGCTGGCCCAGCGCGGACAGTTCCCCGCCATCGACTGCCTCCAGAGCGTCAGCCGCGTGATGAGCGATGTCATCGACGTGGAGCACCAGGCCGCCGCCAGGGAGATTCGGCGGCTCCTGGCCCTCTACGGAGAGATCGAGGACATGGTGAGCATCGGCGCTTACCAGGCCGGTTCGCGCGAATACGACGCCGCCATCAAGGCCATGCCGCTGGTCCGGGCCTTTCTGGCGCAATCCCTCCAGCGACGGGAGGACTTCCCAACCGCGGTGGCGGCGATCAAGGACCTTCATCGTCAGATCGCCCCTCTCAAGTCCGACGGAGGGTTGGGCCCATGAGTACCAAACGGTCCGACAGATTGGGCCTTCTATTGAAGCTGCGCCGCCGGAAAGAGGACGCTGCCAAGGCGGCCTTGACCGCCGCCAAAAACCAGGCCGATGCGATCGCCTCGCTCACCGGGCGGCTGCGGCAACTGCGGGACGCGCGCAATGCCGCCATCGGCGACGCGATGCATGCCGGTTCGCCGCCGGTCGCCATGGACGCATACAGGCACGAGCTGGTCGAGATCGGACGCCGACTGGCCCAACAGAACCAGCGCCTCCGCCTGGCCGCCTCGCGCCTCCAGAGGCGACGCGCCTCGCTGAGCGAGGCCCACAAGCAGCGCAAGGCAATGGAGACCTGCCGGAACCGCCTGGACCGCCAGGCTGCCGTCGCGGAGGCTCGCGCGGAAACAAAGAACCTCGACGACCTTCACCAGGGGCGAAGGCCCGAGGTGGACGATCACGCCGAGATGATCGGGACGGACGCCAATGCCTGGTGAGAAAAAAGTTCGGATTGAGCTCGGCCGCCGGCGACTGGACGCGCGGGACGCCGCCGTCCTGGAGGCTGGAAGCATCGTCGCACTGGAGGCCACCGTAAGCGACGAGGTGGATGTCTACGTCAACGGAAAGTTGCACGCGTGTGGACAACCCGTCGTGGTCGACGGGAAGTTGGGCGTGCGCGTGACCCGGGTCTTTGAGGAAACAACGGAGAGGCAGGCATGAACCGCAAGGCCCGCCGCCTGGCCTGTATCGCACTGACGGCGGTCGTCGTAACCGCCGCTTGCGGACCCCGCGCGCTGGGGGTGTCGCCGTCGGAGCAGCCCGCTGCCCATACCGGCGCGGCGGTGGCTTCACGGCCTGCTTTGGAGAACAAAACGCTCCCCAGTCGCCCGGATGCGTCGGCGACGACGGAGACGATGGGGCCATGGCTTCGGCCGTTGGCGGCGCTGGGGCTGGTCGTCGGAATCATACTGATCCTCCGCTATGTGCTTGGCCGCTGGGGCAAAGCGATGCCCGCCGGATCAGCCGGGCCGGTGGAAGTCGTCAGCCGCACGCCCTTGCCGCCGCGGGGGCAATTGCTGCTGGTACGCCTTGGGCGTCGGCTGGTGCTGGTGGGGGCGTGGAACGGCGGGGCGACGGCATTGAGCGAAGTGACGGACCCGCGGGAAGTCGCCGAACTGCTGGCCGCGGCGGGCAAGAGACCGCCCCAGGCCGCAGGCGCAGCGGCAGCGGAGTGTTCCAGCGACAAAAAGGACTCCCGGTGAAGCGGTATTGGATCATTTCGGCTGGCCTGTTGCTGATCGCTCCCGCGGTCCTGGGCGCGGAGGCGGCGTCTCGCCCGGCGGCGGAAGGTTTCCCGTTGCCGCAACTGCCCAGCCCCATGGCGACCGGGGCGGCGCTGCAATGGCTGGCGCTGGTGACGGTCCTGGCAATCGCCCCGGCGGTGCTGGTGATGGTGACCTGTTTCACGCGGATCATCGTCGTGCTGGGCCTGCTGCGCCAGGCGCTGGCGTCGCCGCAACTACCGCCCAACCAGGTGCTTTTCGGGCTGGCGCTATTGATGACGGCCGTGGTGATGGCCCCGGTGTACCGCGACGTCCATCGCGAGGCGATCTCCCCGTATGTCTCCGGGCAGGTCTCGGCGGCGGCGGCCTGGCAGGCGGGCGAGAAGCACCTGCGAGGTTTCATGATCCGCCAGGTCGAGGCCTGTGGAAACGAGGGTGACGTCTATCCGTTCCTGGAGGGCGAACTGGCCCAGCGGAAGGACCTGGCCTGGGGCGACGTGCCGACGATATCGCTGATCCCGGCCTTTGTCGTCAGCGAGCTGAAGACCGCCTTCGTGATCGGGTTCCGGATCTACCTGCCCTTTGTGATTATCGACATGCTGGTGGCGTCGGTGCTGATGTCGATGGGCATGCTGATGCTGCCGCCGGTGCTGATCTCGATGCCGTTCAAGCTGCTGCTGTTCGTGCTGGCCGACGGGTGGCGGCTGGTGGTCGCCACGCTGATGAAGAGTTTTGGATAAGAGACAAGACGCGCATGGATGCATCGGGAGCCATAGACCTTGCCCGCCAGGCGGTGATGCTGACGCTGATCGTCGGCGCGCCGGTGCTGCTGGTGGGGCTGCTGGTGGCCGCCGTCGTCGGCGTGCTCCAGGCGGCCACCCAGGTGCAGGACCAGACGCTGGGCTTCGTGCCCAAGGTTCTGGCGATGGTGTTGACGGGCCTGGCGGTGGGTCCGTGGATGCTGGCCAGGCTCGTGGAGTTCAGCAGGGAGATGTTCGGCAAGCTGCCGTGAGTTAAGACATGGGAATCGCGGAAACGCACATGGCGTGGTTGGCGACCTTGGCGCTGGTGATCCTCCGGTCGGCCGGGATGTTCCTGGTCGCGCCGGGCTTCTCCGCCACGGCGGTTCCGCTGAAGCTGCGTGTGGCCGGCGGTATCGTGATCGGTCTGGCGGTGGTGGGGCGGTTGGCCGCTCCTGTCGCCGTCCCGGCCGATTGGATCGGACTTTCGATGGCCGCGGTCGCCGAGGTCGCCATCGGCGCGACGATCGGTTTTGCCGCGCGGGTGCTGTTTGCCGGAATCGAGCTGGGCGCCTTCCACATCGGTCAGCAGATGGGCGTGGCGCTGGCGGAGGCGTACGACCCGCTGCGGGAAGAATCCACCGATTCCGTGCGGCGGTTGTTCGACATGCTGGCGTTGGTGATCTTCCTGGCCGTGGGCGGGCACCGGGTGCTTGTCGGGTCGCTGCTGGCGACCTTCGAGGAAGTGCCGTTGATGAGTTTTTGGCCGTGCCAGTCGGCACTGGAGATGGTCACGGCGCTGCTGGGAACGAGTTTCGTTCTGGCGTTGCGCGTGGCGGCGCCGGTGCTGTTGGCGATCCTGCTGGCGACGGTGGCGATGGGCTTCCTGGGCAGGACCCTGCCGCAGTTCAACATCCTGACCACCGGTCTTCCGGTCAGCGCCTTGCTGGGCATGATCCTGCTGGCGGCTGGGTTGGCGGCGATGGGACCGATCCTGGAGCAGGCCGCCCAGGCTCTTGCCCAACGCCTGCCCGCGTTGCACGGTGGATAAGGGACAAACGTGGCGATGGACCGCGACGACATGACGATGCGCACCGAGATGCCGACACCGTTGCGGCGACAGGAAGCCCGGCGGCGAGGGCACGTGGCGCGCAGCGCGGACCTGACAGCCGCGGTGGTCCTGTTCGCCGTCGCGGCGGTCGTCGTGGTGCTGGGACCCTGGCTGCTGGAGAGTCTGACGGACATGACGGCGACGATGCTCTCCCAGGCCGGCGAAATGTCCCCGCTCCAGACGGCAGCGGGCGGCGTCTTCGTCAAACCGGCCGCGACTTTCCTGACCTTCGCGGCCCCGATGATGCTAACCGCCGTGGTGATCGCCGCGGCTATTGGCGTCATGCAGGTGGGTTGGCTTGTGTCGTTGGAGCCTCTGCGTCCGGAACTGGAGCGGTTGTCTCCGGTGGTGGGGCTGAGACGGATGTTCTCGGGGCGCTCGGCGGCCAGAGGGGCCTTCGGTGTCGCAAAAGTCCTTCTTGTCTCGGCCGTGGCTTATGCGGTGATCAGGCCCGCGATAGGTCGATGCGTCTCGGCGGGAGCTTTGTCGCCCGCGGAGATGATCGCCGAGGCCGGCAGCCTGGTGGTCGCGATGATCGTCCGCCTGGGCGCGGTCCTGGTGGCGTTGGCCCTGCTGGAATGGGTCTATCAACGGTGGCAGTACCGCCAGGACCTCAAGATGACGCGGCGCGAATGGCGGGAAGACATGCGGCGCATGGAAGGCGCTGGGCGAGGCTCGAGGCGCGCTTCGCGATTCGTCCGTGGTGAATTGAGACGCTAATGGCAACAGGATCGGAACATGCCGAAGGGCTTTGGGCGGCGATGGAACGCCATCGCGGCCTGATCGTCCCCTTCTCGGCGGTGGCGATGATCGTCATCGTCCTTTGTCCGCTTCCACCGGGCGTGATGGACCTGTTGCTGTCGGCGAACCTGGCGCTGGCGGCGTTGATCCTGCTGACGACGATTTTCGTGGCCAAACCGCTGGAGTTCAGCGCGTTCCCCTCCGTGGTGCTGGGCGCGACGTTGTTGCGGCTGGTGCTTAATGTCGCCACGACGCGATTGATCCTGACCGCCGGCGCCGAGGGAGCGAGCCTGGAGGAGGCCCAACGAGCGGCAGGAAACGTGGTGTGGTCCTTCAGCAGCCTGGTGGCGTCGGGGTCGCTGGCGGTGGGGCTGATCCTCTTCGCCCTCATCAGTGTCATCCAGTTTGTCGTGATCACCCGCGGGGCCGGACGCATCTCGGAGGTGGCCGCCCGGTTCGTTCTGGACGCCATGCCGGGCAAGCAGGCAGCCATTGACTCCGACCTGGCCTCGGGGCTGATTACGCCCCAGGAGGCCCTCAAGAGGCGACACGACGTCGCGGCCGAGGCGGATTTCTATGGGGCGATGGATGGCGCGTCGAAATTCATCCGGGGCGATGCCGTCGCCGCCGCCGTCATCATCGCCGTCAATCTCTGCGGCGGGCTGTACGTGGGCATGGTCCAGTACGGCTGGCCGCTGCGCGACACAGCCGAGTTGTTTTCCAGGCTGACCATCGGAGACGGTCTGGTGATGCAGGTTCCGGCGTTGATCGTCTCGGTCGCCACGGCGCTGATCGTATCCCGCAGCACGACGCGGACCGACCTGGGCAAGGAAGTGGTCGAACAGCTTGTCTCTCGCCCCATGGTGCTGGCGGTGACGGCGGTGTTCCTGGCGGCATTGACAATCACGGACCTGCCCAAGGGTCCGCTGCTGGCCTTGGGCGCGGGCCTGGGGGGGCTGGCGATGGTGTTGGCCCGCCGTTCCGCGGCGAGACGCAAGAGGCTTTCGGATGAACCGCAACCGAAACCGGCGCAAAACGTCAAGGACCTTCTGGGGGTGGACCCCATCGGCCTGGACCTGGGCTTGGCGTTGGTGCGGCTGCTGGAACCATCCGACGGATTCGGCCTGCTGGAGGGCATCGCCGCGTTGCGGAAGCGGGTCGCCTTGGACCTGGGCCTGATCGTCCCGCCGGTTCGCATTCAGGACAATATCAATATCGAGACGCGCGGATACGTGATTCGCATTCGCGGGCTGAGGATGGCCTCGGGGAGAGTGTATCCGGGGCAGGTGCTGGCTGTCGGGACCGGCAAGGAAGGGCAGCAGATGCTGGGCCGGCCTGGCAGGGATCCCGCCTCCGGTGCCGAGGCCGTCTGGATCAGCCCCTCGCAACGGTTGGAGGCGGAAACACTGGACTACGCCATCCTCGAGCCGTCCGACGTCCTGTTGACGCATTTGGAAGATGTGATACGCCGCCATGCCCCGGAGCTTTTGACGCGGACGATGGTCGCCCAACTGCTTGACAACCTCAAGAGCACTTGCGCCAATTTGGTGACGGAGGTCACCGAGAGGCTCTCGCCGGCGCGGATTCAGCGTGTCCTGCAAGGCCTGCTTGCCGAGCAGGTTCCCATACGCGACCTGGAGGCGATCCTGGAAGCTCTCTCCGAGGCGGTCGAGCATACCGACAACGTCGAGAACCTCACCGAGCAGGCCCGCGCCGTAGTCGGGCGCCGACTCTGCCAGCAGCACGCCGAGCCAGACGGGAAGCTGGTCTGCCTGAGTCTGTCGCGGGAACTGGAGGAGCAGCTTGGGCAATACGTCGGTGAGGATGGTGGACTGGGCGTTGCCAACATTCCCCCTTCGTGGAGAGAGCAGGTTACCCGCTCTGTGACTGGAGGACTGGAGGAGATGCGGCGGAAGGGTAGGAAACCGGTGGTCATCTGCGCCCCGGCGGTGCGAGGCGCGTTGCGCAGGTTGGTCGCCCCGGTCATGTCGGAGGCGGTCATCCTGGGTTACAACGAAATCGACTCCGTTGAGGTGGAGTCCGTTGGAAAGATAGGGATCTGATCATGGAACCAAGAACGTACCAGGCGGAGACGATGGCGGCGGCCCTGGCGGAGGTGAAGCGAGATATGGGACGCGACGCGGTGATCTTGCACACCCGCAACGTCCGGCGGGGTGGGTGGCTGGGCCTCGGAGGACGATGGATGTGGGAGGTGACGGCCTCGGGGCAGGTCAACGTGCCGCCGCGATCCGCGGGGCGCTATGTCGTGGAAGAACCGCCTGCCATTTGCGCGACCCAGGAGCAGCCCCCGGCCAAGTCGCCCATGCCGGTGCAGGCTGCCCCGCCACCGGAGCGGATGATCGACCTGCGAATGAACGAGATCCACCGCATGGTGGCGGCGCTGCTGTCGCGCAACGGCGGGGCGCCCGCGGCGGAGGGCGAGTTGTTCCAACTGGAGGCGATTCTTCGCTCCCAGGACGTCGCCGAGGAGATCGTCACGGACCTGATCGGCCGGTGCAGGCTGGAATTGACGGGCCTGGAACTGGCCGAACCACAACGGACGCGCGAAAAACTCCTCGGCATGATCGCCGAACGCATTCCGACCAGCCCCCCTGCCGGCGCCGGGGTTCGGCGCGTCATGGCGCTGGTGGGGCCTACCGGCGTGGGAAAGACCACCACCATCGCCAAACTCGCCGCCCGATTCGCCCTGGCGGAGGGCAGAACGGTCGGCCTGATCACCGTGGACACCTACCGCATCGCGGCGGTGGACCAACTGCGGACCTACGCCGAGATCATCGAGATCCCGCTTCGCACCGTGCTCAGTCCCGGCGAGCTTCACCAGGCCGTGTACGCCATGAGCGACAAGGACGTCGTCCTCATCGATACCGCCGGGCGAAGCCCTAACGACCGCATGAGGCTCAACCAGCTTCGCGGTTTTCTCTCTGCGGCCGAGGTCGATGAGATTCATCTGGTGGTCTCCGCGGCCTGCAATCGCGCCGCCGCCGCCAGGACGGTGGCGAATTTCCTGCCGCTGGGCGCCAACCGCCTCATCGTCACCAAGCTCGACGAGGCGGAAACGTTCGGGACGATCTTGAATGTGGGCGTCGCGGCAGGGGCCGCCTTCAGCTATGTGACCACCGGGCAGGAAGTGCCCGATGACATCGAACCGGCGGATTCGCGAAAACTGGCGGAACTGGTCCTGGGAGCGGAATCGCATGGCGATTGAAGACCAAGCCGGAAAACTGCGGCGGCTCATGCACCAGGCCCGCCGGACGCGCACCATCGCGGTGGCTTCTGGAAAGGGCGGTGTGGGCAAGTCCAATGTCGCGCTGAACCTGGCGATACTCCTATCGGCCGGGGGCAGCCGGGTCGCCCTGGTGGACGCGGACATGGGACTGGCCAATATCGATGTGCTGGCCGACGTGGAAGTTCGGGCCAACCTCTCGCACGTCATCGGCGGCCTTCGACGGTTGGAGGAAATCGTCCTGGACCTGCCCAGCGGCGTGCAGTTCGTCCCGGGCGCCAACGGCCTGGCCAAGCTCGCCCATCTCTCGGAGTTCCAGAGGACGGCGCTGATACGCCAACTGGGCGCGCTGGAGGCCGATAACGACGTCATTGTCATCGACACCGGCGCGGGCATCGGGCCTGATGTGCTTCAATTTGCCGCCAGCGCCGACAATGTGCTGGCGGTCACCACTCCGGAACCCACCGCCATCACCGACGCCTATGCCCTGATCAAGGTGCTTCATCATTCGGGCTACCCGGGACATCTGAGCCTCCTGGTGAACCTTGCCGTCGACAGGCACGAGGCGCGAACCACATTCCAGCGCCTCTCGGGCGTGGCCAGGCAGTTCCTGGGCACGACGGTTTATGACGCTGGCTATGTGCTGGTGGACCCAAAGGTCCGCGAAGCCGTGCGGAGACGAGAACCTTTCGTGCTGGCCTATCCGAGATGCCCCGCCAGTAGGTGCATGGCCGCTCTGGCGACAAAATTATCGGCGGGCGGGATGCTGGTGGGAAGAGAAGACGGCTTCTTCCGTCGAGTAGCTAACTGGTTTGCTTAAAAGGCCTTAGAATTAATGAAAAGAAACAATAAAAATATTCGTCGGAAATTGCCTTGACGATTCAAATGGCTACGATAATATAGGGTATCTGAGAGTAATGGGCAATATGTAGGCTATAGTGAAGTTTAGTAGTACCAGGCCGCGCAAGGAAGGGACTCGAGCTGCGAGAGCGAAAGGATTCGATCATGAAGGCCAACGAGACAAAAGCCACCCCGCAGCAGGTTGAGCAGTGGTGGAAGGCATACCGCAAAACCAAAGACCCCAATGTAAGAAACCTCCTGGTGGAACACTATCTGCCAATCGTAAAATACACGGCGGACCGGCTTTATGCCAAGCTTCCCGATGAGGTCGACCTGGATGACCTCATCTCAACAGGTGTTTTCGGCCTGATGGATGCCCTGGGGGCATTTGACCACAAGCGAGGGGTGAAGTTTGAAACGTATTGCGCTCCTCGCGTTCGAGGCGCGATGCTTGATGAGCTTCGGTCCATGGACTGGGTGCCCAGGCTTGTCCGCAGCCGGGGGCACAAGCTCAACGAAGCCATGCACAACCTCGAGGCCCAGCTCGGTCGCCGGCCCGAAGAATCCGAACTGGCCAAGAAGCTGCGGATGCCCATGCGGGAGTTCCGCAAGCTCCAGCGCGACGCACGTGCGGTGGGCCTGGTGTCGCTATCCCGCAAGTGGTTCGAGACCGACTCGCGCAAGGACGTTCGAGAGATCGACGTCCTGGAGGACAAGCGCAGCGACGACCCGTTGCGGGCCGCACAGCGCCGGGATATCAAGGAACTGGTCACTCGCGGTCTCAGCCGAGCCGAACGGTTGATCGTCATCCTGTATTACTTCGAAGAAATGACCATGAAGGAAATCGGAGAGACGCTGGACCTCTCCGAAAGCCGTGTCAGCCAGATGCACTCGGCCATCCTCGGCCGGCTGCGCCACCAGCTCGACAAGCGTCAGAAGGAATTGCAACCAGCCTAACTGCCATCAAGGGGGAAACGTCAAGGGAACCAGTGCTGAGGGTTTTCCTTCCTGGGGTTCTGGGCTTTAGTGTCCCACATCGGCGGTTTCGCACACCTTGACGTAATACCGATATCGGGTATAATCATGGCACTTGCCTGGCTTAGCGGAGAGGCTGGATTTTCCCGACCCGTTGGTCGGTGTGCGCCAGGACGCTCGTATTGGGTGGGAGGAGAGCCCGTGTCGTTGAGGATCCATGGTTTAGCGGTTCGCGGTGTGTTGTTACTGGCTGGGCTTTTTGCCTGCCTGGATGCCACGCCGGCCGAGGGGCAGGTCTACAATTGGCGGACGTTGCGGCTGATCGCGGGGGCCAAGCGCCTTAAATTGGGTCCAGGCGTTGTGGTCCGCCACAAGCATCTGGCGTACGCCGGACTGTGGCAGGCGGACCTTAACGGGGCCGGATTCCGTTATACCACACTGTCCAATGCCCGCCTGGGTGAGGCAGACCTTAGCGGGGCGGATTTTTATTTCTCCTCGTTGAACAAGGCCGACCTGACGGGCGCCTCCCTCCAGACTGCCAGCTTCTACCGCAGCTCTCTGCGCCGGACCAACCTGACCGGAGTGGACCTGTCGAACGCAAATTTCATCCGTTCCTCACTGAGAACGGCCGATCTGTCCGGCAGCTCGCTGGATGGAGCGTACTTCTACCGCACGTCGCTTCGGGGCGCCGACCTGGCCGATGCGTCCATCCAGGGGACGATATTTGAGAAAGCCACCTTCTGGGGGCTTACGCAGGAACAGTTGTATTCGACCGCCAGCTACCGCAATGGGAAGCTCGGCGCGATCGTAATGATCTCCAACAATCTGGCCGGCTGGAACTTCAGCGGACAGGACCTCACGGGCGCCCGGTTCATCGGAGGGACGCTGAAAAGGGCCGACCTCAGCGATGCATCGTTGGGCAGCGCCACCTTTACGGATACCTCCTTGAGCAAGGCGGATCTGAGCGGGTCGGACCTCGGTTCGGCCAGTTTTACAAACTGCTCACTGAGAAAAGCCGATCTGAGCGGGGCGTACCTCGGCGAGGTCGGCTTCACCGATGTTTCGCTCTACGGGGCCGACTTGAGCGATGCGGACCTCAACAACGCCGTCTTCACGGACACCCGGCTGACCAGGGCGTTCTTTAACGGCGCCGTCATCGAAGGCGCCGACCTCCAACATGCCACGTCCAGGGGATTCACGAAGAAACAACTTTATTCCACAGCCAGCTACCAGACGGGTAGTCTGGGGGCGATCAATCTGGGCGGTTGCAATTTGTCCGGCTGGAACTTTGCGGGAGGGACCTTGAACGGGGCGGGATTTGTCGGCGCCAGGTTGTCCAAGGCCAATCTTCATGGGGCCACCCTGACTGACGCGGACCTCAGCCACGCCCGGCTACGCGGCGCCGATCTGAGCGGGGTTGACCTGACCGGGGCCAACCTGGACCATGCGACATTGCGCAACGCCGATCTGACCGGCGCCCAGCTCACCCATGCGGACATGCGTTCCACCACCTCCCGGGGTCTGACCAAGGAGCAACTCTACTCCACAGCCAGCTATACGGAGAAGGACCTTAGCGGGATTGACCTTGGCGCCTGCAACATGGCGGGATGGGATTTCTCCGGGATCATCCTGACGGATGCCGGTTTTGACCACAGTTCCCTGAGGCATGCCGACCTCAGCAACACCGACCTCACCGGCACCAACTTCCGCCACGCCTCGTTGCGGAACGCGGATCTGTCTCTGGCGATTCTCAAGAATACGTCCTTCGACCATACCATGCTCAACGGCGCCGGTCTCGGCCAGACCGACGCTACCGATACGAACTTCCTGCATTCCTCCCTGAAGGTCGCCAACTTCAGCAATGCCACGCTCACCAATGCTGGATTCTCCTACTGCTCGCTGCGTGGCGCCGATTTCCGCAACGTCATCGCCCGTGGGACGGCTTACGACCATTCGGCGATGGACGGCGCCGATTTCAGCCAGGCTGTGATGACCGGGGCCGAACTGTACAAGTGCACCCTGAGGAAAGCCAATCTCGGCGGGGCGGATCTGTCGGATTCGCTGTTCTACAAGTCCTCGCTGGTGGGCGCCAACCTTAGCGGCGCGAACCTGAACTACGCCAGTTTTGACCATTCCTCGCTGAAAAACGCCAACCTCCGCGGGGCCAACCTCACCAAATCCATCTTCTATTTCGCCTCGCTGAAGGGCGCCGACCTGAGCCTATCAGACATGCGCGGGGCCGAGGGCATCGACCTGTCGGCGCCGCTGCGGCGGGACAACGCCATCCTGCCCGACGGGACGATCCAGGGCCTGAACCTGGCCGCCGGTCAGCAACTGGTCGTGGGCGATCACCTCATTCCCATCACGGTAGAGACGGCCATGGTGATGACCGACGGCGCGGCCCTTCATATGGTCCTTGCCGACGATACATGGGGGTCGCTGATCTCCTTTGCCACCGGGGTGATTCCCAGCCTGGGCGGAAGCCTGGTGCTGGACCCGACCGATGGATTGGACCCCAATGTCCTGTCCGGCAAGACCATTAAATTGTTCGACTGGTCCGAGGGGCTGGCCGACGACAACCGTTTCAACGAGATCGTGGTGAATATCACTTCGCTCAGCTACGACACCAACGATTTCTACAGCACCGGCGAGATCACCTTTTGGGCTTTCACCGGCGCTGCGGGGGAATCACAGATCGCCTCCTTCGATTATGGTGCGTTTGAAGGCGCGCCCCCCGTGTCGGACGGCCCCGCCAATGTACCAGAACCGGCGACGATGTCGTTGCTGATCGCGGGCGCAGTGGCACTGCGGAGACGGCGGAGCTAGAGCAGTTTAACTATGGATGGTTACGCCTGGCTGGCGGGGCTCCGTCCCGCCAGCCTAATAGGTGCTTGAATTCGCGGCGGGACGGAAGCCCCGCCGCGCTATCACCCAAACTTAAAATGCTCCAGCCGAAGTCCAAGAAACGAAACTCCGCGCTGTCCAACGGGGAGGAGGTTTTTCTCGGCCGGGCTGTAGCGATGATTGGGGTGGCCTGGCCGGTTCCTACAGCAGGTGGATGATATCGGGGGTCAACGCGCTGCCCGGGCGCCAGGACCAGTTGTGGGCCGGATCCAGCTTCCAGAACGGTTCGCTGTCGGTCACCCTCACCGACCTGATCCCGCTGGTCGCGCCGCCGGCCAGGGCGTAAAGCCCGCAGTCGGTCATGTCCACGTTCCGAAGTTGCACCGCCCCGATCCGGGCGGCGGAGAAGTTGCTGTTGTCCACAAACCGGGGGACCAGTAATCTTCCGGAAGTCGGCAGACCGGTGATCTTGATGGACCCGATGGAGGCAAGCAGGGAAAGGGGGAAATCCGCCGCTGTATCGGGATGGCTGTTGGTGAAGCTTGTCGTGAAACCGGCCAGGAAGTTGCTGTCCTTGGCAGCGCCCAGGCTCAGGCCGGCGATGTTTCCGGTAGCCGCGACGCGCAGGCCGTCGGCCTGGCCGCGGATGGCGACCTTCCCGACGTCGCCGGTGATGTTCCAGGTTCCGCCGGCCCCGCCACCGATGGCGACGCTGCCCAGGGACTTGACGCCCGCCTTGCCCAGGATGCTCAGGCCCGCCTCGAAATCGCCCATGACCGTCAGCTTGTCCAGCCGGGGGGCGGTGATCTTATCGTTGGTGGCGTCGCCGTCGTTGTCAAGCCACTGCAAGACCTTCAGCGACTTGACCGCCATGCCGTGGGTGTTGATCTGAAGGTCGGAGACGGCGCCCAGCGTGATGGAGGACGCCAGCGTCGTGGGGAGGGTCAAGGAACTGTCACTGTGCAGGTTGATGACGCCCCCGTCGGCATTGCCCAAGGTCAGAGTCGCCAGCGATCCGGAGACCGTCATGTCGCCAGTCAGATGGGTCGTACCGGCGGTGAAGCTGCCGGCCGATCCGTGGATGACGATCTCGTCGGCGGCCGTCGTGAGGCCCTTGGGCGTGGTAATCGTCACCCGGGTCGTCGAACCGCTGTCGAATACCTCGATGCTCTCGACGTGCCCCGAGCCGTCGGTGGTGGTCACCTTGACGCTTCCACCGCCCCGGATGCTGATCGTCACAGCCGTGCCGTGGTCATCCAGGAACGTCGTCTTGGAATCCACCCAAAGCGGGTCCGTCAGGCCCGCCAGGTCAAATATCAACGTGCCGGTATCCTGGATCGGGACGGTTGCAAGGTCGCCCAACTGGAAAGGCTTGTACCCCTTGGGATCGGTGCCTTGTTCGATGGTATCGTTGGCAAAGGTGTAGTTTACGTGCATGTGACGCGGATCGCCCACATCCAGCAACGTCACGCTTGTGCCGGTTCGCGGCACGACGACGGCCTTGTCGCCGACGACGTCCAACTGCCAGGCATTCTCGGGGATCGCCACGCTGCCCAGGTACTTCGGCGCCGTCGGGGAATTCAGATCATAGGCGGATAATCTGGAACTGGGATTCTGGGTCTCCAGCCACTCGGTGACAAACAGCAGGTTGCCCTCGATGTCCGCTCCCAGCGGCATATACGTGCCGATGGAACCGGCGTAGGTCATGTTGGCGGGGTTGGCCACGTTCACTACGACCAAGGCGCCATAGTTCTGTCCGCTGGTGGTGGACAATGTGGCGGAGAGGTAGGCGTATTGCCCCCGGACGGCCACGTCGCTGATCTGGGCAATCTCCATGCCGTTGGGCAAGGCGGTAAAGGCGTGGTTGTACTTCTTGAACTGGGCGGGATCGGAGATGTCGTACGATGTCAGGCCGAAGTTGAAGTCGGCCACGAACGCCCTGTTTCCGGAGATGGCCAGGGAGTAGGGGATCTCGGCCGTCTGGATCGAGCCGATCGGCACGGGATCCGTGGGATCGGAGACGTCCACGCAGGTCAGCCGGCCCTGGCTGCCATCCTCGAAGCTCGTGTCCAGCACATACAGTTTGCTGCCGACGAGCTTGATGTCCGTCACGGAGTTGAAGGGCTGCGAGAACTGCTGCCCATCCCACTGGGAATAGGCCAGGAAGGACAGACCGACAGGCTCCGATGGATCGGTAATGTCGAAAATGATGATTCCGCCGTCGGACTCTACACCCACCGAGAGGCCCGCATAGAGAAGATTGCCCGCCTGGGCGGTGCAGAGGACCGAGGTGTCGGAATACGGCGGGATGATTCCCAGCAGGGCGGGGGTGTCGGCCTCCTGGCTGATGACCAACATGCTGCTCACCGCGGCGCCGTCGTCGGAAAGCGCCACATAGAAGGCGCCGTTGTAGCCGCTGGGCGCCTGGACGGTCACCTGCCATGTCTGGGGGTCCACGGAACAAATCACCCCGTCGATGCTGCTGACTTCCGGAACGGATACCTCGGAGAGGTCCAAGTAGTAGTTCGTCTCGACTCCCGACACCGCATGGACCGGGCCGGTCTTCGGGACGACCAGGCTGGTGTCCTGGGATTTTTCGTTGCCGTCCTGATCGGTGACGGTGACGGTCACCGTTGCCTTGCCGGTAAAACCGTCATCGGCCTTGACCAGGAGGACGCCATACCGCCCGGCCAGGTCCTCTGCCGTGAGGATATCCACGCCGGCAAGCAGTGGAGGATCGATGGGGCTGCTGTTTTCCCCCGCGGGATTCTCCTCGGTGGGGGTGTTGATGATCGTATCGTAGGTGGTCTCGCCGGTTTCGGGGTTGAAGCCGGCCGAGACCATCTGACCGAAGATGAAATAGTCCCCGTCCAGCCAGGTAGTGTCAGCGGCGGTGATGAAGAACTGGGAATCGTTGGTGTCCAGCCCGGAGTTGGCGCAGGCCAGCACGCCAGGACCGGTGAATCGTAGGTCCGGGTCGAAGTCGTCGGGGAACGCCCCCAGCGGGCTTCCGCCCGTGCCGTCACCGTTGAGGGCGTCGCCGGTCTGGAACATGAAATCGGGTATCACGCGATGGACCACCACGTCGTGGTAGAACGGCGTGGTGTCGTCGTCGATCGTGCCGTCGTCGTTAATCCCGCAGGTGGCCAGGGTGATGAATCGCTGGGTGGCCGTCGGACAGCGGTCTTCGAACAACTGGACGATAATCATGCCGATGTCCGTCTCTCCGTCGGCGGCCAGGAAATGCAGTGCGGCGAATTGATTGTCGCTGGAGATGATCTCCGCCGTCACGCCCGGGGCATCGCTGACGACCGAATACGTCAGCAGGTCGCCGGCATTGTCGATTATGTCGTCGTCGGATGCCTCCAGGCCGATGGTCAACGAGGTGTTCGCCAGCGAAAGCGGGCTGGCCAGTTGCGTCACAAAGGCCGGGGACGCGCCATCCAACAGCAGGCGCCCTTCAAGGCCCTCAAGACGGGGACTGCCCTGCGAGCGAAAAGGACAAAACATCGGTTCCTCCGTACGACGGCCCATGCCTACTCCTCGTCCTCCACGCCGGTTGAAACCGAGCGCCGCTAGCGTCAAACCGCATGTAACAAAGCGGTCTGGCAACCGAAATGAAACCAGCGTGGACTTGGAGGAGATTATATCCTAAAACGTGCGAATCGCCTACCCCTATTTCTTTCGCCCGACAATCCGGGCTATAAGCGGCGTATCAGCGTGAAGATGGGTTCGAAACGAAATCCCAAGATCGGCTGGTTCTCATGGGATTTTCGGGCAGGGAGGCAATCCCCAGATCCCGGCCAGGTGGAGATACACCTTGTGGGGGAGTTGAACGAGCAGGGGCTTGGCCCGCGGATCCAGCCAGGTCACCAGGCGGATCATTTCTTGGCGGCTCATCGCGGTGCAGCCGGCGGTTGGTGAGTCCGGTCCGCGCCAGACGTGGAGAAAGATGCAGGAACCGGCTCCCGGAAGTGTCGGGGAGGTGTTGTGGTTGACCAATACGCCCCACTCGTAAAGACCGTCGGCGCGCCGCATCGTCTCGGCGCTGTTCCAGTCCTTCAACGGCACCAGGCCGGTATTTACGATCTGGTTGTAGTATTTCGATTTTACGTCATCCACGCCGACGATATCGCTCGCCAAGGCAATGTAAGGCAGCTTGACACCCGGAACTTGGTCTTCCGGGGCGTATCCAAACACCTGGGGAAGTTCAAACACGCCCGCGGGCGCCTTGCCGTCCCCTTCCCGCTTGACGGGGCCCGGCAGCGGTGTCCCGACGTGAAGACCTCGCCCCCAAGCCAGTCCCGTCCGGCCGATGTTGACGGTAACGCAACCGCCGACAGGCTCCCAGGATTGCCCAATCCCCCCGCGATCATAACATTGCAAGATCGCCCCGGTGGCGTCCCAATCTCGCGAAACCACCAGCACGGCCTGGCGCGAATTGCCCAAGGGAGAAAGTTGCCCGGAGGCAGCGGAAGTCGCCCGCGGGCTGCCCGAACAACCAGCCAGTGAACCGACAAGCCCCAACCACGCCGCTGTCCATGCCGACAACGACAAACCGGACAGCGTGGACGTTTCACTCAAGTTGGCCATGGCCGGTGAATTCCTTTTCCTGCTTGGTCGGAAGGGTCAAACGCGGGTTTCGCTTGGCGCCGCGGTTCGACGATCCATCCAGCCTCTCCCGCCCATGATGCGGGCCACCAGCATGCTGGAAACGTTGTCGCCGACGGCGTTGACCAGGGTGGCCGGAGGATCGACCAGGTTCCCGATGGCGTTCATCAGCGGAAGCGCTTCGGGCGGTAGATTGAAAAGCGTCATGATCAACACCTCTCCGGCGATTCCTCCACCGGGAATCCCGCTGATCACCATTCCCGCCAGCAGCGACACCCCCGCGGCCTTGAGGAGAACCTCCGGCGAGGTGAAATCCATGTGGAACACGCCGAAGACGAAGGCAATCTTCAGCACCGCCGCCAGGCACGAACCTTCCATGTGAATCGTCGCCCCGATGGGGATCACCGTTTCGCGGATGTCGGCGGGAACGCCAAGCTGCTCGGCTGCCTCGAGATTGGATGGGATCGTCACGTAGCTGCTGCCGGTCGCCAAGGCCGTCAGCGAGGGAGGCACGATCTTTCCCCAGAACCGTTTCATTCCCCGCCATCCCCCCGCCACGGTCGCGTAGACGGTGAAGGCCACGAAGAAGTACGCCATCGTCAGCGGGTAGTACAGAAGCATGGCCCGGCCATAAGCGCCCACCAATACGTCGCCATACTGGACCACCAGGTTGGCGAAATACGCGCCCAGCCCGATCGGCGCCAGGTACATCACGTAGCCGACCACTCTCACGAAAACCTCGTAGCCGCCTTGCAGGAACGCCGTGAACGGCCGGGTCTTCTCACCGCCTGCCGAGGCCGCCAGCCCCGTCAAGACCGCGAAGACAATCAACGCCAGCGTGTTCCTCATCGACAACAGTTCAACAAAGTCGCCCACCGCCAAGGCCCGAAGGAACCGCTCGAAGGTATTGGACTGTTGAACCGGCGCCGAGGCAGCAACCGCGCCGTCGGTGAAACCCAGGGCAGGGGGATACCATTGGACGGCGACCAACATGAGGAACGTGGCGATCGCCCCCGTGACCACGAACACCAGCAACATGCATCCCAGGATGCGAAAAAACCGGAACGTACTGGACATGGCCGACACGGCTGAGGCGATTGAAAAATACACCAGCGGCACCACGACCATGAACAAGGATCGCAGGAACAAATCGCCCAAAGGTTTGAGGGGTTCCGCCCAGCCGGGGCGCACACGCCCCAGCAGACAACCAGACGCCATCGCTCCCAGCAGGATCAACGAGAACCGATAACTCTTCAGAAAGGACTTCTTCTTATCCATAACGCACGCTGTCGATCCATCCGTATCTCGTTTGTTCCTCGATCGCGCTGAACGCCTTCCTTGGGCATCCCTCGCCGCGTGATTCTCCTTCCCGTGGACCGCTTGTGCAAGCGCCGTGACAGGACTTGTCCTGACAGGCTCGCAAAGGTGATTCCATGCACCAGGCTCGGCGACTGTGCGTGGATTCGGCAACCAAGTCCCCCGTGGTTTATTGGAGAAGAAAGGAGACTACTCCTGAAAAAAAGAAACAGCCCTGTTGCTTGCCCCGCCCGTCGGGATTGCCCCCCCGATGGTAAGCACCGGCCGTAGCGGTGGCCACGGTCGGCGCGGCGAGAGCACCGAACCTAGTGTAAGCCGGAGGCAACGACCCGCAAGTGCCCCAGCATCCCCACCAGGTGCCCCAAGGCAACATCAATCTCCTGCGTCTGTAACAGCAAGTCCATTTGCTCTAAAGCCGACAGGAGGTGCCTTGCGGTTTCCCGCTCCAGCACCACGGATCCGTCCTCCGAACAGATTCCCCCCGCCTCACGACGCATCCTCTCCATTGCATCGCTCCTTCATTTTGCGACCCCCGAACCGACGACATTAGAACACACAACCCCTGATATGACAAGGAGTAATATTTATGGTCCGGCGGAAAATCTCCGGCAATGCCAATGGCGGAAAGCCACCCGGATCGAATCGCATGCCGCTGTGAAGGCAGCTCGGAGCGCAATGTTTTGGCTCGGTGGGAGGGAGGGAGTCGGCTTGTGCCGGTCTGGTGGCCAGTTGAGCTAAAGGAGGAATGCACCGAGAGGTTTGTTCTGCCTGGCCATCTCCTGGCAGTAGGCGTAGAGGGCATCGTAGACGATCCATTCGGCCCGGTTCAGTTCCATGTCGTCCCCGTGGGGCCAGGGGGCTAGCGAATCAGGCTGCCCATGCGCCCGGTCCGACCCGTAAGGGTGATCAGGGCCGGAAGGAGCAGCGGACGGACCAGGAAGGTGTCGATAAGCACTCCCAGCGCCAAGGCAAAGCCCAACTGCCTCAGCAGGGCCAGGTCCCCTGAAAGAAGGCTGCCCAGCGTGGCGGCCATGATGATCCCGCAGGAGGAAATGACCGGCCCGGTGTGGATCAGCGCCCGTCGGGTGGCCCGCGCCACCGGCAGGGCGGCGGCCTCTTCGGCCAAGCGGGCGGCCAGGAAGATGTTGTAATCCTGTCCCACGGCCATCAGGACCACAAAGAGGAACACCTGCACCTTCCAGTCCAGTCCCGCCGATCCCAGCAGGCCCGCAAAGACCCACTGGCAAATCCCCAAGGTCGCCAGGTAGCCCAGCAGCGTCCCGGCGACCATGAAGGCCGAGAGAACCCAATCGCGCAGCAGCACCAGGACGATCAGGAACACCACACCGGAGGCCAGGGGGGCGATGAGGTGGAAGTCACGTCGCGTGACGGTCCGTATATCAGCCATCTCAGCCGTGGCCCCGGCCAGGTGGACCTCAAGACCGCTGCGGGCGGAC
>Ga0315284_10001216_pt1 | contig 36567 bp, 31 predicted proteins | sample YL17G09_16_MG_FD_203696 | JGI IMG/M metagenome (GOLD analysis project Ga0315284, IMG submission 203696) | Sediment microbial communities from Yellowstone Lake, YNP, Wyoming, USA - YL17G09_16 | ecosystem: Environmental > Aquatic > Freshwater > Lake > Sediment | place: USA: Wyoming | collected...
CACCTCTCGGCACTCATGGGGCCGTTGAACGCGGCCTATGCGCAAGGGTTCTCCAACGCCCACAGTCGCACGGGATACCTGTTCCAAAACAGGTACAAATCCATGGTCACGCAAGATCAGGGCTACGTCCACGCAAATCCGTTGCATGCCGGGGTATGCAAGACGCTCACGGATCTCGAGAACTACCTCTGGACGGGCCACGCTGTGCTCATGGGTACGAGAGAGGCTGCTTTCCGGATACCTGGCCGGTCCTTCGAAAGTTCGGCAGAACAGTGCCGGATGGCCGCAAAGGCTATGCGCGGTACCTCGGGCATACGAGAAGCCGGCAGACACCTCCCTGCCATGGCTCGCGGCATCGAGGGTCGTGACGTATTCCTGGACGAGACCGATCGCGGTCGGTCACCGATGGAGCGCTACCTCTCCCCCGTCTGCGTGCGAGCCCTCCCCGAAGTTTCCCTCTCGACAATAGTGCCGGGAATCTCCACAGTTCGCGACCGTGGCGCCTGCGTTTGGTGGTTTGACCGCAGCACATGTCTGAACGCCGCGCTCACGATGCCCGGAAGATTGAAGTTGTACGACGTGATCCGGCGCGTCATAGCCGACACCGAATCGTCGAACGAGATCAGGGAGATTCGTCCCGGCACGTCAACTCCGCGCACCCGCAAGAACTCAAGCGCGCACACCGCGATCGCGTCATTTGCGGTCACCCAGGCGGTTATGGCGGGCATCGCGATGGCCTGCTCGAACAATGGCTGCAGATACAGGCCCATCTGGATGCGATTCCGCAGCAAGTCGTAGGCAGCCGGGGTTGTTGACAGGTTGGGAAGACCCGGTTGCGGGGATACCTCGGCGGGAACCTGCCAATCGTCCTGGGATCGCCAGAAGAGCTGCGGACCATCGGGATATCCCGCATCCGCATAGGCATCGCGCACGCCCTCGTATCGCATACGAGACCATCGCGATTTGTGAAACACGGAGAAGAAAGCCGTGTGATGATGACCCAGACTGAGGAGAAAGTTGGCTACCTTCTTTCCCGGTACGGAAGAGACGCCCACGGGAAAGACGGCATATAGCTGGTTACGCGGCGACAGCGGCATCCACCCGCCATCGAAGTCCAGAACGCTCACGGGTTTCTTCACAAGTGCAAGTCTCGCGCACAGATCGTGGTAGTCCTCGGCCGGGGAGGAGACTGCGGCAATGTAGCCGGCCATGTCCGCACGAACGGCAGCATCCTGAGGGAGGACCGAGCATGGTTGCTTCATGGTCCATTGGCCCGCCTGCCAGTCGAATCCCGCCACGGAAATGCTCACGGGGATTGTCGCCGCCTGCAGTTCGATTTCGCTGAGATGATTGTGGGGGGTGGCGGCTCCCAGATCGTACGCATCAAGTGAATACTGCTGAATCAGCACGCCGATGCGCGGCCCGGAGTCGGCGGTGGACAGCCGCGCAACCGCATAGTGCCTGCGTTGCGGCGCCACCAGCTCCTCGTCGTGCAGGAGCGCAAGGGCTTTGCGGATGGTAATTCCCGCAGCGCGGTACCGGGTCTTGAGCTGCTTGGCAAGCGGAAGCAGCGATCCCGGTTTGTACACACCGTCAAGAATGTCTCTTCGCATCTGCCGGAATATCCGTTCGTGCGTTTCTTGGCGCGACGAGGGGACGGCCGATTGGGGGTGCGATGCTTCGGCATTCTCAAGCGGTTCAGGCGCCGGCGGTCTATTGGCAACGCGGGTTTTCTGGCCGCGAAGGCCCGACAGGATTCCTCTGTTCTTGAGGATGACCTGGGCCTTGGACATGGTGACTGAGGAGACCCCGGCCATTGTGCTGAGCAGGGAAATGGCCGGCAGGTACTCGCCGACTGCGAAACGGCCTGATTCCATGCCGCGACAGATGAAATCCATTGCCGACTGGACGCCGTCTGGTATCCCCGGTCTTTTCACGCGGAAACCTCCCTGGCAGTGGTTCTCTCAATAACGAGGTAACTGCAAAACTCAACTGTCCCGACTGAAGTGAGGTGAAATTGAGCGAATTTCGCGAGTTAGCCCTCAGTTTTGGGAGTTTTGCAGTTGCCTCTAATATAAGCAATAAAGGCGCTGAAGCTCAAGAGATTTCATTATTGACGTGTTAGCCGGCCCATGCATGGTTAGATTGGCAAGTGGATGCTGTCTGATGGAGTCTGGCAGAGCATCCCTTCGAGACTGTATCGTAAGTACCGCCTGAGCGCCAACGCTCAGTACTGCGTCAGCATGATGATCGATTTCAACCACCCCGAAGTCACCGGCTACCAGCAGGGCATTGTTCCGCACACCTTTCCCCCGCAAGTCAAGTCGAGCCCCGGATCGATCGACCCGTGGCTCACCGCGCCCAGATGCACTGATGGTTTTTGCGGTAGCGGAGGCTGCAACTCGGGCCTTTCCGCAAGCGGCAAGATTACCTATTATTTCGACGGCAGCCACGATCAACTGCGTGCGAATTTCTGGGATCACACCGCGAAAACGTATTCCACCCATGCGATCGGCTCGGACATTGATGGGAGCCTCGGCGTGGCCAAGGACGTGGATGGCTGGCTCACCCCCCGCGTCGATCTGACAACGAGCAGCACGTTCGTGTATCCCCGCGGGTCAAGCAATTCCGATCGGATCGTTTCCATCCTGGCCAACTGGTCGGACTATGCAGGACTTTCGTGGGGCGGGAATAACTTGTTTGTGGTGAATTGGAAAGACAAGGAAGCGGTCATGGCCACCAACCACTCCAATGAGCTTGCCGCCGCCGGTTGGAAAAAAGATGTGGGCGGACCGCTTCCCCCAGGGATCAAGTATTGGTATGCGGATCCAGGCGACTTCTGGCTTGCCGGTGGGCCCGCAGGGTGCTACGAGGCTATTGACGGCAGTTGGATCGATGTCGCCACCGGTCAGCAAGTTGTTGTTGCCAGCATGCAGCCGTCTTCACGACTGGGCAATGCTCCTGCGACCATGCGCGGAACATTGTCGGTCTACAATCTTTCAGGCGCATGCGTGGGCGCCTTTGATGCGGCATCTCTGCACCGCCGGATACCCACGCAGCTTGGCCGAGGCGCGTATCTGGCGTACAGACAGGGGATAGCGGGCGCATCGATGATGCTGCATGATGGCGTATGGGCACAATGACGATGGCAGCGAGCATTCACCAAAGGGAAAAGCCATGAGGAATCTCCGACGATATGACCGGTGGGTATTGACGATTTCGGCAAGCGCTGCGTGCATTGCCGTGCTGAATGCAAGCCAATGCTCCACCGATCCGGAATCGCCTGCGGTAACGGTGACCTTCGACAGGCAGATAACGGGCGGAACCGTCTATGTGACCGAACCCATCGACTTCACTGTTTCGGCGCATGACGATGCGGGAGCTTCGGTTGCCGTCCATGCAACCGGCCTTCCCGCCGGAGCTTCCTATTCTTCGGCAACGGGCGCATTTTCCTGGCGGCCGGCCGTTGAAGACACAGGATCGAAAAGCATCGTCTTTTCGGCCGGCGAAGGCGCATCAGACACGACCATGACCGTTACCTATGCCGTCGTCCTCCCCACACTGGCTGCCGGTGAATATGTCAAGGTGCTGCGGCCGGTTGGCGGCGAGACATTTGATTTTGGCGACACGATTTCAGTCGCATTTGTCATGTCAGGATGCAATAGGGGCGCGGATATCAGCGTTGTCAACAGAATCGCATCCTCATCGGTGAGCTGCCCGTATGCCTGGAAAAGCGTCAACCGTCCGGAGCTCGACCTGGATTCGACTGCGGATTCCCGGGGCTTCGTGTGCCGGTATTTTAGCCACATCGACTCTCCGAGCATCAATATCGGCTTCTATAATATGATCCTCAGAGACTCTTTGACGCCCGATGGATACTATGCCGCGTATCGAGCGTCGGCAGTGCGCGCGCCGTAAATATGGACGTGCGCCCTTGCGGCAGTCTGGTGCAACTGGTTGTGGTGAAAGAGGATAGGATGATCGTTCCTTCTAGTGGTGGTGCGCCGTAAGTATTGGATGTGTGGTTGTCAAGCGCCATTCGGTGGTATCTTTATGCAGTCACCGCAGGAGACACCCACACACGGAGGAATTATGCCCGACACTCGCAAGGAACAGGACAACGCATGGCGACTTTGGCATCTACTGAATGAGCTGAATAGACTCTCTGTTCGTGACTGCTACCCGTTCGACAATGCTTCGACCCCGCTCAGCACAGGTCTCAGGGCAGGCCGTTTCTTGCGTAGACCTGTGGTGAGCCAGTTTACCCTGAGCTTGCCGAAGGGAACCATGTTTCGCACCTGTCACCAATGTGTCCGGATTCTGGCTGGCCTCTGGCGCCTGTGCTGAGCCAGGTCGAAGCATCTGGACTCTGGCCTCTCCGCCTCCGGCGGCTTGGTTACCTGAATGGGATACTCCCAGGGCTCCACAATTCCGGACGAACTAACTTTAGTATTTTAACTAAAATACTAAAGCTAGTCCGTCCGCAGCGTTCCCGGGACTGGCACCTCCCTGAGAGGTATTTTCTTCTCTCCCCGCCACGGAAGCCAGCCTCACCCAACGAGCACCCGCCACCATGAACGACTTCGCCAAGCTCCCTCTCTCCCCTGCCATGATCACCAACCTCGATGCCATGGGTTACACCACCATGACGCCTGTGCAGGCAGAGAGCATTCCGCATGTGCTCCAGGGGGAAGACGTGCTTGCACAGGCCAAGACCGGAAGCGGCAAAACCGCCGCCTTCGGGATCGGCGCGCTGCATCGGCTCAAGACCGCGCAGTTCGATGTGCAGACGCTGGTGCTCTGCCCCACACGCGAGTTGTCGGAGCAGGTGAGTCAGGAGATGCGCCGCCTTGCGCGATTCGTTGACAACATCAAGATCCTCACGCTCTGCGGCGGCGCGCCCATGAAGCCGCAGATCCTCTCCCTGGAGCACCGCGCACACATCGTGGTCGGCACTCCCGGCCGCATCGGCGACCATCTGCGGCGCAAGACCCTCGACCTCAGGCGCCTCACAACGCTGGTGCTTGATGAGGCTGATCGCATGCTTGACATGGGCTTTGAGAAGGAGATCAACGAGATCGCCTCCTACGTGCCGAAAAAGCGTCAGACACTGCTCTTCTCGGCGACATTCTCTCAGCCGATCCGCGAGCTCAGCCGACGGTTCCAACACAATGCCCGGGAGGTCACGGTCGAGTCGCAGCATGCGCAGAGCGTGATCTCTCAGCGGTTCTTCCAAGTTGACTGGGAGGAGAAGCTCTCCGCGACGGCATCGATCCTCTGGACCTACAAGCCCGAGTCAACACTCATTTTCTGCAACACCAAGCAGCAGTGCCGCGATCTACATGAGGCGCTGACCCGGCAGATGTTCTACGCCCTCACGATCAACGGAGACCTGGACCAGAAAGAGCGCACCGAGATGCTCACGCTCTTTGCCAATGGGAGCACGTCGGTACTCATCGCCACCGACGTTGCCGCACGAGGGCTTGACATCAAGGACCTGAGCGCGGTGATCAACTTCGACATGCCCTTTGAACCCGAAGTGTACGTGCACCGCATTGGCCGCACAGGCCGGGCAGGCAAGGATGGGCTTGCGTTCTCACTGCTCACAGCCAAGGAGACACACAGGCTCGACGATATCAACCGCTTCCAGAGCAGCAAGTTCCGCGTGGAAAGCACTCGGTCGCTTGTCAAGCACGGTGAAAGCCCCAAACCGCCCATGATGACCATCTCGATCAGCGGTGGACGCAAGGCGAAGATACGACCCGGAGACATCCTCGGCGCGCTCACGGGTGAGGGCGGCATTGAGGGCAGGTCGGTCGGCAAGATCGACATCTTCGAGCACTTCGCGTATGTTGCGGTGGATCGAGCGGTCGCGCACGCGGCGCTCGGGGCGCTCATGTCCATCAGGGTGAAAGGCAAGCGGTTCATTGCGCGACTGCATACAGCAGAGGGCGTTGACGAAACGAAAGCGCGTCGGCAGGGCTCGCGCCGCGCCGCACAGAGCCCAGTCGAAGCGTTGCACTGAGCCTGGTCGAAGCGCTGCACTGAGCCCAGTCGAAGCGCTGCACTGAGCCCAGTCGAAGCGCTGCACTGAGCCCAGTCGAAGCGCTGCACTGAGCCCAGTCGAAGCGCTGCACTGAGCCCAGTCGAAGCGCTGCACTGAGCCCAGTCGAAGTGTGTGTGCCTCAGCCGGGCGTATCGAGACGAGCATCGAGGACCTGAGTAGCTGCAAGCGGGCAAACCCGGGCAAGGCGCTCCCAGCCCTGACACTGCCGGCCCAAGCGAAGACCATCCCCGCAGGCCAGTCGGTCTCGTGGGAATCAACCGTGACCCGGGAAGACGCCCAATGGTCGTGCCTACGAGGCTGTAACGGCGGTCGCAGGCAAGGCCAATTGCGTCGTGTCACATTGCAGGATCAGTACCCGACTTTGTGATGATCGAACCGGAGGGGCCGGCTGCCACATATCGACAGTGACGCCCTTCGTGCCATACTATATTTATTTATTTGGCTCTCCTCGCGCCTCCACCAAAGGAACAAAGACCATGACACCCCGGGCAAAGACATCTCCGACACGCACAGCGAAACTCCCGCCGTTCCGCAATCCCGCAGTTGCGCTCGAAGCGCGCGTGGAGGATCTTCTCTCCAGAATGACGCTTGACGAAAAGATCAAGACCGTCCAATGGCCGCAGCCGCTCGATCGGCTGGGGGTCAACTTCCGCATGGGGTGGGCAGAGACACTCCACGGCGTTGCCTGGTCGGGTATTGCCACGGTATTCCCGCAACCCATTGCCATGGGAGCGACGTTTGACACAGCACTTGTCCACCGCATTGCCGATGCGATTTCCGATGAGCTGCGCGCCAAGTACAACCGGTCGCTCAAGCTCGGAGACAAGTGGCCGACTCCCGGTCTCCTCGCCGGAGCCCCCACCATCAACATCTTCCGCGATCCTCGCTGGGGTCGAGGCATGGAAGGCTACGGCGAAGACCCGGTACTCATGGCGCGCATGGCCGTTGCTTTTATCGAAGGCCTTCAGGGCAACCACCCGCGCTACATCAAGGCTGCTGCATGTGTCAAGCACTACGCGGTACACAGCGGCCCCGAGAGCATCCGCCACAACTTCAACGCCAAAGTCTCCGACAAGGACCTCTACGAGACCTACCTGCCTGCATTCAAAGCGGCCTGTGACGCAGGCGCCGCCTCCATCATGGGGTCGTACAACCTGATCAACGGCGCACATGGATGCGCGGGCAAACGCCTGCTCACAGAGGTGCTGCGCGACCAGTGGCATTGGCGCGGCATGGCTATTCCGGATTCGGGCGCCACCGACGACATTATCAAGCACTACAAGATGTTTGAGCACGAAATCGACTCGTGCGTGCTCATCGCCAAAAGTGGCATGGACCTCGGTGGCGGGCCGTACCGCCACATCAAGCAGGCATTGGACGAGGGCCGGGTTACTGAGGACGACATCAACCGCAGTGCCCGCAATGTCATTGGCTGCTGCATACGCGTTGGGCTGGCCGAGAAGCCGGAGGATGTGCCCTTTGCGAAGATCCCCATGTCAGTCGTCAACTGCGACAAGCACCGGAAGCTTGCCCATGAGGCTGCGGTCAAGGGCATGGTGCTGCTCAAGAACAGGAACGGCATTCTCCCGCTCAAGACGCAGCGCCGGATTCTTGTCACGGGCCCCAACGCCTACGACAACGATGTGTTTCTGGGCAACTACTTCGGCGAGTCCCCGCACTCACCGTCAATTCTCGAGGCGCTCGTCGAACGCGGCGGCCACGACCGTCTCGTCAACTACCGCAAGGGATGCATGGGCTTCCAGCCCAACACCAACCCGCTCGAAGTCGTCACACCCATGGCCAAGGGCAAGGAGGCGGTGATTGCCGTGATGGGCCTCACGCCCAACTACGAGGGCGAGGAGTTCGAACCGATTATCTCTCCGGCGGTGGGAGATCGCGTCGACATCGGCCTGCCCGCACATCAGGTTGAGTTCGTCAAGAATCTCTGTTCGCACGGAAAGCCGGTGATCCTCGTCATCACCAGCGGTTCACCCGTGGTAGAGCCGGAGCTCTTCGACATGGTTGATGCCATCATCTACGCGTGGTACCCGGGCGAGCAGGGAGGCAATGCGTTGGCCGACATCATTTATGGCAATGCAGTGCCATCCGGACGCTTGCCCGTGACAGTGCCGATGTCGCTGAAGCAGGTCCCTGCGTTCGAGGACTACTCCATGGTTGGTCGTACCTACCGCTACCTGAAGCAGAAGCCGCTCTTCCCGTTCGGGTTCGGCTTGAGCTACACCACGTTTGCCTATGACAAGCTGCGCCTGGACTCGAAGAGCATCCGGGCCGGCCGGTGCGTGACGGTCTCTGTTGACGTCACCAATACCGGCAAAGTTGCGGGGGATGAAGTGGTGCAGCTCTATCTCACCGATGACAAGGCATCCGTCCGCACGCCTCAGTACGCGCTGAAGGACTTCCGGCGTGTGCACCTCAAGCCGGGCCAGTGCAAGCGGCTTTCCTTCTGCCTGACGCCGGAGATGATGAAGCTGGTTGACAAGAAGGGGCAGTCGGTGCTTGAGCCCGGCTCCTTCACGGTGCACATCGGCGGTGCGTGTCCTTCTCCTCGAAGCGTGGAGGTGGGGGCGCCGCAGCCAGTGCACGGGGTGTTTGCGGTGCGGTAGGCGGCACGCACGACCTCGATCGGGCGGAGTGCCAGGCCGGGCGTTGGTTCCCCTGAGGCGGGTGCGTTGACGTATGTGCGGACGTTCGACGCGGCAGGCAGACGTCTTCCGACTCAGTCGACGACGAGAAGAGAGACGACGCAGCCCCTGCGAGCGCACGTCGCAAGGTAGTGTCGGGCCCGCTCCCGACTCCCCGACATGTGCACAGAGCCGATGCAGCGACTCTCTGGTGTGCATATCGTATCTTTGCGTCAAGGCCAGGACGATGTCCGATCGGCTTCGTCACCTCTCACGCCCCCAGAACCGCACATCTCACCGGGAGGACCGCGTGCTTCATCGTCGCTCCGCCGTTGCACTGTCACTGATGCTTGCCGCTCTCTGCGCTGCCCAGACGCCCGCCAACTCAACTTCCGGCGCCACACAGTCCAGCCCGTCCACACTGCCGGTCTTCACCCCGGACAGCCTGGCGCACTTCGACGGCAAAGACGGGCATCCCGCATACGTTGCGGTCTCGGGGCGTGTGTACGACTTGACTTCCGCAAAATCGTGGAAGGGCGGCGCGCACGAAGAGCATGTTGCCGGGCGCGATCTCACCAACGAGATTGTCAACACGTCACCCCACGGCATCGACGCGCTTGAGAAGTTCCCTCTCGTAGGCAGGATGGCGGGGCCGTCGGCCGCCCCCGCTGCTGATACCGGTGAAATCGTCCGACTCAAACTGGAACGCTCCCTGCAGCAGGATCGTCGATTCCGCATCATGAAAGCCCACAAGGCCCTCGCCTTCACCACCGCAGGGCTGCTGCTGGCCGCAGACGGACTTGGCGTGGCCCACCTTGTTGACTTGATACAACAGGGCCATGCATTTCGCGACTCCATCGGTTTCTCCGAAGATGGCGGCAACGAGGCAGACCGCACGCGGGGGATCAAGCAGGCATGGTACCGCCCCAACTCGCAGGCGTTCCGCGCGCTGCACGGGGCGACCGTCGCACTCGCAACCATCGGCTACACTGCCACCGCAACCATGGAGCTCTCCGCGCCGCGAACCGGAGCCAAGGTGTTCAGTTGGAAGCGCGGAACTCACCGCGGACTGTTCTACCTGCACGCCGCGTGTATGGCCGCCAACATCGGCCTGGGCTTCGTGGAAACCTGGGGCCTGAGCCAGGGCAACCACAACATCGCAGGGCCTCTGGGTGTCGCGCATGCGATTGTCGGAGTGGCGGCGCCTCTGCTGATCATTTCGTCGGGCATTGTGTACAACAAGCCGCAGTAGTGGTCCTGGCGGCAAGAAGGGCCGGAGCTGCGCTTGGGCCATCCATCCGTTACAGACACAGATCGCACCTCAACGAAGGGGAAACCGATGACGCACCAACTTCTGAGAACCGGATTGGCTCTGTGCGCAGTACTTGCGGTTTCCTCATTCGGCCTCACCAAGCACGCGGTCGTGCTGGTGATGGACGGCGCCCGATACACCGAAACCATGGGCGACCCCAGCCACGCCAATGTTCCTAAGATTGCTGCGCTGGCATCGCAGGGAGTCGTACTCTCGGCATTCGTGACTGCCCGCACCGGTTCAGTTGCCGAGAGCTGGACAGAGACCTGCCCGGGCCACGCCCGCATCACCACGGGGACCTACCAGAACATTGCCAACGACGGCACCGTGCTGCCAACGCAGCCCAGCATGTTTCAGCAGTATCGTCAGCAGCAAGCCCGTCCTGCATCATCGGGATGGGTGATCTGCTCCAAAGACAAACTCTTCATCCTGGCAAACACTTCGGCATCGGCCTGGAACGGCCAGTACCAGCCCTCGATGAACTGCGGCGTGAATGGGAACGGGTCGGGCGGATACCGCGAAGACAACCTCACTCACGACATTGTCAAGCAGCGGCTCGTGGCCGACCGTCCGGCACTCTTGCTCATCAACTACAAGGGCCCCGATGCCATGGGGCACGCCAACAACTGGAGTGGCTACCTCGCAGCCATCCGGCAGGTTGACGGATACGCCGAAGACCTCTGGAACACCATTCAGGCCGACGACAGCCTCAAGAACACTACTGCGCTCTTCATTGTGAACGACCATGGGCGGCACGCCGCCGATTTCACTTCACATGGCGATAACTGCGTTGGGTGCCGAAGCGTCATGTGCGTTGCGCTGGGGCCCGACATCAAGACTGATGTCACCTCGGCCACCACTCGCGAGCAGATCGACCTGGCCCCGACAATCGCAAGCATGATGGGGTTTTCGATGCCAACGTCTGCCGGAGAGGTGATGAGCGAGATATTCAAACCCACCTCCATCGCGCACCACGGCGCCGATGGCGCATGGCGTCCGTCCCTTGTCGCGACATGGTCCGCCAGCAGCAGCCGCAGCCTCGTGCTGAACAACCTTCCGGGCGATGCAGTGATTGACATTCTGACCGTGTCGGGAGCCCATCTGGCGCGCCTTACCGGTGGTCAATCGACCGTCTCGTGGGCAGCACCACTGGCCACCCAACGCGTCATCTGCACGGTGCGCAGCATGAGTGAGCCGCGGCTGCAGGTGCTCATACCCACGAACTGAGCGCTGCGGGCACTGTGCCCCATCCGAGCACGCCGCAACACCGTTGGGGCCGTGGGGCAGCGTGCGGTTGGTCTGGAAGATCCGGCTGTAGTTCTGGCGAGGATCTCGCAGAACGCAGACATCAGTTGCGCGATACGATGATTCATCGTATATTCTTGGTATGAAAGTAACCGCCCTCATCCCCGACGATCTGGTGGCAGAGGTCAGAGCACTGGCCTCCAAAGACAATCTCACCGAGTCTCTCATCCTGGCGCTCAAAGAGTGGACCGCCATCCAGAAAATGCGCGTCCTCCGAAACAAGATCAAGAGCCGGCCGTTGGCCTTCGCTTCCGGCTTCTCTGCGCAAAGCGCGCGCGCACTCAATCGGTCGTAGGGAGACGGACTCAATGGTAGTTCTCGACACCTCGGTCTGGATTGAGTTCCTGAAAGCCAACTCCCCCTACTTCGAGGAAGTCTCCGACCTGCTGGAACGCAACGAGGTCATGGGGGTATCGCCGGTGTTCGGCGAACTTCTACAGGGCGCACGAGATGCCCGAGAGCGGTCCATGCTCAACGAGTTCTGGAGTGCACTCCCCAAAGCGACTGAGTCGGATCTGTTCATCCGTGCCGGGGAGGAGTCCGGCAAGAAGCGGCTCTTCGACCGAGGCATCGGACTCATCGACTGCGCGATTCTCTGCGCCGCGCGGGAGTCGACTTGCTCCCTGTGGACACTTGACAAGAAGCTCCTTGGAGCCCTGTCAAAGGAAGAACGGTACACTCCTCGTCAGAGCTGAGTCGGCGATCTCGTGGACGGGATCGACCGATCCGGCACCTCAGTCGAACGGTTTCCCGAAGTCCAACCGCGGAAAGCCCGGATCCTACGCCGCCCCCAGTTTGCCCCTGATCTCACGCAAGGTCGCCGCCTCCTCCGTCTCGCTCTTGGCAAGCGACACGAGCAGGGCGTGCACCTCCGGCGCGGAGAACTGTCCTGCCAGCCATTCGTAAAGGCACCCCAGCACGTCCATGAATTCTACGGCAGCGGCCAGCACTTCGGCGGGCTGTGCTCCAGCGGGCAGGAATCTGCCTTCGAAGACTCGTTGCGGCTCAAAGTCGTCGTTGCTCTTGCCCAGAGGCATCGACCGAACCGCATTCAGCTCCGCCTCTGAGAGCATGTCACGCAATTGCTGCAGGCTCTTGCGGTGCCGGGCAATGCGGTAGGTGAAGAGCCGCGCAACATCGTCGGTGGAACGATCGCGGAAATCGGCGAAGAACCGGGTCATCTCGTCGAGGTACTCCTGCGCCCGGTCGAGCATCGTCCCAATAGTTGCATCCATGGCACACTCCTTTGGCCGAGGTTTGTTTCAACGCCAACGAGTAGATGGCGGGAGTCCCGAGGCAGCCCGCATTGCATCGAGGTCCTGAGCCGTCACGCCGAAGACTTGCTGAGGATCTGCCGAACCTTGCTCTTGAGGAGTCCAAACTCAACCGGCTTCTCCATGAATTCGACAACAGGGAGCCACTCCGGATCGATATCCTTGTCGCTGAAGCCGAGTGGGAAGTGCTGGTTCACGGCTGTGAGCATGAGCACGGGGATTTTCTTGCCCGTCTTCACCGATTCGGCGATCTTGCGCGCAAGATCGAATCCACCCGCCGAATTCCCCGGGAACATCACATCCAGCAGCACGAGGTCGGGCCGCCGCTTCTCGATGAGCTGCATGGCGTCGTCGGTGTCCAGGCTCACCTTGACTTCGTAACCCTCCGAAGACAGCACCTTTGCCGATGCATTGGCAAGATCCGGATCGTCGTCAACCACGAGAATGTAGGGCATACACAACATCCTTTCTGGTGAAGGTGCGACCGCACCGCCTCGCGTGAGCGGCTACTACAGGTACTCATCCCGCTATATACATCCTGCGCAGTGCGGCGCCGGGACTGCTGCCGCAATTCCCGATGCTACTGCCCGGGAGGCGGAAACTGCGCCGTAATACTGGTGCCCTGATTGCGCTCGCTGTCGATGGTGAGAGCAATCCCGTATGTCTGGGCGACCTTCTTGACAATTGCAAGACCGATACCGGTCGAGGACGCGTTGTGCGCGATTGCCTCTTTGGTTCGAAAGTACTCGTCAAAAATGAACGGCAGTTTCTCGCTGGGAATGCCTATGCCGCTGTCGGCAACCGTGCACTCGGCGCCCCCGCCCGGGCCTTGCCCGCACCGCACGCGCACCACACCTCCGCTCTGAGAGTAGGTGATCGCGTTGGAGATGAGATTGTCAAGCAGCATGTCGATGTGCTCCTTGACGCCAACGATGGCCGCCCCGGAGATCTCACGCTCGATTCGGATGCCCCGTTGTTCCGCCGGCGTTTTGTACCGTTCGATGCACTCCTCTATGAGAGCCCCCAGGGGCAGTTTCTCGGGTCGTGCGTCGTTCATGGGTGCATTGAGTCGCGAAAGTTTCAGTACGTCGATAACCGCAACAGCCAGCCCGTGGGCCCGCCGATCCATCCTGGCCAACATGTCGGCGACCTCCTGCCCCACTGCGCCGCAGTACCCGTTCAGCACAAGCGCAATGTTGCTCCGAATCGCATCGAGCGGACTCTTGAGCTGGTGCGTCATCTGCACGGCATAGCGATCCTTCTCGACCTGCAGGCGCCGCATCTCTTCCATGGTAGTCACCAGTTGCGCCTCTCGTACCCGGATGATTTTTGACAGGTGAGACAGCATGTACCACAGCAGAAAGAACAGTCCCGTCACCGACACCACGTTCCACGCAAGAAACGACAGGCTCAGCCCCGGATCGGCGTGCAGTCCGTTGACAAAGACACTGTGGACCGCCATCAGCCCCGAGTACTCCAGCACCACGCATCCGCCATACAGCAGCGCCGACAGCACCGCAACCAGCAAGCTGATCTGCACCGAGAAGAAGATGCAGGCCAGCGCAATGTGCAGGATGTAGAGGAAGGGCGCCGGAGTCCCTATGCTGCCGCAGTAGTGAACCACCACCGTAATGGCAAGCAGATCGGCGAGGATCTGAAACCACGCGTGCCCGATTGGGCGAACCCATTTTCGGATCAGCCGGCTTCTGCTGCCGGCGTAGAACGTAAGATTGCAGCCGAGGAGGAAGAGCGCCAGATGCAGCGACCACTGACCCTCGGAAACAATGCCCACGAACCGAAATGCACCGGGCGGCAGGAAGGAATTGAAGTAGTAGAGAAGAAGCAGCCCGCCGGCGATCCAGCGCACCTGAATCGACCAATCGGCATTGCGCGCGAGCACATCGGCGCTGAGATGCAGCGCGTCGGCGTCGCGTGCCCCCACCACCGGTTCGGTCGAGGGCCGGTTCCATATGAAGACCTTGCGTGCCATGCTGGCCCCTGAGGCAATGCCTTTCGGAAATCCGTTCTCCATGGACCGACGGCTTCACCAAGCTCGTCCAGAGCCCCGCTCACTGCATGCTGGACAGACGGGAGCGCACCGTGTGCACCAGGCGCTCGGCCACGATCGGTTTTTCAAGAATCCACACCATCTCCTTGCGATCGACGAAATACGGCATGATCATTTCGCCCAGAGACGTGAGAATAACCGATGGGATAGTGGGGTACTTCTCGGCGAGGATGTCGTAGGCGGCCAGCCCGGAGTCCTGCTCCTCGACCATGACGTCAAGAAGAATGAGGTCGGGCCGGCGGTTGGCCACCGCCCGCAGCGCGTCCTTGACAGTAGTGAAACTCATCACCTCGTAACCTTCGCCGGCCAGAATGGTCGCAACCGCGTGCCTGATGTCGGGATCGTCGTCGACGTGAAGGATCATCTGGCCCATGAAAGCCTCCGGATTCGGGTGCTACGCGGCAGCGGCTTCGATGAGCACACTGCATTGCTCGGAAATGATCGGGTAGATATCCCGCTTCAGGTAGATGCGCACTGCGTCGGCCATTGCCGGCCATTCGGAAAGCGCTTCGACCGACGAGTCGAGAACTTGGTTGAGGCGGCTGACTGCAGGCCCGGTATCGCGCGCAAGAGTGAACTTCCTGCGCAGTCGATCGGTTCCCAGCGTCTTGCCGCTCAAATCGGAAGATCCGTACTCGTCGATAAGGTCGTCGGCGAGCTGGTAGGCGGTACCCAGGAGATATCCCGACTCCTCAAGCGCCGACTTCAGGCGCAGATCGTCGCCGGCACACTGGCCCGCGCAAAATGCAAAGAGTGGCCCCGTCTTGCCTCGGGCGATGTGGAGACAGTTGTCTTCGGAGACGATCGTTCCGCGAAAGACCATTTCCTGATTGATCTCGGCGGTACAGGTCTCGCGCGTCTTTGCGATGAAATCGCGCACCCGGTCGGTGTTGCCCGAGCGCGAAAGCAGGTCGATTGCACCACAGAGAAAAAGATCGCCGATGAGTATGGATGCGCTGGGCGTGGTCTGCCGCCACAGCGACGGCCGACCTCTGCGCATTTCGCTTTCGTCAATAACATCGTCGTGATAGAGCGTTGCAGCATGCACCAGTTCGACAGCGGCGCAAGCGTCGGCAAGAGGCCCGAACGGCACGCGACCATTGCCGCATTGGTAGAGTCGGTCGGCCAAGATCGTACGCAACATCTTGCCGGTTGCGGGATTCTCTGCGCGCAAGAGAGCATTCCTGCTTACGGACTCCGACCTGAACCACTCGAAGACGATGCGGCGCACAGCGCGAACCAGTTCCCCGGTTTCGCCCGAGCGAGCAGAATACCGGATCGCGAGATCACCGGAATCTTCCGCGGTTTGTGGAGGGCACATCGCAACCATTGGTACCTCGATTTTGTTAGTGGGTAGGTGCAAACGTCATGCCACCGCGATCAGCAAAGATACATGGCGAGCTTGCCGGGCATGAGTGCATTTGGAAAAAATAGATTCCCCTCACGTGGATGACTTATCATCCAACACAGCAGCGGAACTGTCGACATATCAACCGACCTGCCGACAATGGCCCTATGGATGATGGGCGTCTGACCATGACAGATCCTGCGCCCGGTGATCGAAGCCGGAAGAGGCGTTTGCGCCCAGTTCGGGGCATTTCGACCCCGCGCAGGGTCCCGCCATGCCGGATTGCGAACGGATACTACCTATATTGGTACGGTCCTTGCAATTGCTGATCGGCAATGCGGTCGAGTCATATCTCGTCGCTATCCCGACACCCGTGACTCAATGGTCCGTCAACGGGATGGGAGCGAGGCACCGTTTTCGACCGCCAGACCAATCAATCACGCACAGACTGAGTGCACTTCATTCGGAGGTCCTGTGAGAAAGAGAATTCTTGCGTGGGTGCTGTCCCTTCCTCATTCACCTGCACGTCTGGTGACCGCCATTGGGGCATTGGGGTTGGTGGGGATACTACTGCTGATCACGACCCTCGAGATCACCTCGCAAGCATTCTTCTGCCAGTCATGCCACTACATGCGCGGCTACTACGACCAATGGAAGGTCTCTTCGCACAAGAAGGTCCAGTGCCTCGAGTGTCACGTCAAGCCAGGGGTCACAAACTACCTGTCGAGAAAATTCTCGGCAATGCACGAACTATCATCGATGATCACCGGCAAGTATCCCTCCAGACCACATGCTGAGGTCGAAGACGCTTCGTGCCTGCGCAAGGGGTGCCACGAATCACGGTTGCTCAAAGGACAGGTGATCTATAGAGAGAATATTGTCTTCGATCACACGCCTCACCTCACGCTCGAGCGACGAGGCAAGAAGCTCAAGTGCGCCACCTGTCACGCGCAGATGGTCATGGGTACCCACATCGCGGTCAGTGAAGAGGTATGCTTCCTCTGTCACTTCAAAGACATTGTGAACGGTGTCACCCCCATGACCAGCAAGTTCTGCCAGAAGTGCCACAAGACCCTGCCCCAGAGCGTCGATATTGCCGGTACCGACCAGAAGTACTCACACGGCGACTACCAGAAGCCCGGCATCCATTGTCAGGACTGCCACATCAATGTTGTGGGCGGCACCGGACAAGTTCCCCCTGTCATGTGCCAGGCGTGCCACAACAAGCCGAAGGATCTCAACGCAATTTCCGATCCTGTAAAGATGCACGAAAAGCACGTGACCGAGCACAAAGTCGAGTGCTACATGTGCCACGAGCAGATCAAGCACTCGCTGAATGCCGGTGCGCATGCCGACAAGCGCATCAGTTGCAGCCAATGCCATGCACAGGGCCACTCCGCACAGCGGGATCTGTACACCGGCAAAGGCGCTCGTGGCATCGTTGGCGCGCCAAGCTCCATGGCCAACGCGCAGGTGGCCTGTATCGCATGCCACCGCGGAGACTCGACCGACGCCCAGCAAGTCGGGTATCCCAAGCCTGGACTCAGACGCGCGACCGTTGCCTCGTGCGTTCTCTGCCATGGTGACGATGGCGCAGGGTTCCTCCAGGACTGGAAGAGCCAGGTAGCCGCTGCGCTGCCCAGGGCCGAGGCTGTTCTCTCACAGGCTGAGAAGAGCCCGATCCTCAAGAAGGATACGGTGGCTGCCAGGATCCTTTCGGATGCGCGCTACAACATCGGGTTTGTCAAGGCCGCGCACGGGGTCCACAACGTGGACTTTGCAGTGTCGATCCTGGAGCAGTCTTCGCAGGTGTTGCAGGACCAGATGAAGAAGGGGAAGTAGGTCGTGGTGGCAATGCGCCTGGATACAGGGCGGTCTGTCGGATTGGATGATGCTACATCCTTCACATGACTTTATCTCATCCAGTTTGCGGCGTGACGGGGTCTGCACGAGTCACTGCGCTGGGAGGTGTCTCAGATCCCAACTGTGGCATGTGCATTGCTTAACTCTATAGCACTTGCTCAGTTTGTATAGTGCAGATTCTCGCTCATACCACATTCACACCACATTTTAACTGGAGGAGGGGAGCACGATGAACAAGGTTCTTTCGGCTCTGTTCGTGTCGCTGAGTGTCTGTGTCGGGGCTTTGTTGGTTGGTTGTACGGGACCGGAGGGACCTGCGGGAACGGCAGGAACACCTGGTATTGATGGTACGGATGGTACCGACGGTACCAATGGCATCAATGCCAACGAGTCATGCACACAGTGTCACACAAGCAGTCAGCTCATCGCGAGCAAGCAGTACCAGTGGGAAACTACGCTTCACTCGAATGGTGAAACGTGGGAGGCCGAAGGCAGCAACGGAAGCTGCATCAAGTGCCACAATGGCGCGGGCTTCGTATTCCCCCTGGCAACAAAGGCAGACAGCACCGAGGTCATGAACAACCCGACCAATGCGAACTGCTACACTTGCCATCAGATCCACACCACGTACTCCGATTCCGACTGGACACTCACCACGGTTGCTCCAGTAACCGCGATCATCGATCCTGCGATCAAGTTCGACTTCGGCAAAGGTAACCTCTGCGCCAACTGCCACCAGCCGAGAACGCTGCCGATTGCAGACGTTATCGCCGGCAAGAGCACTTCGGCGTCCATGGTTGGAACTGACTCGATCAAGTTCACCGCGAAGGCAGCTCGAATCAGCGGTCACTACGGCGCGCAGGTAGCAGTGCTCGCCGGAGTGGGTGCTTGGATCGGGAGCGCTTGGCCCGCATATACTGGCGAAAACTCGCACGCAGACAACGTAACCGATGGTTGCGTGCAGTGTCACATGAGCAACCAACAGCATTCGTTTGAGCCGAAGGTTGTGGCGTGTTTGGATTGCCATGCAGGAGCCAAGTCGTTCGATATCGACAGCGCTCAGACGAAGTTCACCGCGCTCGCTACAGAGCTGATCGACACGCTGATCTCCCGAGGCATTGCCAAGGTCGATAGTGCGTACCCGATCGGCTACAGCTTCAACGGCGCAGGCAAGACGTTCCCAATAGCCGTGGTGGGTGCATACACGAACTGGCAACTGGTCATGTGGGACGGGAGCCGAGGCGTTCACAACAATGCGTATGCTACGTATCTGCTGGAACAGAGCTTGGCAGCGGTCAAGTGATTGTTGAGGAGATTCTGATCGGTCGGCCAGTGTTCGACTAGGCGCGAGGCTTCCCGCACTGCGGGAAGCCTCGTTTCAGTTCCACAATAGCGGTTCTGACATGAAACACCCGACTTCCCGCAGCATCCGGCGCACGATCACTCGCTCGATCGCGTTTGCCTGCTTGGCGGTTCCGCTCGCCAGCTTCCAGGCATGGGCCGGACGCCTCGACGTCACACTCAACAACAACGGCTACCTCCGCGACAATCTGCTCGACCCGCATTCTTCGCTCTTCACCTACAACGAAGCGCTCTCGATCTCTGCCGAAGACATGGGCAGACTCGACTTCTCCGTCTTCGCCGACGGCTCTGTCGCCAACACGTTCAACAACCCCGACCACAAGAACTTCGAACTCAGCGCTCTTCTGCTCGACTTCGGAGCTCTTCTGCCCGGGCTGGACGTCAGTCTTGGACGCACCCGTTTCTACGATCTGACCGTTGACAACCTGTACGCCGATGCTCTCTTTTTGCGCTGGGCAATCGGCAAGCGTCTTCGGATATCTGCCGATGCAGGATGGCCGGTTCCATCGCGCTACGTGTCGGATCTTGTTCAGGCCGATGGAACAACAGCGCGCGTGCATGGCGGCGTCGACGTCATGCCATTCAAGAAGACCTGGATCGGCATTCAGGCAGCGCGCCAACAAAGCGAAGACGCGACGCAGGAAATTCTGCTCGCCGGATATGCGGACTCAAGAATCATCCCCAAGCTGCGAATCCATGCGGATGCCCGCTACAATGTCACCGACAACCTGGTCGAGCGATACGGCGTGCGTCTCGGTTCCCCCGTTCTCCCATGGCTCGATGTCCGGGCGCTGGTGGAGGGCACGGACCGATCGACCGACTCTGTTGACGCCTACACGGCGCTCATCCTGCAGAAGCATACCGACATCGGTGCAGAGGTCACTGCAACCCGCAAGTGGGGTCAGTCCATCGACCTGCATTATGCGCTGCGGCTGTTTGACACGTCGACGGTGCACCTGGTGGGAATCTCAGGATCGGTCTTCGGTGCAACGATCGGGTGCGAATTCGGCCTCGGGGGCAACCAGACGAGCGTGAAGCCGATGGCTGCGTATCGTCTCCGCGTGACCGATGGACTCTCGGGTACCGTTGCAGTCTCATACATCACATACCAACTGCCCGACTACGATTCCCAATGGAAGTACTCAACAGTGCTCAAAGGCAGAATCGACTGGATCGTTCCACGAATCGGCATCACAGTGGTTCCCGAAATCCAGCTCCTGTGGAATTCGTATTACAGCAAGGATGTCCGAGGCGTGCTCAACGCACGGTACACCTTCGGCAAGTTCTGGGCATCCAGTTCCGGGGAGGCCCGATGAATTCGGCACGAGATCTCCGAAGTCGCATCAGTCATGCAATCAGCGTCGCCTCGACACTCATGCTCTGTGCGTCAGGCGCAGGGTGGGCTGCGGGGACTCTGGATACGCTGAAATTCTCGCACAAGACCCACATCCAGGACATTGGCGCATCGTGCACCGATTGCCACGACGTGTCCGCAGTCTCCAAGAAGAAGCCCGACGCCATACGCGCAACCGAACAGTTGTGCAAGAAGTGTCATGACGGCGCAACCGCCGATTCCTCGTGCGCAAAGTGCCATACCAATCCGGCCGCCGCGAAGAAGGCTGCATCGCGCACGCTCAACGCCACGTTCAAGCATGCGCCTCATGTCAAGCAGCGGGACAAATGCGCAACGTGCCATGCCGGCGTCGAGAACGTGGATGCAGCGCGATCGCTACCGCTGCCGGGCATGAATGCCTGCATGACCTGCCACAACAACAGAACCGCGCCAAAGACCTGCGCGGTGTGCCATCCCGATCTCTCGCTGGTGAGGCCCGCGTCACACACGCCGCAATGGCTCACGCGTTATGGCCACGGCGCCGAAGCGCGCTCACCACAGGCAGACTGCGAATCCTGCCACGCGACATCGGAGTGCACTGCGTGTCACCGGGGGAACTCACTCGTCGCGATCCACTCGCCGGGATACGAGTTCGAGCATGGCGCGGATGTCAAACGCAACGACCTTGACTGCACGGTGTGTCACGAAACGCGCAACTTCTGCAGCCGTTGTCACGAGGGGAAACGATGAAGCACTTCATCCTGATCGCTTCGCTCGCCGTGTTGGGCATGGCTGTCGGATGCGCCAAACTGGGCGGCTCGGCTGTCGACCTGCAGGGCAATGAGTGCAGGGTGTGCCATGCGTCAATGCCTCCCGCCAACCACATGCACGCAACGCATGTGACTCTGCAGCAGTACCAGTGCTCGGTCTGCCACAGCGGGATTTCGCTGGATCCGCTCTCACCTCCCGCCAATGGGCACGACAATGGTGTTCTCCAGCTCGCATTCCAGATCCCGTTCGACAGCAGCAACCACCCGACCTTCAATCCGGCCGACACATCGTGCAGCAGTGTATACTGTCACGGCGCCTTCACCACCGGTGACTCCGCAACAGTCAAAGCGTCGGATGCCATCGGGACGCAATGCGACAAGTGCCACAACCTATCGCAGATGTACATCACCGAACCGCACAACGCCATCAGCCCGAGCCTGCGTGCAGACTGTTCACCGTGCCATCCGGGGTACAGCGTTGCCAACTCGACCGTCAATACTTCCACGCATATCGATGGCACTCTGGGCACCAGCGTCTCGACGTGCAGCAATTGCCACACGTCAATGCCACCGACCGACCGTATGCATGCAACGCATGTCACGTCACGCTCATACCAGTGTTCAGTGTGCCATAGTGGCATTTCGGTCGATCCACTCGCTCCTCCCGCCACCGGACACAGAAACGGCATTGTCAACCTGGCATTCGACATCCCGTTCGATACGAGCAACCACCCCACCTTCAACCCGGCCGATACCTCGTGCAGCAGTGTGTATTGTCACAGCAACCTCATTGTAGATCAGTCCACAACCGTCAAGGCGTCGGACTCCATCGGTTCGCGGTGCGACAAGTGCCACAGCCTAACCCTGCTGTATACTGTCGATCACCACGACAGCCTGATCACCCCTACTCAGCTCGCCAACTGTTCGCGGTGCCACACGGGGTACAGTGTTACCAACTCGACGGTCAACGACACCACGCATATCAACGGCACTATCGAGACCAACGCCTCTGCGTGCAACGACTGCCACGCACTGAGAACCTGGACAAGGTAGTCGCCTGCCATCACTACGTCGCCGACGGTCCTCCGAGAGAGAGAACCTATCGGCTCGCGGCACCGTCCATCGCAACTGAACAGGAACATTCCTTTGATTCCAAGAACGCTCCACATTCTGGCTCCCGCGCTCTGCTTTTCATACGTGGCCTTTATGCCGTTGGCCACGGTCGCCGCCTCCGAAGGCACCGAAACGTGCTACACCTGCCACGAAGACCGCACACTGGTCTCCGAAAGCGACAAGGGCAAGTCACTCTTCGTCGACCGCGCCAAGTACGAATATTCCGTCCATGCCAAGCTCAATTGCGTGGACTGCCATGTTGATGCCGATGTCGAAGATTTTCCCCACGAACCGAAACTCAAGCCGGCGCGGTGCGAAAAGTGTCACGCCGTCGAAGTGAAGGACTACGCCAACAGCCGACATCGCGACGCAATCAACAAGAAGGTTCCCGGCGCGCCCGATTGCGCCGCGTGTCACGGCACACACACCATGCTTGCCAGCCGCGATGTCAACTCGCCCACCTATGTGCTCAACATCAATCGAGCGTGTCTTGAATGTCATGGAGACAAGAGCAAGCCTGCATCCGAAGACGCAGGATTCGCCGACAAGATCCACGGGAGGGGCACCAAGAAGAACCTGACCGTCACCGCGGTCTGCACCAATTGCCACAACAGCCACGATGTGCTTCGCCATACCGACCGCAACTCCCCCACCAGCCGCGGTCGGCTTGCATCGACCTGTTCGGTCTGTCACGCCAAGATCGAAGACCTGCACGCGAAAGTGCTCTCCTCCGACATCACGCGACCGGGTCCCGGCGCCATGCCCGAGTGCAGCGGGTGTCACTCCCTGCACGAGAAGCGCAAGGTATTTCCCGACGAAACATTCACCGATGCCTACTGCATGAACTGCCACGATTCGCACGCAACCGGTGTTGCCGACTCGCTGCGGATTGTACAGGGCGAAGTCGACAGCTCGGCCCACCGCAACCTGCACTGCATCGAGTGCCATACCACGGTCTCGCGCATGAGAGAGCCGGTATGCGCAGGATCCGATCCTGTCAATTGTGCAGCGTGCCACTCACAGGTGGTTGAGGTATACCAGAGGGGCGTGCACGGACAACTGCGGGCCCAGGGCGACACCACAGCTCCGGGCTGCGTCGGCTGCCACGGCACCCATGCAACGCGCTCAAAGAGTGATGTAGAGGCTACCACCTACCGGCTCAAAGTGGTTGAGCTGTGCGGATCGTGCCATCGGCGTGGCGGCAAGGGTGAGACGCGCTCGCCCGAGGCCAAGGGCATGTGGGAGCGATACGCGCAGAGCACTCACGGCAAAGGCGCCATGGAGAGCGGGCTGCTTGTGGCTGCCATTTGCACCGACTGTCATTCGACCCACGAGGAGCGCAGAGGAAGCGATTCGCTCTCTACGGTAAACCCTTCCCACATTGTCCAGACTTGTTCGCAGTGCCACAAGGGCATTGCCGAGAAATTCGCAAAGAGTGTGCATAGCGCTGCGGTCACCAAGACGGAAAAACGACTTCCGGGATGTGGCGACTGCCACCCGTCTCACGACATCAAGCGCGTTGATCAGGAAGATTTCCGCACCGAGACGCTGCAGGAATGCGGCAAATGCCACAAAGAGGTGGCCGAAACGTACTTCGATACCTACCACGGCAAAAAGTCGCGATTGGGCATGGGTCACGCGGCGAAGTGCTCCGATTGCCACGGCTCTCACTCAATACAAGTCCCGAGCGACTCATCATCGACCCTGAGCCCGGGCCATATCGTCGAGATGTGCAAGCAATGCCACCCCAATGCCAACAAGGGATTTGCCGCATACCTGCCGCATGCGACTCACACCGATCCAAAGAAATATCCGCTGCTGTTCTTCGCCTTCTGGGGCATGACCGCATTGCTGCTGGGGACGTTCGGGTTCTTCGGGCTGCACACGCTGCTGTGGATGCCGCGAGCTCTGCGGGAACGCCTGCGTCATCGCCAACCGACGTTGGAGTCAGCGGGCCCCTGGGTACGCCGTTTCTCGCCCTACTACCGCGTCCTGCATGTGTTCGTCGTCGTGAGCTTCCTGGGTCTGGCGCTCACGGGAATGGCGCTCAAATTCTACGACCAGGCCTGGGCATCGTGGATCTCCTTGTTACTCGGAGGCGTTGCGGCAAATGGTCTGATCCATCGGCTCTGCGCAATCGTCACCTTCGGCTATTTCCTGGCGCACATAGTCGAGCTCATAGTCCGGATTCGCAGAGAGAAGCACAATGTCATCGACTTCATCTTCATTCGCGACAGCATGATCCCCACGCTGCGGGATCTCTCGGAGTTCATCGGAAGTGTCAAGTGGTTCATCGGTCGCGGGCCCAAGCCCGAATACGGTCGGTGGACATATTGGGAGAAATTCGACTACTTCGCGGTCTTCTGGGGTGTTGCCATGATTGGAGTCACAGGAATGATCCTGTGGTTCCCCGAGCAATTCGCCGCATTCCTGCCGGGATGGATCATCAACATCGCCACTATCATCCACAGCGACGAAGCGCTTCTGGCGACGGGGTTCATTTTCACAATCCATTTTTTCAACACGCATTTCCGACCCGACAAGTTCCCCATGGATATGGCCATCTTCACCGGCAAAGTGCCGCTTGAGGTCTTCAAGGAAGAGCGTCCGCGCGAGTATGCCCAGCTCAAGGCATCGAACCGTCTCGAAGCATCGTTTGAGCCGCCGCCTTCGGCCCGGATGCTCCTTGTGTCACGGATCTTCGGCACAACTGCACTGTGCATTGGTCTGGCGTTGGCGGCTCTTATCATATGGAGTCTGTCTCGCAGTTTGTTTTGACCTATTTTTGTCTCTTGGGTGATCCATAGTTCTCCATTCACCTTATTGTCGGGAGGCTTCCATGCGTTTGATTACGGTAGCAGCGACGGTCGGTGTTTTCGCGGGAGTTCTGTGCGCTCAATCTTCGTATATCGGAGCTGACAAGTGCGCGAAGATGTGCCACAAGGCGCCTGCAAAGGGCGAGCAGTTGACAATTTGGAAGAAGAGCAAGCACGCTCAGGCGTATGCGACACTTGCGACTCCGGCAGCACTGGAGACCGCGAAGAAGGCTGGCGTTACCGGCGACCCTCAGAAGTCCGAGAAGTGTCTCAAGTGCCACACCACCGGCGCATGGTCGACGGCCAAGAAGGACTCGACCCTTACAGCAGAAGGCGTGAGCTGCGAGGCGTGCCACGGTGCGGGCAGCGGCTATGCCAAGCTCAATGTGATGAAGGACAAGAAGGCATCGCTTGCAGCCGGGATGATTGAGCCGGACGAAAAGGCATGCGTGCAGTGCCACAATGCGGAGTCTCCGAACTTCACAGGGTTCGTGTTCGCCGACATGGTAAAGAAGATTGCTCATCCCAAGCCAGCACCTGCCGCAAGATAGCCTCGCAGATTCTTTCCGCACAGCCCAATAACGGGTGTGCGGAAAGAGTACTTTTCTTCATGCTCCGCGTGCCGGTCTTCCACCGGCGCGCGCCTCGATGGTGGAAGGGGTTCCTCGTCAATGATCAAGAAGATTTGGAATGCCGTGGGTTCGGTTCAGGTCGTGGTGCCGCTACTCATCGCGCTTACGCTGGCCTCGCTGGCAGGCATCATCGTTCCGCAGGGGCTGGAGCCGGAGCAGTATCACCGGGCCATGGGGGCCATCCGCAGCTCCATTGTTCTGCGCCTCGGATTCGACCACGTGTTCTCAGCGTGGTGGTTCTACGGACTTCTGGGAGTGCTGGCCCTCAATGTCGTGGCCTGCTCTGCCACGCGACAACTGCGCAGCCTCCGCTCAGCCTCAGCCACGCGATTCCTTCGCAGCGGCAAAGATGCTGAGTCGATGAAGTTCTCCACGTCCTGGACATCGGTGGCCACCCCCGATGCCATTGTCCGCGCCGGGACCTCGGCAATGCGCAAACGGCTCTTCGCCAGCGCAAGCCGGCTCGATGGCGGCACGGCGCAGGTGGCTGCACGCACGCGCAGCTTCAAAGAGATCGGTTCACTGCTGTTTCATACGAGTATTCTCTTCTTCTTTGTGGGCGGCATTGTCGGGATGATTTCCGGGGTCTCTTATATGCTCGACCTAGAGGAGGGCGTGGCCCAACCCATCCAGGGGGAGGCGGCTCTCATTCGGTGCGACTGGTTCAAATTGGAGCAAACCCAGCGCGGGGAGATCGCCGACTACAAGTCAAAGCTCGTTGTGCTTTCGGCGGACTCAGCCCCGCTCGCATCCAAGGTTATCGAAGTGAACCACCCGCTCTCGTGGAACGGGTACCACTTCTACCAAAGCAGCTATGGCGAATCGGCGGTGCGCTTCGGACGCGCGACGATCCGCGTGTACGGCAAAGGCATGGATATGGGTGGCACCACGGTTGATCTGCCGATGGACAGCGCCGTGACCATCCCCGGCACCGCCGTAACCGTGGCAATCACCAAGTTTGTGTGCGATTTCGTGATCGACGTGCAATCGCGAGAAGTGACTACCCGTTCGAGCAAACCCAATAACCCGGCAATCCAGGTACGCGTTTCGTCAAGCGATACCGGTGTCACTGAGAAGTGGATTTTCAAGAACTATCCAGATGTACACCAGAAGGATGACGATGCCTATCAAGTCACCTTCGTCAACTACCTGCCCTGCTACTACACGGGCATCAAGATGTCAAAGAACCCCGGCGAACCGTTCATCTGGCTGGGCTTTGCCTGCATGACCATCGGCATCATGCTGGTCTTCTACTTCCCGCATAGACGATTTTGGGTATGCGTTGAGCCCGCTGCAGCCGGGTCCTCGCGCATCGTGCTTGCGGGCGCGTCAAGCCAACCGCAGTCTTCGCTGCATGACGAGGGCGAACGCATCGCCGCCGATCTCAAGCATGCACTGAATGAAGGAGCAGCATCATGACCGGCGAGTTAAATCAGGGCCTGGAGTTGACGTTCTTCTGGTGGGCGTTTGTGGCGTTCTCAGTAAGCAGCCTGTTGTACGTTGTGTACTTCGGCGTTGCGAAGAAGGCTCTTGCCGTTGGCGCGTCGGTCGGCATGGGCATCGGCCTGGTGCTGCACACCCTGGCCATGGTGACGCGGGCAATTGAGTCGCACCACCTGCCCCTCACCAACATGTTCGAATACATCAGTGTGTTCGCATGGTTCGCCACGTGCCTGTACTTTGTGTTCATGAAGATTTACAAGCAGCACATCCTGGGCGCGTTCATTACGTACGTCGTCTTCATGCTCATGGTTGCCGGGTCGCTGCTGCCCAAAGATGTGCAGACGCAACTTGTTCCCGCACTGCAAAGCTACTGGCTGCAGATTCACGTTTCAATGGCATGCTTCGGCGAGGCGGCGTTTCTGGTGGCCTTTGCCGCCAACATCATGTACTTCCTGAAGAAGTGGCTTCCGGCATCGTCCAAGTTCGCGGCGCGCCTTCCCGAAGCTGCGGCACTCGACCGGATCACGTACAAGGCAATTTCGGTGGGATATCCGCTGTTCACCGTGGGCGCGCTCTTTGCAGGAGCGATCTGGGCGGAACAAGCGTGGGGTACGTTCTGGAGCTGGGACCCCAAAGAGGTCGGCTCAATCATCGTGTGGTTTGTCTACTCGGCATACCTGCATGCGCGGTTCGTCAAGGGATGGACGGGTACGCGTGCCGCGCTGCTCAGCGCAGCAGGATTCATCTGCACACTGCTGACATTCTTCGCAAATCTTGTTCTCGGCGGATTGCACGCGTACGGGTGAGCGCCTCGCGTCCGCGCTCGAACCTTTGCTGCGGGACATGATGATCGAGCACACGGCAACAGTACTCAAGAGCATCGTTGTCATAGCCTACGCGGTGGCGGCGGCGGGCTACGTGTTCTGCTTTGCCCGCGATCGCGACAGGCCGTTCACATGGTTGTTGCCGGCAGTGCTCACCGGGTTAGCGGCCCATGCGACAATACTCGGAGCCATGCTCTGGCATGAGGGCAACGTCGTCCTCGGATCATCCTTCGAAGGCCTCACGCTCTCGGCACTGGTAATTGTGGGGGCGTCCTCGATTCTCACCTACGTCAAGCGCGAGTCGAGCTTCGCCGCGTTCCTGACGCCCTTCGGCCTGGTGCTGACGCTCATCGCATTCGCTCACACCGATCACTCGCCGTACATCTCTCCCATTGCGCAGATGGCCAACTCCTCGGCGCTCAAGGGGCTCCTGTACTCCTCGTACGCCTTCTTCGTGCTCTCGGCAACGGCATCGGTCATGTATCTGGTGCAGCATCGCCAGATCCGCAACCGCTCGTTGGGATCTGTCTACGAACGGCTGCCCGCGCTGGACGTGATGAACCAGGTGGTCACGCGGGCCGATGCCATTGGAACTGCGCTGCTGATCAGCGCCGTGGTACTCGGGTTCATGCGGCTGGCGTCACACGGACCCGTCCCCCCGGGTTTCAACGTGAAGATCGCTCTGGCCTTGCTCGCGGCTCTCGCGTATGCCTGCGAGCACCTCCTTCGCATGGGCAAGGGCTGGGAGGGGCAGCGCGCGTGCGTGATTTCGCTTGCCGGATTCGTACTGGTGCAAACAGCGCTTCTGGCAGGCCACCATGGGTTCTAGCGGCACATCCCAGGCCAGGCATGTGGTCGTTCTGGGCGTGAGCCACACGACCTCATCGGTCTCGCTGCGAGATCGCTGCTGCTTCGCGGAAGCCGACATTCCAGCCGCGCTCGCCACCATCCGCTCGATCGAGGGCATCTCCGAAGCGCTGATTTTGTCAACCTGCAACCGCGTCGAGATCTACGCTGTCACCTCGCAGGTGGAGGGCGCCGAGTCATCGCTGTCCGCATTTCTCTCGGCGTCCCGGGGTTTGGCCGACGGGGAACTCACGGGGCACACCTTCTTCCGTCGCTGCGAAGAGGCGATCGACCACCTCTTTCGCGTTGCCACCAGCCTCGAGTCGCTCATGGTGGGTGAAGCGCAGATCATCGCTCAGGTCAAGAATGCTCTGAGCCTGGCCCGCGAATCGGGAGGCGCCTCCACCGTGCTGAACAAGCTCTTCCAGTTCGCCGTTACCGCCGGAAAGCGCGGCCGCGCCGAAACCAGGATCGGCGAGGGTGCGGTCTCAATTTCGCAAGCAGGCGTTGAACTGGCGAAGAAGATTCTGGGCAAGCTGCAGAGCCGCCACTGCATGATCATCGGGGCCGGCGAAATGAGCGTGCTCACGGCGCGGCACCTCAAGTCGGCCGGGATCGGACGTCTCTACTTTGCCAACCGCACCGTGGAGCGGGCTGTGGAGATCGCGCGGGAATTCGAGGGAACCGGTATCAGCCTCGACGACATGCGGTCGGTCATGCCCGAATGCGATATCGTGATCTCGTCAACCGCGTCGCCCGACTATGTGCTGGGCGCCAGTGACATGCGCGAGGTTATGGCCGCGCGCAATAACCGCTCGATCCTGCTGATCGACATTGCGGCCCCGCGCGACATCCATCCCGACGTCGGGCGACTGTACAACGTGTTCCTGTACACCATCGACGACCTCTCGTCGGTTGCCAAATTCAACCAGGAGATGCGCGCGAAGGAAGCGGAGCTTGTCGAGGCAATAGCGCGGGATGAAATGCAGAAGTACTTTGACTGGTACAACTACCTGCGGGTGCAGCCGGTTATGCAATCGCTGCGCAACCGCTTCAACCATCTGCGTGACCGGAAGCTCGATCAGTTTTCCACGGAACTGGCGAACCTGCCACAGCCGGCTCAGGAGTTCGTGCGGCAGTTCATCACCTCGCTCACCGAGGAGTACCTCGAGGGTCCGTCGAAGGCTCTGCGCGAATCCTCATGCACCGATGACTGGATCCAATTCTCCGACTCCCTGGTGCGCCTCTTCGACCTGGAGCGCTCGAAATGAAGAATCACCATCGCTATCCGGTCTTCTTTGACTTGCGCGATATGCCGTGTCTGGTGGTGGGTGGCGGCGTCATTGCATCGCGCAAAGTCGCCTCGCTGCTTGAGGCGGGCGCACGCGTGCGCGTGGTGAGTCCGGAAGTCGCCCCGAAGCTTGCGACGCTCGCCCGAAGAAAGACCATCGAGCTGGTCCCACGCGGCTATGCACGATCTGACATGCGCGGCATGCGCATGGTAATCGCGGCCACCAACGACGCAACCGTCAATCACCGTGTGTATCGCGATGCAGAGAGCCGGGGGATCCCGGTCAACGTGGTCGACGATCTGGACTACTGCCGATTCGTTGCACCGGCGCGTTTCACTGCCGGAAGCATCGAGGTTGCCGTCACCACCGGTGGCGCAGCGCCCACCATTGCCAAGGTAGTACGCGACGAGGTGGAGCGCGTCATCGGCGACCGCTTCACGCACCTGGTCGATGTTCTGTCGACAAAGCGCGCCCGCATCAAGCGGCTCCCGCACGCGACGAAGGCCGCCTTCTGGAACGACATGGACGCCTTGGCCCGGGGCACTGCGCGCGCCACTCCGACGCGGCCGCATCACATCGAGCGGTCGGTCACCGAAGCCCTGACGAATGCGGAAAGGAACGCCCGATGAGTGCCCGCACACTTCGCATTGCAACGCGCCAAAGCCCGCTGGCGCTCACCCAGACGCGACACGTCATGGACTTGCTGCAGCGAGCAAACCCCGATTGCCGCTTCGAGCTGCTGCCCATACGCACCACGGGCGACGCGACCCAGGGCAAACCCCTGGCAGGCTTCGGCGGCGTTGGCGTCTTTGTCAAGGAGCTTGAGATATCCCTGCGCGACAAGAGCGCCGATATTGCGGTGCACAGTCTCAAAGATGTTCCCTCGACGATTGCGGAAGGTATGGTGCTCGCCGCATTTCCCGAGCGCGAGAATCCGTGCGATGTGTTGCTCACGCCCGACTCGCGTGTACTCATGGATATCCCACAAGGTGCGCGCATCGGCACTGGCAGTCCGCGCCGCATTGTGCAGCTCCGTTCATTGCGGCCCGACTTCCGGTTCGAGGGCATTCGCGGCAATGTTGACACCCGCATCCGCAAGATGCACGAAGGCCAGTACGACGGCATCATGCTTGCCGCTGCCGGACTCACGCGCCTGGGCATCGCATTCGCCGACTCCACCGTTCTCACCACCCGGCAGTGCACCCCCGCGTGCGGGCAGGGCATTCTGGGCATCGAGTGCCGCGCCGACGATGCCGGCGCCTTCGCTGCTGTCAACCGCATCAACAACCCGGCCATCGAGGTCGAAGCCACCGTCGAGCGAGACTTCATGCGGCATGTGGGAGCCGGATGCGCAACGCCCGTTGCTGCAATCGCGCGGGTAACCGGCGCCCGGGTCACTGCATCGGCAATGGGCGGCGATGTATCGACCGGTGCAATTGCGCGCGTGGACATCGACGTTGCCTCCGACGCTTTTCGTGACGCAGGCACCATGCTCGCCGACAAGCTCCTGGCACTGTGCGCGCAGAGGGGCATTTCATTCACGCGGGAATCCGACAAGGAAGCTCAATGAGCCGAACAACCCGAAAACGACCGTACGGCACGCTCTACATCGTCGGTGCAGGACCGGGAGACCCCGAACTCATCTCGGTCAAGGCGCAGAAGGTGATTGCTCGTGCCGACATTATTGTCTACGACTACCTCGCGGCTCCCGAACTCCTCGAGCTCGCTCCTGCAGGCTGCAAGCGCATCTACGTGGGCAAGCAGGCGGGCGCTCATACCATGAAGCAAGAGGACATCTGCGAGCTGATTGTCAAGCTCGCGCGCACCGGCAAGAACGTTGTGCGGCTGAAAGGCGGCGACCCGTTCGTCTTTGGTCGCGGCGGTGAGGAATGCGAGGTGGCGGCAAAGGCGGGCGTCCGCTTCGAAGTCATCCCGGGCATCACCTCGGGCATTGCTGCGCCGGCGTATGCCGGCATCCCGGTCACCCATCGGGGGATCGCATGCTCTACGGCACTGATCACCGGGCACGAAGACCCAACCAAGACAGAGTCGGGCATTGCGTGGGAACACCTGGCGCACGGCGTGGACACCCTCGTCTTCTACATGGGTGTCAGCAATCTGCCCAACATCGTCGCAAACCTGACCAAGCACGGCCGCGCGAACTCGACACCGGTTGCGGTGATCCAATGGGGATCGACGCCCCGGCAGCGTACAGTGACCGGAACGCTCAGCTCCATCGTTGACATTGTCAAGGCTGCAGGTATCACCGCTCCCGCCATCACGGTGGTTGGGGAAGTCGTGCGACTCCGCAAGCAGTTGTCGTGGTTCGAGTCGCGGCCCTTGTTCGGTCGCACAGTGATCGTGACGCGATCGCGGACGCAGGCGTCAAGTCTCAGCGCATCGCTGGCAGAACAGGGCGCCGCGGTGCTCCAGTTGCCTACCATCGACATACAACCGAGTCCGGCGCGGGGCTACCTGGACGCGGCCATCAAGAAGGCGGGAGACTACTCGTGGATCGTCTTCACCAGTCCCAATGCGGTGTCGATCTTCTTTGACCGGCTCATGAGTCTGCGGGGCGATGTGCGGTGCTTGGCAGGCGCGAAGATCGCGAGCATCGGGCCCGGCACGACTGAGGCCATCCGTGCGTACCACGTTGATGTCGCACTCACTGCCGAGGAGTCAACGGGCGAGGGGTTTGCGCGGGCTCTGGCCAAGGCCGGGCCCTGGAAGGGCGTGCAGGTGCTCATCCCGCAGGCGCTTGATGCGCGTGACGTGGTGCCCGCAACTCTTACGAAACTGGGCGCTCGGGTACGCACGGTAGTGGCATACACCACGGTCAAACCGAAGCGCGCTGACCCGGCAGTCATTCAGCGCATCATTGACGACCACTACGACTGCATCGTCTTTGCCAGTTCCTCGGCATTCACCAACTTCAAGGCGCTGGTGAGGCCTGCGGTGTGGACACGCATTCGCGGGCGCCTGCGCGCGGTGAGCATCGGACCCATCACCTCCCGCACCATGCAGGAAGCAGATGTCAAGCCCGTTGCGGAATCTGCCGCAGCGTCCATTCCCGGCCTCGTCAGAACCATAGGAGACTATATCAACCATGATCGGCATCTCTAAGCTCTATTGCGGAACCGTGGAGCCCTCCGATGCGCTGCGGTACCAGCGCGATTCGTCGAAACTGCCCTCGCACCTGCTGCAGTTCTCGCTGGACAAGAAGCCTGTGGTGGTGTGGAACGTGGGTCGCCGCTGCAATCTTCGTTGCGTGCACTGCTACTCCCACTCCAAAGACCAGGGCTACGAGGGAGAGCTGACCACCGCTCAGGGCGAGGCGCTCATCGACGACTTGGCCGCGTTCAAGGCGCCGGTGCTGCTCTTCTCGGGCGGCGAGCCGTTCATGCGCCCCGACGTGCTCACTCTGGCTCGCCGGGCCAAGGCAGGTGGCATGCGCGTGGTCTTCTCGACAAACGGCACGCTTATCGACGAGGCCCTTGCCGCGCAGTTGGCGGAGGTTGGTCTCTCCTACGTCGGTATCAGCCTCGACGGGTTGCGGGCAACCAACGACCGTTTTCGCGGCGTTGCCGGAGCATTCGACCTGGCTTTGCAGGGCATCCGCAACTGCAAGAAGGTGGGCATCAAGTTGGGCCTGCGCTTCACCATCAACAAGCTCAATGTCAACGACGTGCCTGGCATCTTCGACCTGCTGGTAGAGGAAGACATTCCGCGAGTGTGCTTCTATCACCTGGTGTATGCGGGCCGCGGCACCAAGCTCATGAATGAGGACCTCGACCACGCACAGGCCCGGGAGACGGTGGATCTCATCATTGACCGAACCGCCGACCTGCATGCCCGCGGCCTGGCCAAGGAAGTTCTCACTGTTGACAATCACGCTGATGGGATCTATCTCTATCTTCGCATGCTCAAGGAGAAATCGCCTCGCGCGGCTGACGTGATGACACTCCTCAAGATGAACGGCGGCAATAGCACGGGCATCGGCATCGGGTGTGTGAGCTGGGATGGGTCCGTGCATGCCGACCAGTTCTGGCGGCACTACTCATTCGGCAATGTCAAGGATCGCAAGTTCAGCGAGATCTGGACCGATACCAGCAACGACCTGATGGCCGGCCTGAAGAACCGACGAGCGCGCCTCACCGGCAAATGCGGTCGGTGCGTGTGGCAGGCCGAGTGCAACGGCAACTTCCGGGTACGCGCCGAGGCTGTGCACAACGATGTGTGGGCTGAGGATCCGGCATGTTACTTGACCGAGGAAGAGATCAGCACCCGGGTGTAGCACGCGCCTCGCTCGGGCGATGCGGCAGCCGTCGTGCCCCGGCTTCGCTGCGGCACGACTCTCAGCGGTCAGCGGACAGCAGTCAGAAAGCAATGAGAGGAACACTATGCCATTCCCCCGTCAACGAATGAGACGATTGCGTGAGAGTCCGGTCCTGCGTTCCATGGTACGCGAGACGCGACTTGACGTGCAGGACCTCATTCTGCCGCTCTTTGTCTGTCCTGGCTCCGGCGTCCGCAATGCAGTGGCATCGATGCCGGGCGTGTTCCAGCACTCCATCGACACGCTGCTCGTCGAATGCCGCAGAACCCGTGACGCGGGCATCCCCGCGATCATTCTCTTCGGCATTCCCGAGCGCAAAGACGACGACGGCAGTGTGGCCTGCGCCGCAGATGGCATTGTGCAGCGCGCTGTGGCTGCCATCCGCAAAGCCGTCCCCGATCTCTACGTCATCACCGATGTGTGTAACTGTGAGTACACAGTGCACGGCCACTGCGGCCCCTTGGTCAACGGCTCGGTCGACAACGACCGCACCATCGAACTGCTCGCTCGGCAGGCGGTCTCGCACGCGCGGGCCGGCGCGCAGATGGTGGCGCCCAGTGATATGATGGATGGCCGCATCAGGCGCATGAGAGATGCGCTGGACAGCGAGGGATTCCCCGCAACACCCATCATGTCCTACGCCGTCAAATACGCGTCGGCCTTCTACGGCCCATTCCGCGATGCCGCGCAATCGGCGCCGCAGTCGGGCGACCGCAAGGGTTACCAGATGGATCCCGCCAACACCGACGAGGCACTGCGGGAGATGCAGCTTGACATCGACGAAGGCGCCGATATCGTAATGGTCAAGCCTGCCCTGAGTTACCTCGACGTGATTCATCGCGTCAAGCAGGCGTCGGGCATGCCCGTGGCCGCGTACAACGTGAGCGGTGAATATGCCATGGTGAAGGCTGCGGCAGCCAACGGCTGGGTCGACGGCGAGCGCCTGACCATGGAAATCCTCACCTCCATCAAGCGCGCAGGCGCCGACATCATCATCACCTATCACGCGATGGAAGCGGCCGCGTTGCTGACGAAGGAGCATTGATCGTACGATGAACCACCCAACCACGCCTCCAGAGAAGAACCAACTCCGCCTCATCGCCTGGGAGATGACCCGTTCGTGCCCGCTCAAGTGCGTGCACTGTCGCGCAGGCGCGGGCGCTCGTGCCTACGACAACGAATTCACCACCGAGGAGTGCGAGAAACTCCTCACCAATGTCGCGTCGTTCGCCTCTCCCATCATCATTATGACTGGTGGCGAACCCATGATGCGGCCCGACATCTACCACCTTGCCAAGTTCGGCACGTCGCTCGGGCTGCGGATGGTCATGGCGCCCTGTGGCATGCTGCTCACCGAGGATGCCTGCCGGAAGCTCATCGATGCCGGCATCAAGCGCATCAGTCTGAGCGTCGATGGCGCCACAGCCGCTTCACACGATGCGTTCCGAGGCGTTGACGGTGCGTTCGACGGCGTCATGAAGGCCATCGAAGCTGCGCGGGCAACGGGACTTGAGTTCCAGATCAACACGACTGTCACCAAGCTCAATACGCAGGACCTGCCGGCAATCTTCGACATGGCGCTCAAAATGGGTGCAGTGTCGTTCCATCCGTTTCTGCTGGTGCCGGTGGGCCGGGCCGGAAGCATGCGCGATCAGGAGATTCCGCCCGAAGAGTACGAGCGCGTGCTCAACTGGATCTACGACCATCGCGACAATCCGGGCATGACGGTGAAGCCCACGTGCGCGCCTCACTACTACCGCATTCTGCGGCAGCGTGAGAAAGCTGCCGGCCGATCGGTGACTCCGCAAACGCACGGTCTTGACGCAATGACCAAGGGCTGCCTGGGCGGCCAGGGCTTTGCCTTCATCTCGCACGTGGGACGAGTGCAGATGTGCGGGTTCATGGAGAATGTGGCAGGTGA
>Ga0315284_10001217_pt1 | contig 36566 bp, 44 predicted proteins | sample YL17G09_16_MG_FD_203696 | JGI IMG/M metagenome (GOLD analysis project Ga0315284, IMG submission 203696) | Sediment microbial communities from Yellowstone Lake, YNP, Wyoming, USA - YL17G09_16 | ecosystem: Environmental > Aquatic > Freshwater > Lake > Sediment | place: USA: Wyoming | collected...
ATCGCTCAGCGGATAAACGAAGTGCGGTTTCGGGATGGGTTCTGAATTTTTTTAATGGGTTTACATACGTAAGTGTTTGGTTCTGTGGATGTTAGGAACGGTATAAAACAGGTGGTGACATGCTTCGACAGGGATTGGATTGGTTGCTGAAGGCATTGGGTGCTTTTTACGGATGGACGTGGTGCAGATACCGCCGAGAGTATAGTTGGCGATTGCTCTGGTGGCCCGCGAAAACGTCGCCAGATCCTCGTGGTCCTCAGCGGCGGGCCCGAGTGTCTATGCGATATTGGGCCGGCTTTGTCGGCAACCGCCGCGGCCGGCACTGGAAATCAAGGAGATACAAGACATGAACAAAGGCGATAGACCAGGGACGAAGGATGATGGCCGAAAACTTCTCGGCATCGAGTTACCATTCGGGTGGTGCCTGGTCAAAGGGCAGCGTCTTCGGGCGATGCAGAAGGAGCTCCATGAGATCAAGCAGACGGCCGGAATCCGGTTGCGGATGTGCGGCCAGCTTTTGAAATAAATACACGGAAAGGATTCACGATGAAGGGATATGTGCGATTGACGATTGAGGATCTCCAGGCGAGACTTACCCATACGGAGAAACAATTCAGCGAGATCAAACAAACTATAAGAGTGCTCTTGGAGCTCGAAGGCGTACCGATTGTGCCCCTGCCCTTAGAGATTCTGCCACCCCTACGAGATCACCAGATAGGAGAGTATCCACCACATCAACTTCCATTACAGCCATTCAGATCCGTGTCGCCATCGGGGACATTGGCAGATCATGGCATTAAACCTCCGAGAGGAGGATCAAGTCAATCCAATATTTGCAAGCCGCCGGGCCCGGTACCGGCGCCGGCGGAAGACAAAGGCGCCAGAAGTCCTTTGCCGCCGAGGGAGGGTAAACGATTTAAGGGCGTCAAGAAAATGGCCTCCGGCCGATACCAGGCTATATGTTGGGACTCGAAAGCTTGCAAAACGCTGCATCTCGGGACATTCACCGACGAGATCGAGGCGGCGCTCGCCGTGGCGGAACGATTGGGCGACAAGGTCGAGATCGAACGGTTCGAAGAGCTGGTCCGGCAGAAAGCCGATGAGATCGAACAGAAGGAGAATAATCCGGACCGGACGAAAGATAGAGCAACAGAAGACAGAAAACACAAGACAGAGGATAGAGAACGGAAGATGAAAGACGGGAAACGGGACATGCGCAAAGGCGTCGGGGCCTGCCGGCGGCATAACTACTCAAGGCCTCACAAGGGCGCGATGAAAAAGGATTTCAAATCTGCCACGGCGGACAAATCTCAGATCTCAGAAAGTGGGGATCCGCCGCAAAGCGAGCTGGTGAATATGGGCGGCCTACTGAAAGCGAATGTCACGGCCTGTGCCTGGCAATGCAGAAAATGCGGTCATCAACATCTGCAGGAGCTGATACCGGAAAATTGTGCCAATTGCAATAGCAATGAGGGTTTTCGGAAAATTGAGTAGCGGTGAAAACAAAGGACGATAGACAAGAGACGACGGATGATGATTGACCACGAAGAGCACAGCTTGCCCTGAGTTTGCCGAATGGGAAGGAACACGAAGATGAATAGAGACACGATGACAATGAAGATTGGTCTGAAATATCTGCGGGATCTGGATGGCAAGCCGATCGTCTCTGGTATTTATGGCAAGGAAGTGATTTTAGACTGTTATTACTGCGACGTCACTCTATTCAATCGCCGGGATATTCGCCGCTTTATGAATCAACTGGTCAAGCGGCTCAAGATGAAGAAAGGCCCGCTTCATTTTTGGGATGACGTCGGTGTTCCGAAGCGATATCGGCAAACGAAGTTGGCGACGACGGGCGCCTCCGCCGTTCAGTTCATACTCACGAGCAACATTACGATTCACTGCCTCGATAAACTTCACCGAGTCTACGTGAATATTTTTTCATGCAAAGATTTCAGTGAAGGCGAGGCTAAACAGTTCGTCCAGACCTTCTTCAATGCTTTCACGGTGAGAATACATGTATTGTATCGACAATGAGACTGTGAAGCGCACGAAGGAACACGAAGATGAATAATGAAGAATACACGCTTATACAGCATCAGTTGTTGCTTTTGGCGGGTGTCTGCCGCGAGATGAAATTGAAGGAGTTTTTGGACCGTATCTCTATTTCGGAAACCATTGCTCCAATTTTTGATCCGACATTGTACCTTTCTGGGATGGATAACCTCGAGCAGATCAAGAAATTGGCTCAATCTCTCTTGCCCTTCCAACAAGAGATTCGCCGGCAAATTAAAGAATCTCAAACCAAGCTCACCACGAAGGGTAATTCTGTGCCCTCTGTGACTAAAAAAGAACCGTGAAATCTGTGTCTAAAAAGAAATCAAAAATCAGAAATCGCAAATCGCAAATGAGCGAAGCGGCAGCGCAGCGCTTGGGCTTCGCCTGCAAGGACATCGCCGAGGCCGATGTGCAATCGGGGATCCGGCCGAACCTGGCGAGGTATCTTGAACGGCATCCGCGATTGCGGGCGGCGTTCGACCGCGGGCGGTTGCTGCGGTACCTGGTGGAATTGGCGCCGAAGGCAATGGTCTATGAGGCGGCCCGGCGGCTCAAGGATCTGGGGTTCAATCAATTCGAGACGCCCCAGAACTTACGGGGATTTCTCGACGGTGACAAAGAGGCGAATGAATTATGGGAAACGTCGCGGGTCAACGGCTGGATTGCTAATCGCGAGGCCCTGGTCAAGACGGCGGGCGAAGGCAACGTCAAGGCAATTCAATTGCTGGACAAATGGGCCGTGGACCGCCAGCGGGAGACGGGCGAGCCGGGCGTCAACTTCAACCGCGTCGGGGTCAATCAGATGGCGGAGCTCTTCGGCGTCACGCGCCAGACGATCCACGACTGGTATCGGGATCAGGGCCTGCCCCAGAATACCGACGGCACGTTCGATCTGGCGAGGGCAATTCCCTGGTATGAAGAATTCACGTTGAAGAAAGCCGTTCGCGGCAAGGACGCGGTTGGACCGTTGAATCCATTTCAGGATATCAAAGTCAAACACATGCAATTGAAATTCGAGCAGGAACAAGGTGAACTGTACGGGCGGGGCGAGGCCATCGGCTGGCAAGTCGCCATGATGCAGAATATAGTTAATGCCTTCAATGCGATCGCGGACCTGGCCAATCGCGTCTTTGGCCAATCGCGTGAAGAGATCGTCGCCCTCCTGGAGGATTTCCGCGATGAGATCATGGGCAAAATGAAGCACGTGCCGGCGGAATTGAAACTATCCGAGCCGGCCCTGATGAAACTAACGGAATTTTACGAAGTGATTAAGCCACAGAAGAACGCAAAGAAATTAACCACAGAGAGCACAGAGATCATAGAGAAAGGTTAGCCACGAATGAACACGAATGAGCACGAAAAAAAAGATATGATAAATGCAGCGAAAAAATCTTTCTCCAGATATGAGGAACTATTGAATGACGATGCTTGGGAAAAGCGGCATACTGCAAAATTGCAGTATGCCGCTCTCCTAATCGCTTACAGGAAAATATTTGGATGGAAGCGATTCTTCATGGTTCGCTGGTGGAGGCAACGCCACGTCGCCAAACAGATATTTCTGGATAAAACTGATCCTCAATTAACTAGGTATGATTGGAGTTCTCTTGATCCAAGGCGGGACACAGAGGACCCGGGAAAGGAGCAAAAAGAATGAATACTTGGCATTACGCATGGTTAGGGGCATTGACGGGTTTCGTCGTAGCGCTTTGTTTGACCCAGAAATGGCAACAGAATGCTATTGAGGTTTTGCAGAAGACGGTGACTCAATTGTCAATAGTAAATAGTAAATCACAAATCACAAATCGTTTAGCCACAGAGAACACAGAGATCACAGAGAAAGGAAATTGATTATGAGCACAGAAGAAAGCATCAAGACAGCAATAACCGGTTTAGGGTTATTAGCGGAAACAGAACTGGGTAAAGCACTGCGGAAAGTTTTGCCGCCGCGACTGACCCGGGTCATTATAGACATCCCGGTCGGTGAGGTCGCGAAGATTTACTACGCCTCCATTGATAGCGGACCGATTGTCGATTTGAAATGGGACCAGATCATTGAGCAGTTTGAAGTGGTATCGCCACAGAAGAACGCAAAGAAATTAACCACAGAGAACACAGAGGACACAGAGAAAATTAGCCACAAATGAACACGAATAGACACGAACAGAAACCAGTAAAACGAAAGGAAGAAAAATGATTGAAGTAGTCACCCATTTGAAATCGGCTTCGCCATACGGTCAGAGCAAAATGGTGCGGACGCCGAAAAAAGAGAAAGAAACCTCAAAAGATTACGAAGAGCGAACGTGGAGAGATCGCTGCCACTGCGACGAGAAAGGAGAGGTGTATATTCCGGCGATCAGCTTCAAAAAGTGCATCACCGAGGCCGCCCAATATCTGAGCTTACAGATTCCCGGCAAGGGCAAAGCGACCTACACGAAGCATTTTCGCAGCGGGCTTTTTGTGCCCAACCTCATGCCCCTGGGTGTCAGGAAAGACAAGATCGACGGATTTCTCAAGGATGTGCCCGCCGACGGCAAGCCGGGCGGCAGTAAGCGCGTCGATAAGATGTTCCCTTACGTGAACACCTGGGAAGGGGACGTGACGTGGTATATCCTCGACGAGACGATCACGAAAGATATCTTCGTCTATATCCTGAGCCAGTCGGGCAAGTTCATCGGCCTGGGCTATTGGCGGCCGGCCCGGGACGGTTACTGGGGACGATTCGATCTGTCGGAGGTCGTCTGGGACGGCAAGCGGCTCGATGTGAAAAAGATTTTGGAGAGCAAATATTGACGCGACAAGACCAGACCCGACAGGACCGGACGCGACCGGACAAGACAAGACACGACCGGACCAGACAAGACAAGCCTTTTTTGGGAAGGGCGAAACAAAATCGACGCGACTAGACCAGACGTGACAAGACCGGACACGACGAGACACGACCTGACAAGACAAGACAAGCCTTTTTTGGGAAGGGCGAAACGAAATCGACGCGACCGGACCCGACTCGACTCGACGAGACAGGATGTGACGGGACATGACATGACGGGACAAGACAAGATTTTTTTAAGCAAAGGAAGCCATCATGGAAATGACGACAAAACGCAAGGCGATCAATGAGCTTCACACCGATACGCGGATTCTCTTCAATGTGTTAGAGACGCGGCTCGTGGATCAGAAAGCCGAACGGATCGGCTATGATGAACTATCGAAGGCGATTGGACGGGACGTGCAGAAGCAGGCACGCGGCCTTCTCAAGACGGCCCGCAAGCACATCGAGGAACAATATCACATCCTGCTCGAACCTATCGTGGGCGAAGGTTTGAAGATTAGCAAGGACTATGCCGGTCTATTGGGCAAGAGCACGGCGCATATCCGCCGCCAGGCCAGAGGGACAGCCAAGCGCGTTCTCAACGGGATCAATGGCTCGGAGATCGACCCAGAGCAGAAGCTGGAAATCACGGCAAGACTAAGTATCCTGGGAGCAATTGAATTGTTTACCAAGCCGAAACTGCCAAAGAAACTTATGGCCTCAATCGAAAGGGAGCCAGCGAAGCAATTGCCAACGGCCGAGACGTTAAAACTCTTTCTCGAATAGTGGCGAAAATTCGTGTTGATTCGTGGTCAAGTAAAATCGAAAATCATAAATCAGAAACTTGTGGTGAGCGAAGTCGAACCATCGTCAATCGCCAAGGCGAAGCTTTGGCTTACTTCCGCCCCATGCCGATGAGCGAGGAGGCGCTGGAGATATTGTCCCCGAGGCGGAAACAGCACATGCTCGACTGGATGCAGGCGAATTACGTTCTGCCCGCGAAGTCCTCGCGGAAAAAGGGGCCGTGGAGTTTGGAGACGACGCCTTTCTGGAGGCCCGTGATCGAATGGCTGTGTGATTTAACGACGCGGGAAATTTGGGTCTATGCCTGCCGGCAGTCGGGCAAGTCAACGATACTGGGCGGGTGGCTTGGCTACGTTATCGACGTGGTCCCCGGTCCCATGAAGATCATCCTTCCCGACGAGAAGGTCGCCAAGAAACGAATCAAGCGATTCCGGCCCGCCTTCGAGAAATCGCCTCGCATCATGCACCACCTGGGTGGGGACATTCGTAACCTCCTGATCGGGGAGGTCACGGATATGGACAATATGCAGCTCGTCTTGGGCTGGCCGACCAGCCCCGTCACGCTCGAAGATGACGCGATCCAGTACCTGGCGGGCGATGAGGTCGCCCTGTGGACGGTGGAGATTGTGGACGGCGTCAGTACGATTGATACCTTGCGATACGGCACGCGGACTTATGAGGGTATCAGCAAGCGTTTTTTCATCACGCGCCCCGGCAACAAAGGCGACATCGCGGACAAAAACTTCGAGGAATGCCAGAAGTGGGCCATCCACGTCGTCTGCCCCGAATGCGGGCAATATCACGAGGCCATGTTCGAGAACGTTCACATCGATAAGGACAAAGACGATAAGTTTTTCGACCCTGCCTATTACCATTACCGGCCGGGAAAGGGCCGGCGGAAGGCCCGGTACGTCTGCCCGCATTGCAAGGCCGAATGGTCCGAGCTGGAGCGCAAGGCCGCCATCTCCGGCTGCCGGGCCTGCCCCCAGGGGTGCACCATCGGAAGGGATGGGGAGATCGTTGGCGAGTGGGAGGACGGCGACAAAAAAGCATTGTGTGTACCGGCCGTCCTGGTCGATCCATCGTTCACAACGGTCGATCAGTTGGCCGCCGAATTTGTCGCCGCCATCAAACGCCGCGAGGCGGGTGACATCGGGCCCTACCGCAGTTTCTGGAATAACCAGAACGCCCGGGCGTTCGAGCGGCGTGAGCGCGAGACGGGCCTGACGCAATTGCAATCGCATATAGGTGGCTATTCGATGGCTAAGAGGCTCGTGCCCCGCCGCGTCCAGATGATCTGTCACGGCATCGACGTTCAAACCGATTGCATCTGGGCCGTGACAAAGGGTTATGGCTTCCGAAACGAGCAATGGCTCTTATGGGCCGGGCGGCTGGAGACGGGTCACACGGGCCGGCCGGAGAATTGGGACCTGGTCGAATCGTTCGTCCGCAGCGAATGGGTCTCGGCGGAAGATGAAACGGTCCGGTACTACGCCAGCCGGGCCGCCGTCGATTGCCGATACCAGGTGGCCGAGCGTGATGAGGAATCGAGCGTGGTCTATGATTTCTGCCTGCGGTTCCCCGAGGGGGCCGTGGTGCCGGTCATGGGTTACGGCCGGGACCGGATGCACAACAGTTACTACAAGGCCCGGCCCGTCGCCGGCAAGGCCATGCGGCGATTCGATCTCTGCGTCGATACGGGCAAGGACCGGTTGTGGCAATGCCTGTACGACAAGGAGAAACCCCCGGGCCCCGGGTTCCTGCATCTGCCGAACGATCTGCCGGCCGATCTCGCCAGGCAGTTGGCCAGCGAGGCCCAACTTGTCAAGCGGACCCGCAGCGGCCGCGAGATCGTCACGTGGGTGCTCAAACCCGGATTCCGCGAAAACCATATCTGGGATGCGAGTGTCTATTGCGATCTCGCCGCCGAGTTGGCCGGCGTATTTCACCTTCAGGACGTGGACTATGTGAAGACCGTCTCCGGGCGGATGAAGAAACATAAGGATGGTTCTAAACAGGAAAGCAGTTACTGGGACGGAACGCCGAGCCTGTAGGATTTACTATTTACTATTTACAATTTATTATTTTCGATTGAAGAATGAGCGGTTTTTTTGATGATCTGCCGGATTTAGGGTTGCCGGATCAACCGATGAGACGACGGCGGCTTCCCCCTGGGAACGAAGACGGCGTCCCAGTCATCTATTACGTCAAAGTTCGTTGCCCAAATCCCGATTGCCGTTCCGAAGATTGCCCGGTCTATTCGAGCGAGGTACCGATCCGGTACCATAAATGCCGTGCGTGCGGGCTGAATTTTAAGAGCATCGAGCAAAAATAAATCTTCAACTCGTTACCAATCCCTGGTAACGACCCCATTTCAAACATTCCCCGCCCTGCCGATACTGTGCCTATACAGTATACCAGATATGGTGTATGGTTTGATTACGGAGCACAAGATGTGGCCACATTAGCGGAACAATTGACGAGTGTTCAGGCGGCGATTGCGGCGGTCGAAGCAGGGGCCCAGAGCTACGTCAATGACGAAGGGGCGACGATCACGTATCCGTCCCTCGACGTTCTCTACAAGCGGGAGGAGCGTCTGCTCGGCCGGACCGAGCGGGGAAATAGCGGATATATCAAGGTGGCGGAATTTTAATGAGCGGCGGTGAGCGCAATTCGTTCTGGGATCGGATGTCTAGGTCGATGGATGGACCGGTTAGTGTTCTTTCGCCGCGCTTGGCGAGGGCCCGGCAGGCCCATCGTTTTGCCTACGAGGTGCTCGATCGGAGCCGGTTGCGGAAGAAACGGATCTATGGTCCGAGAGCCGGCGACCGGGACCTCAGCGAGAGTACGTTGGATGAGTTGCGCCAGATCGCCCGGGATCTCTCCAATAATAACCCCTTAGTCAAGGGATTGTTTCGCAAATTAGCCACAAACATTGTCGGGACCTCCACGCGGATCCAGTCCCGTACCGAGGACAAAGGCTGGAATGAAGCGGCCGAGCAGGCGGTCAAGACCGAGATGGTAGAGCAGCCTTGCGACGTCACGGGCCGGTTCAATTTTCACGCCTATATTCACAAATGCGATTACCGGTTTATGCAGGATGGGGACATCTTCACCCTGCTGACCGATGAGGGTCCCCAGGCGTTCCAGGGTGAATGCTGTGGAACACCCTATGGCTCGAAAATCGAGATCGATCCGCAATTTTACGACGTGGTCAACGGTGTCGCCTTCAGTAAGCAGACCGGCCGCGTACTCGGCTATTATCTCGGCAAACCCAACAAGTGGGGCTACGTCCAGCCGACCGGTTATCAGAAATATCCCGCCGAGATCGTTCATCACATGTTTGATCCGGAGCGGTTTGATTGTTCGCGCGGCGAGCCGATGCTGACCAGCGCCGTCGTTTATATCGATCTGCTCTTCGGTTACGTGGACGCCGAGGTCGTGGCGGCCAAAGTCAACGCCTGTTTTCCCCTCAAAGTGAAAACGTACACGGGTGCAGGGTTGACCGGTTCGCTGGGCGGCATGAAAACAACGGAAGGTGACAATAAAGAAGATGGTTATGGCCGAAGGATGGTTCGCATGGAGCCGGGTCAGATATGGGAAGGGGACAGTGCCGGGGGTGAAGAGCTCGACGTTCTCGGCGCCGCCCGGCCGGCCCAGGCCTTCGATCCCTTCGTCATGCGGATGCTCATGTTCATCGGTTCGCCGCTGTGCCTGCCGTTGATGCTGACGACGGGGGACTTCAGTAACGCGACGTTTATGAACGGCCGGTTCGCCTATAACGAGGCCCGGGCCTTTTGGCGCGATCAGCAGGAGCTCGTGGTCCGGCCCCTGGTCCGGCGACTGTGGCTCTGGAAGATCCGCCAGCTCATCGACCGCAAAGTATTGACGGAGCGCAAGGACTGGACCGCCCACCAGGTCTATTTGAAACGATGGCCCTACGTGGATCCCTACCGCGAGGCCCAGGCCGACAAGATTGAGCTGCTCGACAACTTGACGACCACTCGCACGGACATCGCCGCCCGCCAGGGTCGAGACTGGTCAGAAGAAATCCTGGCCCAGAGGATCAAGGAAGAAAAAGAGATTGCCGAAAGCGGTGTAGTCCTGACTCCTCAGAAACAAGCACCGCAATCCAACGGGGAGGGAAAATAATGCCTTATCCCAATGAGCACGCCGCCCGTTTGAGAAACCCGGATGATTTTGACCCGAAGAGTTTCCGCCGGACCGACGGAGGAACGATTTACGGCAAGATCAAAGTGCCCAAGACAGTGGCGATCATCTGGGGCAAGCTCAAAGGCAAAGCCAAACCAAGTGATAACCCGATCCCTCAGGCATTAAGATTCGCCAAAGAAAGTTGGACCTCAGAGAAGGCCAGGAAGTGGCTCAAGGATAACGGGGTCAAGTATATCTCCTTCGAACCGGCCAGCAGCAACAGTCGCCAGGCGGCAGGGGATCCCTTCGTCTTCACGATGCCCGGTTTGGTGGAGTTCGCCGAGACATTACCCGACAAGCCGAAGAACAAAGTAAAACTGACACTCTATGACGGCTCGGTTGTAAATCACTGGTATTGGGGCAATCTGGCGTTCGATCAGAAAACGATGCGAATGGCCAAGAAACGAAACCCGATACTCTTTCAGCATGATGTCGAGCAGCGAATCGCCGTCAGTGACGTGGCCACCTTTGAACCGAAATTCGTCATGGAAGGTGATTTTCTAAAAAGTTCCTCACTCGCCCAGGGCGTCAAGGCGGAAATGGATGAAGGATTTCCTTTTGAAGCGAGTCTGCGTTTCGATCCGGTTAAAAGCATCATCGAACATATCAAGGAAGATGAGACGGCGGAGATTAATGGCCATAAGTTGAAAGGACCCGGTACGATCATACGTAACGCCCTAATATTGGAAGGCAGTATCTGTGTCTTTGGGGCGTTGAAGAATACTCAGTCCCAGGCATTTGGAACCATTTTACAAAAGGAGAATATCATGCCCGAAGAAATCACGAACATGACCTTGGCGGAGTTAACGGTGGAGAATTTTCCGACCGTCCTGCCCGAGATCTACAACCAGGTCCTGATCAAAGGCAAGGCCGAAGGTGAGCAGGCCGGCAAGCAGCGGTTCGCCGAGCTGCAGAAGGTTTGCGGCGACGATGCGGCGTTGATCGTCCAATGCCTCGCCGAAGGCAAGACCGCCGCCGATGCATCCTCGTTGAGGATGATCAAACTGCAGGCGGAGACGAAACGCCTCGCCGAAGAGAACGCGGCGCTCAAGGCGAAACGAATCGATCCCGCCGTGTCCGAGTTCAGCGACCAGGCCCCGGCCCCGGGAACATCCGGAAAGTTCGATGAGGCCAAGGCGACCGATGCGCAGCTCAAGGAGCACTTCGCCGCGACGCAGGACCTGCAGGACCGGTTCAGTTCCGCCGGAGCCTACGTGGCCTACGTCCGCCATCCGGCGAAATAGTAACGATGAGTTAATAATTCGTAGTTCGTAGCCAAATAACGAACCATGAAATCTGAACTGTGAACATTTTTGATTAAGGAGATCAATCATGGCATTAACAGCCAATACGCCGCTGACCTTTATCAGGGGCGAACAAAGCGAATATCCGCAGGCCGCGGCGGTCGTCTATGAGGGGGCGATTCTCGGTGACAATGGCTCAGGGTACGCCCGATGCCTGGTCGCCGGCGATCCCTTTGTCGGTCACTCGATGGAATATTACGACAACTCGGCCGGCTCGGCGGGCGACAACAAAATCAAGCGGATGCGAGGACGGTACCGGCTCGAAGTAACGATCACCAGCGTCGCGATCACGGACGTGGGCAAGGCCGTTTATGCGTCGGCGGATGATACGCTGACCCTGACTGCGGGGGCCAATAGCCGCGTGGGCGTCGTGGAGCGATACGTCACGACGAATACGGCCATCGTGGATTTCCAGACGCACGAGCAGTCGGACGCCAACATTGATACGTCGGTGAGTTTCATCTGGGTCAGCCCTGACGGCAACGATACCAGCGGCAACGGTTCCTTCTCGAAACCATTCGCTACAATCACTAAGGCATTGACCCTGGTCACTAGCGCCCGCAAGACGATCATGGCGATGCCGGGCACCTACACGGAAGCATTGTCGCTGACCTGGCCATCGATCACCGGCGTCAGCATTAACGGTGTGCTCGGACACGGCGACGGCGTCACGATTAAGGGAACCACGGGGCAGACCGATGTGATCTCGATTAATCCGACCGTTCAGACGGCGACCTTCGAGGCGACGATCAGCAATGTGACGGTCGATGCCCCGACGGGAGTTAAGGGCATTACCTTCAACAATACGAGCGTCGCGCAAAAGATCAATCTATATCTCAAAAACGTGCCCATTGAGATGCAGACGGAGACCGACAAGGCCCTCGACATCGTACACACCGATGCGGCCAATGCCATGCGTGTCTATGCGACCGGCCAGAAGAATATCGTCGAGGGGTTGCTCTACATCGAGCCGAAGAACACGGGCGACCGGTTCGACTTCACAAATTATCAGTTCGACGGTGGGATGCAGTTCGGCACAACCACCATCGCGTCCGTATCGACCTTCAAGGATTGTATCCTGAAGGATGCCGGCGGGTCCGGTGGCCAGGATACGCAAATCCTCGTTTCGATGGGCTGCTACAGTCTGACCGGAACAACGTATGCGGCGGCGGCGCTCAATGACTTCGCCGCCAATGCAGCGGAAGTGATTCTATAAACAAGTAAATACGCGGGTTCATCCGAGGGCCGGCCAGCCTGAGAATGACGCAAGGCAGATAAAAAGGTCGTGTGGGACCACACTCTCACACGGCCTTTTTGTTTGCGCCCATATCGCCACGGGGCGATGAAAAACTTTTTGTTAAGGAGAATTCAAAATGAGATACATCACAGCAGCAGGCGTTCGCGGCCAGTTCTTTCTGAGGATCGCCCAGGCCATGGCGGACTGGATCGATCTCTTGTCGATTCCTTTCGATTCGAACAATGCCATTGAGACCTACGCATGGCTTGGCACGCCGCCCGGGCTCTCGGAAGTCAAAGGCGAGAAGCGGGGCGAAGAGGCGGCCGAATACTTCTACCAGCTCCGCAACAAAGTATTTCAGGGTGGCCTGAATATCAAGCGGGAGGACATCGAACGGGACAAGACCGGCCAGGTCATGGCCCAGGTCGATGAGTTCGGCACGCGGTGCGTGAATCATTGGGCGGAACTGATGAGCACGCTGGCATTGGCCGGCACCGGCGCCACGCTCGGCAAGTGCTACGACGGCGCTAATTTCTTTTCCGCCGCCCACGGGGAGCGTAAGAGCGGGACGCAGAAAAACCTCCTCGCCTATGGGGACATTCCCGCGTTGAGCGTGGTGGCGGCCGCCACGCCAACGGCCACCGAATCAGTCAAGGCGATCCTGGGCGTCATCACGCACATGCTCGCCATCCTGGATGACCAGGCCAAACCGATGAATGAAGACGCGAAGAATTTTCTCGTCATGACGAGCCCCTCGCTCTGGATGTACCTGGTCCCGGCCATCGTCAATATGACGATCAATCAGGGAGACACCAATACGATCCAGTCGCTGAAACAGGATGGCTTCAACGTTCGCGTCGTGGCCAATCCCCGGCTGACCTATACGGTTGATTTCGACGTGTATCGAACCGATGCGCCGCTGAAGCCGTTCATCCGTCAGGAAGAAATCCCCCTGGCGGACAACGTGGACGTGTTCGGTCCCGAAAGCGAGCACTATCGCCTGAACGATCAGATGCTCGTCAAGGCCTATACGAGAAGGGCGGCCGGTTTCGGCCGGTGGCAGTATGCGGCTCATGCAACGTTGCATACGACGTAAAAAGCAGTGAGCGGTAATGGCGACGGCCTTTGAAACTAAATGGATGGCGGCGGGCCGGGCGGCGTTTTTGACGGTGTTCGGCCAGCCGGTGACGTTTCAGCCCGGCACGCTGGATCGGGCGATCACGGCGATTATCAAGTACGTCACCGATGACGCCACGGTCGATCCGGTTTTGCGCCATCGCAGCCCGCTGGTCCATATCAAGGTCGCCAACGATGCGACGCTCGGCATCGCCGCCTCGGAGTTCGCGGATAATCAGACGGTCAGCGTTCCACCGCGGTCCGGGGCGACCGCTCGCGTGATGCAGCTCGCTCGAATCGTCAAAGCCGACGGGATTTGGGTAACTTACGAATGTCATTGAGAAAAAGATTTACGATTTATGATTTTCGATTTTCGATTTATCTCTGTGTGCTCTGTGTCCTCTGTGGCTGAAAAACTCTGTGGCTTATGGCTTTGAGTGTTCAAATCAAGATTGACGAAGCGAGTCTCAAGGAGGCCGAGCGGATTCTCGGGGCGATCCCCGGAGGGCTCAATCGCGTTCTGGTCCGCAGTTTCAATCGCGGTATCGACCAGGCGTTCACGAAGTATAAGAATGCCATTAGCTCAGCGACCACGCTGCGTCCCACCATCGTCGGCAAGTCGATGAGTAAAAAGAAGGCGACGCGCGCCAATATCTCGGCCTCATTGTCGGCGGACCCGGTGCGGTTTCCTTTGGCCGTGTTCGAGGCCAAACAGACGAAGCAGACCAAAGCGGTCCGCAAAAAGATTGCCCGCGGCGTGGCCTCGCGGCTTGGATCGGGCCTGGGCGTTCGTTATCGCATCAGCCGGTACCAGCGGATGATCGAAGGGGCGTTTATCGCCACCGCGGTCGGCAAAAAAGGCGGGGCCCGAGGCGACTTGAGCACGAGTTCGGCCGAACGGCGGGCCGAATGGGAGGCGGAAGGATTGACGGCGGCCGAGATCAGAAAAAAGAGTCATAGGGGCGTTTTCAAAAGGCGAGGCGCCTCGCGGCTTCCGATTAGTGAAAAATACGGCCCGTCGATCTGGCGGGTCATCGTCAATGAGCCGGGGATCAAGGACGCCGTGCCGGCGGAGGTGAGCGTCGATCTCAATACGCTTATCAACGATCAGATCGGCGTCGAGTTGAGGAATTGGGAAAAGAGATCGGCTGTGCCATTCTGAGAAATTAATCTGTGAAATCTGTGGCTAAAAATGGAAACAGTACACGAACAGATCGCTCAATGGATCGCCGCCGCCCTGGACGGCAAGCAGGACGCGGATGCGACGCTGACGCTGAGGGCGGTTCGGCCGAAGGTTCTCGATTGGACCGTCGAAGATTTCAAGCACGGCGACGTCGTGATCGAGGCCGATGGCATCGAGACGGAAAGCCGCACGACGGTTTCGTCGCGGACGGAGAAAGCGACCTGGACATGTTATGGCATCATCCGGAAGCTGCCGGAGGGTATCGTGGCCGATACGGTTCTCTCTCGAATGATCGAGACGATTCGCCGGTTGCTTCTGGCGGGTAATTCGGCCGGGACGGCCTGCGGAGGCGTGGCCATCCGGATCGACTGCCCGAAAGCGGACTTTGAAATTATGTCAGGAGGCATGGTGGCGGAAGTGACTGTCGAGGTACTCTATAGAACGGCGCTGCTGAACGGCTATACGCAGGCATAACAATGAATTATGAACTCTGAACTTTGTTAGGAGCTAAATATGGCAACGAGTGGAATAACGGCAATTGGGACCACCGTAAAGTGGAATGGTACAGTGATTCCCGAACTCAAAGCACCCGCACCGGGCAGTCGGAAGGCCACGATCCATCCCGTGCTTACCTGTGATTCGACCAGCGGCTACGCCGACAAGATCGTAGGGGCCTTCGACGCGGGCCAGGTGACTTTGGCCTTCATTTACAATCCGGCCGCGGCCGCCGTCTATGCTCAACTTCAGACCGATTTCGACGCCCGGACAAAGGCGACTCTATTGGTGACTCATCCGACCGGCTCGAAGATGTCGGGACAGGCGGTCATAGCGGACCTGGGGGACCCGGGTTCCGGTGAAGCGGACGGGGTGGAGGAGTTCACGGTCACGTTCGAGCGATGCGGCGCCCATGCGCATACGGGAGTGTAAAAAGGAAAGATTAGCCACGAATGAACACGAAAATTACACGAATTATTCGTGATAATCAGTGAAAATTCACGGCAAAAATGAAAGGAAGACAATGTCACTGAAGGAAGACAAACAGGCAATTCTCGACGAATGGGACAAGATTCCGCAGGAAGATTACGAGATCGGCGGTCGAAAAATCGTGATTCGCGGCCTGACGGCTTACGATCTCGAAATGTACCGCAAATGGAAGAACGGCAGCGATGAGTTGAGGAGCTGCTCGGCCGGCTCGAAGCTGGTCCAGTTATCGCTCTACACAAAGGACGGCAATAGGTTGTTCGAGGACGCCGAGGTCAACGAGATCAACGGCAAGTTCGGCACGAAAATAGATGAGCTCGTGGACGTCATTCTGAGAGTCAACGGTTTCAACGCCGTCGGTGCGGACGCCATACTAAAAAACTTATTGAAGATCCTTGGCGTCGCTGGCTTGCGAGAACTGCAAGAGAGTATAAGTGTTCTGTTAGCGAGTTTTGCAAGCGCCACACTGCCTATGAGCTGATCGAACAGTACATTATCGAGCAGTATTGGCCCGTAGGGGAGCCGGCGGCCAATAGCAGGGCGTTGATCTCGGGCAGTTTCGGCTACAAGGATGAAAAGACGGCGAAGAAAATCATGAAGATGCTCGACGGCACGTATCGTCCGAAAGAGCAAAAAACAGAAGTTGACCGGCAAGGGCTGGATGTAATTTTCAAGAATTTTTTTAATCAAACATAAGGAGATTAACCATGTCTGTAGGATCTACACGATTGGGCGGTCAGGCCGGGGTTGTGATTGATTTGAAGGCCTTTCTGGCGGGCGACCTGAGCGAGTTCCAGGTACCCGTCGCCGTGGGCAACGTCGACTGGGCTTATGGTACCGGCGCCGGGGCCATCAATGTCATATATGCCGATACGATCACCCTGGCCGACGCCGCCAATACGACCCTGGATCTATACGCATCAGGGACGCTGCTGGATATCTTCAACCGGGCCCTGACGATGGCGGCCCTGAAATTCCTCTATATCAAGAACAAATCCGCCGACGCGACCCTGAAGGTTTTTGGAGGGGCCTCTCTGGATATAGGGATATTAGCGGCCACGAATGACATTCTCACAATCAAACCAGGCGGAAGCTTTCTCTGGGCCGATCCATCGGCGGCGGGCCTGGTCATTACGACGAACAAAAATCTCAAGGTCGAGCACGACGGGACAGGCAGCTCCACGATGGACGTGGACGTCATCGCAATGGGACTCGATTAAACAGTTCTGGGTTCATGGAAATTAGTTCGTTGTTCGTAGTCGATGAACCATGAACTATCGACTATTGACCATTTATGAACTACCGGCTATTGACTATTTTGCTGTTTTGCAGTCTGGTGGTCTTTGTCTTCGCCTTTGGCGGGTCCGTATCGCCGTTTGTGACGATTTTCATGCGAACGGTCTTAAATGACGCCGATGCTCCGGCGGCCCGCACGACGTTGGGCGTGGGTACGGGTGATTCGCCGACGTTTGTGAATCTTTTACTGACCGGTTATGGGCAACTTCCTGAAATCTCAACCCCGCCCACACCGGATCCGAACATCCTTCGATTCTACGCCAAAGACGATGGGGCGGGAACTTCTCGGTTCTATATCCTCGACGGAGACGGATTGGAAACCGACCTGACGGGTGGCGGCGGTGGAGCAACAACTCTCGATGCGTTGCTGGACGTGGTCTTGGGAGGCGCACCTTATACCGACGGCAAGGTTCTCAGGGCCAACGGTGACGATTACGTCGATGCGGTTCTGGCGCATAGTGACCTCTCAGGGATAGGAACGAACACACATTCAGTCATCGACTCCCATTTGGCCTCTACCGCGAATCCGCACAGTGTTACGGCGGCGCAGGCGGCAGCGGTCGCTACAACCGGCAATGAAACTATTGCGGGAATCAAGACGTTCACTTCATTTCCCATCCTGCCTTCATCTTCGCCGACGACGGGCTACCAGGCCGTCCACAAGGCTTATGTCGATGCGTTTGTCCAAAGTCTGGAAGTCAAACTGGCCTGTAAGATAGCCACCACGGCGGCGGGGACATTAGCGACCAGTTTTGAGAACGGCGATACGATTGACGGCGTTGAACTGGCGACGGGCAATAGAATCCTCATCAAAGACCAGGCCGACGCTACGGCCAATGGTATCTATACCGTGAACGCCTCGGGCTCGCCGACGCGGGCGACGGATTACGATGTCTCCTCGGAAGTCCAGGAAGGTACTTATACCTTCATCACGGAAGGGACGGCGAACAACGGTTATCAGTTTGTCCAAATCACTATCGACCCCGTTCTTAATACGAATGATCTCGTTTTTACATATCTGAATAAACCCGGCTCGAATACGGCGTCTTTAGGTGTGGAGCTTGTCGGCAACGACTTGAGAATCGACTTTCTGGCGACCGGCGGCATGGGACTGACCGGCAATGAGCTCAAAGTGAATGTGGACGGTTCGTCTATCGAGATTGCCGCCAATGCTCTTCAAGTCAAGGCGGTAGGTGTAACGAACGCCATGCTGGCAGGCTCAATCGCCGACAGCAAATTGGCCACGATTTCGACGGCCAGTAAAGTTGATTGGGTAGCTGTGAACAAAACGGGTTCGGCATTAAATGATCTTGCGGATGTCAACGCACCAAATCCTGGTGATCAACAAGTATTCACATACGATGGCGCGACTAACAAATGGGTCCCCCGAACAATCAGCGGCGGCGGAGGTGCGATCAGTGCCGCCGTCAGCGATGTCGATGTCTATAGTTCCGGCACGGTTGGTGCGAAGTGGACGAATATGCCCAACGCTACGACGGAACTCTTCGGTGATACTTATTCCAGGGTCAAGTCGGATTTGACCTATGCCACATATTACCGGATCGTCGTCAATCAAACAGTCGCTGGTTACAGCACGGCAGACCTCAATCTCCAATACTCGACGGACAACGTGACCTATCAGGCGGCGGGCACGGCGGCTGGCGAATGCGCCGTCGGGGCGGGTATAGGCGTCAAGGTTGGGGCATGGGCAACTCTGGTTGCCGGCGCCCAGGGCGACGTGTGGCTGCGAATTGTCGGCAAGCAGGGCAATGGCGCCGTCGATCCCGTATTTCGTCAGGTGCGAATCCAGTTCAAGATGATGGCGGCCAGTGGAACATTGCATGACGCCGTCACGGTTGTGGACAGCCAGTCAATCAATCTCACACTTTCCACGCAACAGGTCACGGCGGATGTTAATGACAAAGATTATGGCGACGTGGTGGTTTCTTCGACGGGCTCTTCCTGGGCGGTCAAAGATGATTCCCATGCGCATACGACCACGACGATCAGCGGTTTGGATATAAGTGATGATACGAACTTCGGTACGGCAATGGCGGCCATAGACCTACTCATCGCGTCCGGGGATGGTGTGGACGCCAATACAGCCACACCCGCTAACGGGGACACGAAGCACCTGGCTACCGGCGACCAGATTTACGATTGGGTCATGGGTTTGGGATTTTTGACGGCAGTACCCGATTCCTACATTCTCAATACCGGAGATATCGGCACGGGCGTCTATGACTTCGGCGGGGCGACCACGTTCGAGATACCCAATACGGCGGGCAACGTGACTTTGGGCGTCGTGGGTCAGATCGCCCTCGATAGCACGAACAAACAACTGGTGGTCTATGACGGGGTGGAAAAGTCCATTCCTTTGAATCATTCGGCACAACTTCACGGCGATTTGGCGGGAATGTGGGATATCGTCCCCACATGGCAACTTATCGACATGGACCGCGGGGCCTCAGTTTTCCCCAACGGGATTGTCATCACGTCCTGGTACGTCGATTGTTCCGTGGCCGACCCCACGACGGAGCTCAATGCGAATCTCTATTACTGCGACGCTTTGGCGAACGGCGCGTTTCCCGGTGCGAATCCCGTGTTGGTCGATGTTCTGGATACGACGACGGGCAATTCATCCTGCGTAGATATGTCCGGCTCGGATTTGGGCAGCGGTGTGATTCCGACGGCGAAGATTCTGTACGTTCTGATGGACGCCGACCCCACGGACGCCAATACGGCGTGGTCGATTATAGTCAACTTCTACATCCCGGAGGGTTAAGATGATGTGGCTATATGACATTCGAGAATTGAGATTGTTTCTACTGTTGATCACCTATTTATATGTGACTATACCGAGTGGACAGATTGATTGGTTATGGGAGATTCTGAGATGAAGTTTAGAGTATTTTTGATTTTTGTGTTCTGTCTTCTCTGTTCTATTGTTCAAGCGGACGGGCAATATGAGAACGACTTTTCTTCTGATGCTAACTGTGTGGCCCTCTGGCGGTTCGAGAATGGAGCGTTGACTACTGATTCTAAAGGAACTAATACTCTGACCAGCGTTGGGACGCCTTATGCTACGATAATCACGTACCAGGAGGGACATGCCAGTGTCCAACTAAAAGCGGCCGAGGGCGATTATTTTTCTATAACAAACGCCAATCTCAATGCTGGCTTTCCAGGTAAAAATGGTGACGTGAATAAAAAATTCACTGTAACGTGCTGGATAGCCCTGGAGAGTCTGCCGGGGACTGGGGACCCGGATTATGGGTATCGCTTCATAGCGAATATCGGTGAGACGGGCAAATTTTCCTGGTGTATTACTACAAACGAGAATGCTGGTTCTCACTATCCGAGCCTCCGATTGGGATATGACAATGGTAATAGTTGGGAAGATATTCTGGCTACTGGGCCGGTCTTACAGATTTTGCACTGGTATCATATTGGAATTACCTTTCAGGACTTGGATAAGGCTTACAAAATCCGCGTTTGGGATGGTTCAAACGTCACTGAAACTACAGGCAACAGCACAAACAATATCAATATTGAAAACAGTTCTTTCGTTATTGGTCGCGTACCGGAAGGGCCATATGGGAGGTGGGATGGCATGATAGATGAGTTGGTAATTTTTAACGACATCCTCACGAGTGACGAAATTGATTATATTCGGCAAGGAACCTATCCAACGGGTTCTCCACCCGTCTCAGGCGGTGGCGCGACCGTCTATATGGGAAACTTCTGATGAAACAAAAAATCTTTAGCCACGAATTAACACGAATTATTGCGAAGATTTTTCTCTGTGTAATCTGTGGAATCTGTGGCTCGATACAAGCGGCCTCGGAGATCAACGCCTTTGCGCCGGGCGTTACGACGGCCTACGCGGTGGTCAGGCAGGCCGACGGCGGCGTTTGGTATCCAACGGGCCAGGTCTTCGAGACCTGGGGAACATCGGGCCGCACGGCGGCGGATTACGATATTGCCCTCACCGATAAGGGCGGCGATATGTTCGTGGGATCGTTTGATACGAACATCGCGGCGCAGTACTGTCACATCGTTACTCACTATCAGGCGGGCGGCTCGCCTGCCGATAGCGACCCCGTCGTCTGGCAGGAATACGGCTACTGGAACGGTGCCACGTGGCAATCGGGTATCCCGGTGAGTGTTCCTACGAAAGAAGAGATTCGGGCCGAGATTGACGCCAACTCGACGCAATTAGCGACTATCGTCGCCGATACGAATGAGTTGCAAACCGACTGGACCAACGGCGGACGGCTCGATTTGCTCATCAACGCCATACTCGAAGATACCGGGACCACGCTGCCGAATCAGATCACGGCTTTGGTTATACCTGACCCGGCCGGGACCGCGGCGGCGCTGCACATCATTACGGATGCCCTGATCAACGGAGAGAACGATCTATCCTCCGCCGAGGTCGAAGCGGCGATGACGGCGGCGCTCATTGATTACGATCCTCCGACGAAGGACGAGATGGATGTCGCCATCGCGTCCGTCTCGGTCACGGTCGATAATGCGGCCATTGCCGACGCGGTTCACGACGAAGTAGTGGAAGGCACGGTCACGCTCCGCCAGGCGTTGCGGCTGTTCCTGTCCGTGATGACGGGCAAGAGCTCGGGCGGCGGCACGACAAGCATCACGTTCCGGGACATTGGCGATACGAAGAATAGGCTGAACGTCACAGTCGATAGCAAGGGCAACCGGACCGCGGTCAATACGAGGGACGGAAACTGAAAGAATATAGCCACGAAGTAACACGAAAACCACACGAAATTATTTGTGAAGATTAGTGAAAATTCGTGGCTAACTTATCTCTGTGGAATCTGTGAAATCTGTGTCTAATGGCCAATGAATTTGACAACATCGCTTTTCCGCAGGGCTTCTGGCCGGAAGGGTTCTGGCCTCAGCAGTTCTGGCCGGCGCCGCTGGGCCGGATCGCCGACTGGATTGCCGCGGCGCTCGATGGTCAGGAGGATCCCGAGGAGACATTGACGTTGCGGATCGTCCGGCCCGGCATCAACGATCACGGCGATTCTCACTTTCTTCACGCCGACGTTTTTCTGTGCGGCATCGAGGAGCGGGTCAAGACCGAGACGACGGGGCCGTACCGGTTTGCCACGGCGATCTTCAAACTGTACGGCGTCATCCGCAGTCTGCCCGAGCTGACGGCCGTCGATACGATGCTCAGCCGGATCGCCGAGACGATCCGGCGATTGATACTGGCCGGCAATTCCGGCGGCCGGGCCTGTGACGGCCTGGCATTGAATATTGATTGCCCCACGGTCGATTTTTTGCCGGGAAAAGGCTTCGAGGCGGCGGAAGTAATTGTCAAGGTGAAATATTGTTTATGAACGGAAATTCTTAACCACGAAGAGCACGAAGAAACACGAAGCAGTGGAATCTGTGAAATCTGTGTCTAATGGCTGATTTAACCCGCAGACTCATTATAGAGTTCCTCGCCCGTAACAAGGCGGCCGGTGAGCTCGCGGCGTTTACGCACGGCATCGATGGCCTGTATCGCGGCGTTCGGCGTATGGCCAGCGGTTTGCTCGCTATGGCCGGCATCGGCGGTTTCGGCTACATGATCAAGCAGCAGATGGAGGCGGTCCACACCACGACCAACCTCGCCGCCCGGCTCGGCATGACGACCGAAGCCCTGGTCGGTTTACAGCACGCGGCGAAATTAACCGATGTCGAGCAGGAACAATTGACTCGTTCGCTCGACTTTTTCAACCGCACCCTGGGCGACGCCCAGATGGGCTCGGCCTCGGCGGCGAAGGCATTCACCGCGATCGGCATATCCTTTAAGGATCTGGCCGGTCTCAATCCCGAACAGAAGATCGGCATGGTCGCCGACCAGATCAATAAGCTGGGCACTCAATCTCAAAAGGCGGCGACGGTTCAGGATATATTCGGCCGGGGCAGCCAGGCATTGTTAGGTCTGCTCTCGGAAGGCAGTAAAGGCATCGCCGCCTACCGTCTCGAAACGGAAAAGCTCGGGCTTTCCTTTAGCCAGGTGGACGCGGCGAAAGTAGAGATGGCCATTGAGAGTCTCACTCGAATGCGCGCCGTCTTCACGGGATTATTCCGCCGGACGGCGATTGAGTTGGCGCCCTATATCGAGGCCGCGGCGAATGCTTTTATCGATTGGGCGACGGCCGGCGAAGGCGTCGGTCATAACGTCACGTCCGCCTTCGAGATGATGACCAAGGGAGCGGTCCGGTTCGGCGCCGAGCTTCAGGGGATTGGAAATCACTGGCTGGAGATGAAGGCCGACGTCGCCGATGTTGTGGCCCTGTGGGAAAAAGCGACACCAGCGGGAATGCTGAACGCCTTTATTCGCGAGAAACGGGGCATTATCTCGCCGGCGGATTTGGCTTTGCAGTACCGCGATCAAAAGACGAACACCGAAGGTCAGATCAACGCCGTCGAGCAGTTCTACGCCAATCTGCGAAAAGAGGCCGAGCAGCGGGCCTCGGCGGCCACAAATGCGAGACGTTATGTTTCTGTGAATGATATTCCCTGGGCCGGCGCTGGACCGGACGTGAAAGAAACCAAGAAATCCACGATGGATGTCGCCGCGGCGTATTCGCGGATGTATAAAGACATAGACTCCAAATCCGCCGCGAGTTTCCAGGCCCGAGAGCAGCTTATCCAGAACGAATACACCGAATACGATAAAGTCATCAAAGATAAATATGCCCTGGATATGTGGTACCTCGATCAGCAGAAGAAACTGGCCATCGAGCGGGGGGCTGTCCTGGGCGGTCCTCTCGAAGGCATTGCGGCGGCGATTGCCGAGATGAAACAGGAGTTGCCAAGCGTTGGCAAACTCTTTTATGACATGACTAAGAAGGGCGTCGATGGTCTGGTCAACTCTCTCTCGGATGCCGTCTTCGAGGCGAAGAATTTTGGAGATGCAATGGAGGAAGTCGGCCGTTCGATGGCCAAGATGGCGTTTGAGTGGGCTGCCCGGCAGGCGATTGTGAACAGCCTCTCCGGCGTCGGCGGGATGTTGGGCCTTGCGCCGGTAGCTCACGCCGGCGGCACGGTGGGAGCGACGCGGTTCCCGACGCGAATGGTGGACCCGGGCGTCTTTGCCCATGCGCCGCGGCTGCATAGCGGTCTGGCGTCCGATGAGTTCCCGGCGATCCTGCAACGAGGTGAAGAGGTCCGCAGCCGAGCGCAAGTCGCCTACAGCGGCGGCGGGTCGAGCAGCCAGCGGCTCGAAGCGCTGATGGGGCAAGTCGTCTCGCTTCTCAGCCAGCGGCAGACGATCAATCTCAGTGCTAAAGTGGTCGATTCGCGGGACGTCATGACGGCCGAGCAGATGGAAGGGCGCCGAGGCGAGCAGTTCGTCATGCGCCACGTGGGAAGAAACAGTTGAAGAGATAAACCACGAATGAACACGTAAACTATACGAAATTATTCATGCTCGTTAAATGTTTGGCCACAGATTTCACAGATGACACAGAAAAGAAATATAGACTTCTTTATCAAAACAGTGAAATCTGAGAAATCTGTGTCAAGAAATTGACCACGAATGAACACGAAAATAACACGAATTGTTCGTGTTAATTAAATATTTGGCCACAGATTGCACAGATGACACAGAGAAAAATATAGACTTTTTTATCGAAACAGTGGAATCTGAGAAATCTGTGGCTAAAAATATGAGGGACAATAATGGGCTTTTCAGTTGATCTTCGCAATGCGTTGCTCGATCATTATTTCGGCAAATCCGTTCTGACCCCGCCGGAGAATTATTTCCTTGCCCTGGTCACAGCGGGCGGCAATGAGCCATCGAGCGGCGGTTACGCCCGCGTCTCGACGGCCCCGGCGGATTGGAACGCGGCCTCCGACGGTGTGATCACCAATCTTTCCGCAATCACCTTCCCGACGCCGACCGGGAATTGGGGGAGTATCACCAAGGCCAAACTCTTCGAGGTCGCCGAGAACGGTACCGAAAAGGCCGTGGGCGATCTGCCCTACGCCCGCGATGTCACCTCCATCACCCCGGCGCCCGTATTCGCCCCCGGCAGCCTGCGGATGGTCCTCACATAGAAAGGAGCAGATATGTCACTGCTTTATTTTGAATCATTTGATGCACAATACGAGCTTGGAACTCTCTATCGCTGGACTTACAATAGCAATTTTTTTATCGTGCCAAGTGGTCGGCGGGGAAGCAATTGTCTTTCGGTGAATAACTGTTACCAGTATGTTCACTACAATATCGGAACTAATGAATCAGCACTCGTCATTGGTTTTGCCGTCTATCCCACATCAGGGACGGCGGGAACCACTTTTTTGCGTATTTACAATACTGCTATCGAATTACAGTTCGTCGTCGATTGCACCGCCGCCGGCCGCGTCCGCGTCAAAACGGCCGCCGACGGCAGTGTCCTGGCCCAGAGCGCCGATGGCGCCATCACATTCAACATCTATCAATATTTCGAGATCAAGTTTACTTGCGACGGCACGGATACGGTGCAGGTCCGCGTTGATGGAGTCGATGTGATCGCCTCGACCAGCGGTTTGAACCTTCGGCAATCCGGAAGTGGAGGGGCTGGTGGGATTCAGTTCACTTCTTTGACGCTCGGGACGACGCATTTTGATGATCTATATATATTAAACCAATCCGGCGCCCAATATAACAACTTTTTGGGAGACGTGAAGGTCGATGCGTTCTTGCCGACCGGAGACGGCAACTATCAGCAGTTCACTTCGACTCGTTCCACCCAGTATGATGCGATCAATGATAACGGCAACACCGCAATAACTTATTACATCGAGGAAGATACGGTTGGACAGAAGGACAGCTTCACGATCACACCCACGGGTGATCTGCCGACGATCCATGCGATCAGTATTCGCAGTATAAGCCGCAATTCCGATACAGGCATCGCCGAAGGGACGCCGTTTATCCGCGTGGGCGGCGTGGATTATGACCAGACGCCATTCGAGCGGGGAGATACGTTGGAATATGACGATGCGATCTTGACCGCCCGACCCGATACGGCCGGGGTATGGACGAAAGCGGCCCTGGAGGCGATGGAGTTCGGCTTCGAGTTCTCGGCGGCAAGTTAAGCCACAGAGTCATATTACAGCCACAGAGGACACAGAGAACACAGAGAAATTTGAAATTAAAAATCATAAATCATAAATTGTTTAGCCACGAATGAACACGAATCGACAGGAAGAAAATGTCAATAGTCAATAGTCAATAGTCAATGTCAAATGGCAGCGAAACTACGGATCCATCTCGGTGCGGTGCAGTCCCTGGATTATGGGGTGCCGAAGCTGCGCATCTATCTCGGCGCCGTCCAGATTTTGTGGAAGGATGAAATATACTGGGGTTGCGACTTTACAACGGTTAGCACCTTCGAGGCGGACCTGACCGTCGGGTCTCCGGCCTATCCGCCCGTTGTGGGTCGATGGACCTGGCCGGTGACGGAACGGCTGAGTTTCAATACCGAGATTCTGCCATCGCACAACCGGACCGAGCAGCGAATCCCCAAGCGCCGGGGCGTTCCAGAGCATACGCTCAGCACTCGGCTCTTTTTAGAGGGAGACACCGAAGGGGCCAGTTTCGACGCCATTCTTCATACCTGGCTCAAAGAGATCTGGCGGATACCCATCTGGTCCGACCGCGAGCCCCACGATGGCATCCTGGCCGGCGGCACGACAATAATCCCGGTCGATACGAGATATTCGGACTTCAGCACGAACTTTCCTCGCCGCAATTGCCTGATCTTCCAGGATGTCGATACCTATGAGTTCGCTCTTATCGACGCCAAGACCGATGCGTCTTTGACGCTTCAATCGGGCCTGTCGAACAATTATTCGGGCCGAAAATTCATCGTCCCCGTTCGGATTGGCCGGGCCATCGAAGCGGGCAAATTAGAGCGGTATCACGGCGGCGGCTTGATCGCTATGACCTGGCGGGTCGAAGATATCGAGGCATTGACGGGCTTCTCGGCTGTGATGACCTACGACGGCTATACGGTCCTGACCGAGCCGGCCGTGTTGCCGGGAGACGCGGGACAATTTTCACACGATCCCGATATCGCGATCTTGGACGCCGGCACAGGCCCCTTCGAGATCGTTTCTAACAGCGACTTCAACGAAGTGACTCAATCTCATGGCTGGCGGCCGAAAACGAAAGCCGCCTGCTGGTGGCTGAGGCAATGGTTTCACAATATCAAGGGGCGGCAGGAGGCGTTCTTAGTCCCAACGTTTAAGTACGATATTGAGTTGACCAGGCCGCTTGCGGCCAATGCGACAACGCTCTACGTCGTCAACGCCAATCACGTTCAGATGGGTATCAATGATATGCGGACCTATGTGGCCTTCCGGCCGGCGGGCAGTCCGATCATCGTCCGCAAGGTAATGAGTATCTCGCTGATCAGCGCCGCCGAAGAGCAGATCACAATCAATGCCAGCCCCGAACAGGCATTCGACACAGGCGATAAATTATGCTGGGTGGATCGTTGCCGCCTGGCGAGCGATGAGATCGAGCTGATTTGGCACGGTGTGGGCAAGTGTGAAGTGGAAACGCCGTTGGTCAGGGTGATAAATTGAAAAAGATTTATGATGGTTCGACTACGCTCACCACAAGTTTACGATTTACGATTTGCGATTGTTTTATTTTTCGTGTGAATTCGTGTTCATTCGTGGCTAAATATTTATGAGTTTTGCTGAATCAGAAGCATCGTTGACCGGCGGCGAGCCGTATGAGCTGCACGAGTTCCGGCTCGGTGCAACATCGACGTATTGGACCTACGCCGACGCCCCGGCCGACATCGATTATGGCGGCAAGACCTTTACGAAAGCCTATTGCAGCGGCAGCCGGATCGAGACCGGCGTCAACGCCATCAAGAGCCGGACCATCGTCAAGTGTGACTGGTCCAATCCCTTCGCTTGGCAATATACCGTCTGCGCCCCCGAGGATATTATCCACTACACGCGATATAAAGGTCACGGCACCGACATCCAGGCGATCTTTCGGGGCGACGTGCTCGATGTCGTGTTTCGGCAGGAAGACAGAAAAGGCAAGCGGTGGGCGGAGATCGTCATCGACCCCTCGACGGCGGCGATGCAGCGGATGGGCCTGGTTCAGCATTACAGCCGCCAATGCCAGGCGGAACTCTACAGCGATCTGTGCGGCGTGGGCCGCGACGATGAGGGTATTAAGGTCAGCGGGACCCTGGATAGCGTCGCCGGCAATGTGCTCACTTCGACCACGTTCGGGACGGATATAGACGACGGCTGGTGGGTCGGCGGTGATATCGTGGTCAATAGTCGCCGGCGGAAGATCATCGCCCACGTGGGCAATGACGTCACGATCTCGCCGAGCATCCCCGGCGTGGCGGCAACCCAAGCGTTCGACGTGTATCCCGGCTGCAATCACCTGCCAGCCACGTGCGATACGAAGTACGGCAATCTCGATAATTACCCAGGCCAGCCGAATATCCCGGACGAAAACCCGACCAGCCCGTATGGAGTATTGTGATGGATCCGATTACCGCCTGGATCATCAATTTACTTATAACGATGGCGATTGCGACAGGCATCGCCTATCTGTCTTACCGAAAACCGAAGGGTCCCAAACCAGCCGGCAAAGACGCCTTCAAACTGCCGACGGCCGAAGAGGGCAGGGCGTTGCCTATCCTGTCCGGCAAACGGCGCATCCTTAGCCCCAACTCGATCAGCCCGCTCTTGGAATTCAGGGTTGATAAAAAAGGCGATACAGGTGCTTTCTATTATTACATCGGCCTCCACATGGCCTGGTGCATCGCAGCCGACGACTTCAAACAATTCTGGATGGCCGAGACGTGCCTGTGGCCGACACTCAACGATCCGACGTCCGAGGCGGAGGACCACCAGACCTATGCCTCAGTCGATGCCTCGTATTGCTGGGGCGGCTACGAGCGGGAGGGCGGCGTTCGAGGATCCATGGACATTCAATACGGCGGTCCGCTCCAGGCACTTAATGCGTATCTCGAAGAAAAATTGGGCAGCTCTCAACCGGCCTACCGGGGGTTTGTCGGTACAATCATGCGGAATTTTTACATCGGCGTCTGGGCCGGCATCAAGCCGCCCTCGGGACTTTTGAAGCGGACCGATATTCACAATGACAATACGGAGATGTGGTATCTGGCCAAGGCCAACGTGGGTGATGATGATCTCAATGCGATCCATTTTCTTTACGAGCGGCTCTTTTGCAAGGTCGGTGGCCTGGGCAAGGATATCTCTCTATTGGGTGATAGTTTCACCGCCGCCGCCGATACGTGCTACACCGAGGGTTACGGTCTCTCGAACGTCTGGGACTGGTCGCCGGACGATATCGAGAGCATGATCCACCAGGTCGAGGAGATCATCGACGGTAAGATATATATCGACCCCGCCACGGGCAAGTTCGAGATCGGCTTAGTGAGGGCTGATTACGATCCCGATGATCCATCAATCGAATCGTTCGGCCCGGCCGATTTCTGGGTTGAGAACATGCCGACCAGCTCCGCGGGCACCGTCCCCAGCAAGGTGATCGTCAAATGGCACGACAAGGTCAATCTTCAGGAGCGGCCCGCGTTCGATGATGATATCGCGCTGCTGGCCCGCCAGGGCGGCAACCCCATCGTTCAGGAGTTCGACTATTCAGCCTTCGTCTGCAACGGGACATTGGCCACCAAGATCGCCTGCCGGATGCAGTCCGTGTTCTCAGCCATGCCGAAGCGATACACGCTTCACGCCTTGAGGACCATGAGTCATCTCCATGAGACCAGCATATTTAAAATGTCTTATCCGGTCCTCAACGTCACCTCGATGATCGTCCGCGTCATCAGTATCGACCGCGGCAGTTTGACCGAGGGTGATTGCATCATTGACGTGGCCGAGGACGTCTTCGGCCAGGCCCATACCGTCTATGCCTCGCCTTACGGTGCGCCGCCCGCGAGCGGGGCAACGCCGGCCGAAGAAGAATTGACGGAGGTCGGCGAGGATGAACTGGTCATCGACCGGCTCTCAAATGATACCGTGATCGACCGTCTCAGTATGGACCAGGTTTACAGCCGCGCCAGTGACCCACTTTCATAAGGAGAAATTATGTCAGCGATCCTACAGGAAACGAGTATAGGCCTTTTGGCCAGCGCCGTGGTTCATCTCAAGAATGCCGATCCCAAGACCACGGTCTACACCGTCCCGACGGGCAAAAAAGCGATTGTAGTTCTCGCGGTGATCCGCAATCCGACCGCCTCTCTGGCGGACGGCACGGACTTCGATACTGGCGACGGCGCCAACGCCGATACCTGGAAGACCGCCATCGACTTGTCGGCCATGACGGCCGCGACCGATAGTAAGGTTATTTTTGATGATGGGGTGAAGAAAACCATTTATGACGCCGGTGACGAGTTCGGGATCAAGCCCATCACGGGGGCGACCGCCGACGCCGATGCGACGATGGATATCTTTGGCTTCGAGTTCGATGCCTAACCCGCCGGCGTAAGTGATTTATGATTTTCGATTTATGATTCTCGATTTGTGCCGATTCGTGTTTATTTGTGGCAAAAGATTTTTGGAGCAACTATGGAAGCATTATTCAGCATCGTACCGATTTTGGGCATAGGCGTCGGGCTTTTCTGGGCCGTTTACAAGCACGCATCGAACACGGATCGGCACCCGGCGAAAAAGGACCTCGTCTTCAAGGACGTTTGCGAGCCGAAGATGGAGCGGATTGAGGACTGCATGGAAGGCAAACTGGAGGGGCTCGAGAAACTGATGAATCAGCGGTTCGACGGTCTGGAGCGGCTCGTCCGCAACGGCGGCAATGATCCGGGGAGGGTACGAACATAGGATCGCGTCAAAATAACGCAGTGGCGGGCCACAGGGACGCTGGAATCGGCCCATTACGGATAGGATTAACTACGAATGAACACGAATCGACACGAATCGGTGAAATCCCTCGACAAGCTCGGGACGGCGTCTGTGGAATCTGTGGCTAAAAAGCTTCACGAGCGGGTCATGGTATCCTGGGCGAAGTATCAGGCGTTGAGCCTGGAGCTATTGGGTTTAGAGGGCCGGGTGGCCGACTGCCGGACGGGACTGACCGCCACGGCAAAGGAGATATACGAGTTGTATCAGAAAAGCGACGCCGGACTCGACGGAGAGGAATCTCAAAAGATACAAGAAATTAGCCACGAATCGACACGAAAATAACACGAAATGTTTGTGCTAATTTGTGAAAATTCGTGGCTAAAGATTTAAGGGAAAATCGGCAATCGTCAACGACTTGGCTTCCTTTCATGCGCGCCGCCGGCGGCTACCCAGGGCCCCGGCGGCGTTGTTTTCGGAAAAAAGGTTTAGCCGCGAATGAACACGAATCAGCACGAATTTTCTGCATAAAAATCTGCATCCAAAATCCGCGTTTTTAGTCCGAAAACCACGATTTCTAACTATTTTGCGATAATCTCCAGATTTTTTGATTGACAGACTATACCGGAGCGTATATACTTATAGATAATCGAAAGGGTTAAAAATGACAATGATTACAATAGATATTAAGCACATCACTCAAACAGATAATCTGGACCGTCCTCTTCTTTCTTATCGAATCGCTAAAGAAAACGGTATAAAGAAGGGCATGACATTTGATACGGCCTGCGGGCCATTGACTGCGGTCGAGTACATCGACTGGAATCCGCGAACGAACTCACGGTTTTCCGGATTTGCCTGTGAAGAAGCCAAATAACATTTTTCTGAAAGGGTTAAAAATGATTACCAGAATTACAAATCACACAGTTTCAAAAAGCATTAACGATGGTATCGCTACGTCTGTCGATGTGGGGCGCGTTCGCTTTTGGTTCCGGTCCAAAGAAACAGCTAAGGTAGCTGCGGATGCGTTGGCAAAAGCTACCGACATCGATTATACGCCCGAATCGTTACAACATGCGAATGGAACCATGTTGCGCAACACACCAGACATCCGTTTGACATATAATGAGAAGTACCCGACGAATGAGCATTTTTAACCCTGCCCGGTGTGCCGTAGCGCCGCCGGGCCGGGTTTTTGATTCGTGAAGATTCGTGTTAATTCGTGGCTAAACTTATGAGCAAGATTGATTTTCGCAAAACGATCCGAATGATTCTGAACTGCCAAAAGATGAGCGTGCCGGCCCTGGCCAGGCAAGCCGGCTGCAACCCGATGGCGATTTACAATTTTCTCGCGGGCCGAACCGAGATGAAGGCGGACCTGCTGGGCAAGGTCCTGTCGGTGCTCAAAATCAGATTAGCCACAGATTTCCCAGATTACACAGTTTTCTGATCTTCGTGTCTTCTGCTTGTTACAATAATTTCGAAAGGAAGAGCGATATGGCACAGAGAACGAAAGACCTTCGACCTATTCTTAAATTGGACGGTAAAGTAGTCGGGCGAATCACTAATCTATGCTATAGATCGGATGTTTCTCATCCGTTGATTTGGGACATAACTTTCGATGCCCGAGATCCTGCAGTGTGGTATCCACTATTGACGGAACTATACGGACGTGACGGCCGTTGGGCATTCCTTCACAGGGGCTGGCGATCCAGTGAAAGAGGGATTTGGCGTGTCAGAGCACTCGAAGGACCGGGCAATAATCAAATAGTTGTGACGCTGGAAATTGAGAAGGTCTATCGGTTTAGGCAGTCTGTTTAACCAAATGACTTCGTGATCTTCGTGGTAAAATCTTGATTTGAAAGAAATTTTTGCTTATAAATCTCGAAATAAACGTGACTTACGCATCTGGACGAAAAAACCATACATTTTTCCCTTGACGAATTTGTGGATTTATCTGATAATACAGAAAATGAAATACAGGAGATTGAATGGCACACAATAGTAGATTATATCCTTTTGACCAAAGAAGCCCTCAAGCGCCGGCCGTTTTCGATACTGTGTGCCAACATGATATCTCCGCGGTCGGCGCATTTTTCAACACGAAGGCCACAGAGGCTTGCCCGCCGGGGCGGGGCACAGAGATGAGAGGAGATTTATGATTTACTATTTGCGATTTGCGATTGTAGTCTGCCTGTTGGGCCTCTGCTCGGGTTGCGCCTCGATTATGTGCGGGGCCGAGAAGACTATCAATATCGACAGCGATCCGCCGGGAGTTCAATTCGAGATCATCAACCCGGCAGGAAAGACCCTCCTTACGGGCGTAACACCTGCCAACGTCACACTCAAACGAGGACGAGGGTATTTCCAGGCGGGCGATTACACGGCCCAATTCCACAAGGAAGGATATATAGGAGTCACCAGCCCGATTGGGCAGGGGTTTGAAACCGGCTGGTACTTCGGCGGTAATGCCATCTTCGGCGGGTTGCTTGGCTGGTTCATCATCGATCCCCTGACAGGTGCGATGTGGGATATCAAAGATTTCCATGCTTGTCTGGTTCCGAGTCCAAGCGCGTTCGGGTTGCCTGAGTGGGATTATCATCAAGGCTACCAGGGCTACATCAATCCTCTAACGGGGAAGATGGAGGTCTCGCCCAGAGCTCGCGTCAAGGTTGATGATAAGGGCGAGCCGGTCAAAGACAAGGATGGCTACTTCATCTTCGAGCCGGTCCCGGAAAAGTAGTTCATCACGGAGATCACGAAGAGGCATGAAAGTGAATAATCGAAAATCGCAAATCATCAATCATAAATCTTAGTCGAGGCAATCGGTCAGGCCGGCCAGATGTTCGGGGGAAAAATGGTAATAACGTTCTGTGACGGCCACGGAACTATGGCCCAGGATTTTTGAGAGAAGATGAATATCAACGCCGTGAGACAGGCATCGGGTGGCAAAGTAGTGGCGTAACGAATGGGGGCCAAAGGGCAGGCAACCGGCCCGTTTGGCCAGATGTTGGCAGATTTGGTAGAAGCAATGGCGGCTCTTTGAAAATTGGATAGCGATTTGAACCGTCTCAAGGGCGGTGGTATTGAGGGGCACGAAACGCCTTTTTCTCCCTTTGCCGTTGACCGTCAACCACTTGCCCTGGAGACTGGCCGGCGTCAGGGCGATCATCTCGCTGATACGCAGGCCCGTATTGGCCAGGAATTTCACTAAGGCCAAGTCACGGCCGGCGGCAAATGACAGGACCTTGCGGTATTCTTCCTCCGTAAGGAAGCGACTCTCTTCGTCACAGATGGGCATCTTGCGGAGTTTCGCGGCGGCGTTGGGAAGATCGTAGGTTTCGTTAAGCCAGCGGAAGAACGAGCGGATCGCATTGATGTCCTTATTGAGGCTCTGGGGTTTGCGGCCGGCCAGTCGGGAATTGACGTAGGCGCCGATCTGTCCGGTTGTCAGGTCGGCGATAGAGGCCGGCTGACAGTAGTCCAGAAGACGGGCGAGGACGGCTTGGTAGTTCTGGCGAGTGCCCGGGGCGAATCTTTGGCAATGGCCCGACCACTGGTCGATGGCGTGTAAGACTGGCGTCCCTGCCGTGATTGTGTCCACGGCATGTTGCAAGGCTTGCTCCTATAAGAGAAGCGTTCGAGACGGCCAAAATATCGGTATGTATTTTGACATTCTATTTGAAATTGTTCTTGAATCGAGCCTATCCTATTTAACAATCCTCCAAGGATTGTTAAGCGGTCATAAGGCCTTCTCAAGAGCAACTTACTCCTACAGTTAAAGTGTATCAATAATGTCGGGAATAGTCAAGAAAATAGTGGAAACAGTGAAATCTGTGTCTGAAATTGTTCCCATGCTGGCCAAGACGTATGACGACAGCGATCCTACCGGCTGGTGGGCCAGCGAGAAGCTCGATGGTGTCCGGGCGATCTGGGACAGTTCCCGGCTGGTGTCTCGCAACGGTCATGAGTTTCACGCCCCCGAATGGTTCACGGCCGGTCTTCCCGCCGACGTGGTTCTTGACGGCGAGTTGTGGGAAGGGCGGGGGTTGTTCCAGCAGACCACGGGTAAAGTGCGAACCCAATACGAACCCGACTGGACTGGCGTCGAATATGTCATCTTCGATTTGATCGCCGACGGCCCGTTCGAGGCGCGATTGGAAAGACTCAAAGCATTACAACTGCCGAGCCACGCCAGGGTGCTCAATCAGGTTCGCTGCTCGGGCCGACGTCAACTGGGGGAAATGTTGCTTGCCATCACCGATATCGGCGGCGAAGGTGTCATGCTCCGGCGGCCCGGCAGTTTGTACGAGCACAAGCGATCCGGGTCATTGTTGAAGATCAAGGAGTTCCAGACGGAAGAAGCCGTGGTAACCGGCTATGAAAAAGGCAAGGGAAAATACGAAGGGCTGGTGGGCGCCTTGTTATGCCGATTCCGCGAGAAGATCATCGAGATAGGAACGGGTCTGACCGACGAACTTCGCGGCTGCCCTCCGGCGATAGGGAGCCGGATCACCTTCAAGTTCTTCGAGCTGACCGAGAAGGGCATGCCCCGATTCCCGGTATTTCTGGCGATGAGGGATTACGAATGAACACGAATCAGCGCAAAACAGTGAAATCTGTGACTCAAAAAGAAGTTCTCGGTGAGTTGCACGTCGGCGACCAGCTCTACAACGCCCTGCACGGCGTCGGCGATATTACTCTCAAGGCTAAGTTTGCGGTTTTTATGGTCATGCACGATTTCTATTACCCGGCCCAGCGGATTGCCAGCAAGCAGGATACAGCCAACCCGGATTATGCCGGCGGGCGTGACGAAATCATCAAAATCGTTCGAGCATGCCTCGACAGCGTGCCGAAGATTGTCCAGCCCATCCTCGAACGCTGGATCGACGAAGTCAAAACCGACCTGGCCGCCAGGACCGCCCAATACGAAGGTGAGGGGACAAGAATGACCAAAGATGAAATGTTCTTGCAGTTGCGTGCTCAGGGTTATGAGATCGGCAATCCTTGCTCGATAGATGAAGAAATTTGTGAGGAATCCATCTGCGACTGTGGCCACGAAGGACTGGATTACTTTGCCTTCCGAAAGACCGATAGCTACCGGGCTGTTTCGGTTTGTCCAAATTGTGACACCACGGAAGAGTTTTGAGTCGCAAATCATAAATCAGAAATGGTTTAGCCACGAATGAACACGAATCGACACGAAAAACTGGAAGTGACAAAAACATTGTACTGGCTCTATTTTGTGGTGAACATGATGGAAGCGGCCCGTTCGTATGGTCTTATCACCGGTGGCTATCTCGTCCATCAGGAAAAAATTGATGAAGTTCTTGCCGAAGGTGAGCGCCTCGGGTATTCCGTTCCTAATCAAGCCGAAATTGAAGTTATTGTGAACGGCATCCAGTCAAATATCGCATCGAAAAACTTAACCACGAAGAGCACGAAGAGGCACGAAGATGAGCAGTAGTCAATTGTCAATAGTCAATAGTAAATCTCAAAAGAGCTGGCATCACCGCATGGCCCGGCTGGTCCGGGACGCCTTCGCGGTGCGATGCGAGCGGCCGGGTTGTGATGGCGCCGCATCTTATGTGTGCGAGTACGATCACCAACGAAGCGGCAAGCCAGTGAGCGGCCGCAAGCTCTACTGTGCGGAACACGCCGGCAACTTCGCCTTGAAGC
>Ga0315284_10001219_pt1 | contig 36552 bp, 24 predicted proteins | sample YL17G09_16_MG_FD_203696 | JGI IMG/M metagenome (GOLD analysis project Ga0315284, IMG submission 203696) | Sediment microbial communities from Yellowstone Lake, YNP, Wyoming, USA - YL17G09_16 | ecosystem: Environmental > Aquatic > Freshwater > Lake > Sediment | place: USA: Wyoming | collected...
AAGCACATCGACAACAGATTCGATGAGAATAGGGCTCTGATGGATCTGCGGGCTTTCAAGAATCCCATGTATCGGATGCGGTACTACTTCAGTAATTTTTACAGCATGGAACGAGACAGATCGCGTTTGTCGACTCAGATCGGCGGGTCGGGCGTACTGGCTATGATTATGGCGTATGACGCGGCGATGGATTCCGGCGGAGTGTGGGAGAAGCTGCTGGTCTTCGCTATTTTGAACGCAGGAGATTCGGATACAGTTGGCGCTATAGCAGGCGGCTTGTTCGGTACGTATTACGGATTTTCAGACACACCGGCGCGGATGTATGAAAAGTTGGAATTCAAAGAAGAGCTGCTGAGGCTGGTGACCGGGATCAAGAAGAAGTATTTCAGTTCATAGAATTTGTAGAGTTCGAATACTGTTCGATGAATCTAGCCATCCCATCTACAGTTCTAGCGCGTTCGTATTCGACACTCTGGTCTGGTGTTACGATCATCAGAACCGGGAACGCTCTGTATTTTGAGGCCTCTCTATCTTCCCCGCTCTTGAAGTCCAAGATCTGGATATTTGGCCTACCTTTGAATCTGGTTCTCAGCTCTTGGAACATCGTCATGCCGTTCGGCTGTGGGATGCTCATTATGTCGTGGCAGTGGGGGCAGCCTTCCATATGGTAGATGCAAAATTTTGTAATACCGTTCTGTGGCTTGTCTGACTTTGTCAGCTGATCCGACTTTATTTGTGCGTTTGGTTTAGCCGGGTCAGATTTAGCTGCATCGGCTGTAGAGCGCGCAAGATCTATCGTGAACTGTTCTTTTTGTTGGGCAGCCTTTTCCATAATGGCCGCCTTAAGTTCCGGGCTATAAGATCCGTCTGTGTAGGATTGGCGGATGGTCGTAGCCTTGGAAGATATAGATGATGCAGAGGATATAGGAGATTTTGATAATGTCGTAGTTCCAAGTTTAAGGTCAGCCGATCCGACGCATCTGGGTATATTTTTTTCACATACGTCGTACTGCATCACGTAAAAGTTGTAGATCATAGCGCTGCTGATCAGTATCAGTAGTACGAGGATTATAGAGAGCAGTGTATTTTTGGCCCCGGGTTTATAAGACGTCTGGTCATCCATTATATAAGATCTGACGACGGGCCGGCTGTATAGTATAGTCTGATAAAAATTATGGGGCGCGGTCTAAAATAAAATCATATAGGACGGCCGGGTTCTGCGTTTAGGATATTTCGAGGTTCTGCGAAATATATAAATTCATAAAAATTCAGTTTTTGCGTATAAATTTTTCTTGCGGTCATATATAAGAATTAGATGGCACTTCCTGTTCCTGATCTACTCAGTCTTTTTTTCGGCGACGACAAAAAGGGCGCCATGTTCGTGAACGCAAACTACCCGTTTGGCAAGTTCGAGCGCACATTCGACTCTCCAGAGAAAGTCAAGGACATCATGAAAGCTCTCATGGATCCGGCAAACTACAAATCCAAAACGACTGCAGCCTTTACGCGACTTATCCGAAACGCAGCGGTCACACACAGTGAGATCAATGCCCCGTCTCGCCGACATGCAGCTGACTTTCCTATGTACACTGGCGGTGGTGCACTAAAGGGTGGTGCCTTGCCATCACAAGAAAAGAAAAACATATTTATAAATATTTTTTCGCAAATTGGAGACATCGATTCGTTTGTCCGATCATTTTATAAAGCATATGTAGAAGTTAAGTCTGACACACGCGTTTTGACTGATGATGAGATAGCTAGCCTAAAAGTGGATACTATCGACACATGGATCGACAATTATGAGATCGCAGTGAAGAGCGGATCGGGGAAAAACGGTACGCTGTTTGGTGACCACATACCATCGCTCCCTCTTGCAACGAACAATACGGTTTGGGAACCTCAACGCGATGGATCCGTCAAAGTAGTATCTGATGCAGGTGCAAACTGGCTTCAGGAGTTTTATGCGAGGGTTTACGCGAGTCCTGCGACGCAGGCAATTAGTGGCCTGGAAGAGTTCGATTTGGACTGGCCCGTCTACCTGCGAAACGTGCAGGCCGCCATGGAGAAGAAGGATCGGGAAGATTGTGCCGAGGAGGACAAGCCGACCACCGACCCTTGCTGCACCGAGCTTCCGGACTTTACGGATATGGCTTACGGCGAGGTGTGGAAGTACGACTCTGCCGCCGACAAAAAGGAGTACTACAAGATGGTAAATGGTGAACGTAAGTACTACAGCGATCTGATGAAGGACGCGAAGCACTGCTATTCTGGAAGCGACAAAAATCCCGAGTGCCTCAACTTGATGAAGTGCCTTGCGGACGGTAATCCTAGCACGCTGAACGCCTGTTTGGACTGGCTTAGGAATCAACCCATCTGGCGCGTCGCCAAGCAGGATATTAGCAATGCCCACCCCGAGCTGGTTAAGCTGATTCTGCGTAAGTTCAACGTCAAGGCCCGTGAGGCGACAGACGAAAATGGCAAAAAGTACAAATTCCCGATGACATATAACGAGTGGGAGGCAGATGGTCTGCCTTACCTGCCCAAGGAGGCTAGTGCCGTCATCGAGGCGTCCCCCGTTATCAAGACGTACATCAAGTGCCTGATTAACTTCTGCCAGGAAAACCCGGCGATCATCAACAAGTTCGTCCCGAAGAAGCCTAAGTACGGATACGGAACCGAGCACAAGTCTGACTACGCTACTCGCCTCAACAAGCAGAAGTACTACGACATCTCTAGCGAGTCTGGCCCCGGCCCGTACGCTGTGATGCGTGAGCAGCTGATGGGTATGGGATTCCGCGATTTCATGCCGAAGATGCTGCCCACCCACATGGCTCGTCTGAATAACGTCGTGTACATGAACCCGAACGCTATGTCTGGCGCCACTGTCGGCGGCGGTCTTGCTCTTGCTCAACGTGGTGGAGCCCCGTCGTTTGGCCAGTACAATTTCCCCGTTAACACTAGCGGTTCGATGACTCTGCGCGATGGATCGAGCGATATGTTCGACAAGGTGTTCCGCCTTATCCGCCAGGGTCTTAATAACATGAGGGTCAAGGTGCACGACGATGATGTTAAAAAGATTGATTGTGCCATCAACAAAATCAAGGAGCTCGAGAACAAGCTGCTCCAGATCGTCAAGAGGTACAGCATCGCTATCCGCATGGGCGATTCTTTCTGCGCGTCTAACTTCGTGACCTCCGACTCTCCGGTCGATACTATCAAATTCGAGCATATTACCGACGAGGTTAGCGCCCGGAAGTTTATGGAAGGACACGCTAAGGCTCTGCATGACGCGTACCAGTCGCTGCATGGCCACTACGGTAATCTGTGCTCAAGCCTCGCGACTCAGGTCTTCCCCCGCTACCTCGACCGCTGCTGTGAGAAGGATAAGGCCGCACCCGCCAAGGTCGACAAGACATACGTCGACTTCAGCGAGCCTTGCAACTAAGCATCTACATTTAGACAAATACGACTAATCGCTACGACTAGATTACTTTTATAATTTTCATTAGTCAATGAATGAAAATATACGCATACGTGTAAAGTACAAGGCTGAGCCTGGCAAATTTTTAACAGCCGATATAACATATACGTTTTAGCGTACTACATGACAGGCGGTATAATACAGCTCGTCGCGTACGGTAATGAGGACTTATTTTTGACACGGGATCCTCAGATAACGTTTTTCAAAGTAATGTACAGGCGATATACTAATTTTGCCCGAGAAGAGCAGACGCACGATTTTATCGGCGATTCCGGATTCGGCCCGGATTTCGGTAAAAAATCATCGTGCATCGTGCAGACTAATGCGGATATGGCAAGTAAGATGGCTCTCAAAATAACTCTGCCGTCTATACCGAAGATCACAGACTCGAATAACAACATCAGCAACGCTAAAATGGCGTGGATCAGATACATCGGGTTCGCCATGATCAAGTCTGTTGAAATAGAGATCGGGGGTCGCGTTATAGATACGCATTATGGCGAATGGATGTATCTGTTCTCCCAGCTCACGACGCGGAACATCACAGACAGAAGTATAGACAAGCTAGTCGGGAATGTCGAAGAGCTGACATCCTTCACAAACGGCAAAGACGAGTACGTGCTGTACGTGCCGCTCTTCTTTTGGTTTTGCCGATCATCCGGTCTGTCTATCCCTCTCGTCGCGCTGCATTTTTCTGAAGTGCGGATCAACGTCGAGTTCAGAGAGCTAGAAGAGCTGTTTTACGTCACGCCGACACACTATATCAAAACGGTCGAGAATATCGTGTCGTTCAAAGAAAACGAGTTCATCGTACAGGCCGGCGACGATAATATAGAGCGGTTCGGCCTATTCTCGTACTTCGACCCGATCGAAAAGAAACTGTACTACACCGCAATTACGTCGGACAAGCTGATCGGTGTGCCGTACTCTAATAATATAACTACGCTGTCTGCTGCCGCCAGAGCCGCTATACTAGAGACACCGAAAGCCGATCGGTACAGCATACGAGGCGTGTCGTCTGAATACGCAGCTAAACCGGATATCGCTGTCAAGTCTTTCAGCACGAACAAACAGCTTCTACGGAATACTAAACTCAAAGACTGCCAGCTTATGGTTGACTACGTATATCTCGACGATGATGAGCGGTACAAGATGGTGAACTCCAAACTAGACTACTTAATCGAACAGCTGTACTTCACACCGAACATCACGATCGACGGGACAAACGCTAGAGCCCGGGTCGTTGTGGATCAGCCGTGCAAATTATTAGTGTGGTTAGCTCAGCTGGATTATATTACGGCGTCAAACGACATGTTCAACTACACAGACAGCCATATAATCAAACTGAACAGCGATACGGTCGTACATAAAAAATCGGATTCGGCATACACAGGCTACGTGATTAATAATAATCTAGACCCCGTGCTAGACGCCAAGAGATACGTCACGTACGCCGATACAAAACTGTTCGAACCGATCGGCAAGCCTCTGATCGCCGAATCGACTGTGCTGCTGAATTCTCAGGCTAGGATGAGTAGACGCGTAGCCAAATACTATGCCGCTCTACAACCGTACCAGACTTGTCAAAACACTCTACCTCGCGGCGCTAATATGTACTCCTTCGCGTTGAATCCGTTCGACATATCGCCTAGCGGTACGACTAATATGAGCCAGATCGAAGATACAGATATCGGGCTCAGAATGAATCCGATCATCAATATAAATCGCAAAGCCAAATTCAGAGCGTACGCCCTGTGCTACAACGTGTGGCGAGTTAATAACGGGCTCAGCGCTAGTGTTTTTATCAGGTGATGTTATGGAATAATAAAAATATAAAATTATGTGTTTTTGTATGCTCATCAATTGTGTTAATAAGCAAAAAATTCAAAACTGCAAAACTTTAAAATTGAGCCGGCCTTATAGCCAAATCCGTAGTCAACTGAATGACTTCCAGATCTAACAGCCTGACTTTTCGGGGCCATTACAGCCCCAACCCGGTAATTGAGCTCCAACCATTATCATGTAAGCCGCCAAGTTTTGGCGCACTCAAAATGGTGGTGCAACGATTTCGTTTCGTGTTTTGTCGTGCAACACAAAACTAATCCCCCGTTGTCTGCCGCAACTTAACGCGCATTACGGATAACCAACACAGACACGGATCTAACGACCTCCTTTGAAAGCCGTTTCACCAAAGCCCTGACAACCCAAACTCCATCGCACACAAACAATCGGTAATAGCCGATCGCGGCGACCTCGCACTCAAACCCACGGTAAAAGCCGTGCGCGGCGAGTAAGAGCCCAGAAAAGCCAGAACGGCGACCTGCAATATCTTTATATGCAAACATGCAAAAAAGACAAGCCTTCACAACCGGGCAGGTTCCCATTTCAAAACATTTCAGACAAGCACATCAGATATCAGATATCGTTTACACCCATCCTACACACACTCCTAAACAGGTCCCCGATATCTTCGGGTTTTTATGAGCGGTCCAAGCAGTTCAAATTTCAATTTTTTGTCTATTTTATACGAGCCATATATATATGGATCGCTGTACGTCTTACGAGGCATCTGGCTTAGAGTATGTTGTACCGTCGCCCGTCGTTCTAAACAAGCTATGCCTGTCTCACGATCGAACTGAGCTGTTTATCGTGTCTGTCATAAGGCTGGCCATATGGCTAGTCTTGTACTTCGTTATAAACGATATGGTCGATCTGAATGCGCATCCCTTCACTTATTACACTCTGATCACAATGTTCGGCCTGAATATACTGTACGTCGGGCTAGTCGTATCCAAAATACCGGCGATTCAAGTTTAGCTAGAGCCCCAGATCTTCATACTCGGCTAACGCTTTCAGAGGGTCGTTAGTCGATGATGACGGATCGAATCTGTACAACACGTACATCTCACACGGTTTCATGTTCGATGTGTTCTTTTGTACAAAGCCGTCTGTCTTACTAGAGTTCTGCGGATTATGCGGATTATGCGGATTACTAAGTCCGGATATACCGTACCCGGCCAAGCGTATTATTTTATCGTACTCCTTGAGCAAAGTCTGACCGTGCAGACTCAGATCGCCGTTCATGCAGAAGTAGTCAAAGATATCCGGCCTCTGGCGCTTTAGATATCGCATGTATTTCTTCGTCTCTTCCAGCTTGTACTTTATACTTAAATTTCTAGAGGATGTCGATCTCCAAGACACTTCGCCCGGTATCTCGATGCTGAACCTCGAACCGTGTGTCGCATCGGGCTTATTATACCACACGTATGTCGGCAGATCATCTGTAACCGTACCGTACGCTCGTAATTCGCGCAGATCTATCGTACGCTTTTTCTTTTTGACGTTTTTCACGATAGCCTTGTCCGGGGTATCGTATTCCAAATTAGTATATCGGTTGTCGAAATTTATCCGGTTGATGTGGATTATATTCGCTTTATCAGCCGATTTATTACGCATCCGCATCACTAGATCGTGCATGTATATGTGCTGTTCTAACTGCTCACCCTTATGGGTATATCTCTCGACGGTGTAGATATTAGACTTGTCGTTGATATACCACGCGTGCCCTAGCTTGAATAGCTTCTTATAAATATCCCTGTCTAGCAGTACCGGGAGCCGATTATCAAGATGCCGAACTAGTACGATCGTGTATCTATTCTTGCCGTACTCAACATTCAGCACCGATTTCAATAAACTCATGCAGATATGTCTAATATTAGCACGCAAAATCTGTTCAGCCACGTACTATGGCCTGTGCTCGGAACCTATGACGGCCATGCATATCCGGCCAAAAAATTGAAACTCTGAATACTTTGCAAAGTAAGCCCTACAATGCCAGAATCCCACTACACACCCAGTTTAGCCTAGTAGCCAAATAAAATGTCTTCGATCGAATCGTCTGAGTCAGCTGTTCAAGCTGTTCAAGCTGTACCGGCTGTTCAAGCTGTTCAAACTGTACCGGCCGTTCAAGCCGTTCAAGCTGTTCAAACTATTCAAACTATCGAACCGAAGACCCCAAAGACCCCAAAGACCCCGAATCCGAACGCCAAACTGTTAGAGCGATCAGAGTCTGTGCTCAAAACAGTCGATCCGAATTTGAAACTCGCATTCGAAGGCGTCGAAGTCGAAAAGACAGACAAGAATATCCATGGGACAACGGCGTACAGTGTCGGTCAGGCCGATCTGCTGAAAGTTGTGTACGCGATTGTCGAGCGGATCAAAAATCTCGCATCGCGCCCCGATGACAAAGGTGCGCAGATCGAGCTGACACACGCGATGCAAAAGTGGAAAGATCAGATCGACGCGGCTTTTGGCGTTCTAGAAAACTTTCTGCCGGAGTATGCTCCTGGACGGAACTATCGGAAGATCCAAGAAGAAAAGTTCGATGTGACGCGCCACCTAACGACGGCCGAGATCCACGGGCCGGCTATCCGATCCAACATGCGGACTCTGATCAAGGCTCTGGTATTACAGGGCTACTTCACCGTCTGCCAAAAGTTCTCACAACGGGACCGATTGAAGAAGCTTCTGCTCAAAGATCCGAATCCCAAGACGGACGACAAGGACAGTAAGCCCAAGCCTAAGCACCAAAAGGCATACAAGCCGAACAAAAATAACGACGATGGTGAAGAGCCGAAGAGGTTCGAGCGTACTTACATCTTGCCGGACGACATGAACCGGCGTACTCTGGGCGCAGACGACTACACCGTCATCGAATGTCTTGCTTCTCTGTACAACGCGTACATCGCAAAGACAGGGATCGCCGACCTGACGGAGGAAGTGTACAACCAAATCTACCAGGCCAATGCAGAACGCAAAGCCACTAAAGCCGAAACGTTCAAGGTCAAGCGCGATGCGATCATGCTAGCCAAGCGCGAAGCGGCTAAAGCTGACAAGCCAAAGTCTGACAAGCATAAGACTGACAAGCCAAAGTCTGACAAGCCAAAGTCTGACAAGCCAAAATCTGACAAGCCAAAGTCTGACAAGCCAAAGTCTGACAAGCCAAAGTCTGACAAGTCTAAGCCAACCGAACTGGTTGTCGAATCGGCCGATCAGTCTGCGCAAATGGAAACCGACAAGAAGCCCAAGAAGGACAAGTCTGACAAGTCTGACAAGTCTGACAAGAAACACAAGGGCGCCGATGAAAAGGCCAAGCCAGTCAAGATCGACCCGCATCTCAAGTTCAAGCAAGAGATCCAAAAGGAGGCTAGTGTTCTGAAGAAAAATCCGAACTCGCGGGTAAGTGTTAGTGCCGGCGCAAGTACTAGCACGGCTACCAGCACCGCTACGACAGACCGATCGAAGACTCTGTTCTTCAAAGGCCGACCGTTTGTTTGGACGACCCATACTGTCAAGACTACGGATCGGGACGGGTTTACCACAACCAAGACGGAGCAGGTTCGGAAGTTCTTGGACAACGGAGCCAAAGAAGTACCGCATGAGCCTGAACAGAACGTTGAACCAAATGTTGAACCAAAAGCTAATCTGCCCAAGATGACAAGAGCCGTACCAAAGGCTGAATCGAAGACTGAGCCAGAGACTAAGCCGGAGACTGAACCAGAGACTGAGTCAAAGACCGGACCTGCACCGATCCAGATCCCGGTTTTCAAGTCGACTCTAGACTGGCGTAGAGTCATTACGGCACCGCCCAACCCGAACCCAGAAGTTCGTTTGGTCAATCGGCGACTCGTATCTTCGTCTGATTCGGATTCCGATTCATCTGACTCGGATTCGTCGGATTCCGATTAATTTGCGGTATTTGTTTTATTTCCAATTTTTCTAACGTGCTGCAGCTCTTTGACTCTTATTTTTTTGAAGCGGTCTAGTATATATGGTCGGCGGTCTGATAAATGTCGTATCGTACGTATCGTCTGATTTATATTTAACGGGTGCCCCACAGATAACTTTTTACAAGATGGTGTACCGCCGATATACGAATTTCGCTCTAGAGTCTGTAGTACAGGAGTTTGACAACGGTATAGATTTCAATCGCGAATCTGAACTGCTGCCCACTAACGTCGCGGACCTCATACACAAAGGCTATCTGCGGATCAAAATACCGCGGTTCCAAATTACGAAGGCGGATGTCGGGATAGACATATCGGACTTTGATTTTTCGTATGCAAACGATAGCATCATAACGGATTTCCAAAACATTAAAAAAATATACACAGCTGTCTTGACGGACATCTATCGCATCGTGTACAAAGCGGTGAACGCTCGAAACGTGAATTTTACGGGGCTGATGCTGGACGTACAGGCCTATGTGAATTCCGGAAATAATGCTCAGCTTCTGACAGACTACAATTCTCTGCTATCCACGACTAGAGTGCGCTTATCAAAGTACTTCGGCAACCCGGACTGCGTGCCTGACTACGCGATACTAGACCCGATGCGTACTAACTTTTGGGATATGCTACAGGCCATAGATGTCACGCAGCTCTACAACGATTCAGCGGCCAATATCGATCCGGAGATTATAGACCCGGATTCTCAAGAGTACGTGATAGAGGTGAATCGGATAATGAAGGATTCCGTACTAAAGTACCTGACGAACGGGCTAACCGATCTGAATAAGGTTCAGGATCTGTTTTTTTCTCAGTACAAGATCTTCATAAAACAAATCGCGTACGACAAGGATCCGAATATGAGATTCGCGTGGGTGCATAATTTGGGCTTCTCGATCATAGACTACCTGGACGTGTTTATCGGCGGGCGGCGCATAGATCGGCATTTCGGGGTGTGGATGAACATATGGTACGAGCTGACACATACGGAAGCGCAGAAGAGGGATTTCCGTGAGATGATAGGAGACGTGGCGCAGCTTACGAACTTCGACACGTTAGAGAAACCGGAGTACACTCTGTATATCCCGCTCAATTTTTGGTTCAACAAGTATTCCGGTCTCAGCTTCCCTCTACTCGCGATGCAGTACAACACTCTGCGGTTCAGACTAAAATTACGGCGGCTAGAAGAGGTGTGCTATATCGAGAAAGTATATCGGGTCGAAATAAACGGCTCGACAAAACTTATGACGGCATCTACTCTGGACTTCTACATCAACCGCAGTACAGACAGAGGCAACCAGTCTATTACGCTGATCGAAGAGGTGCAGGACATATCTATCGACGACATATTCTACTCGAACAATAAACAGCTAGAGGGCAATATGCTTCTGGACTATGTTTATCTTGAGAGTGCAGAGCGTAAGAAGTTCGCGCAATCCGGCCACGAGTATCTGATAGAGCGCATGCAGTATGAGATAGTTGAAAATATCGACCGTACTAATCTGACGATCAAGCCGAACTTCGTGAACCCGTCGAAAGAGCTGATATGGGCTTTCCAGAAAGATATATACACAGAAAACCCGAATAGCTACACACCGTGCAGATGGAACGACTTCACGATCGGCGATCCGCATATCAACCCGGTTATTAGTTACACGATGAGCTACAACGGCTACACCCGCGTACAGAAACAGGTCGGGCGGTATTTCGACAAGCTGCAACCTCTGTACTACCACAACACGACGCCGGACGACGGGATCAATATATACAGCTTTTGCATAGACCCTATGCAGTCTCAGCCGATGGGATCTGCAAACTTATCTAAAATAACAGAAGTGAATAAGACTTACGTGCTAGACGAAAGGCTGCTGCGCTACACGATCAGCGAGCTGTACCCGTACGATCCGGATCTAGATTTCATTCTGACTCTGGCCGACCCGACCGGCTTTGCCGCTAAAATAGACATCCGGGCTATTCGGAACGAGATTCGGAATCTGGAAAACATAACAAAGATACAGGGCCGAGTTCTGACGACCGGCGAAAATTTCAGACTAGACGAGCTGCGCAGCTTCGAAGAGGCATATACTAATCTGATATCTGGCGAAAATATAATCCAGCAGTCTATATACAGAAAAATACAACTCATCACAACGGCCCACTGCTACATTTTTGATCTGAGTCTGAATATACTTCGGCTGATCGGAGGCTACGGGGCTCTGGCGTACTCTGGCAATGAGTAGTGCAGATCAGAGCGTAGAGCGTAATATTTTGGAATTTCAGTCGGAACACGTACTGAAATCGTGCTAAAATCTGCAGAGGTTTAATATAATCGCTACTTATAGTAGTATCGCCGATAGTTTATAAATCAAATGGGAGGAGGGATAATACAACTAGTCGCGAATGAAAATAGCGTGCAGGATCTGTATTTAACGGGAGACCCGCAGATCACATATTTCAAAGTATTGTACAGGAGGCCGACGTCTTTTTCAATGGCCGACACCAGCATCAGCATACCGACCAAATTAAATTTCGGCCAAGAGGTCAAAGTGCCGATCGGGCCGCACGCCGATATGCTGCACGTGCTATCGTTAATCATAGACGTACCGACACCGGATGTCGAGTTCAAGGATCCGACGTACCGTACGATCCGAGACCTGCTAGTGCCGTGCAACCTAGACAACGTAATAAATCAGATCGCGCTGACTAATAACGAGACGATGGACGACCTAGTGACGTACGAAAAGCTATTCGGCTCAGATATTACGAATCCGACCGGTCCGTTAGCTGTAGCCATAGACCAGCTGCTGGTCGACACGAATGTAAAGTACGGCAAGAGGCTAGACATCTTGTCAAAATTCAAGTCTGAGTACAAGATAGCAGACGATCGGTTTGGCGGCCGATTTATCGCGATCAAACCGGAGCTCATAGACTTTGCGCAGTTCGAAGGCAATGCATTTGATCCGTTCGGCTCGTCGACCAAGCCGATAGATCCTGCGGGCTACTTAATTATGAAGGCGGACCGTACGCAAGACATGTACGATCAGTACGTAGCGTTTCCAACTGTCGACTTCGGATTCGATTGTATGGACTTCATGTACGACCCGCGGACAAAGACGCAGTACATGAATAACGAATCCGTCTATGATCCAACACTATCCCCGCCTGCCATCACCGTCATGAAATATCTGTGCAAGCCGTACCCGAGACAGATACCGAACTACAGGCCTATACGCACTATCGCGGACTACGTAGCTGCTCTGTCTGATCCGTCGAACCACAACATTATAATCCCGATCAGCTTGATCAATATCTGCCGGCGCGTACTGCTGGAGCTGTCGAGAATACAGTACAAGTCGGATCCGGAGAATCTGACAGATCTGGATACGATGAACAAGATACAGGTCGATGAGTGTCTGTTCGGCACGATCAGCATAGACGATCTGCTGGGATATGAGTACGAGTTCGGTGTGTATTCTTACGATCCGGCTTTCGATGATACGGCGGTTGTTATTACGCCGCGAGTGTTAGTCGATTACGATACGAGGCTGGCGAACGTGATCCGCCGATCCAAGATACGGATCCCTATGGTGTCTGTAGATCGGGATGTCAAAGGAACAGTGACCCCGGTATTCAACAGATACGATTCGAATGAAAATGCGATATACAACAAGACGTACGATCTGACGACACCTCTACGGGTTCCGCTAACCCTGGTCGACGAGGCCGGTCAGCCGTACCTCATAGACACAGAGGGCTACTGGCTTCTGGACGTGTCTCTAATCGACACCCTAGAGCAGGTGAATCCGGCTCTCATAGATGATCCGAATATACAGGATGTGCTGACAGCTGTGCCAAATATAAACCCAAATCCGAATAACGTCGAACTGCTGATCAACCCGTACTATTTGGACGCTAGATCGGATCGGCTAGACTACGCGCCGTATGTCATAGAGCGCGAATGGTCAAACAAGCTGTACAAGTATGAGACCGTGTACAGTACGAACGGTCAGATCGTGGAGCCCGATGACATAGACCCGTCGGATCCGACACAGGTCAGAGCTCTATTCAAAACTTCGAATATCATCGACGGTCTGGACACGGTGTCTGATATGATGCTTGAGGCGTATAGCGTGCCGGATGCCGTTCTGTCATCTGACGTAGCGTCTATGCTCAACAACGATATGTTCGATTTTCAAGACATTGTGGCGTACCATACTTTTCTGGAGGCGATACGCTGCGATCTGATAGACACAGAAGATCAGATATCGGACTACAGACTGAACTCTGCATCCGGTGACGACGGATCGAATATCTACGATGGGTTTGATCCGAGCGCATCTTTAAAACAGACCCTATTCAACGCCCGAGACATCCAAAAGATAATGACCGGCAAGCTGTTACGGAACATCATATACGTCGATCAGCAGAGGTTCGGAAAGAATTTCGCCACGACATTCAACCTCTACTTCAAATCGTACGTCTTGATTAATTTTGCGCTATTTGGCTGCACCTCTTATATTGAAAACTCATCATACACTTTCGGCTCGGCGCCTTATACTGCGGATCGAGAGCTAGCTCACCGTCTGACAAAGTTCCTGATGTGGGCGTACGATCTGGAGTACATAGACGTACAGTCTAGAGCGTCTAGCACTATTAGTCAAAACATCACAACAACGCGTACTATTACAACACGACCGTGCAGTTTCTTCACATCGTACGCCAGATACTTCAACCTGTTCTACCCGTCGAATTCAGAGATCCGGTACTACGTGTGGTTCGATACGAATGGTGACGGCACGACAAACGATCCAGGCCCGCCCGTATTTGGCGCAATATCCGTACCTGTGAATATTAGTACTCTAGCCGACCCGAATAACACGGCCGACGTCGCTCTAGCTATCAAAACTGCGATCGATTCAAATCCGAATACGGCTGGCAATTTTACTACTAGTCTGACAGGTGCAACCCCATCTACAACAACCAATATCACGATTACGAGCATCGCATCCGGCAACACAACAGACATTACGGATTTCAACACAGCGTACGCTTTTGCAACACCTGTACAAGGTGATGATGTTACGGCCGAAGTGTCGACTGTTAATACTGCAACAGTCGCCGTACTGCCACCGAACTACTATTTGACGACTGTTAGGCGGTTCGACCTGTACTACTTCAACCCGAAGAGATACTACGTGTGGTTCGATACGTTCGGCGACGGCACTACGTTAGACCCCGGACCGCCTGCGTTCGGCGCCATATCTCTGCCAGTTGATATCAGTTCGATCGAGCTGCCAGACGACCGGGCGATCGCTCTAGCCTTATCGAATGCGATTAACACTTTTCCGTACAGTACCGATTTCACTTCGACTCTGGATATCTGTAAAAATTTAGTCACAATCAGCACGGACATTGTAGGCGGTACGACAGACCTGTTCGATGGGGATACGTTTTTCACGTTTGGTGTAGTACAGCAAGGTAATTCTACAACAGCGGAGATATCGACCGTCGATACGACGACCGTATCACAACTCATCGAATCGAACGTGCTGGACACTCTGTCGAAGATGCTGATCGAGATGGCCATCGAGCCGTGCCCGCTTATCATACCTGGCCCGCCATGCCCGCCGTGTACAGAGACCGTGCTGGATTATTTGAAACATATGCGGTATTCATCGGACGACATAGATGAGATAACAGACCCGTACGTATATGAAGACGATTCTATAATCGAGCGGTTCCGGACAGACATCGTAGTCAAACCGGAAGACAGCTATTTCGAGCGGGATCAAATATTGTCTGGCATCCGGTTCAATTCGTCTAGCACGATCAATAGCGAAATCGAGAATCTGCGAGATCTGATAGGCAGCGGGATAAAGAATCCGGCTTTTGTCGACGGGCGCGGCACAGCCATAAACAGAGAAGTTGAGTTCTATCACGTTCTGCGGACTATAGACAACACGTCTAGCTCTAATCTGTCGAAGCTCATCGGTTCAACGGTCGAGCAGTACTTCATACAGGTCATTCAGGAGGCATACGAGGACGCGTTAGCCGATCCGCTGAACTATATCAACACAGTATCGTATAACGTAACGCTGAAATATCTGCGGACGTACTTTGCGCGTAGTACAGCGAGTACGGCTGAGCTGACTCTGGATCAGATACGAGACGTGCTGCTGGATGTCGTGCAGAATACCGTGCTGCGGGTTTTGAACAACTACAACGAGTATCTGTTCTACGTGTGGAAGAACTCAACGTACATAGACCAGGAGCTACAGCCGCGGATATATACGGATACAATTTTCGCAACTTCGCCATTTGACTTCCGGATGAGGGACGATGTCGATTTCTGTTCACCGAGCATCAGACGGTTTTTGGATTCGTGCTATGCTGATCGGAGTGCGGAGTACGATCTGAATCCGGATCTGTTAAAGGCCAAATTTTGGGCCGGCATCGATCAGAAGTTCAGGCCGCGCATGGGATACTTATTCGGATACGACTTGGTTTTTACAGACCCCGCATCGTACAGAACGGAGGTGGCAACTGTCTTAGAAGAGCGGGAATTCACGGCCGATACGGCTGGTCAGACATCTATTATTAGCACGCCGTCTGTACTTGGTGCGTCGGAGTTCAAAGACCACTACTCGACGTACATAGACAACGAAATCAATAAAATCAAAAGCGAGATGCAGAACGTCATAAGCTACGGCCCGGCGAATCAGACGAATTTGGAGACAGGCGGTATCAACACTATGCGCGAACGTTTGGCGTACGTCGACTGGTTCGATCTGCAGAACTTCCAAACTAGAGCGGTTAATCGGATCGCATTAGAGCGCAGTCTATTATGCCCGACAGATTTGGCGTACTATGAGCAGACGTACGTCATTAATCACTTGCCGTCGACTCTGAGCTACTACTACTACCTGTACACTCAACAAATGTACGCATCTATCTACACGGCCATAGAAGCGAATGATCTGAATAGCATCGAAGCTTTGCCGTATACAAATGTTCCGTCTTTTGTCGCGGCGATCGATGATGTAACAATTACACCGATCACGACAGCCACAATCACAGCATCCGGCGTATCCACCACATCGACTTTGCAATTTATGTCGACAGACCCCGGAGAGAATCCGGAGTGCCCGATACACTCGTACGTGCTGACTAATCTATCGGACGCCCAGAAGACTCTGTTCGACGATTATCTGACAAATAACGCAGCCATTACAAATGATCTGGTTCCGCCGATCTTCAACGAGTGCCCTCTGTGTTTCAGGACGTACGAGCTGTACAAGCTGAGCCACGAAATGCTGTCGACTGTTTTTTCATCAGACTCTACGATCGAGCAGAGCATCTTAGAAAACCCGAGCTCTTTTCAGAACGATATTACAGACGGCTCGTATATTAATACCGTACAGGCCGGTGCGCAGAACGTAAGCACAGATACCGGAACGCATCAGACGATGTTCGTATTCAGGCCGGAAGTCGTGTACTATGATCGGGTGACAGAGACATTTTACGATACGGCGATACAATACTTCCTGGTTCGGTATTCTACAATATACTACAGGTACGCCAGGATGGTGCTCAACACCGTCGGACTGAGTTTAGCCGATTACGCGACATACACGGCTAATATCAGCCCGCTAATCTACCCGGCTACACCGCCCGGTGCCGTACCCGTATTCGGCCAGCTAAATACAACAACATACGCGGATTACGTGACGCATATTACGGCGCTGAGGGTCGGAGCTCTAGGGCCGGCATTTGAAAATGAGATCGATTTGTTTTGCAAAGCGATAATGCAGAACCCGTCACCGGCTCTAGTAGTAGCGCTCAAGTCGAGCATACGCCTCATACCATCGACTGTCGAGTACATAGACTACGGAAGAGGTGAAACGACGATATTTGCATTTGACCCGGATCTAGTTATACAAAATATAGAGTACAACCCTCTGCTGCTAATACCGGAGTCTTTTGACAGCATACGGTACATGATGTACAGAGGCAATATCTCTCTATGGTACGCGATACAGCGGCGGATCATAGACTACTACAACGCGTATCTGAATGAGCTGATAGATCCGAGGCAGATCGAAACGACAAACGATCTGTTCATCGAGACGTACAACATCTTTCTGGAGATCGTACCGCCGCAGTACATCATTAGCTACGTATCTGGCCGACCTGTCATAGATTTCTACAGATTCAAGCAGACGTACGAGGCGGGACAAGTTACGACATTAGAGACGCCGATTTTGATTAACGACCTACAGGGGGCTGCGATAAATATGATCGAGTATGCGCGTGAGCTGATGATATACTACAAGATGCTGGTCGTGCGGTATGAGAAGATGCGGTTCGTTTTGCAGAACGTGAAGCTGGCTACGATCGACGACAACAGTCTGTACTTTGAGAAGTCGGACATCATAGCGAAAAAACTACTGGATCCGATCAAGACGCGCATCGAGTCTATGAAGAAAGCGGAGCTGGTTTTGCAGAACGTGGCGGATCGGGAGTACTTCTACTTCCAGGACACATCGAACCTGTACTACATAGATCCGGTACAGTTCAGGCTAGACATATCGAATGTAGATGATCCGGCATTTGTCGACGACTACATCAACTTCAATTATCTGAACTCATATCAGCTGTCGGAGGTCTTTTCATTCAACCAGAGCCGGAATCTCATTAGGATGCTAGGCCTCATAAATCTGAACGAGCAGTCTAGTACGTTTCCGACATTCCCGTCTATCTCTGTCGACCCGCTATACGTCGATCTGAATCTGCTGTACACGGACGACTTCAAACGATACAGAACTCTAGCCGGATTCACGACGGATCTAGACAACACATCGAAGTACATGTATCAGTCTATCGATCAGTCGATGGCGGGCTACCAGCATATTCTGACACCGAACGTCATAGCGAACCGCGGGCTGTTTTACGACATCTGGGCAAACTATCCGACCGTATCGAACATCCTGTACGATCTGGATTTCGACCCCGTGACTTTCGACGAACCGATCAGAGTGCCCGGTATTATGCGGTACTACACGGGCATCGATTCATCGTCGCCGCTCAACATCCTGAAGAATCGGCTTGAGCAGTTTGATTTTGCATCTGATCTGTGCGGAACTTTCCATACGCCGTGTCTGAAGCAGTGGGAGTCTACGTACATCTGTAACCAACCGGATATATTCGATGCTATACGCCGAGTGTTCAACGTGTACTACTTCATGACCGGCGCGTACGACTATCAGGACATATATACTATGCTAGGGTTTGCACGGCTAGACATAGCAGAAGGCTCAAAGTCTATCACAAACACCATATCACAACTCAAACGCATCACAACAGACGTCGTGCAGTCTATGACCGCATCTTTCGGCATAACCAACACACCTATCCGCATATCGAATCAGCTTACGATAGTCATGGTTCTGAAAAATAGACACGGGCCGACAGTAAATCAAATCCTATCGACCTACACATCTAATACGGCTTGCATCAGGGCCCGCATAGATCTAATAGCGACACAGCTGAGCTTCGGGAGCTGCTTAACGCCGGCCGAAATCACAACTCTACTGAACGGCATATATTCCAGTCTGAATCTGATGGATGCGACGATGGCTAGCATCACGATCGACTCGATACTAGCGGGTGTAGAGACAGGTATCATAAACCAAACTATCATAACAGTAGCCGATCTGCAGGCCGTACTGGATTCCAATCTAGCTAGTATCGAAGCAGTCGCCGCGTCTACGATTAATGCAGTCAGCTCTAATCTTCTGACGATCCAAGAAGACTCGTGTATGAAATTCGCATTTATAAGAGCGGATAATCCGGTCGTAGCGGCCAACAGCTCGTGCGACTTAATCCAAGACATCAGAGTTCATACACCTGTACGGCTGTTTGGTCTGAATGAGCTGCAGCTGATGCGGAATTTTAAGTACGTCGAGGATGTGGTGCGGTTTTTAATAGCGGGTGTCGTAGGGCTCGTGACACCAACGACAGACCGCATAACATCGATCTACTTGGACGGTGTAGTTACGGAAGCAGAGTCTCTGGTGCTGAACGCGGATCTATTGAAGCAGACAAATCCGATCTACAAGGCGCCGAGCATATTCGACGGCGCGTTTAATCGGATCCTCATACCTGTGCTCGGCGAATCAGATCCTTTCAAGGCCGGTAACTACTTCAGGACATCTCTACCCGAAGCTCTGCGTACGATTTTGCCTCAGTACCCGGACATCTATTCGACAACGACATCGTACAACAATATGCTGATCGACACAACCCGGACTATACAGACTAATTTTAACACAATGGACAAACTAAGCGTACTGACACGATATGTCGACACGACAAAACAACCGGTGGCCGGGTACTACTACTACGACTTCAGCATATACGTACCGTTCGATCCGACTAGTGCTAGTAGATCAGTTAGTAGAACAGCTAGAGTATCCGATGTATCTTACGCCAAACACAAATCAGATGTACGGCAAAACATAGAGAAGCGGATCAGAATAACAAAATCGGCGCTGATTGACAAATCGAAGCCGAGCATATACGCCAATGCAGCAGCGATCGACAGCGTAACAGATGCGAATGTGAGGACAAAGAGCCGCAAGTTAAAAATCACAGACACCAATAGATCTGTGCGCCAATGCGTATGTATTGATCCGAACCCTAATGTACCGAACACGCCTCTGTTTTACGGATCAGATGTCTACAACAAAATAGTCAAGATTTTGAACAGGTCGCATGCCATACCGCAGCACGCATGGGTTCGGCAGCTGGGGTTCAGAGCCGTTGAAGAGATTTCGCTAATCATAGACGGTGAGGAGATAGACGGCTATACGTCTGAGCTGATGCTGATGCTGCGGAAGGCGATGGTAGAGGCGGAGCACGATAGAGGGATGGATATTATGATCGGCCACATACCGGAGATGTACGAAATATCGGACATGCCGCGACCTAGCGTACGGCTGTACGTGAATACGTTTTTCTCATTCTCACGATTCATCGCGTGCTCGCTGCCTCTGCTCAACATGCTGTACTCTGAAGCGTTTATTCGGATAAAGCTGCGCAGACTAGAGGATCTGCTGTACATAGAGCCGGGCGCCAGACTAGCGTCGCCAATTAAAATCGTAACCAAACTACTAGGGCGGTACATCTATCTAGAAGACGATGAGCGCAAACGGATCGCGACGACACGTACTGTCGGTTTGATCGAACGGTTCAGAACTGTCAGCGTCATAAAAACCCTGTCTGACATCACGTCATCAAAGATCGCGGATAGAGGCGATTCTATACCGGGCGGCAAGTCTGTACAGTTTCAAACGAATGTCACAAAGACAGAGGTCGATCGGCTGCTCAAACAGCGGTACTACTTCTCAGACCCGACGAAGTATCTGCTGTGGCGGATGAGGTTAATATACCCGAACCCGGCACCAGAGGACATCATATACTGGGATGTGGCAGCAGGGTCTGATAGAGAAAATCTTAGTCTGGGGCTAGTGGACGAGTTTAACAAACCGATCACACGATTCACAATATCCGACCGTACGAAACTGATGATGAACTCGAAGACTAGAGACAACTGGCGGCATGAGACGTACTATCGGCGGCTGACTACGAACAAAACTAATGTCAGGGTGCTGGATCTTAATGAGGGGCTGTACTCTTTCGCGCTGTATCTGTCTAGTATGGGCGTTCAGCCGTCTGGTGCGACAAATCTGTCGATGGTAGATAATTTTACGGTGCTGTTCGATCTGAATACGCATATCGTAGCTGCGTTACGAGCCGGCGCCCGGATACAGATAGACATGTTCCAATGCTCGCATAATTTATTCATCGCGATGAGCGGGTTCGGGGCTCTGGGCTTCTACGGAACTAAATAATAACGAAAAAATTGAAAATAAATCGCGTAAGTTGAGAACAATAATTGTTGTCAATTATGATCAATAACCTAGACGATCAAGCCGATCGGATACATACAGATATGTGCATGACACGGATGGATTACACACCTAGTCTGGTGTATACTAATCAGGCTAATCAGACAAATTATGCTAATCCGGCAGAGGCCATGGATATGGATATGGATATCGATGACGATGATAATAATACGCATCCTCATCTGACGGCCCAACTAACAGCTCAGCTAAATCAGATGACGGATGCGGTGATGGAAGATGGTGAGCTGATGGATTACGCGTATAACCAGAATCAGAATCAGACCCAGACCCAGACCCAGACCCAGACCCAGACCCAGACTCAAGATATGGCGCAAGATATTTATCTGATGCAGGATGTTTTGAACAAGCTAGACAGGCTGAACATAACGGTTGTGAAAAATAGATGCGTTGTCTGTATGCAGCATACGTCTAATATCGTGTCGAACTCGTGTAATTCGAACTGTATGTACTACTGCCACCCTCTTTGTGCAGGTCGATGGGTTGCGACACGATTACAAGACTCCGTGCCGTACTGTATGGTGTGCTGTCACAACTACCAGCCTGAACAGATCCCGTTTCTCGTGTCGGATCAGCATATCCTAGAAGCAGCATGTAATATGTACAGCTACACGAGCATGTTCAAACATAACTATGAGATGTACATTAAGGAAAACATATCCAATGTACGCGAAAAGAATCCGAGGCTGATAGCGTACTTGGAATCGAAAGGGTTTCTGTTCGACACGATAGAATGAAATTAACACGCACAGAATGCCGGCAGATAGCTGTAGCCAGAACTCAAATCGGATTCTGTGCCCAATACGATCGTGCCGCCCGTGCCGATTTTTAGTTTGAGCTCTTGGTTGTTTATTTTTGTATCGATGTCTTTGACCATTTCGTTAAAGATGTGCCGTACGTTGTGACCGGTTTTGGCCGACGCTTCGTAGTAATGGATTTTTAATTCGGCCGCTAGATCCGACGCCTCTTCAATCGAAATCGATCTATCTGCGATGTCTGTTTTATTTCCAACTAGTACGATGGTCTGCTTCCCCGTATACGGTTCGCTGCGCTCTATCAGTTCGGCGTACCACGTTCGGATAGCGTTAAAAGATTCGCGGTTCGTCACGTCGAAAGCGATAATGCATCCGATAGAGTTCCGGTAGTAGCTGCGGGTGATTGTTTTAAACGTGTCCTGGCCCGCCGTATCCCATATCTGGATCTTGTAGACTTTCGAATCGTAACACATCAACTTCGATGAGTATTCTGCCCCGATCGTCGATTCGTTAGACTGGTCGAATCTGTCTCTCGTAAAACGCAGAGCGATATTAGACTTCCCGACACAAGAGTTGCCGACCACAATGAACTTCAGCAAAAAGTCGTACCCCTTCACATCCCTCTCGTTCAGTATGACCGGGTCGATTTGCGGCTTTGGCAGTTCGGCTACGATATTCGTATCGGCATCTACGATATTTGTTTTGTATGGATTTGTCTCATCTGGCTGTTGTACATCGCGTATCTCATCTGTCTCTGTCTCTGTCTCAGCATCTGCGGCCTTATTATTATCTGTCTCAACACTTATGCCGTCCATTTTACTACGATTTGTGTAAGATCGATACTAATGGTACCGATATTATTATTTCATAGCTTAGCGAATACTATTTTCATCTTTTCCGATTTCCCGATTTCCTGAATATAAACAGATATCGCGAGTCTAATCCAATCATATGATCGGATCTGTTTTGATGCCTGAGTCGTACATTATATACAATCAGACAAGGCGGATCAGCCTAATACTTTTGCCGATAAACTGGACAAATAGCCGTATCGTATGGGGTTATATTTTGAGCGTAATGGGATGGGATGCGACCGATCTGATAGTTGCGGTCGGTAGTCACGGCACACATCTTTACTGCGGTGAGCTGTTCAAGTTCGATCCAAGTATCCGGTTCAACATGCTCTATCTGTACCCGAAGACACATATGGTATTCAATTACCGGCTAACATATTCTGAGCTGAAAGAGCTGTAGTCTATCTCCATAAAAATTGAAAATCATATCCCTTGTACGCCGTAATTCAAATTATGGCATACTACACATACATACGTTCAGAACAAATGCAAAAAGTATCAGACTCTGAGTATCTGGCCATTGTTAAAGAACTGGCGGACAAGTCTCTCGTACCGTTCGCGCGTACTTTAATCCTCAATGAAGGTGAGCCCCATGCACGAGTGTGGTTTCAATACAAAAACATGCTGGATCACGTATCCGCGAGCGATCTGATTGCAGCCGGCAGTATGGCCATCGACATGCCGATAGATCTAGCGTTCGGGCTCGAACTGTACAGGAGCGACAAGACATTCAATTCGGCCGAGTACATTAAGCCGGAAAACAAAACAGATACACCAGCGGAGGCTGTTTTTGAGCATAATCCTGAGCATAATCCTGAGTCTGATCCAGAGCCTGAACCTGAAGTGCAGACGATCGATGGGTACCCGATCAAGAGCGTCGAGATAATTATCCGGCTCGACGACAAGGATGGATCGCAGACCGCATTAGCTGAACAAACAGAACAACCAGAACATATAGAGCTTGGTGATCTGGCGAATCAAATTAAGATAGCCAAAACTGTACTGGCTGAAATTGAACAAGCTGAACAAGTTGCACAGATTGAGCGAACTATCAAGCCGATGCAGCCCGATACGCGTAGAAAATGCAGTACATGTGGTGCGAAATGCAAATCATGTAATATCGATTCGAATTCGGATTCCTCTGATAGTTCGACAGAGCCGCCAAGACCATCGGTGCCGATTATCCAGCCGAAACTATCAAGCTCGACCAGCTCATCTAGCTCATCGCCCGTACAAGTCTTTGCGTTCAAAGATAGTTCAAGCTCATCTAGTTCACCGCACCCGATAGTCCCGATACCGGTACCCGATGTCGCACGCCCAGCAAGCTCGTCTAGCTCGTCAAGCTCATCACCTGTACAAGTCTTGACAGTCAAGGCCAGCTCATCAAGTTCGTCAAGCTCATCACCTGTACAAGCCTTGGCAGTCAAGACTAGTTCGTCAAGTTCGTCTGGCCCGTCAAAGTTCACAAGCCCAATGGCATCCCTGCATTCGACAAGTTCGACAAGTTCGACAAGTTCGACAAGTTCGACAAGTTCGACAAGTTCGGGAAGTTCGGAAAGCTCAGATGACTCAGATGACACGAATGACTCAGATGACTCAGACGACACAAGTTCTGATAATTCTGACAGCTCATCGGAGTATTCGAGCATCGTATCCGTAAAAATTTCTGGCTCGAAGTATGAAGTGGCCGCAGCACGTCTTATACTAAACGCGATTCAAGATGCTCGGCAAACAGCACAAGATATGCAGCAAAACGATCAACCTGATGCAGTTCAACCTGATGCAGTTCAAATCGATGCAGTTCAAATCGATGCAGTTCAAACCGATGCAGTCCAAACCGATGCAGTTCAGCCTAAAACGGCTCAGCCTGATGCGGTTCAACCTGATGCAGTTCAGCCTGATGCAGTTCAGTTTGATGTGGTTCAAACCGATGCAGTTCAACCTGATGTAGTTCAACCTAAAACGGCTCAGCCTGACGTAGTTCAGCCGCAAAAGCCTGCGATTACCGGAACTATTCGGCGTCTGGTGATGGTTCAGGCAAATAGATGCATGTTGTGCGACACGGAGTATGCTGATGCTGGTTACGATCGTACGCGGTTCTTCGATGTAGACGGTCGGAGCGGCTGGATATTCTGCGATATATGTGTAACAAATGGATGGGCGCGTGAGCAGATTCTGGCATATCTGAATAGAGAGAAGAGGATCCCGCTGTACTTCTTGTTCGATGAGAAGTATCGGAACCTGTTCAACTTCGTTATCGACCGCTCGTCCAAACTCGTGCTGAAGTTTTATCGAAAGAGCATGAACGCCGTATACTTGACTTCGACGACCGGGAACAACTACGCCGAATGCCTGTCTACGAAGATTTATGTAACTGGTGCTCCAGATATCGTGTACAATGCGGCTCAAGACATCGCGTACAATACGGAGTTCGTTGACAAAGTGTACGATACAAATCACGATGCGGCTATACATAGCATCCCCGATGCCGCTACTGTCCAATCGCATGTCGGTAATCGCATACCAAACCAGCGGTGCGTCACACTCAAGAATCTCCTCCACTACAATCCGCGGATTATCGATGAAATGCTGACATCTTCTAATCTGATGGGCGAATCTTTCCCGATCCGCATCACATTCAATGATTTGTCAGAAGAGCTTCAAGCATCTTTCAGAATATCCGCGGCTGAGGCTGAGGCCGCCGATGGCAAGTTTGACTATTAGATCGATTACGATCGATACACGTAATCGTATTTCTTATGGTACTTGTCTCTGAAGAATTTTATTATTTCATCAAACAATTTTACTATCTGCTCGGCTTCTTCATCATTATCATTATCGTTATCGTTATTTGATTTTGTTGTTTTGCCTGTTACACCGCGCATTTTATGCAGATACAGGCTGAGTATGTAGAACGCGGCATTGTTGTCCCAATTGTTTTTGATATTGTGCTTCGACATGATAGACCGCCATCTGCGCAGCCTCGAATCGTCACCCCGAATGCGGCAGTTGAAGTACGACATCTTTTCATCGAACTCGACGTTGTTGTACTCTACTATCGTGTCGTAATCGTTAGTCATCAGCCTGGTTTCGGCAGACAGCGGGGCGTAACACTGTAAGTATATGGTGCCCGTCAGATAAGATGTTACACCATCGCCGTACGGGGTTCTGAATTTTAAGTACGCGCTGATAGGCCGAATGATCTTGGCCCATGTAGATTGCATATTGTTGTCGGCCATAATGATCGAATCGTTCTGCTCTTCGACGCGGTTGAACTCTAAGCTGCGGATGTCTGACATGAATAAGATGTTCGGGCCTTCCTTGCTGTACATCTGCGCGTCTTTGTCTTCAAAGTACCGCCTGTATATCTTGCACCGCGGCCCCTCTTTAATATCGAACTCTCTCTTGTCCCACAGTTCGAACGTTAGATCCGGAAACAGCACGATGAGCTTTATGATATGGTATCCCGGAGCCGCACCGACGTAGATGACTTTGTTATGGGGCTTGGCTTTCTTCGACAAGAACATGATCTCTGTCATCAAGAGTTTCAGCTGACCCATGTGTATATTTTTCGACACGAAAGTGCAAGACGGATCTAGCACTTTGCTGTACGGCATCCGATCTGTATCGCGGAACTGGTCGTACTTATATATGAATTCGGGCTGGGCTGACTTGTTTGACTTGTTTGGCTGATCGTGCTCATTCTGATCGTTCTGATCATCTAGTACGTCTGCCATATATTATGGTTCGGTTTTTGATTTATCTGATCGTATAATATAATCCGATGGCATCCGATAGAGATACCGCATGCATAACATTCGCCGATGTCTATGCGGCCAATAAAATAAAATATTTGAGATTGAAATACGCAAGCAGCTGCAAGATCGGGGGTGGGAGTACCGGATCAAAAATAAAAACGTACATCTTCGGTGATTCGTTCGTCGGGCCGTTTACGCTGATCAAAAACAATGAGGTGTACGTTCATAAATTTAAAGGCGCGACGGCCAAAGGATTAACGAAACCATCGAATGAAAATAAAAAGTTCATCGAAGACATTTTATTAAAAAGATCGGATCCGCCGAAATGCATCGTATTCAATTTCGGAAATGTCGACGTCCATCTTTCTTTTTATTACAATATTTTTGTTAAGAACGAAAGTACGTTCGGCCATACGAATATGGTCAGCGACTCTTCGATTAAAATATTCGCATCAAATATCGCGAAAAAGTATGTCGATTTTATAAAACAGTTCGATGCGAAACACATCTACATTATAACGCCCATGTACAGCCCGATCAACGACGATAATATTGTCGAATCGTTAATCAGATACAAGTCTGTACATTCCACGATAAAAGACAGATTGAACAAGCAGCAAATCGACCTCTATTTCAACAGAACGATTCGAAATAAGGTAGTCGATTCATTCTGTCGTAGTGTGAAAAAATCGGTCAGCGGAACGAAAATTGAAGTAGTTGATCTAAACCCGATCGTATCCCAAAACGGAACAATCAAAAAAGAATACGTCGATTTCGCTGCGTATAATATTCATTTAAGATGGGGGCCATTGATCAAAGAATATTCCAAGATATTCGGCAGATGCGGCATCAAGGAAAAATATATCAACGATCTCGAAAAAACAGAAAAGCTGTACGAAGAGTATAAGCTCAAAGAGCTCGAAAAATACAACGAGTATGTCGATTGATTAATGCACAGATCGATAGATACAGATACATCGTACTTGTACTTTTTGTATAGCTGTATATTATACGATGGGCGGCCGCAAAAATAAGCAAATCGATAATAAAATACAGCTCAAGCCGCACCAAAACACCGTAGTCAAATACATGGCGGACCCTAAAGCCCGCGGTCTGATAGTATATCATAGTACGGGGTCGGGCAAAACCATCACAGCCCTGATGGCTATGTTACAACACCCGGAGACAATAGTCATAATCGGCAAAAAATCATCGCGCAAAGCCTTCAAGGACGATCTGAAAAAGATCGGAATAGTAGGCGCTCTAGAAAAGGAAAATGGCGAGCCGAACAATAATCATAAAAGTACGCGCAAAATATCTGCCGACCCGCGGTTTGTGTTTTTCACCTTTTCGAAGCTGAAGAAAATTCTGCCGTTCAGCCTAGATCTGCTGGCAAATACGTCTGTCATAGTAGACGAGGCGCATACTCTACGAAACGAAACGACGCACAACCTGATGGTAATTAGCGCGATCGGCTTATCAAAGCGTATGCTTTTACTAAGTGCCACACCAGTCATCAATTACATCAACGATCTGTCTGTTTTGATCAATGTTGTGAAAGACGGCCCGGTTCTACCGACAGACATCCATTCATTCAACGCGGCGTACTACAACTCTCATACGCATAGCATAGAGAACCCAGATGTCTTGGTGAAAAAGCTGTCGAACTGCATATCGTACTACGACCACTACAAGAACTCTGTAGACTACCCGTCTACTAGGACAGAATACGTAGATGTTGAAATGAGCTATGATCAGCTGATAGAGTACAAAAACTATATCCGGAAGTACTTTTTCGACGTACAGTTAGAGTACAGAGGGACGGGCAAGGGCGAGTACTTTGTGGATTTCGGCGATACGCAAGATCGGAAGACGAACTTCTTTCTAAACGCGACACGCCAGCTGTCGAATACTCTAAACGGGAGCCCGGACTTCCCAAAAATCAAAGCGATGTATTCCAAGATTGTTGATCAGCACAAGAGCGGTCTGACGCCGATCATCGTGTACTCTAATTTTTTGGAGAACGGGGTATATGCTCTAGTCAAGCTGCTAGAGCGGTCGGACATGTCGTACAAAACTATAACCGGGAACAGTTCGGACGAGAAGATCAACTACATCGTGAATGATTATAATAAGCGGAAGATAGACATTCTGCTAATTACGTCTGCCGGATCGGAGTCTCTAGATCTGAAAAATACGAGAGCGATCCATATAATGGAACCGCACTGGAACGAATCGCGCATCAAGCAGGTCATCGGTCGCGCCGTTCGGTACAAGTCTCACTCTGATCTGCCGGCCGCTCAGCGTAATGTACTAATCATACGGTGGGCTAGCGTCTTCCCGACAACTATACTGAACAAATCGGCCGATGGGCATCTGACAGAGCTCAGCAAAACCAAAGAAAACATATTTCGCGTGTTCGACCAGATTATACAAGACGCGTCGATCGAGAAACACGATACAAATACGAAGAAATACATCAAGATGAAACGGATCAGTATGGCCAAACAAAAGGATCAGAAGGGATCGGGCGACATAAGATTGCACAAAATGTACGCGGATCTGTATAGGCTCAACAAACAGAAGTACCGCATGCTAAAATATGAAAATTAGACAAATTAGACAAAGCGTACTAGGCGTACTAGTTCTGGGCCTCCAGCCGCATCAGCTGTTTGTGGATTGTCAAAAGCCTGCGCTTCGTCTGAATCGTAAGCTCGGAATTGCGCTGATCGATCTTTTGCCATCCCGGGGGCCTAGCATAGTGTTCTCGAACAAAGATGCCGGCCCTTGTAATGTACGCCGGCTTGTAGATCGTCGGTGGAACACGAACAGATACGGCGGCCAAAAATCTGATCTCAGCATCGAAATCCGATTCTAGTTTCCGCTTTTGCTCTGCGATTTCACGCTTTTGCTCTGCGATTTCACGCTTTCGCTCTTCGATCTTACGCTTTTGCTCAGCGATGGCCTCCAACATCTCACGCCGCTTTTTCCGCTCTAAGTACGTGACGTGGAAATCATCGATGACCTTGAGCATGGCCTCGCCCTCCGAATCGAATAGCTCGTTCTCGTTCTCGTTCTCATTCTCATCCTCGTTCGTTTTGGAATCCGTGTATGGCATTAGTACAGAAGCACTGAAGTGTTCGACATTTGATGTATTCAGCCCATCAGTGTGTACAGATATTCAATTTTTTGGGTCGTATTGCTGTAGAGGCCTGCGGGGTCTATAGAGCTTGTGCAAAAAATTGAAATTCTATATAGGCTGTGAGTCTCATCGATTTCCATTACGGTCATTCGTTCATGTTGCCGTTTAATCGGAATCGTGAGCCAACCCAACAAAGGGTGGGTCAACATGTTGCGCCTTTTGGTATGCCCCAATTCCCCCAATTCCCCCGTTTTCCCGGTGTGCCGTCGTATGCTCATGGGCTTCCGGTTCACCCGAATGTTTGGTCTGCTCAGCCGGCTCCAGCACAACCTCCACACTTTCCAGCGTATCCCGCTCACTTTCCAGCGTATCCCGCTCACTTTCCAGCGTATCCCGCTCACTTTCCGACGTATCCTGCTCATTCACAGCATCAGGTTCAGCCTCCCCATTTTCCGCCGTATCCTGCTGATCCACGGCTTCAGGTTCACCCTGCTGTAGCTCAGCAAGCTCAGCAAGCTCATCCAGCTCATCCAGCTCATCCGGCTCATCCCGTCAAGTCTTCTCAGCCTACACGGTCACATTCTGCACAGCGTTCAGCCCCATCTGCTCAGCATCATCGGACTGTTCGGCCGCAAAAGTACGTGTCGACTTCGAGTGGGAATAAAACGACACAGGCCATGTCGGACGTTCATCGTCAGAAGTACCGGCATCTGCTGAAGAATGCGATCACGATCCGCTTCTTGAATCTGAACGGGAAGAAATTTCACAACATGGATCCGACGGATAGCACGATATGGTGTTTTGCGGAAGCCCCGTTCCATGTCTGTGATCAATTCGGCTGGACACAATACCGGCAGCCAACAGGCGGGATGGCGACAAGCCTCACAGATCCATCTGGAAAAGAATTCAGACCGACCGGGAAATACACAGCCATCTACGTACCGATAGGCTTTACAGTCATCGAAGAGGTAGATTCACGCTACATGAATTCTGTAGATGAGATGGGCAGGAGCAAGTACGGTAGCAGGTCGACGAATTTTGTCAGAATCCGGTCGCCAACGGGTCAGGTATTTTGGATCAACTGCGGTCATTTCCCGGCTGGCAAGCCAGATGGCGAGGCTAAGTGGCCGCAGAAGAAGGACCAGATTCTCAAGTCTATCCTACTCCAAGCCCAACACATCGAAAAGACGAGCGGCGATCCCGTGTTTGTGGTCTGCGATGCCAATATTACCCGTCGAGGTCTGCTGGATTTCAAGCAGCGTGTCGAATCTCAGCATGTTGTCGAGGGGAAAAAGCCGCAGTTCGAACCGAATGAGGGCTGTTACACGATGATCGGTTCGAAGTTCAAACTGAACTTCGGTCTGTTGCCGAACAGTGAACCGGGTATCGACCTCACGACAAACATCAACCAGATGTCATTTGAACGCTTCGACATCGATCACATCATCATGTCTGTGAAGGTCGTGTGGTTAGAGTTTTCGATCGATCGATCGATAATCGGATCCCGTGGAATTTTTGGCGAGACTGAGCTCTTCGATCACGCTATCCTTGGGCTTACTTTTGTTCTAGAGCCCCGACAGTAGAACAAATGCTGTACATAATTTTTGACAATTGTTTTATTTTGCAGGTTCGGTTACGAATCATGAATCATGGATCATGAATCATGAATCATGAATCTTGGACTTTAACTTTCGGATCGACACACTTACCCAATCCGGCTATGTCTTTTATTCGGACATACATCATGTTCGGATGACCCGTAATCGCTTCGAAACCGAACGATGGGTAGACTTTTGTTTGTAAATCGGTCGTCGATGTCTGACCGTGAGACATTGTTTCGGCATCCAAATAAAAATACTTCCTGCCTAGTACCTGATCGGCAAAAGTAGCGGCCAAGCACATCAGAATATTCATGTAGCCTTTCCCTGTGTCGTTTGGATGTACAACTATCTCTGAAATACACAGATAGTCATCGATAGTTCCGCCGAACTTAGTAAGAGATGGCGGACTGTGAAATATAGCAGATGAAATGCAAGGCTCTAAATGTAGCGCCGTAGCACTCTGGGCCGGCCATTGAATTTCGCAGTACGATGATTTTTTGTGTACCGATCTGTTTTCACTTGGACTCATCGTAAGCATCAGCGTCTGGATCATCGGCATGCCTTTCTTTAGTGAGAAGCCCGTCATGCAGTCTGAAATTATGGGCTGCATGTAGTGGCAGTACACTGGTGGCAAAGTATCATCACCCTTCCCCTTCATGGATACGAATTTATATCTGACGTAGAATGTTGAGAAATAATTGTTGATAAAGCTTTGCCGAACATCGACTATTTTCCTTTCCGGTTTTTCCCATTCTGCATCCGCAAATCTTCTCACGTTTCTCAGTATAGTTTCGATCGGCTGATATGTTCCGGAAATCAATTCTAATCTGTACCCGCCGGCATCAGACTGCAAAGGCTGCAGCGCTCTTTCAACATCTTGCGGCATATATTTGTCACACGCTTCTTTCAACGAAACATACTTCGCTTTGTACTTTTCGTATTTCGATTTATAAAAACGGCACGCATCATCGGTGCAGTCCGGCGGATTTAGCGGATCCATATACTATGACGCGTATTTTTAAAATGCAGGCCGACGCAGACCGCCGAAAAAATGAAAATATATCCGTAAGCCCCGCTACTCGACAAATACATACCAAACGCCATGCTATACACACAATCCAATCCCGGCATCTACTACAACCCACCGAAGCCCGGTATCTACCTCGTCTTTGTGCAGAAATCTAACTACGACAATCAGCTTTACCTGACAAAGAGCCAAGCGGAAGACGTAGAGCTTAAAATGAATCGGGATCCGGATGCCAGACTGTACGCCGAGATCGGAGACATTTGTTACAACTTTCAGCATCTGTACGATTCGATCGAGTACACGATAGACGACGATGCGTACAGATTCGTACGGAAAATCGTATCAGACTTGCGCTTCGTCTAGCTCTGTTTTGTTTATAAAATAATTGCGAATAATGTGACGGCCTACTTATGTTTGGGATACACAACGCTGTGGCGAGTGTACCGCAAGCACTCGGAACCGATTCGTACAAAAAAACCACACAGCCGACAGATGTTATGGCCATCTGGCAAATCCTTCGGATCCGGCCTAGGCTCCGGCTCTAAGGGGTGAGACGGGTAAGAGTGATGCGCGGGTTTTGGGCTAGGGCTGCTCATCGTTTGAGATGTATAGTAAAACAAAACAAATGAGACGCACAAACATTGTGATTATTCAATTTTTTCAGGCAAGAGCAGATAGGGAAAAAACGGTCAAGAGCACAGCCGTCAAAACACACTACTTGGGGGTCGATCGCGGTTGCACATTCTTGGTCCGTGGCCCTGATCGTGGTGCGCTTGGTTGTGCTGTTTGTGCTGGTTGAACAGGCCGAGAAGAGCTACGCCGGGTCGGGCTCTTGTCACGGGGGCCCAAGATCCGAACCTTTAGGGTCTGCGGTGTCCTAATGTTCGAAGTCTGTGGAGTCTGTGGAGTCTCGGGGATCTTGACCCTCTTGGCCGGAGGTTCCAGAGCATCAGACGCCCGATCGTTTTTCTGAATCACGCCCGTCTGCTGCTGTTCTGGCGGATACATCGACCGCACGTAGGCGTAGCACTGCCGCAGAACAAAGATTGTATGATCTTGAATCACGCCCGTCTGCTGCTGTTCTGGCGGATACATCGACCGCACGTAGTGTTCAGCGATGGACGTCAGACCTAACGCATCGCCCCATGTTTTGAGCTGCTTGGGTGTCGGGTATTCAATGGCGACCCCCTTCTCTACAATCAGCTTCGCGTGGGGAGGTGGGACCGGCCTGTCGGGTAGCACATGGTTATCAGAACCGGAATCCTTTTGCGATTTCTTGAAAGATTCAGCGTATATCTGCCGTATCAGAAATACGACCAATAGCGAATCGCGCGTAATGGTCGAACGCACATTTTCTGACACCAGTTTGCTCAGAATGTTAACTGCCTTTTCCAAAATCGAATGCTTTGTCGCCCAACCCTTCAGTGCGTCGTCAGATGGAAAGCGAATCGCTTTTTGTGAGGCAGGAGAAGTCTTAGGCAGTGCAGCCTTAGGAAGTGCAGCCTTAGGAAATGCAGCCTTAGGAAATGCAGCCTTAGGAAATGCAGCCTTAGGCAAAACCGGTTGCACTGCGGTAGTGGTAGCGGTAGCAGCAGCAGCAGCAGCAGCAGCAGCAGCAGCGACAGCAGGGCCCGGAGCTTGTACCTGGAGTGGAAAATCCATAATGTGCTGGGCCTCTCGCATCAGTATTTGTATTACTGGTGGAGGCAGTTCGAGCACGACAACGCGGGTTCCATTATTGAGAACAATGAAACAATTCCCTTGCGGCGGGGTGTTTTGCGGCGTTTGATCCATTTCTGGAAAGTGTTATGCATCAAAATCAATGGCCTATTCAACATATTCAATTTTTCAATTTTTCCGCAAAAATTGAAAAGCGTACCTTCTGCTGGGCTGTATGTTTTAATTCGAGCATACACCTAACACATCACATCACAAGATGGAACTCACTACACCTGATACGTACATCGTGCAGTTCTTCGGCATAGGCTGCGACCCGAAGCCGGGTTTCGATTTCAGTGTACTGGACAATTTTGACCCGCGGCCCATAGTTGAGCGTGCAGATTATAGCTACGTGCCGACAGAGCTAGAGGACACTGTATTCCGGTACTCTTTTATTTTGGACACCTTACACCGCTATTTCAGAACGTGCCCCGTATCTTTTACGGCATCGATAGAGGCGGCTGATCTGGATCTGTATAAAAGTTTGGCCGATCGTTCGGATGAAAATGAAAAAAAGCTGTCTGAACTGCTGTACGACACGGCGCTAGTTGTTTTGGGCGACAAAATGGCGTATAATAGGATGCGGTGCATCTACACGGTGTACATCAATAGCGCTCTAATCGCTGGCGGCAAAGTGAATCGGTACACAAATATGAATACGGATACGTATAACATCCATTTCAGCGTACTGGCTCTGCGCAAAGAAGTTACAGACACGGATCGGAAACTTGTACAGACTATATTGAAAAAGCGAACCATGCTGTCGGAGTACTACGAAAAGTTCTACGTCTGCATGTCTGTTGAGCAGTCCGCTGTTCTGGATTTTGTCAATACGTTCGATCGGGAGGCCGATAATGCGCTGACGAATATCGATCCATCTAGAGCCGGGCCATATATCGACGCGCTGAAAAAGGAAGTCGGTACACTGAATGGTGTAGTGGATCAGATAGATGGCATACTGAATGTCAGAGCTGATACGCATTTTTTGATCTTCGGATCTAGCGGATCCGAGCATCTGGCAGAGTGCTGTGCTGTGTTAGCCGATTCGATGAGCCGGATGGGGTACACTTAGATCGGCTCTGAATATTTAGCGTGTTGAGTCGCGCAAAAATAAGTAGTTTGCTTTATTTTGGTTGTACAACAGCTCATAGTCTGTGTCTTCGTCGTATGGTGAGCCGCCGCCGTAGTCTCTGTCAGGGTCATCTGGGTCGCCTTCAGGATCGGAATCTTCGGGAGGCATGAACCCATATTTAGATTCACCTCTTGTTAGCGCAGCACGTTCTACCCCCTTTTGTGCGGGAAGTGGGCGTGCGGGGGCTTGAGTGGGTGGTTGCTTGTTGGGGAGCATCGGGTACCCTGATGGACCTTTTTGGGTCAGACCTGGCTGAGCTAGCTGTGGAGCCGGCCAAGACTTTGGTCTCGGTGGTTCAGGCGGTTTTGATAAAAATTTTGGTAGGCCTTGTTGTGGCGCACTTGATGAGAATGGCTTTGGCGGTTGCGCGACAGGTGTTTGTGGCATAGGAATATATTTCGTGACCTGTCTACTCAGTTTACGTGATTGTAGTTCAGGCGGTGGCGGGATTGGCCGAGGACCCGTTGTAGTAAGCGGTGGCTGACTTGAATATGGTTGTGGTGGAACACTTGATGAGAATTGCTTTCCAGGAACAGCGGGCAAAGCTGCGTAGTGTGTAGGGCTTCCCTTGGGTGTCGTTGCCTTCGATGGCAGTGCAGCATATTGACTTCCGCTCGATCCAGATTCGGTCAGTGTTCCATACGATCCGGATGACGGTCTGGATGTGGATGGTGCAGATAATCCGGGCTGCTGACCTGGATATGAAGAATAGCTCGAAGACATCGGGCTGGATTTGGATTGTTGTGAGGGTACATATGTAGATGGCATTTCTGAGAATTTAACATATTGTTTACCTTCTGGAACTGGAATGTGTACCGATTCCCCTAGTCTTAAGATCCGCTCTACTGCCGGGCCCTGTGATCCGGATGATTCATGTCCAGAAACTTCACTAAGTTCATGCTTTTTGCTATATTCTTTTGGATCGTCAGGGTCGCTACTTTTATAATTTATAGTGATTGGTTGTAACTTTTCGATGACAGGCTTCATATACATCAAAATGTTGTTATTAATTAAAAATTCATTAATATTTTTGTTTTGGCTATTTAATTCACTCACACACGCTAGCATTTTTTTAAAATCATCCTCTGATGCTTTGTGGTCTATGTATATTTGAAGCATTTTGTTACATTTCAAAAATTGGTCCTTAAATTTTTTGAATGTACGCTCCTTTGCTATAGGTGTATCTTTTACTTTTTCAAGCACAGAAATAAACGGATTCCTTTGGTTCCAAATATCTTTCTTCAGATTCTCATCGACCATTATTTTTTTACTTCGCAAACTCAATCCGCCATCCATCCCCCCATCCATAT
>Ga0315284_10001220_pt1 | contig 36532 bp, 22 predicted proteins | sample YL17G09_16_MG_FD_203696 | JGI IMG/M metagenome (GOLD analysis project Ga0315284, IMG submission 203696) | Sediment microbial communities from Yellowstone Lake, YNP, Wyoming, USA - YL17G09_16 | ecosystem: Environmental > Aquatic > Freshwater > Lake > Sediment | place: USA: Wyoming | collected...
GTAAATCAGCCTCCCGTTGGTAGAGAAAGTCGGCCAGGGCCATGGCGGTCTCGCGCGCCCGCAGTTCCAGCGCCTCGGCCGACTTGGCGTCCAGCGCCTCGCGGCTGCGAGCAGCGGCTTCCGCCCCTGCCTCGTCGGTGCTGCGTATGGTGAGCCCCCCCAACACGATCAGCGGAACGAGGGCGACCACGATGATGAAGAAAAGCGTCTTGCGGAAAATGCCCGAGCGCAACCATTGGACCATACGTTACTCCCTGGTTCTCGTGAATTGAACGCCCGCCCACCATTACGGTGGGCGGGCTCATCCTGCGAGTCTACTGCCATGGTAACGCCCGCCACTTTAGTCGTTGCCCAGGGTATACGCCACCCACCAGTTGTCCAAACTTTCCATACCTGCAATCTTATCATACCACACGTCTGTTCACATCACGTTAAGGTTGTGTGAGAAATTTCCTAAAACTGACCTGGGGCGGGCGAGATCGTGGAGAACCCGGTTTCTGCATCATGCCACGCGGAGGCATACGGCAGTTGACCGAGGTGATCCCCCATGATATACTGCTTCAGCAGAGGGACATTTCGGAATTCTACGGAGGCGATTGTATGGCCAAAATCGTCCTGATCGGCGCCGGGAGCGTCAGTTTCGGCACCGGCACCCTGTGCGACCTGTTTGCCGCGCGGGAGGAGTTGCGGGGCAGCACCATTGCCCTGGTGGACATTGACCCCGAGGCGCTGCGCGTGATGTCTCAGGTGGCCCGGCGCATGAACGAGGCCACGGGCAGCCCGTTCGCCATCGAGGCCACCACCGACCGCTGTGAGGTACTGCCCGGTGCGCGGTTCGTCATCATCTCGGTGGCGGTCAAGCGCAACGAGCGCTGGCGGTTGGACTTCCAGGTCCCGCTCCGGCACGGCGTCAAGCAGGTGTTGGGGGAGAACGGCGGCCCGGGTGGCCTGTTCCACGCCATGCGCAACATCCCCATCGTCCTCGACGTCTGCCGCGACGTCGAGCGGCTGTGCCCCGACGCGCTGGTGCTCAACTTTTCCAATCCTGAGGGGCGGCTGTGCCTGGCGGCCAGCCGCTACACCGGCCTGCAGTTCGTCGGCCTCTGTCACGGCATCGGCATGGCGCAAGCGGCCATCGGCCAGGCGCTCGACCTGCCGCCGGACGAGATAGACCCCAGGGCGGCCGGGCTCAACCACTTTACCTGGGTGCTCGACCTGCGACGGAAATCCAGCGGCGAGGACCTCTACCCGGCCTTCAAGCGCGCGATTGCCGCGAAGGACATGGAAGAAGCCGGGCTGGGCGACTACCACTGGGGCGTCAAACTGAGCCGCTACCTGATGGACACTTTTGGCTACTGGCCCTCCCCCTCGGACGATCACGTCGGCGAGTACCTCTCCTACGCCTGGGAGTATTGCGGGCTGGAGGGGTACGACTTTGACGCGGCCGACCGGGGAGGGGAGGAACTGTGGCAGCGCTTGCAGCGCTGGGGCGGTGGCCAGGACCCGCTGGACAGCCTGCTAGAGCGGCGCTCGGGCGAGCGGGCGGTGCCCATCATCGCCGGCGTGCTCGGCAACACCCACCAGTACGAACTGGCGGTCAACGTGCCGAACGCGGGCCTGATCCCCAACCTGCCCGCCTGGGCCATCGTCGAGGTGCCGGCCACGGTGGACGCCACCGGCGTCCACGGCGTCCATGTCGGCCCGCTGCCGGAGCCGATCGCCGCCATGTGCCGCACGCAGGCCGCCGTGATTGACCGGGTGGTCGAGGCGGGTGTGCACGGCGACCGCAACGCGGCGCTGGAGGCGCTGCTCCTCGACCCGGTCGTCACCTCCATCTCCCAGGCGGAGGCCATCCTGGACGAGTTGCTGGAAGTGCACAAGGACTTTCTGCCTCAGTTCTGACCCACAGAAACCGGGTTTTTCCCAAAAACCCGGTTTCTCCACAAGCGAAGCGGCAAAACCGGGTTTCTATCCTCCGATGTAGCCTGGTACTGTCGCTTGAGCGCCTTCAGTACCTGAGTATTGCCTCTCCGCCCACTTTGTGCTATCATAGGCTCCGGAGCAACACTGACAGGAGGGCCAAGATGGTCAGACAGTTCAAGATTATTGTGGAGAAGCACGCCGACGGTTACGTGGCCTATCCCCTCGGCCTGAAAGGGGTCGTCGTCGGTGAGGGTGACACGTACGAGGAGGCTCTGGCCGATGTAAAATCCGCGATCACCTTTCACATCGAGACCTTTGGAGCCGAGGTACTGGAGAGTGAGTTTCCCGTTTAAGCACATCTCGATGGTGCGAGAGAACCCCGATGGAACGCGAACACCTCTGACCATTTCGACCCAACGCCTGAGGATCCACGAGGTTGTGACTGGCTTGTCCGAGCAACCGATTTTGCGTTTCGGCTGGACCATGCTATACTGGAGCACGGGTATCTACCGTTCAAGGGAGGCATGGGTTTGGGCACGTCCGGCGATCTTCCCCCTGTCGGTGCCGTCCTCAGCGGCCCTCACTGGCCAGGCCGCGTGCGCGTCGTGCGCATCGAGCCGCGCGGCTCAGCCCGCGTGCTGATTGAGGCCGTTACCCTCGACCACCAATCCCGCCTCATCTCCCGCCTGCTCAAACGCGAGGACCTGGCAGGGCTGGAGGTCGCCGCCGAACCGGGCCGCGCCACGCTCATGGGGGACCCGGCCGGCTTCCGTCTGGCGGCGGAGGCCACCCGCATCCGCCTGGCCCACACCCACGACCCTCAACTCGCCGTCAGCGTTGCCCGCATTGATCCCTTGCCCCACCAGTTGGAGGCCGTCTACCACTGCATGCTGCGCCAGCCCCGCCTGCGCTTCCTGCTGGCCGACGACCCCGGCGCCGGCAAGACCATCATGGCCGGGCTGCTGCTGAAGGAACTCAAACTGCGTGGGGCGATCACCCGCACCCTCATCGTCGCCCCGGCCAACCTGGCCCCTCAATGGCAGCGGGAGATGGCCGACAAGTTCGACGAGCCCTTCGACCTGGTGGACCGGGCCGCACTGATGGCCCGTGGCAGCCGCGCCTGGGAAATCGCCGATCAGTGCGTCGTCTCGCTCGACTTTGCCTGGCGCGCCGACGTACTGGAGAGCCTGGCCCGCGCCCAACGCTGGGACCTGGTGATCGTGGACGAGGCGCACAAGATGGCCGCCTACCAGCGCGGCAACAAACTCGAACGTACCCATCGCTACCGGCTGGGTGAGTTCCTGACCGACCACACCGAACACCTGCTCCTGCTGACCGCCACCCCGCACAAGGGGGATCCCGAGAACTTTCGCCTGCTGTTGCAATTGCTCGACCCCGACCTGTTTGCCGACGCCGAGGTCCTGGGGCGGGCCGTGCAGCGCCACGAGAACCCCATCTTTCTGCGGCGGCTGAAAGAGGATATGAAGGATTTCGATGGGCGACCGCTCTTCCCTCCGCGCCACGTCAGGACCCTGGGCGTCGAACTGACCCGGCCGGAACAACAACTCTACGAAGACGTGACCCGCTACGTGGCGGACAACTTTAACCGGGCGCTGGCCGAGGACAACCGCAACGTCACCTTTGCCCTCATCGTCCTCCAGCGGCGGCTGGCCTCCAGCGTGCGCGCCATCCGCTGCTCGCTGGAGAACCGGCGCGACCGGCTGTCTGCCCTGCACGACGAGGTGCGTGCCAACCCCGCCCTGTTGGAAGCGGCACGCCGGCCCGCTCCGGAATCCGCTCCCGGCGGACCGCAGTCCGCTCCAGAATCTGCTCCTGGCGGACAACAGTCCGCCGTCTTCCCCTCCGACGACACCCCTGAGCAAGAGCGCTGGGAAGCCGAAGAGCACGCGCTGCGCTTCACCGTCGCCCGCAACATGGACGAACTATCGGCCGAGATCGCCATCCTGGCCGACCTGGCCGCGCAGGCGCTGGCGGTGGAGGAAGGCGGCCCCGAACGCAAACTGGACGAACTGCGGCGCGTCATCGAAGAGATAGACGTCCTTCGCCCTGGCGAAGGTATCCGCTCCGGCGAAAAACTGCTCATCTTCACCGAGGCCAAGGACACCCTCGACTACCTGGTAGAGAACCTGACCGCCTGGGGGCTGTCGGTGACGCACATTGACGGCACGATGGCCCCGGCCGAGCGCTACCGGGCCGAGCAGGCCTTTCACGACGAAACCCAGGTCATGGTTGCCACGGAGGCGGCCGGCGAGGGCATCAACCTCCAATTCTGCCACCTGATGATCAACTATGACTTGCCCTGGAGCCCCGCCCGCCTGGAACAGCGCATGGGCCGCATCCACCGCTATGGGCAAAAGTACGAGGTGACCATCTACAACCTGGTCGCCACCAGCACGCGCGAGGGGCTGGTGTTCCACGCCCTGCTCAGCAAACTGGAGCGCATGCGCCAGGGACTGGGCCAGGACCGGGTGTTCGACGTGGTGGACCAACTGCTGCAAGGGGTGCCGCTGGAACGGCTGATCCGCGACGCCCTGGCCAGCCGCCTGACTTTCGAAGAGGTGCGCGACCAGGTGTTGGCCCGCCTGGACTATGACCAGGAGCGCCGCTTGCAGGAGGCGACCCTGGCCGGGCTGGCCACGCGCTACGTGGACCTGACCCGCTTGCGGGCCGACCGGCAGCGCGCGGCCGAAGAGCGGCTCGTGCCCGCTTACATCCGCGCGTTCTTCGTCCAGGCGCTCAAGGCGCTCGCCCCCGGCCGCCTGGAGCGCCGCGACGATGGCTTCTGGCACATCCCCTACGTCCCGGCCGCCCTGCGTGACGTGCCGGAACCGCTGCGCCGCCGCTACGGCCTCCCGGCCGAAAGTTACGCCGCCATCACCTTCGACAAGGCTGACCTGGACGCCCGCCGTGCGCTGGCGCGCGGCGGCCTCACCTTCGTCGGGCCGGGCCATCCCCTGTTCGAGGCCGTCGTCCACCACGTCCTGGCCCGCTTCGGCCCCGACCTGGCCCAGGGGGCGGTGTTGCGCGACCCGGCCGGCCAGGCTGCTGGATTGCTGTGGTTCCTGGTGGGGAACGTCGAAGACGGCCTGGGGCGCATCGCCGGCCAGCGGCTCTTTGCTATCTTTCAGCCGCTGGATGGGAGCCCGCTCACCCGCGTCTCCCCCGCCTGGCTGCTGGACCTGGAACCCTTCTCCCCTGCTCCCAACGCCGGCGCTTGGGCTGGACAACAGTCCGGCGGTCTGGAGGGCAGGGCGGACTGCTGTCCGCCCGAAGTAGCACAGGCGACCTATCTCCAGCGGCTGGCCGACGTGGACACCGTGGTGGACTGGAGCCTGGACCACGTCCTGGAGCCCTACCTGGCGGACCTGCAGGCCATGCGCCAGAAAGAGACCGGCATCATCCGCGACTACCTGCGGCGTTCCTTCGACGTGCTCGTCGCCCGCTCCCAGGGCAAACTGATGGAATACGAACAAAGGGCGCTCCAGGGCGCAGATATGAGCCTCACCATTCAGGAGGAGCGCCGCCACCTGGACGACCTGCGCCGCCGGCAATCCGTCCGCCTGGCCGAGACCGGGCGGGCCGGTGTGCTGGCCTTGGGCGCGCCCGAAATACTCGGCGTGGCCGCCGTCGTACCGGCTCCAGCCTCTGCTTCCCCTGTCACCCTGAGCGTAGTCGAAGGGTCTGGGGGCGGTGAGCCCCCGATGCGGCGCAGCGATGCGGTGGAGGAAGCGGCGATGGCCCACGCTTCAGCCTACGAGCAGGTCCGTGGCTGGGAAGTCGAAGACGTGAGCGCGGAAGAGAGAGGCTACGACCTGCTCAGCCGTGGCCCTGGCGAGGAGGTGCGTTACGTCGAGGTGAAAGGCCGCGCTGGCGTGGGGGCAGTCGAACTCTCCGAAAACGAGTGGCTGAAGGCCGAGCAATTGGGCGAAGCCTACTGGCTGTACATCGTCACCGGCGCTCTGCAAGCGCCTGCCTTGCACCTGGTCCAGGACCCGGCCCACCGCCTGCCCCGCGAGGAGGTCATCCCCCAGGTGCGCTATCGCGTGGCCCAGCAGGGCTGGGGTCGCGTGGCAGAGCGTGTGAGTGAATACGACACGTCGTCAACGGAGTCCACCTAATGTCGGATGGCTATGATGGTGGCCGATGGGCCCTGGCTGGTTATCTTTACCAGATAGTCGGAATACTGGGCATGCAAGCATATGCTCACTGCTCTGACGTCGCGCCAGATTCGCCCGAACTAGAGGCGCTTTTGAGGCTAGTACGAATCGGCCAGCTTTATCACGAACACCTAGACCAAGACGCTGTCCTCCGCCAGTTAGGCATTGGCAGTAATGACGATTACGTCTTGGTGCAGTTCAAATACTCGAGCCAGGTACCGCCGCGAACAATCGGTCCAGCAGAGTTGGAAGAGATAGTGCATCGACTAGGTCAAAGTGCTAGGCAGGCACAAGACCTTGACCGAAACGTAGTTGGGTATACCCTCATCACAAATCGCAGATTTGGACCGGAAGCACAAGATATGAAAGATGCTGCAGAGAGTGGAGATCCCATTGATTCTCTTACCAGCGGTCAATACGCGACACTTCAGCAGCTTAGAGTCATCACCGACCTGCGTTTGTCTGTATGGCAGGAAGCATTGAGGAGCTTTGCACATGAACTCGGTGCTGAAGAAGCCGAGGTTGAAAGAGGTATTAGTCGTCTTGTTGGCGATTTGGTCCGCCAAACAGCAGCAGTGAGCAATGCACCAGTTACTGAAAGTGCTCTGAAAAGCGCCTTTACAGAGTACGAACGCGCCCGACCACTGATACCTGAATCCATAGCGGAGATCAGCATACCGATACTGAATTGCTTCATTAGCCGGCATAGGCTCCCTGGCGAACCTGTACGACGCGTGCTGCTAGAGGAGATTGCGCGAGCATCTGTCCAACGAGCGTTAGTGGTTCTTCACGGCTCTGGAGGCTGCGGAAAAACTGTAGCTCTGTGGCAATGGGCACGTGAAACAGCTACAGCCTGTCCGCCTCGCGGGCGGCCCTCTACAGCCATATCAGCAGCTGGGGAAATTCCACGCCTGTGGATAACACAGACGGTCTGTGACTGGGCGGGCCTCCCGCACGTCAATCATTCTCGTCGTGCAGAAGAACCCGAGCGTGCGCTGCAACGATTATGCGTGGCGAATCCAGATGCGCCGCGACCAATTCTGTTCTTGGGTCTTGATGGGCTCGATGAAGGTATAGATAGTTCTGAACAGAAGCACATCGTCCGAGAACTACTGCGCTGGTTCTGGGAAGAGGACGAAAAAGCTCGTCAAGAAGGCCGAGTTCCCAAAGCTGCATTGGTAGTAACGTGTCGTAGTGTAGCGGAGGTCGTTAGCGACTGGTTACGCCTCGACGTATCTGGCTATGGCTATCACGGCGTAGGACCGTCGGGAGTAGAGGTCACCGATTTCTCCAAAGAGGAGTTATTGGAGGCTGCTCGAGCTGGGCCGCCAACGCTCAGCAACAGAATCGAAGCAGCAGTCCGATCACGTGCTGGGCGCCCGCTTGGAACACAAGTCTACGACCAGGAACCCCCTTTGCTCGGAGAGTCGGGCCCCTACGTTCGTGGGGCAAACGAGGAAGTTCTGGAAGCACTAATGCATCCCGCTGTGTGGAGAGCGCTGCTGGAGCTAGACCCCGATGTTCAGTCGCGGGTCTTGAGTAGCGAACTTCCAGCGACTCGGCAGCTGGCAGCGGCCTTCGTTCAGCGATTCTGTGTGAAAGTGGTAGTTCGCGGTCGGCTTGCCGGTATGAATGAAGATGCACTGCTCGATGTGTTGTGTGCCATTGCCAGACACTCTGCGAACACAGGACGAATTCGACAGCCTATGGCTGACTGGATTGATTCAGCCTGCAATACTGGTTGGGTCCCCAGTGTTGAAGCCAGGATCCTGTGGTATGAGGCTCTGTCAGGGGGGATGATCTTGCAAGATGGTCGCGATCACTGGCGATGGCGCCACAGGTTGGTGTGGGATTACTTGGCTGAACCTGATACTATACTTGACCAAGGGCCTAGAGATCTGTGATGACTAATCGGGAAATGTATCGAACTCTGTGGCAGAGACTCCACCAAAGCACGAGCGTGGATGTGGTTCTAGAGGTCCTGGGTGGACTAGACAGTTTCGTCCATGCAGGGGACCTGTCTGTTTCGGACGTGTATGACCTCCAGGCTGATGCGTTCCAGGCGTTAAGAGAGCTTACCAAGGGTGAGGTCGACAAGGCGGAACCTTTGATTCTGGAATACCTGCTGCCATATTGCCTCCAGCGGGGAGAGGATGCTGCCCCAGAAGCCCGCGCCGCCATCTCGCGCTGCCGTACCACGTTGGCAGAATGGATTCACCAATACACTGAAGTCGAGTATACGGCCATGCGAGATCAAGCGCTAGATCGCCTGCATTCAAGCCTCGGCGACCCTGAACCTAGAGGTACCTGCTGGACAATCGCGGCAATTGGCTTCCGTCGGTCAGACATAGTAGATGCGTTGTGGGAGCTGTCAGAGCAGCACGATGACGATGTTGGTGACACTGCCCTTTCTACACTCGTCAGCCTAGGTGTGACCCCCAGCCACCGCCGCCGGACACTGTCGGCCCTTCATAAGAGAGCCACAAGCCGCTGTAACATTGCTTTGCTGGCAGCATTGCGCCAGTTGGCCGATCCAGAGAGCCTTAGCGTAGTCAAGAAGCACTGGCTGGAAGACAATGCAGTGGAAGGATTCCCGCGGCACAAATCACTGGCGCTACGTGTGCTTGCGGATGTAGCAGACAGTGCTGATGGCGAGCCTGACCTGCAAGACTGTATCTGGCAGGCTGTATCTGATCTGTTTGAGTCACAGCCGAGCGAGTTCACATTCGACGTCCATATGGGGAGTGACATCGGTCCTCGATGTGACAGTGTAAACGTTGTGCCAACACTGCTAAGATGGTTATCCAACAAAGACGAGGCATCTGAGCGAGCAGTTTACAATCGCTACTTGCTGTGCCTGCGCCTGGAAGAGTGTGTTCGTCCACACCAACTTCAAGGATGGGGGCACGCTGACGAGCCACAGGCTGTCGCTATCTTGCAGCGCGATGCCTTTCATGATACAGGCCATGAAGGGGCCCTCCCGACTCAGCAGACGTGGTGCAAAGAGACTGCATGGGGTATACTACTCCGATTAGGGCATGACGATGCACTGGGTTGGTTTGAGGATGGTGTTGCCAAAGAGACGAACCCTTTCTTGCGTCGGAGAATCAGCCAGTGGCTGGCCTGTTTCCACCTTGACCCGTTGCCGCCAACTGTGCTTCGATGGGTTACAGAACCCTATGACAGAGAGCCAAATGAACCATCAGGCGAATGGGTTTCAAGATTCTCTGCTATTCAGCTAGCCCGTAGTGCAGCTTCATGGGAGGCTTTTGAGGGCCTGTGCAAGTGTGGACTCACTATCCGAGGTAAGGGGCTACAAGAACCCGGAAATGCCCTCGCAGAGGTCGCTGCAACACTGGTGAGAGCAGGACAGAGATCGGTCATAGACTTGCTCGTGGAGGTCGCTGTTCAAGCCGAAGAAACACACCATCGCACCACTGCGGCGTGGGCATTGGAACATCTAGCTTCGTCAGGTCTACTACCAGCACAATGCGCAGCGCAGATATCTGTGCAATTGGCAGACGAGGATCGCGATCTTTATGAGCGAAGCCTGCTCGTTGCCACATTAGGCCATCTGGAAGTGGACCTCGCACCAGATACTCTACGGCTCCTGAATACCTGGGCGCTCGAACGCGATGACTGGCTGGGCGGGCGCTCACTAGAGACACTAGCTCGCCGTGGCAATCTGCTTTCCCAGCCCCGCCTGCTGAACAAGAGGTTGGGCCTCGAAGAGATCAATGAGAAGTGGGATCTGGCACCGGAAGCAGACCGATTTGAGTGGGCAGCCTTTATCACCGGTTTGCTGTATCTAGAGGGCCCGGCCACCTTCTCACCCGCCATCGCTTCCTTATTGCGAACTGGCAGTTGGGGCGAAGCGGTTCAGGTGCTGCATCTTTTGTACTACCTTCATAGAGGACCTAACCAGCCGCCTCTCCCAGCGGAAATTGAACAGGCCTTGATTGAACGAACCCGCCAACGCCAAACCTTCTCCACTGCCGAGACAGGAGTGTTTCTGGCGCTGGCCCACCTGGCACCCGACACTGTGGCACAGGAGCGGTGGGAGAACATCTGGGACGACTGGTTGCCGGATGCACGTGCTGCTCTAGCTGATGCACTGGGTACAGCGGCTTACGCAACGTCACGAGCTAGTGCCAGAGCTGAATCGTTGTTGCACTTGCTAACAGGGGATGGCCAGTATGCTGTCCGCAGAGCTGCTTATCGCAGCCTCGCCCGACAGTCGCCCAAATCGTTGCAGGCAGTATGTTTCAGATGGTCAGAAGATGCAGCCGTAGAGCATCGCCAGCGAGCAGCAGAGGCCTGTGCATGGCTGGCCCCAAGTGCCGAACGGCCAGATGCGTTTGAGGCACTGTATCAGAGACTCGTTGTTGATCCAGAAGCGGTCGTAAGGCGAACGGCACAACGTGTTTGGCAGGAACGGCGTGAGCGATTGTGGGCAGAGGAATATCTTGTGCGAGTACGTCGTGTGAAAGGCAGGACAAACGAGGAAATCCTATCTGTGTGGCCCTACGCACAGGCGCTGGTCCGATTGGGTGACGACGCCTGCATACGAGAACTGCGCACAGACTTGGCAAGCTCCTTGCTTCCACCGAATGTGCGACATTGGCTTGAGCAGATAGTCGAGGGTATTGATGAACGATGGCGCAAAGCTACCCAGAAATGGCCTGAGCCTTGGCTGACATGGGAGGGAGCAATTGAAGAGGGGCATGGAACAGCAACCTCTCCGGACGGGAGAACTCTGCAGGTACGCTATTCTATATGGAAACAGCCCTCGCCAATCCCCTCACAGTCGCATTCGTGGGGCGGTGCTGCCTGGTCGATGAGCAGCCCTTACGAAGTCATGCCGCTTGTAGATACGAATTTCGTAATGCGTTTGGAGGACGGACGCGAAGGTGCGGCAATGGCAACAAATGTCTCGTCAAGTGGTCCGGTCATCTTCCTGGGACAGGGTCCCTATCCAGCGTGAGCAGAGAAGAGAATGCCCAGTACCCCTGAGAGTCACCAACCATCTGCTACATCTTTGCAGCAATTCGTAGGTGCAGGACACCTGCGATGCCGGCATGACAGTACGTGGGATTGCACATTCACCATTACTCGTCTCTTCAACGGTCGGTTGCAGGTCAGTGTTATTCCTGGTGTAAGACGCAGTTCGTCAAAGGGATTGAGTAAGTGGGTCAGGCAGTGCGAACCGTTTGCACTTGAGGGGACAGACGAACGGGGCAATCAAATCTCGGCATCAGATATCTATTTCGCACGCTCTATCCTCGGCCCACAAAAGACCTTGCTTGGATACATCCATTCATCTGCCCGCATCAGATGCCCACAACCGGACCCTGATGTGATCACGGTCACCTGCGAGCTGACGAACTTTCAATGTATCTCTCTGGCAGTGTATCCTCTTGCGGTTCAGATCGCAGGCTTCCTAATCGAGATCGGACGCCTTAGCCAGGAGTGGCGGATAGGTGAACACAACAACGCTTATCAGTACGCGGGCATAGCATCATACCTTCAAGTTGGGGAGATCCCCGCTGTGGAGCACGATGGAGTGCTGGAGTGCGCGCACAGGGTCGCTCAACTACTGTCCATTGCTCAGCGTCGATACGTCTTCCTGGTAGCGCAACACAAGCACGACATTGAAGATCGGTGGTTGGAGAGCCAGTTCAATGAGCCTGTCTTTACTAGGTGTGGATGGCCCCGCGCGCTCATCCCCGACGATGCTTTGGCGGAGTTTCTGACTGCGGCGTATCCCAGCTTGGCAAGCAAGTACCAGCGCTTGGAGCTTGGCAATGTAATCGATCACTACCTACAAGCCTTGACGTTGCGTTCGGTATGGCCATCCTCACTTGGTGTCTTTACAGCAATGGAAACCTTGCGAGCCGCATTCTTTCGCCAATCCACAGACATCGAGGACAGGAAGTCTGAGTATTGGGTCGTCCCGGACGACACCTTTGGGATAGAAGCAGAGCTTCTTGATGAGTTTATTGATTTGCTGAGCAATCACTTTCCAAGGTTCGGCAGGCTTTCGGGAAGTGAGAGGCAAAGCCTGAAAGCCCAGCTTAGGAACCTCAACCGACGTTCTTACAGGACGCAACTCAGAAGAATGCTGAACCAGCTCGGTGTTGACTATGATAGAAGGGAGCTGCAACCTTTCATCGACATGCGCAATCGCATCATCCACTACGGCACGCCTGCCCCAAGCGATGTACCAACTGCTGATTATGCCCAAAGGACCTCAAGGGCAAGCAGGGATATCAATGATGCTACGAGTCTCTTTGAGAGAGCTTTACTAGCTGCCCTGGGTTATGCGGGGCCGAGAGAGCTCTTCAATGCTGAGGAAGGACGTACTCATGCCTGACACTGATAAGCGTCGCCTCATTGAGGTCTCCCTGCCTCTCAAAGCCATCTCCGACCAATCCGCGCGCGAGAAATCCATCCGCCACGGCCACATCTCCACGCTCCACATCTGGTGGGCACGGCGGCCGCTGGCCGCCATGCGCGCCGCCATCTTCGCCTCCCTCGTCCCCGCCCCTGACACCGACGAAGAGCGCCAGCGGTTGGAAGACCTCATCGCCACCATCGTGGACTGGGACCAGGTCAAGGACGGCAACAGCCCCAAAATCGAGGAGGCGAAAAACCTCATCCGCCAGGCCTTCCCCGACCGACCCCCGCGCCTCCTGGATCCCTTCATGGGCGGCGGCTCGACCGGCCTGGAGGCGCTGCGCCTGGGCTGCGAGACCCACGCCGTCGAACTCAACCCCGTCGCCCACCTGATCGAACTGTGCACGCTGGTCTACCCGCAAAAGTATGGGCAAATCGGCAAATCGGCAAATCAGCAAGCGGAGGGCCTGAAATCTGAGGACCTCCTGACTGGTCAATCCCGCAACCCGCAATCCGCAGTCCGCAATCCGCTGGCTGCCGACGTCCGACGGTGGGGCGAGTGGGTGCTGGAGCGGGCACGGGAGCAGATCGGCCACCTGTACGAGAACCCTCATCGTTCCCTCCCCCTGCCAGGGGGAAGGCCAGGGAGAGGGTCCGCGCCCACTATCGTCGGCTACCTGTGGGCACGGACCGTGACCTGCCCCAACCCCACCTGCCTGGCCGACATGCCCCTCGTGCGCCAGTGGTGGCTGGCCAACACCGGCACGCGCAAGATCGCGCTCGAGCCGGTGGTGGACCGCGCCGCCAAACGGATTACCTTCGAAGTGGTGGACCTGTCTACGCGATCGGCCCAAGGTAAACCGGCTTTCGACCCCTCCCAGGGCACCAGCAGCAAGGGGCACGCCACCTGCCTGGTCTGCGGCCAGGTGGCCAACGTCGAGTACGTGCGCGAGGAAGGTGTGGCCGGACGGATGGGAGAGACGCCGCTGGCCGTGATCTACGAGCAGCCTGGTGTGGGCAAAGGCTACCGGGTGTTCATTGCGCAGGACAAAGAAGCATTCCGGAAAGCCCAGACCTTGTCAGCTGCGATGCAAGACGAGGTACCAGATGAACCTATTCCTATGACCGAGCTTAGGCGCATATCGGCCCCGCTGTACGGGCTGGACACCTGGGGCAAATTGTTCAGCGCTCGTCAGGTTGTGACTTTGGTTACACTCAGCCGTCAAGTGCGGGTCGCTCACAACGCCATGCTGGCCGCAGGAATGGAACCGGAGCGAGCTAAGGCCGTGACAACATATCTGGCATTGGCTTTGGATAGGCTCGCCGACTACAGTTCAACTCTTTGCGTATGGACGAATAGCGGAGAGTTTATCGCTCATACGTTCGGAAGACAGGCTCTGCCCATGGTCTGGGACTACGTCGAAATAAACCCTTTCAGTGATTCCAGCGGTAACTGGGCGGGTGCTTTGGAGTGGATTACGAGTGTTGTTGAGCATGTCGCCAAAGTGTCTGAGCAAACAGCTATCCTCCACCAAGGTACTGCTACTCGCCAACTCTATCCTGATGGTTACTTCGATGCTGTCATTACTGATCCCCCGTACTATGACAATGTCCCTTACTCTCACCTGGCAGACTTTTTCTATGTATGGCTGAAGCGTACGCTTGGTGATCTCTACCCTGGTAGTTTTCACACGCCCCTGAGCCCCAAAGGGGCGGAGATTGTCCAAGATCGTCCTCACTCACGTTCGACAAGCACCAAAGATGCAGCTTTTTACGAGCAGGAGATGACTCGTGCCTTCGCCGAAGCCTGTCGCGTGCTTCGTCCCGACGGTATCTTCGTCGTCGTTTTCGCCCACAAGTCGCTGGCTGCTTGGGAGACGCTGCTTGATAGTTTGCTACAGGCCGGACTGATCGTCACTGCATCTTGGCCTCTGCATACAGAAAGGCCCGGACGGGTTCGAGCAATTGGTACAGCCTCCCTGGCCTCCTCCATCTTCATCGTCTGCCGGGTGCGTGCCGCCGAGTCCGAAGGCTACTTTGATGACGTGCGCCAGGAACTGGCCGCCACCATCCGCGAGCGGCTCGACTTCTTCTGGAAACAGTCCATCCGCGGCGCCGACTTTTTCATCAGCGCCATCGGCCCGGCCGTCGCCGTCTTCGGACGCTACAGCCGCGTCTATAAACTGGACGGCACGCCGGTGGGCGTGGGCGAACTCCTCGACCTGGTCCAGGCCATGGTGTCCGAATACGCCCTGGACCGCATCCTCAACGGTGGCACGGCCCGGGTAGGCGGGGTGGACGCCCCTACCCGCTACTACATTCTCCACCGCTGGGCCTACAGGCAGGGCAAGATCCCCTTCGACGACGCCATGCGCCTGGCCATGGCCCTGGGCGCCGACGTCTCGGCTCTCATGGAGCGGCGCGGCATCCTCCGGCAGAGCGGCGAAACCGTCAGTCTGCTGGGGCCGCGGGAGCGTGGGGGCTTGCCGGGCCTGGGCCTGGCCGACCGGAGCGGGCGGTCGGCATCCGTAATTGACGTCCTGCACCGCGCCGCCACGTTGTGGGAGAGCGGCGACCGCGAAGCGCTGGCCCGCTTCCTGACCGAGGGTGCGCGCGGCCGCGAGGACCAGGTGCGCCTGGTGGCCCAGACGCTCATCAATATCCTCCCCGCCGACGACGCCGAGCGCCGGTTGCTGGAGGGCTTCCTGGCCGGGCGGGACGTGTTGCCCGAGGTGCCCAGGCAGGAGAGGCTGTTGTGATGACTCACCTGAGCCTTCCACTAGCGTTTGCGCACTTGAAAGGGGAATAGGGTGACTAGACGCCGAGCCTTTGTGTCTTGCCTGAATTCTGTGTGGAAGGCTATACGGAATCCGGAAGGGGCTATTTCCGAGCCGGGCTTCATAGGTCCGGTACCCTATCTCGTGTTGCTGAGATGGCTTATCGCCGGTGCAGTTCCGTTGCGATTCGTGCTCCATCGAAGTGATTACTCTGATAGTCAGTGGTTTCTGGTACTGGCGTTGATTGGCTTGGTATTAGCACTGGCGGTCACTGCAACTCTTGTTACTACTCACCCAGCCCTTAGACGCTCGAAACGGATACAGGGCCTGTTCATCGTATCGGATGTGTTATTGATTTCACTTTCTTATTTCTTGACTGGTAACCCTCAATCTGATTTTTTCCTGTTTTACTATCTCCCGATTTTCGCTGCGACGGAATATCTTGGGGGCAGTGCCACAGTGATCGTCTCTGCAGTCATCACCGGCGCATTCGCCTGTGTCATCACAATCCAACCTCCAACAGATCCCCCTTCGTCTCCTGCTGACCTGTTTGTCCGGGTCTTCGTTCCACGGGTGGTTTTCTTCATGAGTGTGGTCTTTACATCATCGTTCCTGCTGAGACTTGAACGTGCCCAACGAGAAAAAGCCTTTCAACACGAAGTAGAGATTCAGACATTGCTGGATTTCAAGACCGAAGTAGATCAGCTCTTTGATGTCAACAAGGTGCTCGAACTTACCCTCGACAGAGCTGTCAAAATTGTCGGAGCGGCCGGGGGGCACATATCGGTGATTGACTACGAAACAGGTCAGCTTAGGGTCAGATTTCACACACCACTGGATTACTTCAGGGAAAAGCCCAGCCTTGGCGACAGCCTTGCCAGGCAGGTGGTCCAGCAGGCAAAAGCCCAACGACTGAACGACGTGCATTCCGATCCAGAACTGGCCGGTGTGTTCGCTTCCAGAATTCACTCTATCCTGTGCGTACCGATCGTGGCGCACAGTAGTGTACTGGGCACACTGAGTGTCGCAGGTATCACAAGCAACCACTTCAGCGACGATACCGAAAGGTTCCTCCAGGCCTTTGCCAACGTGGTAGCAATGAGTGTCGAGAGTGCCTGGCTACAGGCCCGCCTAGCAGAAAAACAGAGATTAGATACCTGGAAAGAGTTCACAGCTCGCATCGCTCATACGATAGGGACACGCATTGCTGTAATCGAAGGCTCAGTGACCCAACTCCGTTTGTGCCTGCTGGAGGAAGGTGGATTGGAAGCCGAACTACTGGAAGATGTACGAACCTATCTCGGAGTTTTGGCGAACGGCATTCAGAAAGCCAAAACAGTTCTGCAACAGTTCCGGGAGTTTGCCGCACCACTGGAGTTGAAACTCGAACCGATAGATCTGATCCAGTTATTGAAGGATGCAGTTCGGGAAATTGAGCACGGCCTGGGTTTTCAGATTGAGCTAAGATTGCCTGATGAACGAATCACTGTACGAGGTGATTCTATCGGGCTGTCAGACGTATATAGTGAGCTCATCAGAAACGCACAGGATGCTATGCAGGGTACCGATAAGCCACCCCGGGTAATGATTACCGCCGGTGTAGAAGTGCCACCTGCTTTCCAGCAGGCTGCCGTCTGGGTTGAATTTTCCGACGCTGGGCCTGGAGTTCCTACAGAAGACAAAAAACGCATCTTTGAGCCGTTTTTCAGCACGAAAGGTAGAGGGAGTGGGTTGGGATTGGCAGTAGTGAAGAACATCATTGAGCAGCACGGCGGGACGATAGAGGAGATTGGAGTGCCTGGGACGGGTGCGCGATTCATCATACGCCTACCGATTGTGGAGTGGAACATCAGCAGTTGATGGGCAAGGAGGAAGCAATGCTCAAGATACTCGTAGCGGACGAAGAGATCGCGCTTAGGGGTCAGCTGAAATGGGCGGCCCGCGGTGAGGGGCGGCAAGTTGTGGAGGCCGAAAGTGGCAGGGAGGCTATCCAGCTGATTCAGCAGCATGATTTCGATGTCATCGTCACCGACCTCAAAATGGAAAGAGACGATGCTGGCATAGATGTGCTGAAGGCTGCCAAACAGAAAGACATCTATGCCCAGGTAATCGTTGTGACAGCCTACGGCACGCCGGAAATCAGTGTGGAGACGATGCGGCTGGGGGCTTTCGACTACCTTGAGCGGAGTGCGCCCGGTACCGACTACCTGGCTATGGTGCGCAGCAAGATCAACTTAGCTCTTCAGTTTCGACAGGCGAAACTGGCAGACAAAAGTGGAGTGTGAGTGGATTCCTACATCGTATGTCACGGCATAGGAGGTGGTCAGATGGCTCGACAGGAGAGCCAGAGCAGGCTTCGGCAGGTGTTAAGAGCGCAATGCAGGAAATCCCTAGATTATTGGGAGAAGTTTACGGCCTTCGAGGAGTATGCCAGGGTCGAACTTAGGAAAGTCCACTTCGAGTGCTCCAAACATGGCTTCACTCTACATGGCATCAGGCATGCTGAGAGTGTAGAAGAGAAACTGGGAAGGTTAGTTCCCCACAGATTGCTTGTGAACGAGTATGATCCTGAGGACGATACGGATGCTTTGGCTCCTGAAGAACTCCTTATCTTGCTGTTAGCGACCTGGAGTCACGACTTTGGGATGATAGATCCAGAGCAGAGACACATACACAACTGCCTAAGTAGGGACTACATCTGGGACAGTGTAAGCAGAGAATCGAAAGTTCTATGGTGCCCTTTGGAAAGCAACTTTGCGTACTATGTGAGCCAGTTGGTTTATGCACACCGCGATCACCGGTCCGCCGATGGAACGAGGGTAGATACTCTTGCAGCGATCGACGATTTTACTCAATTAGGGATGAAAGGCAATCGAGTTCGACCAAGGCTTCTGGCAACTCTTCTAAGACTTGCGGATGAACTTGATGTAGGGTTCTACCGTGCTCCTGAGGATGTCATGCTGGTGGTGGATTTGCCTGAAGATAGCGCCAAGCACTGGGTTGACAATCAGCTAATCAACAGTGTTGATATTGACTCAGTGAAACTCAGGGTCTCACTTATTCCCTTCCAGGCAAGGGTCAAAGGTAATCCTCTATATGAAAAATTGGTTGATGCGCGTTGCCTGAAGATTCAGGAAGAACTCGAGCGCATGCAACCCGTTTTGAGGGGTACGCCCTTTGACTATAGAGAAGTGCAGCTAGGTGAAGAACCGATACACAGAATCATGGTGCGGAACTTGCTCAGTTACCAAGGCCATTCTATCGAGAGGTATAAGAATGCAGTGCGTGAAATGGCGCAACAGGTTCACGAGTATGGTGAGCGATTTGAAGATCTTGGCCGCATTGCTGAGAAACTGGCAGAAGTGGCGGAATCATGCAAACGTCTAGCAGTTCGTCCAGTCTTCCCTCCCGACTCCTTAGATACCACCGGAGCCACGAGGGCCTTGTTGGTAGCGGATGATTCTGGTTGGTGTGGGGATCTGGGGAAAGCCGTTCGACCGTACTTCGCGGAGGTTGCCCAAGCAAGTAGTGCCTCCCGAGCCATCGAGCATATCAACGAGCGATTCTTCACTGTAATCGTAACAGAACTTAACTTGGATAAACCACAGGCAGGTTTTGATGTCCTGGAAGCCGCCCGGCAAGCCAGTCGGGAACAGGGATTGTATACTCAAGTGATCATATTGGCGCCCAAAGGTCAACCAGGGATAAGCGCCGATGCACTCATGAAGGGGGCCTACGACTGCCTGGAGTATACTTCTCGCAGCACTGACTTTATCAGAGAGATACAAGACAAGGTCACAGAGGCAATCAGTTTCAAATCTGGGTAAGCAAGAGGGGAGGTCAACTGATGAAAGAGAAGGTTTCACCAAGAAGCAGGGTATTGCTGGGTAGAGTGGTATTGTTTGAGAAAATCTCGGGTCTACTACAGCCTCCATTCGTCAAACTCCTCGTAGTCCTGGTTGCTGTTGTACTTCTGGCCCTTCTTCTCTCGGAAGGAAGTACCAATCCTAATCTGGGCTTCGGGCTAGTTGCCCTGGTTGCTTTGATCTTTGCCAGCTTGGCTGCTGCTCTACAGTATGCGGAAATGCAGTTGCGTTATTCCAAGCGCACTGAAGAGAGACTGAAGAGCACACTGAGGGAGGTAGTGATGGATTTGCAGAAAGAGAAGACGGGACAAACCCCTTTGAATCCGGTGAAACTCATCGAAGTCCTCGACACCCGGTTCGACAGCGATGGGTTACGCTCACTCTGTCTAGACTTACGCACCGCGCACCCGGACCGCATGGTTCACCTGCCCCTGGACTATGACGACCTGCCGGGTCGAGTCAAAGCGGCCAAAGTACGCGAACTGATTCTGTATTGCCAGAGGCGCGACATGTTGAGCGAACTGGCTTCGGCTATCCGCCGCCAGCGACCAGATATTCCAGTCGAGGTTTGATTGATGAACTACGTTCAGACCCTGACCAAAGCCCAAACTCTGCTGGCCCAGAAGCACTACGCCCAGGCCGTGCAAACCGCCGCGAGCACCCTGGAAAACCTGCTGGTCGAACTGTACAACCAACTGCTCGGCCAGTCCCCTCCTGCACGCCAGAAGGAACTCGTCGAGGCCCAGGAACAGGTCGGCGGCGGGCAGCCCCTCCACAAACTCACCCTGGGTAAACTGGTGAGCGCCTACAGAGCCGGCCACGCCTACCAGGACCTCCAGAAGACTCTGGGCCTCAAACTGACTTTCCTCAGCGTCAGTGCGCTTGACCCCCTGGTAGACATCCGCAATCGCGCCGTCCACGAAGGCCACGAACCTGACCCTGCCGAGGCCGCCTACGTCGTCAACCAGGTCGAACTCATCCTGCGCGAAACCGGCCGCCTGCCCCAACCGTCGCAACTTCCAATCTCCAACCTCCAACTTCCAATTCCTCCCTGGTGGCACACCTGCATGCCCCACCGCGACATCCGCGAGGGGCGGCTCGACCCCAAGGTCTTCGCGGTGGACCTGGCCCAGGTCATCGAAGGCGAGGCCGTGCCCGAGTACAAGGACCCCGACACCTTCTTCCGCCGCACCTTTCTCACCCGTGGGCTGCGCTCCACGCTCACCGGCGTCCTGCGCCGCCTGGCCGGGCGGGACGACGGGGTGGCCATCACCCAGATGGCCACCGTCTTCGGCGGCGGCAAGACGCACACCCTGCTGGCGCTCTACCACGCCGTCGCCCACGGCCCGCAGGTGGCTTACCTGGAGCCGGTCCAGCAACTGTTGGCCGAGGCCGAACTGGATGGGGTCCCCGCCGCGCGCGTGGCGGCCGTGGACTGTGCCCACATCAGCCCCAGCCTGCCCAGAAAGGTGACCGGCGCTTCAGGAGTGCCGCTCACCCTGCATACCCTGTGGGGCGAAATTGCCTACCGCCTGGCGGGGGACGCCGGTTACGAACTCGTCCGCCAGAGCGACGAGGAGCGCGTGGCCCCGGGCAGCGAAGCGCTGGAGCGACTCTTCCAGGCCACCGGCCCTGCGCTCATCCTCATTGACGAGACGCTCTCCTACGTCACCAAGGCCAGCGGTATCCCCGTTGGCCAAGGCTACCTCTCCGACCAGGCCCAGGAATTCCTGCTCGAACTGACGCGCGCCGTCAACGCCGCCGACGACGTCGCGCTCGTCCTCACCATGACCTCCAGCGAACAGGAGCAGATCGGCGACGCCGCCGTGCGCGCTGCCCGCGAGATAGACAAAGCCATCCGCATCCTGCGCCGCACCCGCCAGGTCGAGGTCAGCGCCGAACGGGAAGAACTGTACGAGATTCTCAAGCGCCGCCTGTTCGACACCGCTCCAGACCTGCTCCAGGCCCAGGCACGCGCCGTTGCCCAGGCCTACTGGGACTATGGCCGTGCCTACCCGGACGACTTTCCCCAGGAGGCCCAGACCCCCGACTATCGCGAGCTGATGGTGCGTGCCTATCCCTTCCACCCGGCGCTCATCGAGATCCTGCGCGACCGCTGGGGCTCGATCAGCGGCTTTCAGCGCACGCGGGGCGTGTTGCGGTTGCTGGCGCTCGTCATCGCCGACCTCTACCGCCGCCAGCACACCGCCCCCCTCATCCAGCCCGCCCACGTCAACCTGGACGACGGCGAAATCCGCGCCGAACTGCTCGAGTACGTGGACAACCGGGGCGGCTACGAGGCGGCCATTTTCTCCGACATCGGCGGCACCGGCGAATCGAAAGCGCCATTCCTGGATCGCTTCACCGGCGGCGATTATGCCCGCCATGGCATCGCCACCGGCCTGGCCACCTCCATCTTCATGTACTCCCACAGCGGGGCCGTCCAACGCGCTCCCTCGGCCGAACGGCCCCAGTTGTGGCTGGCGACCCTCCAGCCGGGCATCCTGCCCGCCCTGGCGGCCGACGCGCTGGACAAGCTACAAAAGCGGTTGTGGTACCTGGAAGTCCGCGAGGGCACCTACCGCCTGGACAGCCAACCTAACCTGAACCAGATGCTCGTCACGCGCGTGGACGCCATGCGCCAGGACCCCGACCTCGTCCGCGAGCGGGTGCGCAAGGCCGTGGAAGAAGTTGTGGGACAACACCCCTTTTCCGGCCTGGCCTTGTGGCCGGATGAACCTGGCCAGGTGCCCAATCGCCGCACGCTGACGTTGGTCGTGCTCGGCCCCCAGCACGCCTGGGGGCCGGGCGAGGCGCAACAGCGAGCGCGCGCCTTTGTCGAACGGTTTCTGGCCAGTGCCGGCAGCACCTTCCGCCAGTTCAAGAACGTGTTGGCCTTCGCCTTGCCCACCACGGAGGGCGTGCGCGTCGTGGAAGACGCCGCGGTGCACCTGTTGGCACTGGAGGCCATCCACCGCCAGTACAAGGGCGGTGGCCTGTCCGATATGCAGATGGAGGAACTGCTGGCACGCCTGGACCTGGCCCGCAAGGGGTTGCCAGGGGCCGTGTGGGGGGCTTACACCGTCACCATCGCCCCGGCCGGTTCCGCCAACGGCGAGCCGGCGCTGTGGGTGCGGCAGGAGTACGGCTTTCCCGGCTACCGGCCCGGCGAGCACAGCGTAGCCCGGCGTGTGTGGAAACGGCTCATGGACGACGAGCGGTTGCTGGAGCGGCTGGACCCGCGCCTGATCAGTGAGGGCAAAGGGGAGCAATGGCGGCTGTGGCCGGCCGGGGATGAGTGCATCAACGTGGCGACGTTGTGGGACTATTTTTGCCGCTTCCCTTATCTGCCCATGCTGACCGGGCCGGAGGCGGTGCAGCAGACCATTGCCTGGGGCGTGCAGCGGGGATTGTTCGCCTATGCGTTGGGGGATGGGGAGACCTTTGACACGATCCACTTACACGAGTCGCTATCTTCCGGCGAATTCCCCATTTTGGAAGGGGCCTGGCTCTTGCGTCCGTCGCTGGCCGAACGGCTCGTTCCGCCCCCGCCGCCACCCCCTCCTCCTCCCGGAACTGGGGAGAGGGAAGTAGGGGGAGAAGAGCCTCCGATCGTAACCGTCCCGCCGCCACCGCCGCCTCCTCTGCCGGCCACCTACCATCACGTGACGATCGAAACGCCGGTGAACTGGCAGCAATGGTACGACTTTTATCAGGCGGTCATCAAGCCGTTGGTCGAGGCTGGGAGCGAGGTCCGTGTGCACCTACACCTGGAAGCCAGCGGCGAGGTAGACGCTAACCTGGTGGACCTGAGCGTGAAAGAAAGCGTGCTCCAGTTCGACCCGCGCGGACACATCGAAGCCGAATAGGGAGGTGGAGTCTAGGAGTAGCGGTTAGGGTTGACAGTAGCCAGACCCTCCGTATCCGCTGCTCCCACCAGATCATCATTCGGGCCTCGCTGTTCCAGAACGATCTCGCTGAGTGTTTTGCCTCCCTTGTCCAGTCGTCCGCCGTCCGCCGTCGGCGATCGCCCTCCCGCCGACGACGTAACATAACTCAATCAAAGCAACTCCATCTCATCCTGCAGCACGCGCTGATACAGGGCTTCACTCACTCGAAAACCAGCCACATCCCGCAACGCATTTAACAACGGTTTGACTTCACTGATCAGTCCCTTGCGCTTGGCCTCAACTAACGCCCCGATCAGTCCGGTGCGCCGAACTCCCATGTGCAGGGCCGTCTCTCGGCCCAGGCGCTCGTCCATCAACAGGAATTCCGCTCCGGACTCCAATGCCAGAGCGATCGCCTCAGACTCTCCTGCGTCCAACTCCTGCCGCAAGGCCTGCACCAACTCACGGTTTGTGACCGGCTGCACTCGAATCCAGGAGGCCACCTCGATCTCCTTCGCTCCGGGCTGTCCTGCACCCTCAACGACAACTTCACGCCAGACTGCTTCCGGCACAGTCAACTCGCCGTACAATCGTCGCAGGAGATCCAATTGCTGAATGCGGGCCATGTTGATGAGCGGGGAAGCATTGCTCACGATGCTCATACCCGCCCCAATTCCTTCAGGGTCATCAGATCCTGCTCATAGTCCTCCGTATCGTAATGGACCGGAATGCCCCGCGCCCCCAGCAACTGCTGAAACGCCCATACTGTCATTCCGGCCATCTCCCTCGCCTTGCCGAAGGAGAGCCGCCCCTGTTGAAACAGATGCACGGCTAGTTCTTGCCGGAGCTCTATTGGCGTCATTCGCGTGGAGTGAACAACCTCCCGTGGAATCTCGATCGCAATCGTCGCTGACATGCCCAATTCCTCCTCGTCTGCAAGTATAACACACGGCGCCACCCTCGTCAATCACACCGGTTCCGGCCAGCCCTGTCCCCCCAGTTCACTCGAGTTCCCCAGATTCCCCGCCGACTTGCCTCGGTACTTGATATAACACTCCACTTGTGCTAAGATATGCCTGGTCGCCTGCGCCGTACAGCGAGAGGAGGAATGAATCTATGCCCGTCACGTACACCAACCGCAAAGGCACGACCTACTACCTGTGCCGGAGTGTCACCAGGACCGGCAAGCCCCGCTACTACTTTGCGCGCGAACCGAAGGGCGAACCCGTGGAGGAGGTCCCGCACGGCTACGAGATCGGCGAAAGTGTCAACGGGCTCGTCTTTCTGAGACAAGCCCGGCCAGCGCAGATCTTGCCAGCGGAAGTCGCCGCAGTCGAGGCGGCAGTGGCACGGCACCCCAAACCGCGCGACTATCGCGTCAGCATCAAGCACGACCGGATTGAGGTCTACGAGCGGATCGGGCCGGACCCAGGCGAACTTGCCTCCAGGCTGGCGGGATTTAGCGGAGCGTTCCATGGAAAGGAAGCCGCAATGCGAGAATTCCTGGAGGAGGGCAGCCGGTTCACGCCGGTGCTGCGCTTCATCCTGGCCGATGCGGAACGGCGCATCTTCCGCGTGGAGCGCATGCACTACGGCGGCCGTGACGAGTGGTTCGAGATGCGCGCCGAAGGACCAGTGGAGAAGTTGGCTAAAAATCTGATTCCCACGCTGGGTACTCACAGGTTCACTGATCTGTGGTGATTGAGGCACAATGGCGAAGCGACGTAAAAGGAGACCGGTTGGCCGGCGCAGACAGGCCGAGCAACGCCCTGGGCCCAGGAAAGCCGTAGAGCTGGCGGTAGGTAGAGTCCCCAGTGCTGCGACGTTTTTTCGCTTCGGGCTGGTCAACGTTGAGACCAGGAACTTGCTTGGCAAGGTGTTCTCCATGGTGGGACCAATCGTCCGAGTACGCGACAAGGACCGGGTTGACCAGATCATGCGCGCCCGTACAGCGCAGGAAGTGATTGATCTGGTGCACCTGGCAGGTGGCCTTGGGGAGGACGCCTGGCACAAGCGGATGAGCGAATTCGGTCCAGAGGTGCTGCCACTCATTGCGGAACGCTTGCGAACGGCCAGGCAAGCTCACAAGAAGAGGGATGAGACAGACATGGTGTACGAGGGGCTCATCGCGGACCTGCGCTGGCGCGGCAACGCCGGGGCCGAGGTACTGATGGCGTGCTTTGACGGTCTCAACGACTACGGCAGGAGCCTGGCGTGCGTCGTATTGGGCCTGCTGGGAGCACGAGCCGGCGCCGATAGGATGTGGGCATTCTACGAAAAAGTGGCGCACACGCAGGGCTCGCACCGGATCGGTGCACTGTGGGGGCTGATTGATCTTAAAGATGAACGGGTCAGCGACGCGTTGGTCGGACACCTGATCAAGAGGGACGTGTTCTATGAGATGTTCGGATTTCTCTCGCTGGCTGGCAATGAACGGGCCGTAGGGCCGCTCTTGTGGGCCACTCCGCAGGTGCCCCAGGCGGATAGATCGCAGCCCTTGATGGCCCTGGTCAGCATCGCGCACCGCATCGGGCGTGACGGCCTGGTCGCTGAGCTGGAGAAGCATTTGGCACCAGACAGGCCACAAGACGTGGATCTGGTGGCCAACGAGACTTTATGTATTCCAGCCAGTGAGGCCGAGGAGTACTTTGGCTTGTTCTATCGCGGGCTGAGGCCGGGCGATTTGTCACGGATGACGGAGGGCATGAGGCGGCCGACGGGAGGCGTGAGACGGTGACGAGCCCCAAACGCCTGATCGAGGTTTCGCTCCCCCTTCAGGCCATCGCGGTCTTCCATACGGACGTCAGCCTGGGGAGCATTCCGGCGCACATTTGCTCAAAGATCGTCAGACTTGACATTTATCCCTACCTCTAGTATCATAGCCGTGTGGGCCACACGCCCCACGTGTGGCGTTTTCCTTGGCCGGGGCCGGGAGCAAGCGCGCTCCCGGCCTCACTGTACCTCCAGGCTCAGCGCTAGTTGCCTTGCTTGTTCTTGGCTCATAGGACGCTGGGCAGCCACCGCCCGCGCTATGAGGGATCGGGCCGGGGCTGGGGGGGGGGGATCGCCGGGGCCGCCTCTTGCGCTTGTGCTTGCTCCAGTTCGTGAGCAGCCGCTAGCCAGGGACGGTGCGACACGGGGTTGTTCGCGTACGCGGTTCAGGTATTCCCGTCGGATGGGCGCACGGCGCTGAGCATCTCCGCCAGCGCTTCGCCGCTCAGCGGTTTGAGTGAGACGCCGGTCAACCCGGCCGCGGCCCCGCTCTCTGCCGGCGGGGTGTACGTCCCCCCGCCTGCGGGGGGATTGAGGGGGGTATATGGGATGAAGGGCAACTGGCCGGCCCGTGGGTGCCGGCGCACCCGCTCGATCACGTCCTGGTCGGCGGCGGTGGCCTGGGTCAGGTCCCACACCAGCGCCACGGGCCGCAGTTCGTCGAGCATGCCGTCCAGGTCGCTTTCTGGCGCCACCCGGTGGATCCCCAGCCCCAGCCGGCTGCATATCTCGGCGATGGCCGCCGCCGGTTGGTCGAGCGCCGAAACCAGCAGCACGATGGGGACGCCACCGGCCGGAGCAGCCGCTATCCTTTCGACCGGCAGCGGCAGATAGACGTGGAAGGTGCTGCCCTGGCCGGGACGGCTCTCGAGTGACAGGTGGCCGCCGTGCAACGCCACCAGCCAGCGGGTGATGGAGAGCCCCAGGCCGATGCCATCCGCGTGCCGTCCCGGCTGTACCACGGTGGTGAAAGGCTCGAATATCCGCTCCTGTTGGTCGTGGGGGATGCCGCTGCCGGTGTCCGCTACCCACAGGTGCAGGCGAGGTGGCTGTGCTTCCGCCCCCAGCACGATCTCGCCCGACTTGGTGAACTTGAGGGCGTTGCTGAGCAGGTTGAACAGGATCTGGCGCAGCCGCACCGGATCCGCCTTGACGGTTGGTAGGTGGTCGGGCAGGTGCAGTCGCCAGGTCACCCCCGCCTTAGGGCCGAGCCCGTGCGCCACGCTCTGGAACACGTTTTCCAGGAACGGGCGGGGGGCAATCTCCTCGGGGAAGAGGTGTAGTTCGTGCATCTCGGCGCGCGCGACGTCGAGCAGGTCGTTGATCAGGCGTAGCAAGTGTTCGCCGCTGGCGCGCACGTGGCCCAGGTCGTCGTGGAAAGCCGCCGGCAGAGTAATGCCATAGGGGTTCGGTTTGGCCAGGGCTACCAGGCAGTAGCCCAGAATGATGTTGAGCGGGGTGCGCAGTTCGTGGCTGACGTTGGCCAGCAGCCGCGTCTTGAGCTGGTTACTCTCCTCGGCCACCCGGCGCGCGGCCTCGGCCGCGTCTTTCTCACGGATGTACTCATCCGCGGCTTCCTGGAGCGAGGCGACCAGCCGGGCGCGTTCCAGGGCGATCGCCAGGATCGGCGCGAGCATCCCGTAGGAGAGCGAAGCGGCCTCGGCCGGCAACCGCAGCAACAGCACCCCCCAGGCGTTGGGGATGGTGAGCACCAGCAGCACGTCGGGCGGCCCTCCCTCGGCGGGATGGCCGGGGATGAACTCGGCCGAGGGAAAATCGGAGGCCGCGTAGCGGCTGCCGGGAGTGGGGGCAGGCTCCCCGTCCCAGCCAGAACAAAGCCGTGCGACGAGGTCGGGCTGGCTGAAGCGGTCGCCCAGCGAGGGGCGGGTGCGGCCATCCCAGCGATAGACGCTGTTGACGATGAGGTTGGCGCCCATCGCTGGAGTGGGTTCGCCCGCGTCTGGCGGCTCCCACAGCGCCAGGCAGCCCCAGCGCGCCCAGGTTTCGTCCAGCCAGCCCAGGTCCGTCTCGTGCCTGTCGCCTGCGAATAGGACCTGGACGGCGTGGGCGAACGCCTGTTGCAGGTAGGCGGTCCACGCATTGTCGTCCCGCCCGGCCAGCCGGTGCGCGCGCATCAGTTCCAGGCCGGCCAGGCACAGGAAGTACTCCAGCCGCGCTTCAGCGCCACCGGTCGCGCCGGCGGCCATACGGGACTGGCACGTAAGCCGTTGCCGGCCCGCCTTCCTCAGCAGCGCCAGGATCGTCTCCAGCCGCGCCAGGTCGTCGGTGAAGGCGAGCGCCTGCTGCCAGGCCTGCGCCACGGCCAGTGCGGATGGCGCGGGTGAGTACACCCGTGAGGCGGGTGGGTACACCCGTGAGAGTTCGCGGCCTTCCACCGCGGCGCCAACGCCTCCGGCCAGCGTCTCTGCCCCCGGCCAGACGTGGCCGGGCGAGACGTCCGGTCCTGGCGGCCCGGCTTGCTGCACCAGCCCGACCAGTTGCCGGGCCAGGTGGTCTTGCCAATCCGGCCCCCCGTAGTCGCTCCCCTCGAACAGGGTCGCCACGTGCGCGGTTGGATCGCACCCGCACGAGCGGCGCACCGTCAGTGTAGCCATAGAAACCGGGTTTTTCCCAAAAACCTGGTTTCTGTCCTGAATGGCGGCCAGCAAGCGCGCGACGCTGGCCTCGGCGAGGGCGGCGAAATCCTGGTGCACACTCGTCAGCGCCGGGCGGGCGTACTGGGCGGCCTCGCTATCGTCGAAGCCGGTGACGGCCACGTCTTCGGGCACGCGCAGTCCCGCCGCCTGGAGTCCTTGCAGGACCCCCAGCGCCAGGTCGTCGGAGGCGCAGGCTATGGCCGTGAAGGGTGCTTGACGTTCCAGCAAATGCCGGCAGGCCAGCCGCCCCATGCTGGCCAGGTCTCCGGTGCGCGATACCTGGGCCTCGCGCTCGAAACTGATCACCAATTGCGGGTCGAGCGCCAGCCCTCGCTCGGCCAGGGTGGCCGCGTAGGCCTCGTAGCGCTGCTGGCTTTCGCTGATGGCGTGGTGGCCAACGAAGGCGATGCGGGTATGGCCGTGCTCGATCAGATGCGTCACGGCGGCGCGCATCCCGGCCTCGTTGTCTACCGACACGGCCGGCAGGCCCATCTCGGGGCTGCCCGTGGAGACCAACACGATGGGCTTGCCGGTCTGGTGGAGGTGTTCGACGCCGGTGGCGTCTGCCAGCACGAGCCAGCCATCAACGGACTGGCTGACCGGGATGCACTGGTGACTGTCGTAGGGTTTTTGCACGACCAACAGCCGCAGTCCGTGCCGCTGGACGGTGGTCCGCAGGCTGGCGAAGAACTTGTCGTAGAAATCGTGGGCGCTGCCCTTGTGGAACAGCAGAGGAGCCAGTAGACCGATTGTAACCGCAGATGCCATGTTGCCCGCCCGTTGTGGATCAGCCTGAAACCAGGCTGGTCATCTTCTCCCTTTATTATAGCCCCCCCGCTGCAACAGTCAACCGTCCAGGCGTTGTCGCTTCGCTATGAACAGGGTGCATGATCTGCTATAATTGGGCCACTGAGAGAAAGAAGAAACCAGGTTTGACCGAAAAATCTGGTTTCTCTTGGAGGTTCCCATGTGGTTTGGGCTACGCATGTCGTCGAAGGCCAATGCTGACCTCGTCTCGGCTGTGGCCGATTTGCTAGAGTCCACTTCGCGCGTGCTCATCTTGACCACCAGTGGCATCTGCCTGGCCTGGTATCTCGTGGGTGCGTTGGTGGGTTGGCCGATGGCGAGCCTGGGCAGCACGTTCCTCGTGGCGCTGGTCGTCATCACGGTCGCCGCCGTCGCGCTGTACATGCTGCCGCAGCGGCTCCTGGCCGCCCAGGTCTGGTGGTTAGTGGGGGTGGGGGGTGTCGTCGTCCTGGCCGCCTATCTGTTTCGGCGGCCCGAGATCGCCTTCCTGTTTGCGCTGCTCCCGCTAATGGCCGTCGTCACCGTGGGTTGGCCGGCCGGCCTGCTCGCCCAAGGCTTCGTGGTGGTCGGGGTGTGGTGGCTCTCCCGTACCCTGTTGAGTGGGTCTCTTCCTTTCTCTTACGGCCTGGGCATCGTCGCCGGTGGGGCTGTCGCCGGGACGCTGGGCTGGTCTGTCACGCAATCGCTCCTTCGCATAACCGGGTGGGCACTTGCCAACTATGAACAGGGGCGGCACAGCGTGAAGGAGATGCGGGAGCAGCAACTCGAACTCAAGCAGACGCAAGAAGATCTCATCCACGCCAATCGTGAACTGGCCCGTTTGTCCGACCGCTTGAGGGCGATGCAGCAGGTAGCGGAGGAGGCGCGGCGGGCGAAGGAGGAATTTGTAGCCAACGTGAGCCACGAACTGCGCACCCCGCTCAACATGATCATCGGCTTCAGTGAGATGATCACCCAATCCCCTCAGATCTACGGCAGCGAACTGCCTCCGGCGCTCCTGGCGGACATTGACGCCATCTACGCCAACAGCCAGCACCTGGCCAGGCTGGTGGACGACGTACTGGACTTGAGCCAGGTCGAGGCGGGGCGCATGGCGCTCAGCAAGGAATGGGCCTCGTTGCCGGAGATCGTGGACGCGGCCGCTCTGGCCGTGCGTCCCCTCTATGAATCCAAGGGGTTGTACCTGGACGTGCAGGTTCCGGACGACCTGCCTCCGCTGTTCTGTGATAGCACGCGCATCCGCCAGGTAGTGCTGAACCTGCTGAGCAATGCCGGTCGCTTCACGGAGCGGGGAGGAGTGCGGGTCAGGGCCTGGCGCGAGCCGGGATGCAGCGGATGGGTACATCCGGCGGATGGGTACATCCGACTCATCCGCGACAACACGGAGGCGCGCGTCGTCGTCAGTGTGACCGATACCGGTCCGGGCATTGCGCCGGAAGACCAGGCGAGGCTGTTTGAGCCTTTTCAGCAAGTGGACAGTTCCCTGCGCCGCCCCCAGGGGGGCAGTGGTCTAGGGCTGAGCATCAGCAAACGATTCGTGGAGATGCACAAGGGGAGGATGTGGCTGGAGAGTCCTGCATCAATGCAAGCCCCCCACGCCAGTGGGGGGTCTGTGACCCCCCACTACTGTGGGGCCGCTTGCCCAGGGAACCAGGAAGAAGGCCCTGGCACCACGTTCTACTTCAGCCTGCCCCTCGAGACGCCCCTCCCGACCACGCTGGCCAGCACTGAGCGGATGAGTACATCGCGGATGAGTACATCGCGGATGAGTACATCCGGCGCGATGCGATGGCTCAATCCGCACGGTGAGTACGAGTACAGGATCCGCACCAGGCCCTTCAAGGCTCCTGCGCCGGTGGTAGCACCCCGCTTCGTCCTGCTGGAGGAGGGGAAGACCCTGCAGCGGTTGTTCAGCCGTTACCTGCACGGCTTCGAGACCTGCTCTGTTCAGGACGCCGGGAGCGCCATGGTGGAATTGAACCGCGCGCCAGCGCAGGCCCTGATCGTGAACGCTCCCCCGCTCGGAGAGACGCCGGCCCGGCTGGGCCAGTTGACCGATCTGCCCTATCGTACGCCCGCGATAACCTGCTGGGTGCCCGGCGAGGACGAGGCCGCCAGGCAACTGGGTGTGGTGCGCTACCTCACCAAGCCGGTGACCCGTGACCAGTTGCTCTCGACGCTGGAGGGCCTGGGAGATCGTGTGAAACGGGTGCTCCTGGTGGACGATCAACCGGAAGCGCTGCAACTGTTCGCCCGTATGCTCTCCTCCACGAACTGTGGCTACCGCGTCCTGCGGGCCGAGAGCGGGCCGCGGGCGCTTAGCCTGCTCCGCCAGCAACGGCCCGACGTGATGCTCCTGGACCTGATCATGCCGGGGATGGACGGTTTCCAGGTGCTGCAGGAGAAGGGGCGGGAACCTTCCATCAGGGATATACCGGTCGTCGTCATCTCTTCGAAGGATCCCACCGGCGAGCCGATCGTGAGTGACAGTCTGACCGTGACCCGTAGCGGGGGGCTTTCGGTACGTGATCTGCTGGGCTGTATCCAGGCCCTCAGCGAGGTTCTGTCTCCGTTGAAGACCTGACAGGTTGCGGGTGAGGCCCGACGGGTACGTCGGGACACCCGGGAAACCTGTCAGGTCCAATTTGGCGATCGAGGGCGGCCAGGAAGGCCTGGCGTGTGACCGGCTTGCGCACGAACGCGCTGGCGCCCAGGGAGAGCGCCAGTTCCTCCTCGGCCAGGATCGTGCATACGACGATGGGGATGTGCGCGGTGAGGGGGTGCTGCCGCAGCCGTCCCAGGATCTCCCAGCCGTCCACGTGGGGCATCATCACGTCCAACACGATGATGTGCGGAGAGAGTTCCTGGGCCAGTGCCAGGGCCTGCTCTGGATCTGGCGTACCGACCAGGCGATAGCGGGTGCCGGCGGTGTAACGCTGCAAGAGGCGCAGGGTGCCCGCGTTGTCGTCAATTGCCAGCACGGGTAGTTGGCCCAGGGCGGGCACGACCAGCCTGGCGCTGAACCCCTCCCCGCTGTCCGAGACGGTCAGGCTGCCCCCGCACAGGTCCGCCAACTGGCGAGCCATGTCCAGCCTGGCGGCATCGCTGTCGGAAGACCTGTCGGAAGACCTGGCAGGTTGCGGGTGAGTACACCCGGGAAACCTACCAGGTCTGGCCGCCGGGGCTTCCTCGCACCCCACTTCGATCGCCACTTCGCGGGGCAGCGAGCGGGCCGAGACGTGCACCTGCTGGCACGACGATGCCCGTGGGATGGCTGCGCTGAGCAGGCTGATGAGCGTCTGGCGCAGGGCGATTGGATCGGCGGCCGCCTGGGGCAGGTCGTCGTCCACAGCCAATGCCAGGTGGACGCCGTGTTGGGTGGCCAGGGGGCGGGTCAGTTCCAGCACCGCGGGCAGTTCCTGCTTCAAGTCTGTCGAGTTCTCCGGGGGAGTCTCTTTCAGCCAGGCCAGGTCTTCGTACACGGATGTACTCATCCGCGATGTACTCATCCGCGATGTACTCATCCGCGTGGTACTGGTCGCGGCGTCCGGGCGCGTAACGACACCCATCTCGCCTGTGCTATCGCGCTGCGATATACTCTCGTGCCGCTGCCCCTCCACGTCCAGTTGCTCCCAGAGTTGGTGGGCCAGCGTCTCCAGGGCGGCACGTTGCTCGCGCCTCAATTGGCGGGTGCTGATGCCGAGTTGATCGGCCACTTCCAGTTGGCTGAAATACTGCACGTACCGATAGAAAAGGGACTCGTAGAGCCGCCATGCGGGTGACTGAGGGGGCTCGTCGGTCTCTGGCTTGAGCAATTTGATGGCGTCAACCAGGATGCGCCGGAGAGCCGCGGGCGTGTCCGGCTGATTCGCCACGCCGCATGCGGCGGCCAGCGGGCTTTGACGCAGGTAGTTTGGATCCCGCAGGTGGTTCAGGGCATCCCGCAGGTGCTTCAGGAATTGCTCTCTCGTCAGATCGCTCACTTCATGTCCGCCTCATGTCCACATGTTGGCCGAAATAGCGAGGGCTTTGTGGTATTATATAGCAGGAGCAAGCGGCTGGCAATACCTTCCCGAAGGCTTGCGGGCCTTCGGGAAGGTCTGACAGGAAGGAGGTGGTGGAGTTTCCGGACAGCGCGGATGAGTACAGTGGTATGCGTTCGACACGGACGGCAGTTTACCAATTATTTGCATCAAGTTAAGGAGGGATGACGACGTGAAGAAACTGAATCGGCGCGATTTCCTGCGCATGAGCGCCCTGACTGCGGCGGGCGCGGCTCTCGCTGGCTGCGCGCCCAAGGCAGCGCCAACGGAGGCACCGGCACAACTCGAACCCACCGTGGCGCCGGTGGAGCAGCCCGCGCCTGCGGAAGGCACCCTCATCCGGTTCTGGACGGGGTGGGGCGGTGGCGCTTTTGTGGCGGCCTTCCAGGCGATCCTGGAGAGCGAGGAGTTCAAGGCAGTCCTGGGCGACAACACCTTCGAGGTCAAAGACTCGACGCCGGGTGAAGCGATGCTGACCGCCATCGCCGGCGGCGACCCGCCGGAGGCCGGTGCAAACATCAACTACCTCGACTTTATAGCGCGCGGCGTATGCACGCCCATCGAGAACCTGGTCGCTTCCAGCCAGGTCGTCAAGAAGGAGAATTTCCTGGAGGGACACTTTGATCAGTGCTGGTACCAGGGGCACATGTACGGTGTCCCAGGCATCGAGAGTTTTCTGCGCTATGGCCTGAACTATAATAGCAAGTTGGTAGAAGCGGCCGGCCTCGATCCCACCAACCCGCCTGTGACGTGGAGCGAGGTCTACGCGTGGCATGAGAAACTGACCAAGTTCGACGATGCCGGCAACGTGCTGCAGGTCGGGTTGAATCCCAACGATGCGATGGGTGAGGGCGCCTGGTTCCCCGATGGCTGGATGGCCCCCATCTCCTGGGGTTGGGACTGGTTCGACGAAGATAGCGGCAAGTTCGACATTAACAACGAGAAAATGGTCGAGTCGTTCGCCACCTTCAAGCAGTTCATTGACCTGGTCGGCGTGGACAACCTGGCGAACATGTACTCTGTCGAGGGGCACGGCACCTGGGGTGGGGCATACAACGCCGAGGTACAGTCCATGATCGTCGAGGGTTACTGGCACCCCGGCGAGACCATGAACGAAGCGCCGGAGGTCGGCCAGTACAACCGCGCCACCTGGCTACCGGTGCCCGAGAGCCGCAGGGGTGTCAAGGTCCAGGGCGGGGGCACGCACATGGTCCTGTTCTTTGCGAATGCCAAGAACACGCCCGGCATGTTCAAAGCCGCCGAGTTCATAGAATCGAAGGTGGCCTGCGATGCCTTCTGGAACAACCTGGGCTGGCTGCCGTCGGTCAAGAGTTACTATGACACGGTGGATCCGAGCATCTACCCCGGCCTGGACTTTTACTTCGCCTCCATAGACCAGATCACCGAGTGGTGGCCGCCGGTCTACTGCCCGATCATTGACTTTGTCAGCACCGAGTACTACAATCTGACGGACAAGGTCAACCGCGCCGAGGTGACGCCCGAGCAGGCGGCGGAAGAGCTCCACAATCGCTGCCAGGCAGAGTACGAAGCGGCAGGGTTTGGCGGATAAGGCTGACCCGCATCCTATGGTTGGGCAGGAGGGCCATCCTCTTGCCCAACCGGTAACGACTCACCCTCCCGCAGGTTGCGGATGAGTACATCCGGCATCTTGTTGGGCAACGATGTGCCCCGATTGGCTCTGGAACTGGAGAGAGAGGCCGATGCCTGCGGGAGGGTGGGCAGAGGTGACGGAGGTGGCTTATGCGGGCTGCGGCTCGAAGACGAGAACGCATGACGGCAACGGATCGGCGCCGGGTGTGGACCGGCCTGCTGTTCATTTCCCCCTGGTTGATCGGCTTTCTGACGTGGATCATCTATCCACTGGTCTCGTCCTTTTACTACAGTTTTACCCGCTACGATGTACTGCGCCCTCCCGTCTTCATTGGGCTGAAGAACTATGTCGAACTGTTTACCTCTGACCCGCACTTTAGCGTAGTTCTCCCCAATACTTTCTACTACGTCGGACTCGGTACGCCGTTGGCGTTGGTGACTGCTTTTCTGTTGGCCACCCTGCTCAACACTCGCATCGTCGGCCGCTCCGTGTTCCGCACGATCTTTTACTTCCCGGCCATCGTGCCAGCCTTTGTGCTCGCCATGGTGTGGAGTTACCTGCTCAATCCCCAGTATGGAGCGATCAACGCCATGCTGCAGGCGGCCGGGATGAAGACGATCCCTTTCCTCACTTCCCCTGCCCTGGCCAAACCCACCCTCATCGTGATCGGCATGTGGGCCTCGGGGTACTCGATGGTGCTCTATCTGGCCACGTTACAGAACGTGCCGCGTGAGTTGTACGAGGCGGCGACGGTGGATGGGGCCAATGCGCTGCAACGGTTCTGGAACGTGACCATCCCAATGTGTACACCCGTCATCCTGTTTACCCTGGTCACGGGCATCATCTACGGATTCCAGGATTTTACGCTGCCGTGGTTACTCACGAATGGTGGGCCGAGTGAATCCACCGAGTTCTATGCCTTACACCTCTTCCGTAACGCCTTCCGTTTCCTGCGCATGGGCAAAGCCTCGGCCATGGCCTGGATTCTGTTCCTGATCATCGTGGTACTGACGTTCATCCTGTTCAAATCGTCCGCCCGATTCGTCTACTACGCGGATGCGAACGAATAGGGCCAGGAGATTCTTCGCTGCGCTCCGGGTGTACTCACCCGCAATGACAAGGGAGGGTGAAATGACTGTGCAGGTATCATCTAGCGTTACTCCACGCGTGGCAAGGATGCGACGTCCCGCCAGGCTGAGCGTCGCGGGAGTGGTTGGACAGATCGCCAAGTATACCCTTCTGGTGGTGTTGTCGGCCAGTTTTGTACTCCCGTTGTATTGGATGGCGATGTCGGCGCTCAAGAACCTCAATCAGGTCTTTGTCATCCCGCCGGTCTGGTTCCCGATTCCCCCCCGCTGGATCAACTATGTAGAGGCGTGGCAATTCGACACCTTCAACCTGTATGCCTTCAATACGGTGGTGCGCTATGCTATTCCGGTGACCATCGGCAGCGTCCTGTCGAACGTCCTGGTGGCCTATGGATTTTCTCGCATCTACTGGCGAGGGCGTGACGTGTTGTTCACAATCTGCTTGATGACGATGATGATCCCTGGACAGGTGACCATGGTGCCGGTCTTTATTATCTTCAAGCACCTGGGTTGGGTCAACAGT
>Ga0315284_10001222_pt1 | contig 36482 bp, 28 predicted proteins | sample YL17G09_16_MG_FD_203696 | JGI IMG/M metagenome (GOLD analysis project Ga0315284, IMG submission 203696) | Sediment microbial communities from Yellowstone Lake, YNP, Wyoming, USA - YL17G09_16 | ecosystem: Environmental > Aquatic > Freshwater > Lake > Sediment | place: USA: Wyoming | collected...
CGATTTCGTCCATCCGGTGAGCGTGTGCATCGACCTGGCGGGCGACGACGTGTATGAGAACAAGCGGGACGACGTGCCTTCCTTCGGCGCGGGCATCTTCGGCTACGGGGTGCTGATCGACTGCGCTGGCGACGACACCTACAGCACGACGTATGCAGGGGAGGGCGCGGGCATCTTCGGCACAGGCGTGCTGTATGACATGGGCGGCAACGACCACTACAGCTCCTACGGCAACTCTCAGGCGAGCGGCAGCTTCGGAGCCGGCCTGCTGGTGGACATGGCCGGTGACGACCGCTACGACACATACAAGTACGGCCAGGGCTACGGGTTCACCAAGGGCTGCGGGATGCTCATCGACTGCGGTGGCGACGACCACTACTACGCCAACCTGGTGGACCACTTCAACGGCGGCCTCTACGGCGCGAACCACCACGTGCACTTCGTCCAGGGCTCGGCGTACGGCCGGCGCGGCGACTTCACCGAAGGTCACAGCTGGGCCGGTGGGTTCGGCATGCTCTGCGACGGCGGCGGCAACGACCGCTACGAGGCCGACTGCTACGGCCAGGGCAACGCCTACTGGTACTCCATCGGCATGCTCGTGGACAAGGGCGGCGACGACGTGTACCGCGCGGGGCAGTACTCCCTCGCCTCGGCCCCGCACTTCGCCTGCGGCATCCTGCAGGACGAGGCTGGCAACGACCGCTACACGGTGGGCATCCGCCAGTCGCTCGGCCACGGCCGCGACTGGTCGCTGGCCTGGTTAGAGGACGCAGCGGGTGACGACTGCTATCAGGGTGCGCGAACGACGCTGGGCGTCAGCCACGTTAACGCGATCAGCGTGTTCTGGGACCGCGGTGGCAACGACGTGTACATCGCCAAGGGGCCGTCCTTCGGCGAATCCGAGACCGAGACGTCCAACAGCGCTCGGGACTGGCTGCTCACGTTGGGGCTATTCATCGACGGCGGCGGCCAGGATCGCTACCTGCTGCTCCCCGGCGAGGAGTCCTACGAAGCGTCGAACACGTTCGCCGGCGACATCACCGACCTGGACGCGCTGACGCCGCTGGACTTCGCTGGCGACGGCCTGACATGGGTGCGGTCGGCAGGGACTCCCGAAGCCCCGGGCTTCCTCGGCGTGGGATTGGACAGCGAGTAGGGCAGGGCTCAACCCGCCTGCTGTGCTTGCTGCGCGCGCAGCTCCCGCAGGCGTTCGAGTATCGCGGTGAGTTCACGGGCGGCTGCTTCGCTCTCGAAGGGCAGGGCGATGTCCAGCCCGCCCGGCGCGCTCAAGCCCAGGCGGCCGTCGAGCAGCGGCGCGCGCTTGAACCAGGGTGCCTCGTCCTCGTAGAAGTCGAGGTGGAAGCCGAGCCTGGCCCGGTCGTAGGACAGGCGCTCGACGCCTAAGTCGCTGGCCAAGTTCTTCATGCGGATCACGGTGAAGAGATTGTGCGTCTCTGGCGGCGGGGTGCCGAAGCGGTCGGTAAGCTCCGCCTCAAAGGCGTCGATCGCCTCCTCTCCTTGCAGCGCCGCCAGCCGGCGCAGGATGTCAAGCCGCAGCACGGGGTCGTCAATGTAGTCGACGGGGATGAACGACGGCAGCGGCAGATCGAGTTGCGTGCCGGGCCGCTCGGCCAGCACCGGCATGTCCTCCCACTCCTCGACCTCGGCCACATCCAGCGCCTTGACGTTGCGGATGCTGCGGGCGAGGAGTTCGCAGTAGTACTCGAAGCCCACCTGCCGCGCCAGGCCGCTCTGCGCCTCGCCGAGCAGGTTGCCCGCCCCCCGGATGCGCAGGTCGCTCAGCGCGATCTCGTAGCCGGCGCCGAGGTAGGCGTAGTTGTAGATGGCGTGCAGGCGGTTGCGCGCCTCCTCCGTGAGCAGGCGGTGCGGGGTGTGGAAGAAGTAGGCGTAGGCCTGGATCGGGCTTCGTCCGACGCGCCCGCGGAGCTGGTGCATCTGGGCCAGCCCCAGATTCTCCGCGCCGGTGACGATGATCGTGTTCACGGCGGGAATATCCAGGCCGTTCTCGATGATCGTCGTGGCGAGCATGATCTTGTACGCGCCCAGGCTGAAGGCGTGCATCACCTCCTCCAGCCGGTCCTCGTGGATCTGGCCGTGGGCGACGAGGATCTTCTCGCCGGGCGTCAAGCGCTCGACGGTGTCGCGCACGCGCTCGATGTCGGCGATGCGGTTGTGCAAGAAGTACACCTGGCCCCCGCGGCCCAGTTCGCGCAGCAGGGCATCGCGGACGAGAATCTCGTCGTGCTCGCCGACGTAGGTCTTCACTGCCTTGCGCGCCGGCGGGGCGGTCTCGATGAGAGATATGTCGCGCACGCCGACGAGGGACATGTGCAGCGTGCGCGGGATGGGGGTGGCGCTCATCGCCAGCACGTCAACCGCGGGCCAGCGCATCTTGACTGCCTCTTTCTGCTTGACCCCGAACCGTTGCTCCTCGTCGATGACCAGCAACCCGAGGCTGGCGAAATCCACATCCTTGGACAGGGCGCGGTGGGTGGCGATGAGCACGTCGATGCGCCCCGCCCGCGCTTGCTCCACGATCTCGCGCTGCTCGGCCTTCGTCTGGAAGCGGGACAGCGCGGACACGACGAAAGGGAACGCCCGGAAGCGCCGCGAGAACGTCGTGAAGTGCTGGTCGGCCAGCACGGTGGTAGGGCAGAGCACGAGGACCTGGTGCTCGTCGACACACGCCTTGAACGCGGCGCGCATAGCGATCTCCGTCTTGCCGAAGCCGACGTCGCCGCAGAGCAGGCGGTCCATCGGCTTCTCGGCCTGCATGTCCCGCTCCACGTCGCGCCAGGCCGAAAGCTGGTCCTCGGTTAGCGAGTAGGGGAAGCCGTCGGCGAACTCCTCGTCCCACACCGTCGTGGCGGCATAGGCGTGGCCCGGGCGGACCTGGCGCAGCTTGTACAGGCTGAGCAGCTTGCGCGCCAGCTCCAGCGTCTCGCGCTGCACCTTCTCCTTGGTCTTGCGCCACTGCTCGCGGCCCAGACTGTTGAGCTGCGGCGCCGTGCCGTCATAGCTGTAGCGCCTGAGCCGGTCAAGCTGCTCCACCGGCACGTAGAGGCGGTCCCGCCCGCTGTACTCGATCTCCGCGTAGCTCTTCGTCATGCCGCTCTGCAGGCGGTCGGTGAGCTGGGCGAAGCGGCCGATGCCGTAATCGATGTGCACCACGTAGTCCCCCGGCGACAGCTCCTCCGGCCGGCGAACGGCCTCGCGCGTGTAGCGCCGGGGCGCTTTGGGGACGATCTCGGCGATCTCGCCGAAGATCTCCATGTCGGTGACCACCGTCCAGGGCGGATCGCCGGGAATGACGAACCCGCCGGGCAGGATTGCGCTGGCGATCTCCGGCTGCAGGCCGGCGTCATGGAGGATCTCCCGCAGGCGCGCGCTGAACTGGCTCAGCACCGTCACCGGGCGGTCGAAGACCTGCTGGGGAGCCCCGGTGACGCTGTCCGCCGAGAATGCGCCCTGCGGGTAGCTGCGGATCGACTCAGCCAAACGCGATGTTCCCCAGCGACCCGCGGGAATACTCTCCAAACCGGCGCTGGCGCAGGGGAAAGGCGGGCTGTCCGGCGCGCCGAAGGCGTGCGTCAGCAGAGGCCTGAGCGCCGGCACGGGCAGGTGCTCAGGCTGGGCAGGGCTGCCCAGCGTAACAAGGCCCTCGGCCAGCCCCGCGGCAGTCTCGCCGATGGAGCTGGCGGGGCGGTAGTAGAACGAGTCGAGGCCGAGGAAGGACAGCCCGTTGCGCAGCCAGTCGGCGAACCGATTCTCCCAGAAGAGGAAGTAGCTTGCAGTCTCGCTCTCAATGAAGCTGTCCTCGCGGAACACCACCGTCGCGCCTTCCGGCAGGTAGTGCCACAGGCACGCCGCCGGCGCTGCTGACCCGGCGTCGTCGCCGGCGCTCGCCTCCTCGTACCATCCCGCCCGCGGCGTAGTCATACCGTCCGCTACCTGCCGTAGGTCGGACTGCACGACTTCCTGTAGGCGCTCGAAGGTCGAGCGGCTCAGCAGCTCCTGGTACGTCTCGCTGTAGTCCCGCCACCGCTGCTCGAGCGACGCTAGAGCCTCGCCCTGACGAAGGCGAACGCCCGCCGCGCTCACGGGCAGGATGCGCACCTGGGCAGTGCTGCTGACGGTGAGTTGCGTTGCTGGGTCGAAGATGTGAATCTCGTCAACCGCGTCGCCGAACAGGTCGATGCGCGCGGGGAGCTCGGCGCCAACCGGGAACACGTCCACCAGACCACCCCGGACGGCGAACTCGCCCGTGCCGGTCACAGTGGTGACTTGGTGGTAGCCCTGGTCCACCAGCCACCTGGCCAGCTCGCCGCGGCCGATGCGGTGCGTCGCCTCAGGCCGCTCCGCCGCCTCGGCGGTGGCCACCGAGAGCTGGCGGGACGTGTGCTCGCCGGGGCTGGGCAGATGCCTCCAGCACGCCTTGTAGCTGGCAAAGACCACGCGGGCGGTGCGCCGCAGAAGGGCGTCGAGGGCGGCGCTGCGGGCCTCGAGGAGGTCGACGGATGCATCGGCGTACTCGAACAAGTTCTGCGGTTCGAAATCGGGGAAAGTCAAGTAGTCGCTGGGCGCGGGCTCGCAGTCGGTGACCAGCCGCGAGACGTCGGTGATGAACTGCTGCATCCGCCCGGCCTGAGCCGTAGTCTCGGTGATGACGAGGATCGGCAGCGGGTTCTCAGCGTGCCCTTGGTCCTCCGAGAGGTATTGCAGGAAGAAGAAGAAGGCGCTCGCCCGCAGGTCTGTGATGCGCCCCGGGTATGCGTGGCCAAGCCGTTCCGCCGCTGCGGCAAAGGCCTCCTGCAAGCGATACCAGGGCGTCAGCATTGATCCCCTAGCATACCAGACCTAGGAGGACACGCTGCGGCGATGACCCCTGTGGACACGCGCCTTGCTGTGTTAGAATGAGCGGCGCCGGCTGGCCGGATGAGCCGCCGGGATAGGAGAAAGGCGGTTCGGGCATGCGTGAGGACGCGAAGGCCTCCTGGGATCCGGAAGGCGATGCGGAGTATGGAAGGCGGATGCTCAGCTACGTGCTGCGCCGCTACCGCTACTGGCTGCTGGCGGGCGTGTTCATCGGCGGGGCGTTGTTCGGGGTGGTCTCGCTCTTCCTCCACCCTCTCTACAGCACGACCGGCACACTGCAACTGACGAAGGGACTCGAGACGCCGAGCGCACTCAGCAACATGCCGTTCTTCGCTGGTGCTGCCACGCCGGCGCTCAAGGATGAGATGGCGATCATGTCGAGCCGGGAAATCGGCCTTGCCGTGGTCGATGAGCTGGGCCTGCAGGTTGACGTCGAAGACCCCCACGGCCCAGACGCACTCAGCACGCGCATGTCGCGGTTCTTCCTGCGGCGTGTGGGCGCCGGAACCCGCCGCGCGCGCTACACCAAGCTGGAGATCAAGGACGTCCGGCTCGATCCGGACATGCTGTCCAAGGAGAAGCTGTGGATCAGCGGCGACGGCAGCGGCAACTGGACGGCGGCAGGGAAGAGGGGGCGTGCCGGGGAGCGCGTGGAGATGCCGGGGTATAGCTTCCTGCCGGTCTTCGGCCCCGCCCATCGACCAGGGGATCGGTACTTCCTCATCGTGAAGCCAGCCTGGCTTGCCTGGCAGGACTACCGCCAGTCACTCAGCATCGGGCAGATCGGCGAGGATCCGCCAAAGGCGAACATCGTCGCGGTGGCCTACCGCCACCCTAACCCTGTCGTGGCGCAGCGCGCCGTGCAGCTGATCCTCGACAAGTACCTCAAGCGCAACTACGAGACGACCTACGGCGACTACGACGTGTTGCTGCAGTTCATCAGCTCCGAGCAGGCGGCCTCGGAGAAACTAGTGCTGGACCTAACGGCCGAGCTGCAGCGATACCAGGAGACGACGCAGCTTTACCAGCTCAGCTCCCAGGGCGGGATAGCCATCCAGGCCATCGCCTCTCTGAGCCAGTCCAAGACGAGCAACCGCATCCAGCTGAACCAGATCGACTACGTGCTCAGGATGATCGAAACGCGCGCGCCGCAGGAGATCTACGAGACCATCCAGGCCCCGGCCACACCCCTGGGCATCGAGAGCTCCCTGGTCGCCGAGCTGTCGCAGCGCATTACGGAGCTGCAGGTGGCGCGGCAGACGAAGACCGACGCGCACCCTGACGTCAAGCGCCTGCGCACGGAAATCGACGGCATCATCCGGCAGATCAAGGAGAGCTTGCTCTCCGCCAAGGACGGGATCATTCTCGCTGAGCGCGAGATGGACAAGGACATCGCCAAGCACAAGGCGATGCTTGCCACTCTGCCCGCGGCGACCGGCAAGATGGGCTTGCTGACCGCGGATGTCCAAGCTAATCAAGACATCCTCGCGCTGCTCAAGCAGCGGGAGGCGGAGACGAAGATCCAACGTGCCAGCACCAGCTCGGAAGTGCGCCTGCTCGACGAGCCGCCGCTACCGGCGAAGAAGGACAGCCCCAAGCTGGTGCGCAACGGCTTGATGGGGTGCTTCGCCGGGGTGCTGATTGCCATCATCCTGGTGCTCGTCGTCGAACCCGGCAGGGGAGGGTTCCGCACTCTGCGCGAGCTCAGGCTGGGGCTCGGATTGCCGGTCATTGCCGTGCTCCCGGGCAAGCCTGTGCGTGGGCCGTGGCGGCAGCCCTCGGAGGCCACCTCGCTTGCCAGGCGCCTCCGGCGCGTGTTGCTGCGTGAAGGTACGCCCTTGGCGATCGTGCATTTCGGCGCCGGCCAGGCATGCTATGACCTGGCGTGGCACCTCGGGACCGGGTCCTTGGCCGACCGCCCGACGCTGTTCGTCGACTTGGACCTGCTCGACTCGCGGATCAGCGGCGCTCTGGGCCACGCTGCGGGCAAGGGCTTCGCCGAAGCCGCACGGGAGCAAGCTGCCACGGCGGATCTCGTCGTGAAACTTGGCGAGGGCAGGGCTCTGCTTCGTCCCGGAGAGGGATCCTTCTCCGCGTGGCAGGCCGAAGCTCTGCTCGGTACGCTGGCGGGGGCGTTCGATCCGGTTCTGCTCTGCCTGCCGATGCCGAGTATGTGGGTGAACACTGATGCGCTCAGGCCGCTGCTGAAGTACGCCGTGCTCAGCGTGCCGCAGGGGGCGGTGAGCGCCCGAGCACTTGGTGACGCGGTTGCCCACTTGAGGGAGCTGGGAGTGGGTATCGCGGGAGTGGTCGTCACCGGCTTCTCTGCCGAGCGGGAACCGCTCGCCCGTGAGGAACTGGCCCACGTCTCGGTGGCGCAGGCCAAGCTGAGCTGATGCTGCCCATATTGCCCAGCGTCGCGCGTTTCCGCCGTATCTGGCGCTCTCTCGCGGGCGACGGTGGCCCGTGGCGCCTGGCGCTGGGGACCGTGTTCTCCTTCGAGGCGGCGCTCGTGCTGTTCATGTTCGCGGGCATCTATAAGGCGGATCCCCGCTTCGCCTGGATACCGATCGACCTCACGCTGCTGTTCTTCCTGGTCAGCCTGGTTTGCGGGTTCTGGATTCTGCTGCGCCAAGGCGTGCCCCTGGGAAGCGAACGGCTGCTCCTAGTGCTGGTCTTTGGCGGGCTGGTGGCCTACGCCGTGCTGAGCATGCTCTGGACGCCGAGCCTGATCTACGTGGAGACCAAGCTGCCCTATTTCGCATTCCTCAGTTTCTGGGCGCTTACCGCATGCGCGTTGATTGTCGCGGGTGATCCGGTGCGCTACCGCCGGTTCTTCCGCGTGATGCTGCTGTTCTCCCTCTGGATAGCGGCAGAGAGCTTCTTGTCTTTTCTGCGCGCCCTTCACTCCGGGACCACGCTCTCGTTCGTGCTGGCCCTGAGCAGCAACTACCTTGGGCTGGGGCGGGTCATCGGTCCGGGGCTGCTCGTGGTGCTGGCCTACGCACTGTACATCACCCGCGTGCTGTGGGCCCGGCTGGCCCTAGGCCTGGTCAGCCTGTGCTATCTCGCGTTGCTTCTCGTCATCGGTGGGCGCACGCCTTTCGCGGCTGCCGTGCTGGGGGTCATAGTCCTGCTCGTCCCGCTCATACGCCTTGGCGGCGGGCCGCGGCGGGTGCTGTGGCAGGCGGGCGTCGCCGCGGCGCTGCTTTGCGCGGTGCTGCTGGTCGGCCTGACCTCGCGCCGGATGTCAATTTCGGTGCCGTACACCCTTGCGCGGTTCAGTTCGCTGCATGGGAACCCCCGCTACCAGGCCTACGCCGACACCATGCAGTATGTGGACCAGGGACCGTTCTTCGGCCAGGGGATCGCCAGCTGGCCGGTCGTGCTCGGCCTCGGGGACGCGCGGATGTACCCGCACAATGTCTTTCTGGAAGTCTGGTTCGAGTTGGGGGCATTCGGCCTGGTGCTGCTTTCGACCTCCATGGCCATCGGCCTGTGGCAGGTGGGTTCCATCCGGCTGCTGCGGGCCAGCGCGCCAAGCCTGCTCGCCCTTGCGCTGTTCGCAAACGCCTTTCTGAACGCCAGTACGGCCGGCGACATCCACGAGAACCGGTTTCTCTTCGCCACGCTGGGACTTCTGATGCTCGGGGCGACGGAGCGCTATCGCGTCGTCGGCAGTTCGGTAAGTCGCGGGCTGGCTCCGGCAAGCAGAACGCTGTAGAGACCGAGCAGCTTCTCCTCCTCCGTCCGCCAGCTGTAGCGCTCGATCACGCACTCCCGCCCACGCTTGCCCATGTCTTGAGCCGCCTGGGGATCGGTGACCAAGTCGTAGATCGCTGCTGCGAGTTCAGAAGGATGTCCGGGGGGAATGCAGACGCCGCACCTGCCGTCCTCAACCACCTGCCTGTAAAGCGGGAAGTCAGACACGACAACCGGCAGTCCCAGAGCCATATACTCGAACATCTTCGTCGGGTAGCTGTCGCGGAAGTTCGGAATGTCGGCAATGACTGCAATTCCCACCTGGCAGCGCGCCATGATCCAGTAGCAATCCAGCGGCGGTAGGTAGCCGTGGAACCGCACTCCTTCCAAGCCATGCGCGGCCACAAAGGCGTCCAGCTCGGCCTGGAACTTGCTCTCTGCGGACCCGACGCACTCAAACCCAACGCTGACGCCACGCTTCTGGAGGATGTGCAAGGCTGCAAGGATCGTCATCGTCCCGCGCTCGGGAGTGACACCCCCGAGATAGCCGACCACCGGCACTGCTGAGGGCTCGGGGTCGATGGACAGCAGATGTTCGAGGCGCGGCAAGTTGCGAACGACCACGCCGTTGTGGATCCACGGATAATCGCCGGCGTAGGAGTCTTCAGCGAAAACGACCGCCATGCGGCGCAGCCATCCACGCATCCCGACGTTCACTGCGCGTGACACTACAGCCCGCAGCCAGGGATGGATCCAGTGCTTTGTAAGGATGTCCTTGACGACGTTCTCGTGCATGTCGTAGATCACCCGCCGCCCGGCGCTTGCCAGCCTAGCCATCCACGGCATCATCTCAGGGTTGTGGAAATGGTAGAGGTCCGCGTTCTCGTCCACGCAAGCGTGATAGGCCTGACGCGTCGTGACCAGCATCCTGCTCAGCCTCCCTGCTGGTTGGGGCAGGGCGCGGATGCGCACGCCCTCGCGGGTGCAGTCCTGCTCGGCGGGGCAGACCAGTACGACCTCGTAACCTGCACTGCGCAGCGAGACGCACTCCTTGAGGAACACGCGCGGGTCGGAAAGGGGCCGCGGGTTGACGACCGACACATGCACGACCTTAGGCATGAGCCCTCCCGCGCGCGGCATGCACCGCCCCGTCGATCAGGGCGAGTTCCCTTGCGGCGCGTTCCCGCCACGGCAGGAAGTGCTCCCGGGTTGACTGCATCGCCGCCTGGCCGACGCGCTCGCGCAGCCGTGGATCGGCGAGCAGCTGCCCAACAGCCGCTGCGGCTTCATGCATGTCGGACACGAGGAAGCCGGAGGATGTGTGCTCGACGATGCCGTCGAGGCTGCCGTCGGCCAGCGAGATGAGAGCACAGCCGCTGCTCAACGCCTCGATAGCCACATTACCGAGATTGCACACGCTGTAAAAGGATAGAACGGCAAGGCTCCCCGCGTAAAGGGCTGGCATCGAGCTCATTGGTACGGGCCCGAGGAAAGCCACCAGGTCCGCTATGCCGGCCTGGCCCGCCCGGTCGCGCAACTGCCTGGCATAACCCGTGTCGTCCTCATGGCCGGCGAAGACCAGGCGCACCGTGATTCCGAGCTCCGACTTCAGCGTTCCCAGCAGCTCGATGGCCAAGTGCTGCTGCTTCCACGGCTCGATCCGCGCCGGGTACAGCAGGTACGGCGTGCCAGGAGGGAACGGCAGTGCGGCAGGCTGGGCGTCCTGCAGTTCGCGCTCGACGCCGTTCAGCCAGAAGTGGAGGTCAGTGCGCTGGTGGCCGATGGCCTGAAACACGAGGTTTCCCCGCGATCCGTCATTGGTAATCAGCAGGAAGCTCTTGGGCAGGCTATAGGCCATGTACTCCAGGGGGTGGCGGAGAAACACCCAGCCCTTCTGCCAGGATGAAGGCCGATTAACAGCGATGTCGCGGCTCATGAAGGTGCCGTACAAACGCTGGCCGCAGGGAATGCCAACCCGGCGGGCGGCGATGACCCCGGCAGTGCCCAGCGACCCGTGGCCATAGACGAAGTCGTACCTGGTCCGGCCCAAGTGGCGGAGCAAGCTCTGCTCGAATGACAGCAGCGACATGAGGGTTCCTGCACTGTGCCCTGGCACCCAACGTCGCTCGTACACCTCGATGCTCCTGAGCCAACCAGCGCCGATATGGCGCGGGCTGTGCACGGGCGTTCCCACGAATAGGTCGACCTGGTCTCCGCGCTCAACGAGGGCGCGCAGCGGACGGATGAAGGCCGGCATGCCGCATGGCTCTACGCCGCGGTAGAGCACGTCGGCGAGACCGTCCCAGAGCGCTGTAACGTAGAGAATGCGCAGCATCGGCCCCCGTCTCGGTCTAGACGCCTCCGAATTCAATCAACGCCCGCGACACAGCTCGCTCCTGCCAAGGAGGCGCTGTATCAGAGCTTGACCATCGGCCACGCGTTCAGCGCCAGCGGCGGCGAGAAGTATACCGCCACGGCTGCCGTGAGTCCCCGTACCGGCTTCAGCTCTCGCGGGGGCTCTTGGTCACACGTCCAGCTGGAAGCGTTCCAGCCACAGCACGAAGCACGCGGCTCTGAACAGCTTCCGCGACGAATGGCCGCCGCCAATCCGGCGGTACTCCTCAAACGCATCCTTGAGTTTGGTCATATCGAAGACCGCCGCTGCCCGCGGCGAGGCCGCGGCCCGCGCGGCAAGGTGCTGGCCGAGCTTCCCCTTGAACCAGTCGTCGTCGGGGGCGTCGAACGAGAGCTTCGTCCGGCGCTCCCGCACAGCCCGTGGAAGCGCATCCCCGACAGCGCCGACGAGCAGGCGCTTCGTCCTCCCACGCCGGAAAAAGAAAGCCTCGGGCAAGCTCAAACAGTGCTCCAGGAACCGGTGGTCGACGAACGGGACGCGGGCTTCAATGCTGTGCGCCATGCTATTGCGGTCCTCATAGCGCAGCAAGACCGATAGCAGCCAGTCCAGCAGGGCAAGCTGGTATTCCTTCAGGCTCAGGCCCTTCGCATGGGGCTTGGTCAAGTGCGCGCGGTGCCGGTTTAGGTGCTCAAGCAGACACTCATCGGAGCTTTGCCGTCTCTTGGTGAAGTGCCGCGCCCAGTTCCCCAGGCGAGTCCACAGATGCGCATCGCCGTGCGTTCCGGACTGCCAGGCCTGGGAAGCCAAGTTGGCCCAATGTCGCTGCGCGACCAGCTGCCGCATGTACACGTAGACGTGCGCGTGGTAGCCGCAGAGCGCCTCGTCGCCACCTTGGCCGTCGAGGAGCACTGGCACGCCGGCGGCTCGGGCGGCGCGCATCACCCGCCACTGGGCATAAACGCTGAGCGAGCCGAATGGCTCATCCTGGCTATAGACAACTGCGTCCAGGTCGTCTACGGCTTCGTCGACCGATGGGCGCACCTTCGTTACGGGCACGCTGCAGTGAGCGGCCACCGCGTCCACGTAGCGCTCCTCGCTGATAGCAGGAGAGGTGAATACGCTGGAGAACGCCTGCAGCCGTTGGCCGAGATCGCGGCTGACGATGCCGACAATGCTAGATGAGTCAACTCCGCCGGAGAGGCAGGTGCCGACAGGCACGTCAGAGCGCAGGCGCAGGCGCACAGCGTCCCTGAACAGCACCCGGGTCTTTTCAACTGCATCCTCCCAGGAGACGTCAGCAGCGTAGATACGTGGTTCCCAGTACCGGCGTGCGCTTCCGAGGTCCGGGCGGCTGTCAAGCGGCCACGAGAGCACGTGCGCGCGGGGCAGCTGGCGGACGCCTGCGAATAGGCACCCGTCAGCTCTTTGCCCAAGCGCGCCGTCAATCAGGTAGTCCACTGCCTGATCGCGGTCCGCGCGGGGGGAGAAGCGCTCGAAGGCCAGCAGCTGCTTCGGCTCGGACACGATCACCGTGGCGGTCGCGTCAGGCCAGACGTATAGGGGCTTGACGCCGAGGCGGTCCCGGGCAGCGAAGACTGTGCCCTCCTGGAGGTCTAGCAACACGAAGGCAAACATGCCGACGAAGCGTTCCACGCAGGCCTCGCCCCAGCGGTGATACGCCGCGAGCACAACCTCGGTGTCGGTTTGCGTGCGGAAGTGGTATCCAGCGGTCTTCAGCTCCTCGCGCAGCTCGATGTAGTTGTAGACCTCACCGTTATAGGTGATCCACAAGCGGCCGTCGGCGTAGGTCATCGGCTGAGCGCCCGCAGGGCTCAGATCGATGATTGAGAGCCGCCGGTGTCCAAGGACCCAGGTGGCACGTTCTTCGTCTGCAGCGCCAAGGACGATTCGGCCGTCGCCAAACACGAGGCCCCAGCCGTCGGGTCCCCGATGGGCGGCGAGATCGAGCGAGCGCTTGACCTGCGCGACCAAGCGGTCAGAATGCCCGTGCGAGAAGACCGCGCTTATGCCGCACACCTAATCAGCCTCCGCCATATGCCATTCGTCACGCTCTCAGGTTCAGATTTGACCTCAGGTATTATCGCTGCTTAGCCGCGGTTTGACCTGGCTGGGTTGAACTCCAGGGCAACTCCCGCCTCTCGGACTACTCGCCCTGCGCCTCCTCGGCATCGCGCTGTTCGCTGCCGGGCCCAGGGAGCGGATACGTCAAGCTGACCCGCGCTGGAACTCCCACAAGAACGCCATAGCCCCTGCGGAAGCTCGTGGACACGACTGAGCCCGCGCCGACCACGGTGTGGCTGCCCAGCGTCACCCCCGGGAGGATGACCGCGTTCATCCCGATCCAACAATGCTCGCCGATGGTCACTGCCTTTGGCTCCAGCATTCGCGACGGGTCCCGTGGGTCGTGGTTGGCGCTGATGATTCCGACGTTCGGAGCTATGTATGTGCCCTTGCCGATCGTGATGCGCCCGCCGCCCGTGTTAGCGTAGTAGCATCCAAACGTCTGGAAGTTGTTGAGATCATCGGGGTCAAACTCGATCCCCTCCGGGTGGAGGATGCGGATGGCTGGGCTGCAGGGCCAAGGCACATGGCGATTAAAGCCCAGCACTTTCTGCAGCCAGAAACCCCGCCAGGCCCACCGCCAGCCGAGCGTGCTCTGCTCGAAGTGCCGCCCTCGAAGGTACTGCCTGTTCCATGCCAGGAGGCAAATCGGCTTCACAATGACCAGAGCGAGCGTCTTCAGTGTCTTGGGCATCATCCGGATCACTCCGCTCCCGGGGCCGTGCCACCGGGCCCCTCGAGTCTTGTCTGTCGGGCGCCCGCAAACGCCGCCAGTGAGAACACGCCGAAGAACAGGCCATAGGTGATCAGCAACACACCTACGTAGGCGCCTACCGCTGTCAGAGCGCTGGCGTGGACCAGGTGGGCGATGTAGAACACCGCCAACACCAGGACGGTTCTTATGATGTCGACGGCCAGCTGCCAGTCCTGCTTCTGCGTAACACTGATGATAGGCGATACAGTTGACACCGTGATCCCTGCCAATAGCGCCAAAGCCATCAGCTGCACATACGCGCCGGCATCCGCCCAGGCGCCGCCGAACACGAAACGCACCAAGGGGCCGGCAAAGAGCATCAGGAGCAGCGCGGGGATGATGCCTGCGGCGAATAGAACCCCGGCGGTGGTGAAGAACAGCCTCGGCAACTGCGAGGGCTGGTCGCGCAGGGTGGCGGCGGCCTTGCCGAAGAACACCTGCCCGACAGCCTCGGCGCAGAGTGTGGCGGGCTGGCGCAGAACGCTCGAGGCTAGGTTGAACAACCCGGCCTCGTGTACGCCGTAGTACAGCGCGATGAGCAGCGGGGGAATCTGCAGGGGCACGGCAACGAGCAGCGCTGAGGGGCATGAGTAGAGAGGGAACTTAAGGTGCCGACGCGCGGCGCGAAGCATCCCACGCAGGCTTATCCGGCGCAGCGCCGGGGCGTCTGTCCGCAACGCCTCCAACGCGATGCTCCCGTTTCCTCCGAGCTGGCCGACGGCGAAGCCGATGATCAATCCTAGCGGCCCCGCATGGACGAGGCCCAAACCGACCTGAGTCAGCGACTGCCCGGTGCTGCGGGTGATCTTTGTAATCGCCAGCCGGCGGTAGGCCTGCTTGCGTATCGCCCACAGCGTGAGGGCCACATAGGTCCCGCCGCCGGCCACGGTGAGCGGAACGAGCCAGAGGTAGTGCACCAGAGTCGGCTGGCTTGTCATGGCGACCAGGCGCGGGCCGAAGAACTCCGCTCCCGCCCATCCCATCAAAGCCACCAGGAGCACCGCCGCCAGCGCCAGAGCAAGCACATCCGCGGCGTCTCCTTCATCCTGCGGCAGCGGAATGGCTTGGTCGTAGCGCAGGGTGGCGATGGCCACCAGGATCGAGCAGACTGACATGTAGATGGACAGTACGCCGAACTCCGCGGGCGTGTACAGGCGAGTGAGGATCGGCGAGGCCGCGACCTGGATTAGCTGTCCGGTGATCGACCCGGTCGCGGTGATCGTGACGTTGCGCAGGAAGCTGCTGCGGGCGATGGGCCGGAGCAATAGGCGGTCGCGCCAAGCTGCCAGTAAGCCCGCGCGTCTCCCAAGTTGCCCCGCAGACACGTCGCTTGCAGGCGGTCGCATCGCCTAGGCGGAATCGCTCATGAGGGTCTCTACAATCCGCTTGCCCGCTTGTCCGTCACCGAACAACCCGTTGTTCTCCACTCTGCGCGGGCCGGGAGCGCCAGCAATCCTGTTCACAAGCACCTGCTTCTCGACGCCGCCAACGCTCGCCCAGCCGGCCTCTACCAGCTCAGGCCAGGAGGCGTACTCCCAGGGGATCACGCTGAAACGCCCGGCGAAGTACGCCTCACGCTGCAGTCCGCCGCTGTCAGTCAGCACGAGGTGGCAGTTCTCCAACAGCGCTTGCGTGGAGCGGAACCCAATGGGCTCCAGCAGCCTGACCCCCGCCTCCACCAGCCGCGAGGAGTAGCCGAGCTCCTCGGCTGCTTTCCTTGTCCGCGGGTGCACTGGGAAAACCACCGGTAAGATGTCCCGCTGGGTCTGAATCACCGCATCCAGAATGTCGGTCAGCCTGTACTGATGGTCAACGTTCTCGGCGCGATGGACCGTGCACAGCACGAAGCTCCCGGTGTGGAGCTTCTCCCGCTCGAGAACTCCTGCGTCCATCGCCGGGAGGAAATGACGGTAGTTGTCCAGCATCGTGTCGCCGGAGAAGCAGCTTCCGTCATCCAGCCCTTCCGCCTCGAGGGTGGCGCGATTGTGCAGTGTGCAGCAAAAGCGCCAGCGGCTGAGGCGGTCGGCTACGACGCGGTTCATCTCCTCCGCGTGGAAGAGATTGTTCGTTCGTACGCCCGCTTCGACATGCGCCAAGGGGAGCTGGCGCTGCATGGCGGCGATTGCCCCGGCCAGAGTCGCGTTGGTGTCTCCGTACACGATGACGGCATCGGGTCGCCATTCGCCAAGCACCTCGAAGACGCCTTGAATGGCCGCCGCGGTCTGATAGGCGGGCGTGCCGCTGCCCACCTCCAGGTTCCAATCGGGCTCGCGCATATTGAGCTCACGGAAGAAAACGTCGCTCATCTCGTCGTCGTAGTGCTGTCCTGTGTGCAGCAGGCGTTCGACGATATGCCTGCCTGCCTGGCTTAGATTGGCCACGGCGCGGCTGACTGCAGCCGCCTTAGCGAACTGCGGCCGCGCGCCCACAATGTGCAGAACACTAGCCAGAGGCACTCTCTGGATGATATCACCCTGTTACGATTCACCCCCGATCGGGATATACTAGTGAGTTGCCAGCCCATGGCTGGCAGTGCCATGCGCATCCTGGTGCTGTACCTGCTTTACCTGCGTCCCGGTGACTCCGGCATCAGGCGTTTTAACGAGTTTGCCAGGCTGTGGTCGGAAGAGCCTGGGGTGGAAGTGACCGTGATCACGGGCATGGTGCACCATCACACGCGCCAGCTGTACCCGGACTTGAGGGGGCAGGCGCTCGCCGAGGAAGCCGACGGCCCAGTGCGGGTCCTGCGCGTCAGCCAGCCAGACACCTATCATAAGGGGTTTTCGGGCCGTGCCTGGAGCCAAGCCATGTGGGCGCGCAACGCATCTTCGCGACTGCGGCGCCTTGACCTGCACCCCGACGTGATCATCGCCAGCTCCCCACCGTTGTGGGTGGCCTGGCCAATGTTTGCGGCGAAGAAGCGTTTCGGCGTCCCAGCCGTTCTCGAAATCCGCGACCTATGGCCCGAGAGCATCATTCAGGCTGGCTTGGCATCGCGCGTTCACCCGGGGGTGCAGTACCTGGGGTGGCTGGAAAAACGAGCCTGTAGGGCCGCGGACCATATCGTCACCATCGTCCCAACCATGAACAACAGCCTCGTGCGGCGTGGTCTGAAGGCGCCGGAGGACATCACCCTGGTCACCAACGGCGTTGTCCTGGAGGACTTCGATTCGGTTGACGGCGCACGACGGGAGGAGATCCGCGGCGGGCTCGGTCTTGCGGATGATCAGAAGCTGGTCGTCTATATCGGTCAGCACGGCTATATGCAGCGCATCGTGGAGTTGGTCAACGTCGCGGAGGCGATGCAGCACCGCCGCGACATCCAGTTCGTGACATTCGGGGATGGCCCGGAGCGCCCGGCACTGATGGCCGAGGCTGCTAGACGGGGTCTAACCAACCTGCGATTCATGGGTCGAATCCCGACCACCGATGTGCCCGCTCATCTGGAGGCTGCGGATATCGGCGTCTGCTTCGTCAACACCGGGCCGGGTACAAACTGGGACAACAGCACCCGCGGCGTATTTCGCAACGCCTTCTTTGACCTTGCTGGAGCACGCCTGCCGGTCGTGTTTAACATTCCCGGCTTTCCGGTGGACGAGATCCAGGATAGGGCGGGCGGAGGCATCTACGCCTCAACGAACGACGGCCCCGGGGAGTTCTGCGAGAAGATCCAGTACCTCGCGGACAACCCTACCCAGGCCAGGGAGATGGGGGAGCGGAACTACGCCGAGATTGCAGTACGCTATAACCGGCGGAAGATGGCTGCAACCTACCTGGACCTGTTGCACCGTCTCAGCGGTCGCTGATGCGCAGGGGCATTACTCGGCCCATCCCCGCGCTCAAGCCGGGCCGCTACTTCAGCTTGCGCGTGATTGAATAGGCGGTCATCGCTGTGCCGGCTGCCTGGAGGATCTCAGTCGGCTTGAACTCGTAGCCCTTCGGCGGAACGTAGATCACGTCTCCGGGCTGCAGATTCACGTCCTCGCAGTACGGCAGCCCCTTGTGGATCTCTTTGAAGTTGACTTGGGTCACCTCTGCGCCCTCGTAAGGGTGCAGGCGGTCGCGGCTCTGACGGATGATCGCGATCCACGCCAGGTGGGCGTCGGGGGTGTCGCCGCCAGCGAGAGCGATGTAGTCTAGAACGGTGGAATCCTCCTCGAAGGGGAAGGCGCCGGCGCTGTTGACCTCACCCAGCACGAAGATCCGGCTTTCGAGCTTGACGATGCTGATCCGGTCCCGGTTCTCCAGCTCGAAGCGCTCGATCACGGTCAAGTCGTCCAGGGCGGGGTAGAGGTTGACGATGATGCGCTGCACCCGGCCGCGGTTGTCGTAGCGCTGAACTACGGCGTTGGACAGGTCGCTGGGGTAGTCCACCGACCCTGCCAGGCGCAGGACATCGCCCAGAGTCTCCCCGCCGAGCAGCTCGTACCGCCCTTCAAGCGCCACGCCGGTCACGTCCACGAACTGCTCAGGGGACGGTATGTACGCCACATCCTTGTCCTGCAGCTGCAGGTTAGTGCTGGACAGCTCTCCCTCCAGGGTGATGCGCAGCGGGTCGATCACCCACACCTTGGAGTTCGGATCCGACTTGCGCGCCTCGATCCACGGCCGCCAGTTCGTGAAACTGGCCAGGCTGCCTGTTCTCCTCTGCGCTGGCGTAGAGCTGGTAATAAGCGCCTCGACGGCTCCGGATGACGAGTTGTCAGACTGCGCGCCCCCGCTGGCGACGAGCGCGAAGTCGAATCCGCCGCGGATGACGCTTATCTGGCGGTACCTGCCGCGCTGGGACAATGTGGGCTTCCCATGCTCCGTCCCAACGGGTGGTAACGCCTGCTCCTTCGCCCCGGAGGGCTGTGTTGGCTGGCTCATTCCGCCCTGCTGGGCCTGAGAGGCGAGCTTGGTCTCCTCCTCACCGATGAGTTGCTCAAGCAGGTCGGAAAGCCTCGAGCCATTGTTCAGGCTGTAAATGCGGCCGGGGAAGTCGGGGCCGAAGACGAACACGTCGAACTGGCCCAGGCTGAGCAGTTGGACTGCGATGCTGGGATGGACGTAAAAGCGGCTGAAGTCCGCCGTCAATTGCTCTGCCAGCTCCCGGGGCCTGAGCCCGCGCGCGGTTGTCATCCCGACGAGAGGGAGCATGACCTCGCCCGCAGAGTCAACCTGCGCCGTGTATTCGAACTGCTCCTCGCCGTCGAAGAGCTGCACGAGCAGCAAATCGCCCTGCTCAAGCTGGTGGTCCGAGACGTTGAGCAGCGGCGTCCGTCCGGTCTGCGCCGCCAGCGGCACAGGTGCCGTGAGCACGAGCAGAAGGGAGGACAGAACGCCGCCAGCCAAGGGAAGCGCCCGTACGATCGATCCACGCATTGCCGCCTTTCCTCAGGGCGAGTATAGCACCGGCCCTGGCGGCCGCCCCGGCGCGGGTGCCCTCAGAAGACCCGCGATCCAGCGGCCCGGGTAGGCTGAAGCCCGTAGACGCGCCACCCGACGAGCCGTGCCCAGTAGACGAACGGCGTGTCCATCACCGACACGATGAACTTGATCACGTAGGTGGTCCAGGCAATTTGCCAGATGGTCTGCCAGTCCTCGTAGCCGGGTATGTGGCCGACGAGCGGCAATGGAGCCAACGCCAGCACCGTGAAGGTGACGGTATCCAGCCCCTGGCTGAACAGCGTCGAGATGTTGTTGCGCACCCACAGCGCCTTGTCGCGCATCCACTGCTTGATCGCCCAGAAAATGGCCACGTCGGCGAGCTGGCTCAGGACGTAGGCTGTGAGGCTCGCCACGGCGATGCGCGGCAGAAACCCGAAGATCGCCACGAGGTGCGGCTGGGCGAAGTCCCTTGGCGCGGGACGGAAGAGCAGGGCGAGTTGCATGAACACCGTGATCAACACCAACCCGGAGAACCCGAGCCAGACCGCACGCTGCGCCTCACGCTTGCCGTACAACTCGACGAGGATGTCCGAGGTAAGGAACAGGCTCCCATAGAGGATGTTGCCCAGGGTAACGGTCATGCCGAACATCTGCACCTGTTTGAGGACCTCGATGTTGCAGGCGATGATCGCCAGCACAACGTAGCCGAAAAGCCCCTCGCGCCCGAACACGCGGTAGACGACGACCACCATCGTCATGTCCAGGATGAGGAAGCCGAGGAACAGCAGCTCGTTAAACGGCGACGGCGGCACGGTGAGATTGTAGGACCATTACCAAGGTGCGCCGGTGGCGCCAACCGGGCAGCAGCTAGCGCCTGGATGGAGAATCCGGCGACGGGCGCAGGATATGTTAAGATCGGACGTTCATTCCGGGCTGCGGCCTGGGCGGGCAGGAATGCCCGAACAACATCGCAACGTAGCTGAAGGGTGGATCTATGAAACGTACGTACCAGCCGAAGAAGCGGCGGCGGGCCAACCGGCACGGCTTCCGCCACCGCATGAGCACGCCGGGCGGGCGGCGCGTGCTTTCTGCCCGGAGAGCGCGAGGCAGAGCCCGTCTCACCGTCTAGTGGGCCTACCGATGCTCAAGGGGCGGCCGAACTTCCGGCGGGTGATCACCCGCGGCTCCATGCGCCGCTCGGACGGCCTGGCGGTCTACGCCTGCCCGGGCGAGCAGGACGCTGGGGCTTTCGGCATCGTGGTCACAACGCGCGTCGGCACGGCGGTGCGGCGCAACCGAGTGCGTCGCTGGGCGCGCGAGCTCCTCAGACGTTGGCAAGGGCACCTCACGGCAGGCCACGACTTGGTCGTCTTGGCCAACCGCCCGGAGGCCGGGGAGGGCTATTCGCACTTCGCCGAGCATTTTGCGCGCGCGCTGGCCGGCCTGGGGGTTGCGGAGGCACCGCTTGACTGCTAGAGGCGCCTGGCGGCTTCTCACTAGCTTGCCCGCGATGGGGGCGATCGGCGCGGTGTGCCTCTACCGCCGCTTCGTGTCACCGATCACCATTCCGACCTGCCGCTTCACGCCAACTTGCTCCCGCTACACCATCGACGCGTTGAGGCGCTACGGGCTGATCCACGGCGGGTGGCTGGCTGCCTGGCGTGTCTTGCGCTGCAACCCATTCAACAGGGGAGGTTACGACCCGCTGCTATGACCTGGCCGTTCGTCGCGCTGCCGCTGGCGTTGCTCTGGCAGAGCAACGAGGTGATCGCACGCGCCGTGGCCAACGGCGGCACCCTGGCGCCCGACTATGCCCACTATTTGGGCATCACCGGCATGTTCGGCCAGGTGTTCATGGTTCTGATAACGACGATCGGGGGCCTGGTGCACGACTATGGCTTGGCCGTGATCCTCAGTGTCATCGTCGTCCGCGTGATGCTTCTGCCCCTTACTCGGACTCAGATCCGCGGGATGAAGGTGATGCAGATGCTCCAGCCGGTGATGAAAGAGATCCAACGGCACTACCCGAATCGCAACGATCAGAGCGCGAAGACGATGGAGCTGTACAGCGTCTACAAGATCAACCCGCTGGCCGGCTGCCTGCCGATGGTCATCCAGCTGCCGATCCTCTTCGGCGTTTACCGCGCGCTATATGACCCGTTCTTCGCTGGAAAGAGCTTCCTCGGCATCCAGCTTCTATTCCCGGTGAACGTCACGTCAGCGCGGAGCTTCGGGCTCGGCCCGGACCTGGCCGACGTCATCGACGTGACGGTGAACCGGCTGGGGCTGCAGCACCAGATCTTCCGCATCCCGCCCGATGTCCCGCTGCTCGGCGGAGGGTTCTGGTATTGGCCGGCGCTGATGCTGGTCGTCGTCTATGCTGCGACCAGCCTGCTGATGCAGCGCGTGATGCGGCGGGTGAACGCTCCGCACCCGGAATTCGAGGCGGAGTTCAAGGTGGAGATGAAGTCGCGGGACGGCAAGCCGCAGCAACCGGACATGGCTCAGCAGATGCAGAAGCAGATGGGGATGATGAACCTGATGATCTTTGTCTTCGCGTTCATCTTCTCCGCGGGCGCGCTGCTCTATTTCGCCGTGCAGAACCTGCTGATGACGCTGGAGTACACCATACTGCCGCGGGGGATGGCGCTGAGCTTCGACGCCAAGGAGATGAAGGCCTTCGTGCGCCGCCCGCCGCCGCCCCTGCGCGGAACGCAAACGGAAGTGCGCGGTGGGCAGGTACAGGATTCCATGCGGGACACCGCCCTCACGGCAAGTGGAGGCGGGTCGGCCGTGCAAGATGACACTGCAATAAACCAGGCGGACGACCTGGGCGCCGCAGAAACGGCTGTGCCGGGCGTGCTCAGGCGTCCCCGGAGGAAAAAGAGGAAGAGATGAGCGATGAGCAGTTGAGGCAGCCGCCGGGCATTGACCGGTTCAGCGCTACAGGCGCCGACGTGGAAGCTCTGAAGCAGCAGCTCTCTAAGGAGGCCGAGGGCCGCGAGCTGTACTTCCAGGAGATGGAGCAGGACGGCGAGCAATGTGTTTTCGCCTATCCGCGCGCGCAGGTGATGGACCGCATCTATGAGCTGGCCTATCCGGTGGTCAAGATGATTGACGATCGGGCGATGATCAAGGTCAAGACCAACCGGGCGGTCACGGATTTCTTCATCATCGTCCACAGTCGGCGCTCCGGGACTTACATCGGTCGGCGCGGGTCGACGCTCAACGCGGTGGAGGTCTTGATCGGTCAGATCGTCTCCCGCAAGTTCCCGCGCTGGGTGAGCATTACGGTGGACGTGGACAACTACCGGCGCAAACGCCAGGCCTACCTGGAGGGAGTGATCCGACGCGTCGTCCGCGACATCGAACGCGACCATCGCGAGCGCCCGATTCGCGATCTGGTGCCCAAGGAGCGGAAGTTCGTGCACTCGTTCTTCACCAACCACCCGTATCTGACTACCGAGAGCCGCGGCGAAGGGCGCAAGCGCACGCTGTTCGTTCTGCCCCGCCCGGACATCAAGGAGATCTAGGTGGAGCGCAGCCCGCGCCTGTGCCGGCTGCGCCGCGGCCAGGGCGGCGTCCTGCTGGGCCTGTGCGCCGGTATCGGCGCGCACCTGGGCGTAGACCCGCTGCTCGTGCGGCTGGTGTTCGTGTCGGTGGTGATCCTCAGCGTTTCCGGCCTGGCGATGCTGGTGCTCTACCTCCTGTTCGCGCTGTTCGTTCCCTACGAGGATCAGCCGTCAGGAACCTAGGCGCGCTGCGCTCCCACCAGGCCGGCGGGGGCACTGCTCCAGCTTGCCGCGGGCTAGTAGTGGCTCAGGGTGCCGGCCCGCCGGGCCGCGCGTTCGGCAAGGGCAAAGGCGAGCGAGCCCACCGCCGCGTACGCCACCGTGTCGAGCAGCAGAAGCAGCAGATCGCCAGTGGCTTGCGTCGTGCTGCCGCCGGGAGTGCACAGGTGCCTGAGCAATGCCACGCCGCGGACGAGCGGCAGGTGGGAGAGCACCTGGGGCCATGAGCCAGGGAGGGTATTGACCTGCGTGTACGCCAGGAAGAACAGGCCGAACTGCACCACCGAGGAAAGCTGGCCGATGCGCTTGAACAGCAGCGACAGCCCGCCGAGGATGAGTCCTACCCCGCAGAGCTCGATGACGCTCAGCGCCACGACGATGATCAGCGCCGGAACCATACTCCAGGTGATATGCAGGAAGTGCCGTGTGGTGAGTTGGATCAGCACGCTGAGGAATACCACCATGCCGGCGCCCATCGCCAGTTGGATGACGGCGCGCACCCACAGCAGCCCGAGGTAGTTTGGCGCGTGCAGGCAGACCTGCTCCAGTGTACCCTGCCTAGCCTCGCTCTCGATGTCGGTGCTCATGGTGTTGATGGCGAGGACGGCGAAGAACCACATCGTGTAGCCGATGATCAGCGCGTCCATGTCGCCTTGCAGCACCTGCCGGCCGGCGAGCATCCGCGCGCCGGTGTAGAGCCCCATGAACAGGATGTACAGGATGAAGACGCCGGTGAACAGCTCCACGGGGTAGCGCAGCGCGGTAGTAATGTCCCGCAGGAACTCCGCCCGGGCGATCTTCAGCCAACGGGTCATCGCCCCTCTCCCCGCGGGGCGGTCCCCGTGATGGAGAGAAACACATCCTCCAGCGTCGGTTGCTCCTGGTGAAAGTCATGCAGCTCGACGTTGTGCCGCGAGAGGACGCCGACGAGCGGATACACGCCCTGGGCTGAGCCGAGCTTGAACCGCACGGCAACCTGCCCCGGCCGCTCCTCAGGCATCACTTCGTGGGAGAAGCCGTCCAGCTCACCTTGCAGTGCAGGCCATTGCCCGGCGGGCAGCCGCACGATGTAGTCCTGGCGCCGGAACAGGTCGAGCAGCTCATCCACCGGCGCGCAGGCGGCCACAGTACCCTCCCGCATGATGCCCACGCGGCGGCAGATGGCCTCGGCGACGTCCATCTGGTGCGTAGTGACGACAATCGTCAGCCCGCGCTCGCGGCACAGCTTCATGAGCAGCCGCTGAATGGTCAGCGAGCTCGCGACGTCGAGGCCCAGCGTCGGCTCGTCCAGCAGCAGCAAGTCGGGATCGCCGAGGAACGCCAGCACAACCGCCAACTTCTGCTGCTGTCCGCGAGATAGAGTCTGGGCCGGGCGGTGGCGTTTGTCAGCGATGCCGAACAGCTCCATCAGCTCGTCCGCCTGCCGCCTGAGCTGCCGCCACGGCACCCCCTTAACCTCGCCGAAATAGCGGATGTTCTCCCACGGCGACAGGCGCCAGTAGAGATTGCGGCTGCCTTCGAGCACCGCCCCCAGCGGCGGCCTCCGCCCCCAGGCCGGAAACGTGATCTCGCCACTGTCTGGCGTGATCAGCCCTGCGAGCATCTTGATCGTTGTCGTCTTGCCGGCGCCGTTCGGGCCGAGCAGGCCGAAGATCTCGCCCCGCGGGATGCTTAGGTCCAGCCCGGCCACCGCGTGCACCGGCTGCTGCGACCAGGGCACCATGCGCCGGTAGGTCTTCCTGAGCCCAATGATTCGCACCGCCTCAGCCACGGCTGACATTATCGCCGCTTACTCCTCAAGGGCGAATACCAGCGCCGCCGACAGCTTGACCACGTCATTGTTCGCCGCCTGCAATCGCTCAAGCAGCATCTCACTTAGGTGGGCGAAGACGCGATGGCCAATTTCCGCGTCCTGCTCCGTTAGCCGCCTCAGGCCCTCGGCGTCAATGCGGTATAGGGCCGAGTCGGCGGTGCAGCGCACCGTGCTGCGGCGGACCGGTTCGCCCAGCAGCGCCGTCTCGCCCAACACCGGATGCCCTTCGCCCGTCAGTCGGCTGAGGATGCGGTCGGTGTGCTGCAAACTGGACAGATGAGGCAGTGACAACTGCTTGGACACCGCTATCTCACCGGTGAGAAGCACGTAGAGGTGCTCCGCTTTGGCTCCTTCGCGGATGAGGTACTCGTCGGCGCTGATCTCTACGAACTCACAGTGCTCGGCAACGGCCGCCAGCCGCTTGTCGTCGAGTCCGCGGAACAGGTTCACGTCGCGGAGGTTCCTCACGCACTTCTCGATGTTAAGCAGCTGAGTCACTGCTCTCCTCCGGAGGGAAGATGACGATCGCGGTGTCCCCCGGATCGATTACGTGGTCTGGCCCGGGGTTGAGGAAATGGACATGGTGGGCGCCGCCCATCCCGCGGCCCGCCTGCTCGAAGTGCTTGTGGATGAACTCGTCAATGCTGCCTGATTCGTGGCCCAGCACGTCGCGGATGCCTAGCTCTCGCCGCTCGCGGATCAGACCGAGCAACACCCAGCACCGCTCGCTGAGCCAGTGCTGCGCAAGCTCCAAATACGTCTTGCCGACAAACTCAGGAGGTATCGCTACGGTCCACAGGTCGTTGCTAACGCCGAAGGACAACGCGTCCCGCAGCGATGTGTCGAGCCCCGGGGAAAGCGCCGCAGCGGTGAGCATGAAGCCGTCCAGCTCCCCCGAGACGATCACCCGGTTCGCCCCTGCCCGTCGTAGGTGCCCGCGGTAGGTGGAGGCGAAGCACTCGGCCACGATGTGCACGTTCGGCCCCAGCTCCCGCAGCGTCAGGACTGCCAGCACCGCCACCTCGTCGCTGCGCAGCATGTTCTCCAGGCCGTAGCTGATCAGCACGAAGGCGGTGGCCGCCTGGCGGACGTTCGCGCGCTGCAGCACGGCCTCGCTGGTGAACGGCCCCTTGACGAACCGCAGGTCAAGCTTGGGGAACGCCTCCACCAAGTTCTCAAAGTGGTCCGTGGCCAGGTCGCCGACGATCGCCACCGTGCGCGTCTCGCCCCGCGCGGTAAGCCCCGTGAGAATGCCCGTGCCGTTGTTGTTCCAGCCGCAAATGAGAATGTGCCTAGTCGCCGTAATCCTCTCCAATCCAGCTTCCCCTTTGATCTTCCGTGATACGTAGATCGACGTCACCGTGGCGCCGACCAGGGGCATCAGCGCCATGAACGACAGCATCATCACCATCGCGCTTGCCCGGCCCAGCGGCGTCAAGGGCACCACATCGCCGTAGCCCGCCGTCGTCACGCTGATTACCCCCCAGTACAGCGCGTCGATAAGGTTCTGCACCCGCGTGTTGCCCGCTGCTTCCCCGACATAGAACAGCACGGAGCCGGCGAGCAACAACGCCAAGAGGATGCCGACGAGCGTCGTCAGGCGCTCGCGGCGGGCAAGCTCCCACACCGCCTGCGACTCCCTTGCCAGGGCCGCCAGCGCGCGACCTGTGCGCGTCCACCAGGCCGATTCGCGTGCACCGGCAGTTTCAGGCACTGGCATGTGAACACTTTATCACCACGGCATGGGCGGTCTGTGGTCCATGGCGGACGTTGCGCTTGTGTGGACAATGTGTTAGTATGTGCAATGCGGCCCGGGGCGTTTCGGCCGCAAGGCGGAACTTCGTTCACACCTTATCCGCGCGCTATCCCCGGACCATTAACCAAGCTTGTTCACCGCTCTAGGCGGAAAACGAGGGGCGAGGCCCCACCGCGAGGTGGGGCTCTCAGCTTTCCTGCGCGGCCCAGTCCAGGGGGCGGGTGACTGACGGTATCCCCCCGCGTCACGGACTCAACAGGCTCAGCAGCGCGTCCACCGTGCGCTGTAGGCCCTTCCCATCGTAGATCGCCATGCCCCGCGCCGCCATCCGCCCGCGCAGCTCCGCCGACGATATGAGCGTCGCGAGATGCCCCGCGACGTCCTCGGGTGTCAGGTCTTCCAGACGCCCCGCATACAGGCACGCTCCTGCCACCTCCAGCCTGCGCGCGGAATCCGCCTGGTGCCCTCTCAGCGCGATGCACACGGCAGGCACTCCCAGGAGCGCTGCTTCGTGCAGCGTCAGCCCGCCGGCCAGAATCGCCATGTCGCTGGCCGCGAGCAGGATGTGAAACTCTGGGCCAGCCTCGCACCACTCCACGTCTAACTCGTCTGGGCCATCCGGTCCTAGCGCCATCCTGCGCTCGGCGGGCGTGGGCGCAGGCATGACGATCACCTTGCCTCCGTAGGCGACCCTTCTCAGTCCCGCGAACGCGAGCGCGATGGCGGCTTGTACCGGCGAGCCGCCGAAGCTCACCAGCATCGCCCTTGGCTCTTCCGCACCAGCTACAAGCTCGGGCAGCGGCGCAGCCAGCTCGGTTTCCGCCGCCCGCTGGGTCGCCCTAGCCACCTGCCGTAGCTTGATCACTTCCGGTGGGAAGTGCATGAAGCGGGCGCCGCTGAGCACCCGCGCTCGTCCGATTTGCGCTTCGCGTGCTTCAAGCGGACTGAGAAGCGCGTTTACCACCAGATCCGCCTCGCCCTGGGCCTCGCCGCAGTCGTCGAAGAGCGCCACGTGAACGCCTGTCGCCCGCAGGCCGTGGATCACCACCGCCGAGCTGTCCAGCGAGTCCACGATGGCAAGATCCCCGGCATGCAGTTCCTGCGCTGCCGTCGCCGCGGGATCGGTGCAGAGGTGCACCTGCAACCCGGAGGGCCAGGCGAACGCCCGCGCCAGCGCCGAGTTCCGGCAGAAAACCTGGAATGCAAGGTCCGTTCGCCCGCACTGCGACAGCTCCGCGAAGAGCCAGGACGTGCGGTGCAAGTGCCCAAGGCCCCAGTCTTTGTCGCCGCGAGTGAGGAACGCCACATTTGGCACGGCTGTGGGATTGTACAGCTGCGGCATATGCGAGAATTCGCCCGTGGATCCCGGCAAGGGGTACAACCGCACGCTGCGCAAGGTGCTGCACATCGCCGCCGGACTGCCCGCGCTGGCGGTGCCTTGCCTGCCGAGCTGGGTGGTGCTCGCCGCCACGGTCGTTCTGCTCGTGGCAGCCTACTGGCTCAAGCCGCGCCACGCCTGGTGGATGCGGTACATCAGCAAGCCCGCCGACCGGCGGCGCAACGTCATCACCGGCCTGCGCAGCTTCGCCGGCACGCTGTTCCTCCTTGCCGTGGTCTGGTTCTGCCTGGACCGCCTCGGCCCGGGGGATCCCAGCTATTCGCGCTACGTAATGCTCGGCTGGCTGGCCCTGGCGCTCGGCGACGGCCTGGCCGGGCTGGTCGGCCCCGGCCCGAAAGTCGCGCGCACCGTGCCGTGGAACAAGTACAAGACGTGGTGGGGGATGATCGGCTGCTTCGGCGGAGTGCTGCTTGCCTACGGCCTGAGCATCGCCGTGCCCTACCCGCCACCGCCGCCGTTGGGCATGGCGGCGCTCCTCTCCGGAGGACTGCTCACCGCCGCAGCGATTGCCCTGCTGGAAAGCGTGAGGTTCAAGCTCGACGACAACTACACCGTCGGCTTGGGCGCGGCTATCGTCGCCTTCGCCGTGCATGCCGCCATCGGTTAGCAGCTTTCCCGGGATCGAGGGGTACTACCCCACGTATACCCTATGGGGTATGCTGAGGAGCTGAGCGCCCCAGTCACTCGGCTGGAGCGCCTAGTGTATAATCGCGCCCCTGGCGATGAAGGAGGAGAGACGTGCAGGAGATATCGCAGGTTGAGTTCGCCGGCAAGGTTGAGCAGGCGGCGCGGCCGGTACTCGTGGATTTTTCCGCGGATTGGTGCCCGCCGTGCAAGATGCTGCATCCGGTGATCGAGCGCATCTCGCTGGAGTTCGCAGACAAGCTGGATGTCTACGGGGTGGACACGGACCACAACCTGGAGTTGAGCCAGCGCTTCGGGATTTCCGGTGTGCCGACGATGATCTTCTTCAAGAACGGCAAAGAGGTGAAGAAGCTCGTCGGATTCCGGGACTACGACACGCTCAAGCGCGAGGTGGAGTCGCTGCTCTAGGGCGCGCCGCCCGTTGCGGAGGTGAGGGAGTTCCTTGGGCTTATCCTTTGGCAGTGACGGCTTTCGGGGGGTGATCGGGCACGACCTGACGCGCGAGGCCATCGGCCGGATCGTTCTCGGCGTGGTCGACTACTTGCGCGGCAAATTCCCTGGCGAGCATCGTGCGCTCACCGTGCCCATCGGTTACGACACGCGCTTCCTTGCCCGTCCGCTGGCCAAGTACGCGGCCGCCCTGCTGAAACGAGAGGGTCTTGCCCCACTGTTGAGCACACGCGCCTGCCCCAGCCCGTACTTGGGGTTCGCCACGCACGCGCTTGGTGCTCCCCTAGGACTGCAGTTCACCGCCTCGCACAACCCGTATGTCTACGGCGGGCTGAAGTTGAAGGGGCCGCAGGGTGGGAGCATGGTGCCCGCCGAGGCCAGGCAGATCGAGTTCTACGCTGAACATGCTGGCCTGGAGCGGCTGGAGGGCGTGCCTTTCCTGGGAGGCGCCAAGGCTGAACGCGCGCAGCCCCGCGAAAACGGCGTGCTGGACATGGACCGCGACTACCGGGCGGCGGTACTGAGCGCGGCAGGCGGCGTTGAGGGGCCCTGTCCGCCGCTCATCGTGGACTACATGAACGGCGCGGCAGCGGGGATCTACCGTGAGCTGCTTGGACAGTGGTTCAAGGTCAGTGGCGAGCTCCGGGTGGATCCTGACCCGCTGTTCGGCGGAGGCAAACCCGAACCGCGGCCTGAGTGCCTGGGCGAGCTCGCCGAGCAGGTGCGCCTCAACGGTCAGGCCGCGATTGGCCTGGCGTTCGACGGTGACGGCGACCGGCTGGTGGCGGTGGATGAGACCGGGCGGGTCCTCGAACAGCACGAGATGTTCTGCCTGCTGATCGAGTACCTTGCGCAGCACCGCGGCATGAGCGGGGCGGTGGTGAAGACCGTCAGCTCCTCCCTGGTCATCGACCGCGTGGCCGAGGCGTGCGGCTGCCACGTGATCGAGGTGTCGGTGGGCTTCAAGCACGTCAGCGACGCGATGCTGTTGTACGGCGCGTTCATTGGAGGCGAGGAGAGCGGCGGCATCGGCTTCGGCCATTACCTGCCCGAGCGCGACGCGCTGCTGATGGCGCTAACGCTGCTCAAGGCGCGCCAGGCGGCGGGGATGCAGCTCTCAGAAATGGTCGACGACTTGTACCGGCGCTTTGCCCGTCCCGCCTTTGTTCACCGCGACGTTCCGTTGCCGGCGGGGTTGACCGGCGACGAGCTGAAGCATCGCCTGCAGGACCTAGTGAACCTGGCTAGCCTGGCGGGGGACAGCGTCGAGTCGATCAACCACAGCGATGGGATGAAGCTGCACACAGCGGTGGGGTGGGTGCTGGCGCGGGCCAGCGGCACGGAGCACCTCGCCCGCCTCTACGCCGAGGCGCCCGAACGCAGCCAGGCGGAGGAGTACATCAGAGTGGTTGCGGAATGGCTGGGGCTCCACCCGGCCAAGTAGCGCGGAGGCCCACGCCAACGCACGAGGATTCGCCCACTGGGCTACTGCATCCAGCCTCGGAGTTACTTGCTGCTCTTGCCCTTGCTCGTTTTGCCAGCCGGCTTGCTGCTATTCCCTGAGCCGGACTGCGCGGCTTTCCCCGCCTTGGCGTCCTTCTGGAGCTGGTCGAAGTACTCCTTGACTAGCTCACGGTACTCGCGGGGCACTTCTTCGTGCTCCACGGCCGCCTCCTCGCTGTCTGCCACGCCCCCGATGACGTTCGAATACTCGACGAGCGCCTGCTGCGACTGCGGCGCGCTGCGGATCTCCTCCACCTTCTGCGGCACACCGGAGATGTCGAGGTGGCCTTTCACTTGGGTGTCATAGGTGGAATGGGCGTAGTTCTCGGCGGAGTAGAGCGGCTCGAACTGCGTCGGCTGCGTGTCCTTCAGCGACTGGTTGCCCTGGCGGTTCTCCTGATTCGCGCCGGATGGGGCTTGCGTAGGTGCAACGGCGTAGGGCGATGTGCCAAGTCCCCAGCTGCTGTTAGCCTGGCCTTCGGTTTGCGACAGCAGGCCGCCGTAGCCGAGGCGTTCCTTCAGGGCGGCGATTTGTCCAGCCAACTGGCTGCCCATCCCGCTCTGTCAGCCGCCCCCGCTGCATTCACCCGACTTGTCGAGCGGCTCCTTGAGCTGCTGGTTGTTCTTGCCGGCTTGCCTGTTGGCGTCGGACAGCTGGCCTTCCTTGCCGGACGGGGACTGGAGATAGCCCATCGCCTTCTGGCAGGCCTTGCCCAGGGCGTCCTGCTGTTGCCGGCTGAGCTGCTGGTTGCTGGAGATGGCGCTCTGCGCGTCCTGCAGCGCGCTGAGCATGTCCTTAAGCGTCTGCGGATCGAGCGTCCCGGTCTGAGCGAGCTGGCTCTCCATCTTGCGCATCAGCTCGTTCAGCTTGCCGGCCTGCTGGTTCATCCCGTTCTGGCTGAGCTGGCTGGTGAGGTTCTGCAGGGCGTCCTTGAATCCGTTCATCTCATCCTGCAACGATTGCTGGAGCTGCTGGTTCTTGGCTAGCGCGTTCTTCAGGTCCTCCAGGTTATTCTTGAGCGCCTGCGCCGACGGGTCATTCGCGGCCTGCGACTTGAGCGCCTCATCGAGCGCCTTGAGCATGTCGCTCAGCGCCTGCTGGTCCGCCAGGCTGAGCTGCCCGCTCGCGGCCTTCTGCGCCAGCTCCTTGAGCTGCGCCGAGAAACCCTCCAGGTCGCCCTTGCCCAGCATCTGCGAAAGGTCCTTCGTCGACTCCTTCCCCGACATCTGCTTGCCGAGCTCGCCCAGCAGCTTGCGCTCGCCAGAGGGCGGCTGATTCTGGGCCTGTAGCTTCTGGCTGAGGCTCTCCAGCTGCTTCAGCGCCTCGCGCTTCGGCATCTGCCCACTGGAGAGCTTGTCGGCGACGCGCTTCACTTCCTGCGCCTGCTTCTTCAGGACTGGGTCCTGCGTACGCTTCGCCTCTTCGCTGAGCTTCTTCGCCAGGTCAAGCAGCTGCTGGCCCTCGTTGTGCACGAGCTTCGCTTGCGCCCGGTCGGATTCCCTGACGAACCAGTTGAGCTGCGGCACGAAGGTCAGCGCGCACGCGATTAGCAGCGCGGGCAACGCATAGCGCCATGCCCGGGGAAGCGACCAGGGGTAGATGCGCACGCGCCGCGCCTTTTCCACCGCGCGGGCGGCGTCGCGCACGATGGCGCGCACGAACGGGTCAGGGCGCTTCTTCGCCACGGCACCGTGCGCAGGTATGCCTAGGGCCACCGCCGAGCTCACCCGCTCGCGCAGCCCCAGCCTGGCGTCAACGTCCACCGCGACGTGCAGCGGGGTGAGGCGCAGCAGCATCGCGCGGACGGCGAACGCGGCCACGCTGAGCCCCAGGGCGCCGCCCGCGAGCCAGTACATGCCCACCGGCAGCATCCAGAGCTTCGTGGCGAACACGGCCAGTGCCGCCACTGCTGCTCCCCAGAAGATCCCGCGCATGGCGTGGTCCAGCACAAGCTGGGCGCGGCGCACCCGCTTGAGCCTTACTAGCCCAAGAGTGATTCTGTCCTCGTCGCTCATCGGCGCTTCTGACCTCGCTCAAAGCTTAACACAACTGCTGGCGAAACCCGCCCGGCACCCACCTCCCGCGCTGCACTGTATGACGCGCATCGCGGGTGCCGCGTTCCAACCGCGCCTCTGCGCTAACATAGGCCCATGCGGTACTTCCAGCGCGCCCTCATCCTCATGCCCGCATTTCTCATTACCACCACAGCCGCTGCGCTTGCCTACGAGCGGCCCGGCGCGGTGTCGCTCAGCGGGCTGTGGGAGGTGGCGCCGGTCAAGCCGCTGATCGACCTGGCCAAACCCGAGCTGCGAGCGGCGACGCTGAACTATGACCGGCCGGATTTTCCTACGCTCGCGCCGAGGCTGGCGCAGGTCGTGCCCAGCGGCGCGAAGCCGCCCGCTGACGCGCAGTGGAGGCCGATCACCGTGCCCTGCGCCTGGGAGCAGGTCCTGGGTATCGACTACAACTGCGCCGGCTGGTACCGGCGGAACATCGACATACCCGAGGGCTGGCTGGGTGGCGACCGGCGCGTCTGGCTGGAGTTCGACGCCGTGAGCTGCGCGGCTGCGGTGTGGCTCAACGGCGTGCCGATTGGCGGTCACGTCGGCGACTACTCCCGCTGGCGTGTCGAGCTCACGTACAACGACGCCGCGCGTCCGGGTAACAACGAGCTGCTGGTCTACGTCGACGAGCTGCCGGGGCACGTCACCCAGGGCTTCCTCTGCATCATCATGCCGCATCACGGCGGGATCTGGCAGGACGTGCGAATGTACAGCACCGGGCCGAACAGCATCGAGCCGGACGGGGTGTACGTCCAATACCACGAGAAGACGCACAGCTTGGAGGTTTCCGTGCTGTTGTCAGAACCGTGGGACGAACAGCGTGATCGCCTGGGTTTCCGTGCCGAGCAAGTAATGCAACTGGTCGGGACTGCCATTTTCAATCCAGGTGTCCAGATTCTCCACCAGCCTCAGGTTCAAAGAGGGATTGGCAACGAAGTGCTTGTCCACGGTTACATTGGGGAGCAGGACCTGCACCCATGGAGTCCGGCCTGCCCGGTGCGCTATCACGTGGAGGTCGGTCTAGGAAGCGGCACAGGCAGCGACGTCGTAGATCAGACGTTCGCCATTCGCGACATCCGCACCGACGGCTACGAGCTGAAGCTGAGCGGCGAGCGGGTGAGCTTCCGCAGTGCGCTGAACTGGGGCAGCTATCCGCGCATCGTCGCCCCCGCGCCGCCGCCGGAAGTGGTGCGCCAGGAGTTCCGCCAGATCAAGTCGCTCGGCTTCAACGCCGAGACTGTCTGCCTGGTGATCATGCCGGACTACTTCTACGACATTGCCGACGAGGAGGGCATTCTGCTCTGGCAGGAGTACCCCACCTGGCACGCAACCTTCGACAGCAAGGACGCGGAGACCTACCGGCGCGAGTTCGAGGTCTACTTCCGCCGCGACCGCGCGCACCCGAGCATCATCCTGCGCAGCATGAGCTGCGAGGCGGGCGTGGCCGAGCACAACGTAATGGCGGAGCTCTACCGCATGAGCAAGGACATGACTGAGACGCCGTCTCAGGACAACACGAGCTGGTTCTGGCTCTCCAACCCGGAGATCGCCGACTGGTACGACGAGCACAACTACTACAGCAACAACCAGTGGGTGCGCTACACGCTGAACACCCTGCCTGGCGAGCTCGATGGGCGCCCGCCCAAGCCGTTTCTCATCGGCGAGAGCATCATCTTCAGCACCTGGCCGGACACCGACGCGCTGTTCAGCGCCGTGACCACCGCGGCGGTGCAGGGCAAGGCGCCGACGGACTTCGTCCACACTCCGCGGGAGCCGCTACCCTCGGGGCTGAGTGGCACCGACGAGCCGTCGCTGGCCAACATCGCCCCGCGCGGCGGCTGGCCGTACTGGTTCCCGCGCTGCTTCCAGTCAGTGGTGGACTGGGAGGCCAAGCTGCGCGCGCGCTACAACACTGAGTTGGGCGGCAAGGACATCGTGCACGACTACCTCATGCCGCAGAGCTACCAGTACGCCCTGGACTCGCGGCGCTTCCAGATCGAGCTGATGTTCAGCTCGATGCGCTACGCGGGCTACACGATCAACACTGTGCGCGACGTCCCCCTCGTCCGCGCCGGGCTGATCGACGACCTGGGGCGCCTGCGCTGGACGCCGCAGCAGTGGGCTTGGCACGGCGCGCACACCACGAGCCGCGTGCAGGTGGGGGAGGACGTGGATGAGAAGCTGTCGCACTGGGACCCGTCGAAGGTGCAGGCTGAGCCGCCGCCGCCGTGCCTGGTGCTCGACGAGGGCTATCGCGACATGAAGGAGATCACCGCTAGCTGGGAGGGCGCGCGGCACATCGCCGAGGGCGATATCGCGCTGCCCTCCGAGGGCTCAAGCGAGCCGCGCGTGCTGCTCACGTCGGTGCTGACCCACCGCGCGGTGGACTTCGCCGCGGGAGGGGGCGCAGTCGTGCTGGTGGGCAGCAAGTGGCCCGGCGCGCTGGGCTGCTACCCGCACTACTACTGGCGCGACGAGCCCTTCGCCCCGCCGGTGGGCCTATGGGTGTGGCTCGACAGGACGGGACGCGCGCCGGGAGTGACGGACTGGATCCTCGAGCTGCAGATGTACGACCTGACGCGCAACGTGAGCCAGGTGATCCCCTCCCAGGACCTGGGCATCGTGGACGAGGTCGACCCGCTGGTCCGCCTCTTCGACACGCATGACCTGCCTGAGGTGGCAGTGTACGACCAGCTCGTCGCCACGCGCGTGGGCAAGGGGATGCTGCTGGTCAGCGCCTTCGACCACGCTTCGCCAGCAGGGCAATGGCTGCTGGCTGAGCTTGTGCGCTACGCCTCGGCCTGGGTTGCCGATCCGGGACTGCAGGGCTTCCCCGCAACGAGCATGGACGCCGGGCGGCTGAGCCAGCTCGCCGTGGCGCGCGCCAACGGCATCATGGCGCTCGACGAGGGCTGGCGCTTCAAGCTCGACCCACAGCAGCAGGGCGAGCACCTCGGCTATCAGTCGCCTAGTTTCGACGACAGCGGTTGGGACAGCGTGCGCACGGGGGTAGCCTGGGAGGCGCTGGGCTACGACTACGACGGCATGGCGTGGTACCGCAAGCAGATCGACGTGCCCGCCGACTGGGCCGGGCTGAAGGTGCGGCTGATCGCCGAGGGCGTGGACGACGCCTACACGGTGTGGGTCAACGGCGAGGCGGTGGCGACGCACGGCAGCTTCACGGTGCACGAGGAGACCGTCTGGCTCAAGCAGACCGTAACCGACCTGACGAGCTACCTGAAGCCGGGAGAGCGCAACACCCTCGCGCTGCAAGTCGTGGATATCACCGGCCAGGGCGGCATCTACAAGCCGCTGTACATTGCGACGGAGTAAGCCTGCCGGCAGTGCTGACCATGCAGCCCGCTTAGCACGCGGCATCGCGCGATGCGCCTGCCTGCCGGTGCGTCTCGATCCACTCCACGGCGCAGCCACTACCGTGTCACTGGGCCGTCAATCGAGCGCGCAACCGCGTCCGCCTCGGTCATGCCTGCAATGATAGCTAGCGCCCTGCGGCCCCCGTTACTTGCGGGCGCGGGCGATGAGGAACACGCTCCAGGCGAGGAACAGCACCACGGGCAGCCAGCCCGCGATGAGCGGCGGCAGGAAGTTAGTGCCCCGCGGCAGCACCCGAAGGTGGGCGAGCAGCACGCTCTGGGTGAGCACCAGGCCGCGGCTGCCCAGGGTGCGGCAGACGAAGAACGTGATGTAGTACGCCATCATCAGCAGGAAGCTGAGAATCACTCCCATGTTGCGCTCGTCCCGCGGCCCGCGCAGACTCACCGGCACTGCGACCAGCACGAGGGCCAGGCAGGCGAAGGGGATGGCGAACTTGAGATAGTACTCGGTTAAGTCGCGGAACTGGTTCTGAATGCGCACCTGGTCGGGGAACGGCAGCGCCGCG
>Ga0315284_10001223_pt1 | contig 36471 bp, 32 predicted proteins | sample YL17G09_16_MG_FD_203696 | JGI IMG/M metagenome (GOLD analysis project Ga0315284, IMG submission 203696) | Sediment microbial communities from Yellowstone Lake, YNP, Wyoming, USA - YL17G09_16 | ecosystem: Environmental > Aquatic > Freshwater > Lake > Sediment | place: USA: Wyoming | collected...
GATCTCTCCAATCGACACACGGAGCGGCGCCGCACGAAAGGCCCAACGCGGCCGTTTTCTCCCCGTCGATATCACTGACCAGATTGACCTTTAAGTTCCCTGAGAGCGAAGCGATCGCTTCCGCCCTTTTTCTCCCGATCAACCCGGCCCCGACGATCCCTACGCGGATCATTTCTTTATGAAGTTCCTTCCATCGATTCGCCTCAGAGTGTACATATCTCCGTCCAACTCTCCGGTTCCCGCCGCCTTCCACCCCCTCCAAGGATCCCAGACGGCGCTGATGAGCTTCCCCGTAAGCCAATTGGAATTTTTCGAAGCCAGCCAACAGACAAGGTCAGCGGCGTTTTCGATGGAATCAAATCCTTTTTCGGCTCGCTGAAGGACTTGCTCGAAATCCCGCCCCGACTTCTCCGGCCCGGCCTCTAAAATCTCTTTTAACATCTTTGTCTCGATCATTCCGGGAGCCACCGCGTTGACCTGGATGTTGTTTTCCCTCAGCTCGTCGGCCAGGATCTCGGTAAACCGCACGACCCCCGCCTTTGAAACCGCGTAGGCCGAGAAATTCGGCCGGGAGTAACCCGCCCCGCCTCCCGAGAAGTTGATGATCTTTCCCGCTTTCTTTTCGATCATACCAGGCAGAGCGACTTTACAGCACATCGCGGTTCCGATGAGGTTGACATGAATGTTCTCAATCCAGTCGTCGAAATTCACATCCTTGAAGCCGCCGATCGGCTCCTGGATTCCCGCGCAATTGACCAGGATGTCGACGTTTCCGAATTTGTCCGCGGCCGCCGCGAAAAGCCTTTCGACATCCTTCGAATCCGATACATCGCCGCGGACGCCGATCGCCGGCCCCAGTTGATTCAGCTCTCGCCCCGCGACCTCAATTTCTTTTTCTTTTCGCGCCGCGATGGCGACCCTTGCGCCTCTCTTCAAGAAAGCCTCGGCCAGGGCCTTCCCGATTCCCCGACCTCCGCCGGTGATGACCGCGACCTTACCGTCAAGCTCCATACCTCACCTCATCCCGTTCATGAAGTTCAGCAGGACGGTTGATCCGTAGCCTTCGAACCTGTATTTCATTTCCAGAAGATTCGATCTTTTCATCGCCTCCCGGAATTTCGCATGGTCCTTTTCGACATAGAACACGAAGAACCCCCCCCCGCCCGCTCCCGTGATCTTCCCCCCCAGGGCCCCGTTCTGCAGAGCGTATTCATACACTTCATCCAGCCGGCTGTTGGAGATAACGGCGGACATGTTTTTCTTGAATTTCCAATGTTTGTCGAAAAGAAGACCGATGTCCGTTATGTTCCCTGATTCCGCGGCTTCCAGGACCTTATAGCCGATCTCCTTGATAACGTGCAGGCTTTCGATGACGTTCTTCTTGTCCTCCCTGGCCCCCTGGCTCTGCTCCGAAAGGATCCGGGTCGCGCTGTGAGAGGTGTTGGTATAGAACATGAGGAGGTTCTGGTTCAGTTCTTCGAGAGTCGAATCCTCGATTTGAGCGCTCCTGACCTTCACCGTCCCCTCCTTGTCGATCTCAAGCACCTGCAAGCCCCCGAACGCCGCCATGTATTGGTCCTGCTTGCCGATCGGCTTGCCGAGCCTGTTGATCTCGAGATCGCAGGCCTCTTCTGCCAGTTCCTGCATGGCCACGGCCTCCTTCTTCATCGCATGAAGGCCGGATAGGAGACCGACGGCATATGAGCTCGAAGAGCCGAGTCCCGTTCCGGCAGGAACGTCCGCCATCGAAACGATCTCCAGCGATCTCTCGATTCCCGTCATCCGCATCGCTTCTTTGGCGATGTCGTGCTGCAATTCATCCCGGTGGTTCACCGTTTCGGACTTCGAGTACTTCACCCGGACGAGGCAATCCACGATCGGGCGATTCAGGCTGATGAACATGTATTTATTGATGGCCGCTGCGAAGATGAATCCCCCGTGTTTCGAGTAATAGGCGGGAAGGTCCGTGCCTCCGCCGCCGAGCGTGAAACGGAAAGGCGTTCGTGTTATGATCATGCCGTCCCCCTTAAGACCGGTTCCCGACGGTTTATTAGGGTCTTCCCACCCCGGTTCCCGAACGGTGGGTCAAGTGTGCATTCAAGACGTTCAACAGATCAAGATCGTCGATGGCCCAAACGCCGCCTTCAAGGCGGCGGGCGAAAAGACGGCCTCCGTCGTGAAAAAGACGGGGGATCACGTCAAAGCCGAAATCAGAATATCCCGAGGGTATGTATTCGAATATGGCGGGCCGAAAGTAGAAAACCCCGGCGCTTACCCAATGGCTGAAGACCTCGTCCGGAGCAGGTTTTTCTTTGAAACGAACGACCTCGTCGTCCTTCCCCAGCTCGAGGATGCCGCTCCCGTTGACGTCGGCCTGCTCGAAGACGGCGATGGTCCCGACACCGTCGCGGGCCGCCGACCCCTCGATGAATCCGGAAAGGTCCATCTCCAGGTAATTGTCCCCATAGACGACGAGGAACGGACCGCCGCAGAGCTTGGCCTCGAGTTTTTTCACCGCTCCGGCCGTTCCCATGATCTCAGGTTCGAACGAATACCGGATCCGCACCCCCCACTTCCGTCCATCCCCGAAATGGGACGTGATCCGTTCCGGAAGATGATGGAGATTAATGAATATCTCCCGGATCCCCGCCCCGGCCAGATGCTCGACATGATGCTCGAGGATGGGCTTCCCCGCGATCGGAACCATGACCTTGGGCATCTCATCGGTCAGCGGACGGAGTCTCGTTCCCTTGCCCGCCGCGAGCAGGACGGCTTTCATTTCCTCGCCGCTCAAATCCTTCCCTCCGTCATTTCGGATTTGATGTAATCGATGGCGCGGATCAGCCCGGTTTCGAGGTCCGTCTTCGGCTTCCAGCCGAGCGCCGAAGCCTTGGAGATGTCGGCGAGAGTAATTTGAGCCTCGCCTGGCAGATCGGACTTGAATTCCGGCTCCAAACGAACGCCGAGAAGCCGCGAGACAAGCTCGTATATCTCCAAAACCGAATGGTTTTCTCCCGAACCCAGATTATAAGTTTCATGATCGGTCCGGGAATCGCGAAGGCAGAGAAGATGGAAATCGTTGACATCGTCGACGTAAACGAAATCCCGCCGCTTTTCACCCGTCCCGTAGATGACCGGACGTTCGCTCTTTAAAAGCTTGATTATAAAGGCGCTCATGGCCGGCGGGATCGTCCGGCGATAATCCTGGACGGGACCGTAGACGCAAAAATAGCGAAGGGCCGTGAACGTCATCCCATAATATCTCTTATAGGCCTCCGCGAAGTGCATCCCGGCCAGTTTGCTCACGGCATAGAAGCTTTCGGGTAGGACGGCCGATTCCGGCGTCGGTAGAAGTCCACTCCCCTCATAAAGCGCCGAAGATTCCGCGTATATGATTTTACGGACTCCGGCCCGCCGCGCCGCTTCAAAGACGTTGATCGTTCCGATGACGTTGATATCGGCCGTTTCTATCGGATCCGCCTGGCAATCGCTGATGCAATTCTTTGCGGCGAGATGGAATACGGCATCGACCCCTTTAAAAAGGCCATGAATGCCACGGTCCCGGATATCCCTTTCATGGAATTCGACTCCATCCGGGACATTCTCCCGCAACCCATAGGAAAGATTATCGATTCCTGCGACTTGATATCCTTCCTTCAGCAGTCGCGCGGCGAGATTCGACCCGATAAATCCCGCGACACCGGTAATCAGTATCTTTTCTTTCAAGAGCTTTATCTTTAGCTTCTTTTATTGAAGCAGTTTGACCGCCTCAGCCATGGAAATATCTCCTTATGTTCGCCGAGGCATATTCGACCTGCTCGTCTTTCATCTCCGGACACATGGGAAGAGACAGAATCTCGTTCGCCTGCTTTTCCGCGACCGGGAAGTCGCCTTTCTTGTACCCGAGGTGGGCGTAGGCCTTTTGAAGGTGCATCGGAATCGGGTAATGAAGACCGGTGGCAATATTTCTCTCCCGGAGGAATTCCCTGAGTTTGTCCCTCTTTTCCGCGGCAACACGGACGACGAAAAGATGATAGACATGATACGCGTAGGTGGATTCGACGGGACATATGACTTCCTCAAGATCCGCGAGCAGAGACCTATACAAGTCGGCGATTTGTCGCCGCCTGGCATTCCAGCCGTCCAAACATTTCAACTTCACCAGGAGAACCGCGGCCTGGATCTCCTCCATCCGGTAATTGTGGCCGATGATGTCATGAACGTAGCGTTCGACGGAGCCATGCCCGCGCATCCGGAGCATCTTCTGATACAGTCCCTCGTCGTTCGTGGAAATCCCCCCGGCCTCTCCGTAAGCCCCGAGGTTCTTTCCCGGAAAGAAGCTGAATGCCGCCGCCGTGCCGAAATTGCCGACCGCCTTCCCCCGGAATCTCGCCGACTGGGCCTGACAGGCGTCCTCGAAGACCATCAGCCCATGGCGGCTCGCGATATCTTTGATTTCATCCATATTCACGGGTTGGCCGTAGAGATGGACCGGCAAAACGGCTCTCGTGCGGGGAGTGATTTTCTCTTCGACCCCCCCGATGTCGATATTGAATGAAACAGGATCGTTATCCACGAAGACGGGCGCCGCGCCGCAGAGCGACACCCCCTCCGCGGTAGCAATAAACGTATTCACGGGGACGACGACCTCGTCGCCGGGGCCTATTCCCGCCGCCCAGAGCATCAGATGGACGGCATCCGTGCCGGAGCTTGTCGCGACGAACCGCTTCGCTCCGAGCGCCGCGGCGAATGCCTTCTCGAATAAGTCTACGTATTTGCCGCAAATAAAGGCGCTGTGTTCAAAAATGTCCGCAAAAACAGCATCTATCTCGGGTTTAAGACAGAGATACTGAGATTTTAAATCTAGGAAGGGAACGTTCATTTTACCGGCACTCTATAATCGCATCGTAAAGGCGCATGACGTCGAGCATGTACTTTCCGTTGGTCACCGGCCTTTGTCCTTTCTCCACGCACTCGAGAAAATGTTTAACGACAAGCGCCAGCGGCTCCCGCTGTCCATGCACGATGATCTCTTCGTGCTTGTCCTCGATCCTGAACATCGAGATCTTGTTTTCAGGCTTTAGGTCATCGTAGACAAGCTGGACCTCGCCGCTCGCGATGAGCAGTTCCCGCCTCCGTTCCGGCAGCACCCAACTCAGACCGATATGGATGGGGAAGCGGTCGGTCTCTAGCCGCAGGAATGCCGTGTCGCACATTGTCCCGGCGTATGCGTATTCGGGCGCCGTGAACTTCGCCAGCGTATTGGCTTTGTGAACGGCCGTAGGGCGTATTCGCATCCCCGGGAACAAATGAGTGATCACGGCGAGATCATGAAAAACGAGGTCGCGGACGACATCTACGCCGTTCGCCAGCATGGTGTCCCGCAACCGGCCGACATGGTGGAACCGTAAGTCGTTGCCGTAGCGCAGGGACTGGACGAAGCGGATGTCGGGGACCGCGCCGGCGTCCAATAGTTCGCGGATCTTTTTAACAGGATCGTTGTAAACGAACGTGGAGTCCAGCATGAAAACGAGCCGCCGCGTTTCGGCCTCGCGGACGAGGATCTCGAGCTCGTCGAGCGTGGACGTCGGAGGTTTCGTCACGAGCACATGCTTGCCTGCCGCGAGCGCGGCCTGTGCCAAGCCGAAATGGGTCGGGGGAGGGGTCGCGACGACGACAGCCGTGATATCCTCATCGTCGAGTACCCGGCGTGGATCATCCACGGTCGCGAAACCCAGCGTTTTCTCCGCTTCTTCCCGGCGAGACGCGAGAGGATCCACCCCAACCATTAATCCTGGGCCAAGTCCCTGCTGAGCCGCCAGGGCCCTCGCTAATTTTAAACCCCACCATCCCAGGCCCAAGACGCCGATTTTTCTTTCCATCGCCGATCCTCTATTTGATCCTGCTGCCCTTCCCGGTCAAGACCACCCGGATCGTTTTCAGAAGTATTTCCAGGTCGAAGAAAAACGACCGGTTCTGGATATAGTAGAGGTCCATCATGACCATGTCGTCATAAGACACTTCGCTCCTGGCCCGGACCTGCCAAAGACCCGTGACCCCCGGCTTGACCTTAAACCGCCTCTTTTGCCACGGCTCGTAGAAATTAAATTCCGAGGGCGAGCAAAAACGCGGCCCCACCAGGCTCATCTGACCGAGAAAGACATTGATCAACTGGGGAAGCTCATCCAGCGAGTATTTCCGTAGAAAGCCGCCGACGTTTGTCACCCGCGCTTCGTTATTGACGAAAAACTCGTCCTTCTTCCGGCCCTGGATAAAATCCTTCATGAATTCAAGATGCTGCCGGCGCCCCGTTTCACAAAGCCGCTTTTTCTTTTCATCCGCGCAGTCTCCGTCGATCATGGTCCTGAATTTGTAGGCTTTGAAGATCTTTTCGTTTCTTCCGACGACGTCGCTTCGGTAGAACGCCGACCCCTTGGAATCGCGTTTAATCGCCCAGGCAATGATCCCGAAAACGGGCGCGAGCAGGGTGAGAAGGACGGCTGATACGCCCAGGTCGAAAGCACGCTTGACGGCTGCCCGGACGATTCCGTTCTCTCGGGCCTCCAGCCGATAGGTTGTAATCCCGCCGAACTGCTCCGCCTCCAACTTCTCGTTGACCTTCGAGAAAAGGGCCGAGATGACGTGAACGGAAAGGCCGATGTTCCGGCAACGATCGATGATTTCGAGCAATTCTTTCTTCCCGATATTGCTGATGGCTATGACGGCCGCCGCGAGATGATGGCGGGCGGCGACTTCGCCGATATCCGCGCTCGTTCCAAGGACTTCCGTCCCTTTGATCGTCTTCCCTTTGAGAGACGGATCGTCGTCGAGGAACCCGATGATCTTGAAATAGCTGAGAGAGTTGCCGGACCAATGTTTCAACACAGCCCGGCCGTTTGCCCCAGCGCCTATGATAGCCACGTGCTTCAGGATAATTCTTCGGGCGACCAAGAACCGGAAAACATGAGGCACCAGAGCCATCCGAAAGAAGGATAGCGCGAGAAAACTGATTAAAAAGCCGAGGCCGATCGTCAAGCGGCTGTCCGCGATATGCTTCGTCTTCATGAAGAAAACAAGAACAATGAACGTTCCGAGAACCCGAATATAACAATGAAAGAGCTTCTGTAACTGATGGATGGGATTGGCGACGGCTTGATATTTATAAAGACCTTCCAATTGAAACGCCGGAACGAAAATGACCACAAGAAGGACGAGAGAAGGGACGAAATATCCCGGAAAAGGTCGAATTCCGCCATACAGACCCGATCTGAAAACGAACCAGAATGCGAATCCGAATCCGGCGCTGATTATTACGGCGTCGGCACCGGCCAGAAGGAGTTTATGTTTGGAGATGCGCATATATGGAATGCCTTAACTGTCCAAAGAATGGAGAGAAGGTCACCCTCTTATGTAATAAATGTCTTATTCTTTTCGCCTGAGGATTAAGATGATATCAGCCGGAAGCGTAAAGTATCATACGGATTGATGGTATAGTCGATCGTATTGTTCGGCGATCAAATCCCAAGAAAGTCTCGTTCTGACCCATGACTGGGCTTCCTGACCCAGCCTGGCCATTTCAGCATGATGCTCCAGCGCCCATCGTAACTTGTCGGCCAGATCGTCTACGTCGCCGGAGCGGAAGCATAGTGTCTGTTCGGGCAAGACAGCCATGTTGGCTGGGATATCGCTGCACAAGATGGGAGTGCCCATCGAGGCAGCCTCCAGCAAAACCATAGACATTGCTTCATCGGTCGAAGGGAACACAAAAAGACGGCTTAGTTTCATCAGGCCTAACAACGCAGAACGGGAGTTCAGGAATGGGATAAAATGCGTGCGCGAGTCGGCCAAGGCCTTAAGGGAATTGGCATACTCAGGCAACTGGCTCAGGTTGCCTACGATAACAAGATGAATGCTGCCCTCTATCTGCTTAAAGGCGTTTAACAAAAGATGCGCACCCTTCAGCGGGATAATCCGATCAGCAACAAATAGCATACAATCATGCACAGGCATGTGGTTTTTCTCAAGAACGCGCCGAGCGAGCTCGGTATCGGTTTTCTCCGTATGATCTACCCCATTGGGGATGTATGAAACAGGTCGCCGAAAGCGAGAGCTTAGTTGTTGAGCATGACGCAAGGAAACACTGGTCATTGCATCCGTCATTATTCCAAAGGGCAGTTCCATGAACCGCATTAGCGCAGCGGATATCTTGCCCCACTTGTTGCCCGGTTTGATCCTACCATGGGCAGTAGCAGCAACCCTATACCGGAGTTTTAGGATCGGCAAAACAAAGCTAGCCTCGATGTTATGAAGATGAATCAGGTCGTAATTGCCGAACAGAACAGCATGCCAGGCGGCCAGCAAGTCTACTGATGCCATATGAACGTGTTTGCCTAACAGGCACGGTAAGCGAATCAGGCGCATACCGGAAACGGTAGCTTGAAGTGGTGTGTAACGGTTACTGCAGTATATTGTGATCTCATGCCGGCCTGACAGCCGATGTGTAATCGCTTCTACTGCCCGTTCCGCACCCCCTTTTGACGGTAAGCCCTTTATGCCGATATAAGCAATCTTCATTGTATTGGGCTTGCTGATGAACAATCAACTTGATAGCTGATGAGATCAAAGAATTTACTTTCCACCGTTTTAGCTCAAATCTCGGCTTTTTCGCTGCTTCACGAATTCCGCAGATGCGTCAAGTTATGATGTGACACACTTGCGGCGTAATAATTCGTAAAGCTGACTAACTGGTTCATCCCTTAAATATTCTTTAATAAATATTGCTGCATTTGTAGACAATTTCATTCTTAAGTTGAAATCTTCTACTAATAGCTTTACATACTTACAAAAGTCATCCGGAGTTTCTGCGAGTATTATATCTTCATTATGCTTAGCATTAATTCCATCATTAGATACCTGAAAACAAACTATAGGCAACCCCGCCGCCATCGCCTCTATTATCTTGTATTTTAACCCGCTACCATATCTAAGCGGTGAAACATAAATATCTAGTTTTTCTAATTCGTCATTTATATTATCTACCTTTCCCGTAAATTTAATGTTTTGGCGCTTGGGGCCGATATGTACCTTTCCAGGCCCTATAAATGTATAATTTATTCCTTTTATATCAGATAGTTTAGGATAGATGTTTTTAACGAAATATTTTATCGCATCTTTATTAGGAGAATATGATATATTTCCATGAAATCCTATATTTTTTACGTTTCTTCTTGTCTTTATAGAAAAGGATTTATTTGTATTATCGTATATTGTGGGATTTCTTGTTTTATAAACATTATTTGTATCGATAACTTCTTTTAAGTATTTTAAATCAACTTCAGAACAAACTAGAAGAATATTAAATTCGTTTGACAATCTTTTTTCATACTTGGCAATTTTTTTATATTCCCATTCCAGTATGATTTTTAATACTTTATTACTTATTGAGATTCTTCTTTTTATTAGCATCGATTTTGAATCAATAAGATCAACGACAATAGGAATATCTTTTATTTCTCCGAGTTCAATAAGATTAATTGTGATATGCATTGACCCGACAATAATGATATCGTAATTCTCTTTTTTTAATGTACCTATAATCTTATCAGTGTATTTTCGGGAATAGTAATTTGATACTCTTAAGGGGTATTTCTTGAAATATTTAATACAACGAGCAATTCTGTAAAATATATTCTCCCTATTTACGGTGATAATTTCTTTGGTTATCGCTTTAATAGTCTCTGCATTCTTTCTATCGAAAGCTTTTTTATCGTTAAATGCGATTATAGTAACTTCACATTTATAATTCTCAATAAGCCTTTTAATAAAATAATAATTTCTTAGCCTATCGCCATATATCAACGGCCATGGCGGATAAGGCAGTAAGTACAATATTTTCATTATTTCTGAATTAGTTGATTGTATTTATTATTCGAATGAATTTATCTGCGATAAATTCGCTTCGAAACTTTTCAATGATCTTTTTTCTTGCTTTTTTTGCTATGCCATAATATTTATTGGGATCATTTACTAACTCAATGATTACATTTGCATATTTCTCGGGGTAGTGGGGGCTGATTAAATATCCGTCTTCTTCATGGGTGATTATATCCTTTGGACCGCCAATATCCGTAGCCAATACAACCTTTTCGCAGGCCATGGCTTCAATAATTACTAATCCAAAAGATTCAAACAAAGACGGCTGTATTATAAAATCGCTTTCTAGTATTAGAGGCACGATATCCTCAGTAAACGGCACGAACCTCAATTTTCCTGACAATGCAGGATTATTTTTGATGGTATTTATGATTTTCTTTATTTCAATCTCATCTTCTTTTATTTCAAATGTGTTCGAACCAATTATTCTGAATTCATATTTATCTTTACTTTGATTTAGTAACAGCTGCGCAATCCGCAGAAATGCCCCATGATTCTTTACTTTTTGAAACCTACCTATGATGCTAATTATTTTCTTTGCCTTATTGGAATATATTTCTTTTGCTTTAGATCGGAAGCGATTAATATCAATTCCGATTCCGTTCAAAGCAAGCTTTTTATCGATTATTCGAAATTTGTTATAATATTTTTTAACCCAAGTTGATACGCAAATGACGCGATGCGGAAACATCGCAATCGGTAATAACTTTAAATAGCTATTCGTTTGACCGTGCGCTACCCAAATGACCCGCTTTCTTAATAATCTAGATAGCAAGCCATATATAGACAGAGTAAAGCAATCATTATAAACGATATATTGATTCTTCTTAAAGAGTACGATAATCTTTAGAAGATTCATTTTCGATACAGATTCAACATTTATGCAATTATTCTTTGCGTATGCGAAAAACGCTTTCTTGCTGAATAATAGAAGTTTCACATGATAATCCACGGGGATTGCTTTCATGAGGTTAATGAGTCCGGTTTCCCCTCCCCCTAACCCTTTGCTTTTCGAAACAAAAAGGATATTTTTAATCGGATTATTTCTCATATGGCCTAATATATTGAAATATTTGTTTCCAGTAAGGGCCATAAATAATTCTTCTTCTAAGATTAATAAATTTATCTAATACGATAATGGGCGCATAGCTCGCAAGCCAATAAAGATAAGCGTTTATATCGAACGGAAATGATTTAAGGGCTTCAAAGAATAGGCGCCGAGCCTGTTTCATTTTAGCATTACGTACGAATTCCCGGCCGATGCCAAGATAAACCCTGGCGAGCGCTCTTTTTTTTAGCGATCTCAATCTTTCCGGTTCACGCGCCACGGCCGCTTCAAGAAGTGCCAAATGCGGTGGAAGGATTTTTGCTGGATCGTTATTAATTGTTATGTTTGCCGCATGAATTCGGTAATAGACTAAGCACTCAGGGACTACGCCAACGGGATAGCGGGCAGCAATCCTAAGCCACATATCCCAATCCTGCTGGGTTCTATATTGCGCGCTTTCATTAAAGAAACCGACGGTGGCAAAAATCGACCGTCCAACGATCACCGTCGATGTCGGGATAAAATCATCTAATAACAGATTTTCAAGAACATTACCTTGGCGTTGACGCGTCAATTGCCCCAATCTAAATAGGATCTTGCCATTTTGCCCGTCAAAAGCGTAGGCATCACTGTATACCCACGCTAAATCGCTTTTCTGGAGCATTCCCATCTGTAAAGACAACTTATCTTTGGTCCAAAGGTCGTCAGCGTCTAAAAAAGCTATATATTTGCATTTTGCGGCTCGAATTCCTAAATTCCTCGCTGACCCTGATCCGCCATTCTCCTTATAAATATATCGTATCCTCTTACCGAAAATCGCCACCACCTCCGCTGTATTATCTATGGAACCATCATCCACGATGATAATTTCATAATCCTTAAAATCCTGCGCGAACACGCTCTCTATAGTCTCTGCAATAAAAGAAGATGCGTTATAAGCGGGGATTATGACGCTGACAAGAGGCGTATCGCTCATTTCGAAAACCCCAGATCATGAAACAGTTTGCGATATCTCGCCTGATATGTATGTTCCGCTAAGGCACGCTTCCTTCCCGCAACCCGGATCTTTTCCGCATCCTCTTGGTGTGTCAGATAATAACGGACTTTGTCTAATAACTCGTGTTGGTTGCGATAGACGACCACTTCTTTATCGAGGTCATACATCTCAGCCAGCTCATCCATATAGCCAGTGCAATAAAGGGCCCCGCTCATCGGGGCTTCAAACTCACGCAAATGGAGGTGACGCATCACTGGGCGACTGGGATCATGGCCGTCATATACTTCCACAAAACCCAGGCTGATGTGGCTACGACTGTATAACGCGATTAGATCCTCATCCGAAATAGGTGGATGCATGTTCCCTTTAAATCGTACACCCAAAAAATGTCGATAATCGTGATCAGCCAGAAACGCCGAAGTCGAGTTTTTTGCTACGGCAGAGAAAGCAAATAGCGCTCTGATCAGAAGTTTATAGTGTTTAGCAACCGACCGAGCGTGATTAGTTGCTCCGCTAACCCAACCCGGGCCGTAAGCATGCACATCAATCCCATTCTCCAACAGATGCATTAAATATCGCGCCCGTAAAGCATAGTTCGCGCCAACAAAAGAAGCCTGAACAGAGCGTGGCAGATCCATTGGCTTGAAGTACTTTGGATTTGATGCCATGGGCCACCAGATTGGGTGGGCCCCGATCTTTAGGAATTTTTCGCGCGCGGCCTTTTCCGAGTGCAAGCTGTAACTAAAGTGCGGCGATAATTCATCCACCAAGTAGAACTGATGAATATTATTGCACGAAAAATTACATGTGGGTACACCGCACTTGCCAATTTCGTCAATCACGTTTGGCTCAACCATGCCGTCCATTAGATATGCAAAGAACAGGTCAAACGGCTTACGATTATGTTCTCGGCGGAAGCTATCAAGTAACTTCTGACTAAACACCGCGCGCGCCCGCGTATCATTTTTACGCATTGCAAGACGGCCCTCATTTGTGGAAAACAATACAACCTCATGTCCCATTTCTACAAGAGTTTCATAAAGATTGCGATGCCACGTCCGGTTGTATGGGACGGCCGAATTTGCCGACGGTTCAAGTATTTGAAATATGCGCATATTGAGGCCTCTTAGGGCGATCCGTTATCGGTAGCAACCTCATTTCTCATATTTATAACCCACCTATTGGAAGCCAACATAATCAAAAACGATAAGGTTGCTAAAAAATTGACGTTGATCAGATCCAATTGTTTTTAGAGAACGGGCCGCAGTTCTTCCAGTGTTAGCAGCTTATTTACAAATTTATCCATACGGTGGAAAATCGTATGGCTATCGTAAACAGATTCCAGACTTCTTATAATGAAAGGCAAGCGCTCTTCTGGGTGATTTATGAAGTATTCGAACTTTTCAACATATTTACGAGGATTATCGGCACTAACAATAGCATTCGTTCCAAATACTTTGTTAAGTGTTTTTGGCTTATCGGTTAATTGGAATAAGCCACAACAGGCCAGGATGTAGGTCCGCTCGTTAATTTCACTAACCAGCCTAATGGAAGTAGGAATATGAAGATTAATGCCGATCTTTGCCATGCTATAAATAAATCGATGATACTCTCGTGCTAAAATCAATTCGTCCTGCCCCCATCCCAGCCCATTGATCACTCCTCGATAGCGGCGGAAAATCGGGAGAAAATACTGCTTGTAACGTTCAAACTTTCCAGTAAGGTTGCTCGATGCCAGAAAAACATAATCCAATGGCTTTTCAGAGGTTGGTACATAGGAATAAATCAATGGATTAGCTGAGAAGGGGATAGAAATTACTTCAAACCCATTTTCCCACCATTCTTGTAGCCAATTCTGAATGTACTCATCGTCACGGAAAGATACAAACAAACTCACTCCACGGTTTCGGGCTTGTTTGAGTCTAACTAAGTTGGATGAATTACCATCATGCTCGTGCGATGAAGTCAAAATTACCGCCATCGGCGAATGAGCACGGTATCGCCGGATAAAGTCCCAGTCTAATTGCTCTGTATAAGTCTTGTCATCGCTCGTAAATAGCACTGATGGATGAAACTCCCTAATAGCATTACTTGTATCGCAGTCCCAGGGTAGTTCAATTGCCCTTACTCCTAGAAAACGTAAGCCGTCCAGCCAACTTCGAAATATTGACGCGCCACCCGGGCTAGCCCAAGTCGAGGGCACATGGAGCATAACTCTTAGTCCCTTATTTTCCTTGTAACGGTTCTTAAAAGAGCTCATCGCCTGCAAACGCAGTTGTTCCGATTTCAAATAGACAGGGTCATTGTTTAAAGCCTGATTCAAATGCTGTTTAGCCAACGCTATACAGCCATTTATATGCCGTTCATGCTCGCTCCAGGTATTCGAATTAACTTGCGAACGAAAATATCGAAATTCAATACGCATCTTAGCAGACTGGAGCTTATTCTTTAGGCGTTTAACAAGCATATTAAAACTTTCATCACATCTTCCCAACAGTCTGATTCAAAACGTCGCGCAAAACTCTTGGATAGCTTCAATAACATAATCAAGCATTTCTTGAGTAAGACCAGGATACACTCCGAACCAGAAAGTCCGGTTCATTACAAGGTTTGTTACAGCTAAATCGCCAATTACACGATAATTTATTTTTTGGAAAGCTGGCTGGCGGGTAAGATTACCGCCGAATAGCAGGCGGGTTGCGATCTTGCGCATTTCCAAATATTCCACTAATTCATTGCGGCTAAATGGAGCTTCCGGTTTAATGGTTATCGGAAAGCCGAACCAACTCGGATCGCTGTTCAGCGTTGCGTGAGGCAAGATTAGGAACTCTTCAAACGGTTTCAGTCCCTCATTAAGAGACTGCCAATGGCGCTTACGTGATTCAATGAAACCGGGCAGTTTTTTTAATTGAGCTAGGCCTATTGCAGCCTGCATATCGGTCATCTTCAGATTATAGCCGATGTGAGAGTAGATATATTTGTGATCGTAACCATAAGGCAAATCACCAAGTTGCCATTTAAAGCGTTTCTTACAGGTGCCATCCTTTCCTGGACTGCACCAGCAATCGCGGCCCCAATCGCGGAATGACTCAACGATTGCCTTAAGCTGAATGCTATCCGTTAGCACGCATCCACCCTCACCCATAGTGATATGATGTGCCGGGTAGAAACTTGCCGTCGCAATATCACCAAATGTCCCAGTTAATCTGCCACTAAATGTTGAGCCCAAAGCGTCGCAATTATCCTCGACCAACCAGAGGTCATGGCGCTTCGCTATGTCAAGCACAAAATCGATATTGAACGGATTGCCCAACGCGTGTGCCAGCATAATGCCTTTGGTATGTGGACCAATTGCTTCCTCGAGGTAGCCTATGTCAACATTGTATGTCCCAAGCTCGATATCCAGAAAAACCGGAATCAGGTTGTTTTGTATGATTGGATTAACCGTGGTGGGGAAGGCAGCCGCCACTGTAATGACTTCATCTCCAGGATATAATCGTCTTTCTCCCAACTTTGATGACGTGAGTGCCGAAACCGCCAAAAGATTCGCTGAAGACCCAGAATTGCACAGGATTGCATAGGGCACATCCAGAAAACGGGCGAATTCCGCTTCGAACTGGCCAGCATAACGTCCCGTGGTAAGCCAGAAATCCAATGAAGCATCCACTAAGTTTACCAATTCGTCAGCATCAAAGATCCGGCCAGAATAGGGAATAGGTGTTTCACCGGGTATAAACTCCTTTTCTGGCCAATTAGCCGGATAGAACTCACGAACTAAGGTCAGAATCTTGGAGCGTATCTTATCTGCAGTCAAGTTTCTAATCCTTTCTCCTTTGCCATAGCTTTTAGGCCATCCCGATAGCCCATGAGTGGAATACTCAATTTATTAGCTGCCTTTTCTACCACCATACCGGCGTTTAGCGGGCGCGGTGCAATCTGTCTTAATTCGCGTGTGCCAACTGCCTTGATGAGTCTGCTATCCAGGCCGAATATGGTCGCGGCTTCACATGCAAATTCAAAGCGACTGATTCGGTCTGGACCGGCTACGTGAAATATGCCCTGTGCATCTGAAGTCGCTAATTCGACAACGGCCTGGGCAAGATTAGGAGCATATGTTGGACTCCCAATCTGGTCAACCGGAGCTTTCAAGACGCGGCCCTTCGACAACGTATCTAACAAGCCGCAAACAAAATTTTTGCCCAGGAATTCCCAGCCGTAGACAACTGTAGTTCTCACAATCAAATAGCTGTACGCATGTAATGCGATGTAATGCTCTGCCATCAACTTCTGCCGTCCGTATTCACAGATAGGATTTGCCGGATCCTCTTCGCAATAGGGGCCTGCGTTTCCGGCAAAGATGTAATCGGATGAAAAGTAGATCAACTTCGCCTTAATAGCGTTCACAGCATTCACAATGTTGTAAACCCCTATAACGTTGGAAGAGTATCCTTCTTCCGGATGGAGTTCACAGTAGTCAACATTGGTGAGCGATGCCGGCAAATAAACGACAACCGGCCGAACCTTTAAGATCAGCGATTGCCCATCAATCCGGCTGCGGATATCGAGTGGCTCCATACCCGGCACAGGGTGGGTGTAATAGGTTCCAATGACATCATAAGCCGCACCTTTTAATGTATTAACCAAGTGCTGCCCCACTTGCCCGGATGCCCCGATTATCAAATGGATATTCACCGCTGTTTAAGCTTCCAGTCGTAAGGGATGTGATTCTCAAAAGGATCTACCCTTACAATCTCGTCAGGATGATGAGGGAGTGTGGCACAATTCGCGACAATAGCAGAAATTTCCCCTGTTCCTTTGAACCCATTCCATATACCTGGTGGAATACGCACCAGAACATAATTCGATTCACCAATAAATAGCTCCTGAAGGCTGCCACGTGTCGGAGAAGTCTTCCGATCATCGTAAAGCACCAGCTTAATCATTCCCGATACTACGGCATAGTTCAAAGTCATGACTTTATGCAAATGCCATGCTTTGACAACACCCGGATAAACAACTGAAAAATAGATTTCACCAAATTGCTCAAAAAATGGATCATCCCGACGAAGCATATGCATAATTTTACCTCGTTCGTCCAAGATTTGCTGCAAGGGGTGAATTAATACTCCATCAATCATCTTCGATATACCTGGGCTTAGCGTTCCATAAACTTTCGGTACCATTCTATGGTCTCCAGCAGTCCTTGTTCTAATGTGTACTGGCATCGCCACCTTAGCGTACGCCGAGTTTTTTCGGCTGATAAATACTGAGAATAAATTTCTCCTCGTGCGGTGTTTTGTACGTCAGGTTCGAGATCCGTGCATCCCATCAACCCTTGAATGGTATTCACAAGCTTCAAGACCGTCAGAGGCTGCTCTAGACTAAAATTAAATGCCTGTCCTTGCACTGTTGAATCGGAAAGCGATTCCGCAAGATACATATAGGCTCTTGTTACATCTTTAATATATATGTAATCGCGCACATATTGACCATCACTGCGAATCAGCGGACGCTCATTCCGCAGCAAAGAGCGGATCGTACCCGGCACGATCCGACTCCAATTCAGATCGGCACCGCCATAAATATTGCCGCAACGCGCTATTCCGATAGGCAATCCGTAAGAGTAATAATAACTATGTGCTAGCAGATCGGTGCAACTCTTAGAGACATCGTATGGATATCTCCCTTGTAGGGGAATATCCTCCGTGTAAGGCAACACTGGCTGTGTCCCGTAAGCCTTGTCGCTTGAAGCGACTACCACCCGTTTTACAAGACCGGAATGTACTCGACAAGCTTCTAATAAATTATAGGATCCGCGAATATTGGATTCAAAGGTGCGCAGTGGAAAACGGTGCGCCACACAAATAAGCGGCTGGGCAGCCAAGTGGAAGACCGTATCTATCTCGTGTTCGTTTATCGCACGCTCCAAAGATCCAAAATCTTCCAACTGTCCATTAACCACAAATACTCTGCGAAAGTCGCCGCTTCGGTAGAATTCCGATTGAGGGTCGGTATCCCGTACCAGAGCAACTGTGTATGCTTCATTTAGCAACAATTCTTTAATTAACCAAGCACCTACAAAACCAGTTGCTCCCGTTACAAACACCCGCCTACCTTTCCAAAAGCTCTCCTCTATTTGTCTTCCGTTATTTATCATTTTTCCCATCCTTTCCAGGGGGCCTGACCGGTTTGCCAAAGGCTTTCAAGCAAATGTACATCCCTTAGAGTATCCATGCACTGCCAAAAGCCGCTGTGACGATATGCTACCAATTGTCCATCTTTTGCCAAGCATTCCATAGGTTTTTGCTCAAAGATAGTGTCATCTTTGTCGATGTAGTCGGTTACACCAGGATCGAGTACGAAGAAGCCTCCGTTGATCCAACCCTCGGCTATCTGCAGTTTCTCGCCAAAACCGGCTACTAAATCGCCGTTGAAACTAATACTGCCAAAGCGGGCAGGAGGACGCACTGCCGTTATAGTAGCGAGTCGGCCGTGGCTCCGATGGAAGGCTAGCAGATGATTGATATCCACGTTAGCCACGCCATCTCCATAAGTAATCATGAAAGTTTCCTTGCCGATGAATTTAGCCACGCGCTTGATTCGCCCGCCGGTCTGAGTTTTTAGACCTGTATCCAATAGATGCAGAGTCCATTCCTCGCATTCGCCGTCATGTACTTCTACATTGCCCCTAGATAGATCAATGGTCAGACTATGAACCAGATTCCGGTAATTAATAAAATAGTCCTTGATCACTTCTCCCTTATAGCCTAATGCAACTACAAATTCATTAAAGCCATATAAAGAAAAATTTTTCATTATATGCCAGAGTATTGGCCGGCCGCCAATTTCTACCATTGGTTTCGGCTTAGAAACCGTTTCTTCCGAAAGGCGGGTCCCAAGACCACCTGCCAGTATGCCGACTTTCATTTGGTCCCCCCAATTTTACTCCGAATTCCTACCATACTCATTGTCTTGCGTTATGCGCCTGTGCTGACAGAGACATAATCGGCCGAATGGCTTTCAGGCATAGCTCCTCGCCCATTCCCATTTTCTTAAACAGCCACGATATCGGCGCCACTATAGACATGCTGATCTTTTGTGACAAGAATCCATTTGAAAAGTTGATTTTCTTCCGGTTCCGGTTCCGCCACTGGTATATCGAAAGAGCCACCCAATTCGGGTTTGTAATTAGGCTCACGTGGGTCTTGAAACCAGTTTCGCGTGCGAGCTTATCTAGAGTTGCAGGAGTGAATAAATTGATGTGAAAGGGGATCCATGAACTCACTGAATACTTGCCCATATAACGCATTGAGGGGCTGTTGCCGTTGGGTACATATCCATAGGCCGTGCCTCCGGGGCGGAGTACTTGATAGACTTTCTGCAGAAATGCTCGCGGGTTATAGATATGCTCTAAAACATTATCAAAACGAACTACATCAAAAAAATCGTCCGGGTAGGAAGCTGTTTCAAAATCACCTATTTGAAAATCTCCAGATAGCATCTTACGAGCTCGCGCGATTGCAGTTGGGCTTATATCAATGCCGTAGGTCTGAAACCCTCGCCGATGATAGTCTTTCAATTTTTCGCCCGTACCGCAGCCAATATCAAGAATTTTGCGGTTTTCCCCTAGGCCACGTGGAGCATAGTGAAGATGCATATCACGCGAACAAATTTGGGCGACCAACTGGTCAGCTATGTACATTATGTAGCGGACAAATTCTGGCCGAACCTTGGACTGGGTCTGTTGATATCCAACGTCATATTTTGATAACCAACTACTTGCTACAGGAATGGGATTTAGATAACGCATTCCGCAGGATATGCATTCGACCAAGTCGGTCTCCACATCATAGCCCTCGCGGCGATTACGATCGCGGAATAGCACCCGGAAGTTATGCGCTTCGCACACGGGGCAACGGCGGTTGAACCAATCTAGGGCAACCTTCATAAATCCACCTAATGCATGCTAAGATGCTAAACATTCAGTCAAGCATTATTCATGGCTGGGAGGATACCTCAATATTTCTCTGCAACTCGGACCTTGATCGACCGATGACTTGTTAGGAGCAACTTCAAAAGAATATAATACCGCCTCGAATCAACCGGGAAATCCATTGCAAGAGTGAAATATGCATATAATGAGCCCGATAATCTGGCGCCGCTTGCTTGACCAAACGAATAGCAACACGGAGTGCTTTGGCATAGGACTGGTATATTGGTCTCAAAGAATAATTGTTTAATCCCATAAAAGCGTGACTATTTAGCAATTCAATAAAGTTCAGATGTAGCATCACAAGGGGGGTATCGCCCAGATATATCTGACCGGCCTGTTGATAAATGCGATAGCTTGATATATTCCAACCTCCGGCTCCTACTCCATGATTCTCGGAAACGACAACACCTTTAAATTGTTCCGGCCAATCATCCAGATATTTTTGATCGCCGAGACGACCGGGTTCAACCCGCAGGAAGCACCACTCTAAGCACTGTCTTGTCCAGCGGTCGAGAACATCCATACCGGCAGCATCTCGGCGGAATCCGACCAATCCAACATTGAAACGCCCTCCATTTATTTCGCCTCTCTGCTTATTTGCAGGTGAGAAACGGTGCGGGACGAGGTAAATTGAGCCATCCCCCCACTCATCGTACACCGGCTGGATGTTATCATAGAAAAATAAATCGGCATCCAGGTATGCAATTTGCTCCACTTCTGGACGTTCCCTAAGGATAAAGGCCGGCAGAAGCGGTGTACAGGTTAAGAAGTATTCCACAAATGTGCGTTCGGCTTTGACAGTGATGAGAACGGGGTGCGCCGCTTCGAAATCGTTCAATCGGATTAGCTCCATACTTGGCAATGCCAATCGAGAAAGTATTTCATGTGTGCGCTTATCGAAACAAAGCACCACCAGCAGGAAATCCCCCGCGTGTTGGCGCAGGGACTCGTAGAGTGCCAAACCTCTGTAGAGAAATCTCTGATCAAAGTAGGTGCAGAAATATCGCACTAACGTAAGGCCTCCCGAGTAAAATCCAAAATAGCTTCTGAAACAGAGCAGACGGCTTGGTTTGAAAGCTCAGGATATAATGGAAGACTGAGCACTTCGCCGGCCGCTCGCTCGCTTTCCGGCAATCGTAAGTTGGTCACACGCCCTATATATGCAGGCTGCAGATGAACTGGAACCGGATAATGTACGAGCGTGCCGATCCCCCGTCCCTTCAAAAATGCCCGCAGCGCATCTCTATGCTCAGAACGAATCACAAACAGATGAAAGACATGGCCTGCGCCTTGAATGACTGCAGGTAGGCTTACTCGCGCTCCAGCTAATCGCTCGCGGTACAGGTTTGCTAAGTGGACTCGCTTTTCATTATCCCTATCTAAATAGCGCAATTTTACACGGAGGATGGCCGCCTGCAGTTCATCCAAACGACTGTTGCAACCCGGCTCTTCGCTCACATATCGATCGCGCCAACCATATTCACGAAGGAGAAGCACTTTTTTCGCCAATGCCGCATCATCCGTCAGGACCATCCCGGCGTCACCCAAAGCACCCAGGTTCTTAGTAGGGTAAAAACTGAAAGCGGCGACATCTCCCCATGAGCCGACTTTTCGTCCCAGATATGTTGCCCCATGCCCTTGGGCACAGTCTTCTATTACCCGTAATCCATGCTGTTTAGCAATCGCCATAATCCCCGTCATTGCGGCTGGATGCCCGTACAGATGCACAGGAATAATCGCCTTCGCACGTGGCGTCACAGCCCTCTTAACCAGTTCGGAATCAATTGTGTATGTTGTCGGGTCTATATCCACCAATACGGGTTTTGCTCCTGCCAGCTCAATCGCCGCAACTGTGGCAACCGCAGTATGCGAGACGGTGATAACCTCATCCCCCAAGCCGATTCCGCATGCTCGTAAAGCCAAGTGCAAAGCCTCGGTGCCACTCCCAACACCTATGCCATAGCGCACACCAACGTATGTGGCAAATTCAGTCTCAAACTTGGCTGTCTCCGGTCCCAGAATATACCGTCCGTTCTCCAATACACCGGCTATGGCGGCATCTATTTCAGCTTTATACGCCATGTAACTCGCCCGCGGATTAGCTGCAAGAACTGCTACGCTCATCATAAATTGCTTTCCCAATAATGCGATCTATGTTCTCGGTAGAAAAGCAATGTTTTCGATAAGCCTTCCTGTAACGTAACGCTTGGTTGCCACCCTAACTTGTTCTGAATCGCACTATAGTCAGCGTAATAGTCTCCAATATCGATAATTTTCCGCTCCGGCGGGAAGGGGACAATACGATATTCACCTGTCCCATTGAGTGATACCAGGAGCGCTGCAAGATCCGCAAGACTGATGGGATTAGGCGCACCCAAATTGAATATCTGCCCGCTTGACCGTTCATCTGATGCCGCCCTTAGCAGCGCGTCAACCACATCGTCTACATAGTTAAAGTCACGCTTTTGGAGACCATCGCCATACACCTGAAAGGGCTTATTTTCGACCGCCAATTGAATCCAGATACCCAAAAAGGTCTGGCGTGCATCCTTGACGCGCATCCTGGGACCATATGTATTGGTCAGGCGTAAGGCACAGGTGCGAATCCCATAAACATTATTGTACAAAATATGATACCACTCGCCGGCCATCTTATTTACGCCGTTCACATCCACGGGGCGGAGCAGATGCTTTTCGTCCACAGGTAAATAATCAGGCTTTCCGTAAATCTGCCGCGTGCTGGCGAACACAATTTTGATTCCTGGATTGTACTTGCGGCAGATCTCCAGGATTGAGAGCTGGGCGTGGCAGTTAATCTCCAGGTCGGTTTCTGGGTCTTGCATAGAATCAATATGGCTTGTTTGACCAGCCAAGTTAAAAAGATAATCCTGCCCCTGCACCAAGTAGCGCATACTATGCTGGTCACGCACATCCGAGATATTAACGTGCACGCGGTCTTTGATGTCATAAATATTATACAGATTTCCCCCGTATTCGGGAATCAGACTATCCACCAGTGTTACCTGAGCACCCAATTCAAGAAGCCATCTCCCAAGATTGGAGCCAATAAAACCCAGACCACCGGTAATTAACGCCTTTCGGCCATTGAATTTATTGCAGTTTATCTCAATCATGAGATTTTATCACCACTAATAGATTGTCTAAAGTGTCACCGCGCCTGCCAAATATCTTATCTATTCCATAGCCACACAACAAGAATGGTGCAAGGAAAAGTGTCATTAAACGGACTGTCCATTTCGCACAACCGCACATGTAGTTGATGATAATTGTATCTGTCAGTCTCTGCACCCATGTGGCCCAAAACCCGCAGGTAGGCGTTGACGCTATAACTTCAAATCCGCTTTTTTCCGCAAGATAAGATAGACCATACGGGGTATAGCGATAAAAATCATAGGGTTCCATGTGCAATCCCCATACTTGCGGAGCGGTCAAAATTAGGTATCCCCCCCCCTTCAACACGCTAAACACTTCATCCAACAATTTTCCTGGCTCTGGCACGTGCTCCAAAACTTCGTTACACAGTACAGTGTCAAAAGATAAAGCCCGGAAAGGCAAGTGCTGACCATCGCCCCACACATCTGCTTTACCGATAGGAGGATATTCCAAACCTATGTATCGATCCACCTGGGAAAAAAGGTCACGATAGGGTTGATCACCACAACCCAAATCAAGCAGCCAACCTTGTGCGAGTTGTGCATATTGTTCAACGGTGCGACGCAGTGTGTGATGAGAGATATAGAAAGGATCGCTCAGCCAGGGCAGTAACAGTGAAATCCCTGGAATACGTTTGGCATATTGTCGAAATGATTGCCATCTACAGCGGGTCAATACAAACCCCTTTCCGACAGACATAGGTCTTCATAATGACCTGCTCTCTAGATGTTGAAAGATGATATTTATCAATGAATAATTCTTTTGATATTTTAAGACCATTCTTGCAGAAAAGAGTCAGCAATTCTTTTTCCTCGAACACAAACTCTACAACTTGCACGCCATAGGCCATTTTGGTCATAGTCTGCGTTTTACCATTAAGCAGCACTGGCGTTCGGTGGAAAATAGACCATTTACGTGCTACCCGTGCCGTTTCGGCAATAGCCTTTTGGTAATCCGGCACATGCAGAATTACACACCCTGAAATTACCACATCGTAACTGCCATCTGGCAATAAGAGGTTAGTAGTATCTCCTTGCAGAAAATCCACATCAGGATACTCCTGCTGCGCCAGCGCCACCAGTGCTGCGGAGTAGTCGATCCCTGTATAGTTGACCTTGTGTCCAAGAAGATGCTCAAGGACCTCATAGTAATAGCCGCTCGCGCAGCCGATTTCTAACACCTTTCCATGTTCCATACCTGTCGCTGTCAAGGCCTGCGCTGCCACCTGAAAAACGGCTGGAGCCTTGCCCCGATACATCTGTCCAAGTTCCTTATCGACCCGTTCACGCTGACATTCAGGTATGTTCGGATTCTGCCAACCATTTACGAGGTCTTGCGTTACAGCAGACCGCGAAATGCTTTTGTATGAATCAGAGCCGCGCCATTTGATATGCCGATAAATATGCCGATAAAAGTGACGCGCAGGCTTTGCTAATGCGGTGCTTCGCACAATTGATTTAGCTAACGCAACCGCCCTCTTTTTTAAATCCGGATTATCTTTCTTGGTTTGCGTTTGCGGGACAATAAACCTGTTGCTCGTGCTTTGCTGATTATCACGCATGTGCCGTTTGATAATATCAACCAGTTCCTGCATTCTATGATAATAGGTATGTTCATTCAGCGTTCGTTGCTGGCCGGCAGCAGCAATTGCTTCGCGGTCGGATTCATGCTCCAAATAATACTTAGCTAATTCAGCACACTCATACTTACTCCGATAAGCAACCACTTCCTTGCCAATTTCAAAAATATCTCCAAGATTCTCCTTGAAATCAGTTAATAGCATCGCGCCAACGCCTGTTGCTTCATACATCCGCATATTGTTCGCATAGTTCGCCGACCAGCCAGCGTGGCGATTCAGGGCTATACGCGCTTTTGCCAATATGCGATAGGAATCTATACCCCACGCTTCGCCATAATAGAAGCGGCGGATAGACGAATCATCGGCTAATGCATTTATGCCTTGCCCCCAATATTTAACCGGTACACGCGTTGCTAAATATTCTAATAAGCGAGTGCCGACATCGTGAGGACCATTCTTGCCGTTAAAAGACCCTACGAACACTGCAGGATTACTCTTTACATTGTCATGGAGGCGCGACAATACGCCTGCCCCAAATCCAATCCTGAAATATTCGCTTTTTACTCCCATCTGCTTGAAAGTTTCGATAAAATGAGGAAAAGAAGTCAAAATCAAATCATAGAGCGTCAAGTCAATATGTGGGCTGAGGCTGGAGGCAATCTGGCCTACGATCAATGGCTTTATCTCTGCAAGGACTTCCCGCAGGAATTCAGGACCCGGCCAGGATAAACTCTGCAGATAAAGCACGTCGGGTTTGAAATGCAGAATTTGGGCCTTTAACACACGCAAAAGCCGCATATTCTTTTGTTCTGCACTAAACGCACTGCCCCAACGCATCCCATGCTCCTTGGCCCAACTGCGTTGAAGTTGTTCACAATTGCCTACAATATCATCGGCCTGATGGCCGAGCTGGTTGAGACTCGACGAATAAAAATCTGCTGTACCAAAACATTGATCCATTAGCGCACGATATTGCTCGACATAGAAGTGGTGTATAAAGTGAGGATGTTTCCTGTAAAAGGACTGAAGAAACTGCCGGTAATATGTATCAATTATGATAATCTGCATGGGCAACATTTCTCCAAATAAGACAATAATATATGAATTACTTCACGGGAGTTGATCGAGCACTTCAATGACTTTGCGGTAATTCTTAGAGAATTCATAATATTCGATAAAACACTCCTTAGCATTGGAACTGAACTCATTATAGGATTTCAGTATCTTTTCGATCGCTTGTGGTAATTCCTGAAGCGTCTTTATTAGAACACCACATCGATGCCGCTCTAAGAGATCATATCCAGGGTATTCAAATGCAATAACTGGTAGGCCGCACTGAAGGTACAGGGCTATTTTTTCTGAGCTGTGAGCTGTGAGGTAGTCATTTGCCGATGAGGCTTGATAAAAGGCCAGCCCAATATGAGCTGACGCAACAACTTGTTGTAATTGCATCGAAGACGCCATCTCTGTAGAGAGTATGACTCGCGATCGCATATCGACTTCCTGGACATTTCTTATACTGGATTCCTGGCCAGCTCCATGCAATACCAGCACCCAATCCACAGGAAAATCTTGAGCAAGTCGTGCTAATTCGATGCTGTATCTGTCTTCATGAATGATTCCTAGCTGCAAAATGATTTTCTGATCTCTTTTAATCAGAAACTTCTCTTGGAGGTATGAAGATCTTTCCTTGAAGGGCTTCCCCAGTAAAGATACAGGAACATAAATAGGAGTTCCTTCTTGCACCCCATTATCTCGAAATAATACTTCGGCCCTTCTCTCGTCCTGAATTATCGTGGCATAACTCGATTTATGATACTTTTCTTCAGTTAATTTCATGCGCATAGCAGAAATGGAGGTCGCAAATCCAGGATATTCCCGTGTATAGAGTTCCAGGCTATGGTATAAATACGGAATTCCAAGTTGCTTTGCCACTTGCCCCGCCCAAATCAGCCCTCTTTTTTCTATGCCTATCAGGGCCTTGCACCGCTTATCTTCCAAGATATGCCGTGTTTCCCTTACTAGCACCTTCGGTAGCATACCGGGGTCGCGGTTAAACCAAAGAAGAAGCCGTTGGCGGAGAATTGAAACAAACATAAAGATGGCCCGCAATGGGCTTGGCATCCGGGATGTCCGTTTCCAGATTGCTTGGGCAACGGCATCCCTGGTACGCAACGCACTAGTGCAATTTTTAAGAGCGCCAAAAGAGTGAACCCGCACATCCAACATATTTCGGAGCTGGTCCAACTGATCACTGACATGGCCTTCATAAACACGATAAATAAAAAGATCAACACCGTAACCTGCTTGCGCAAGCATTAAAACAGAATTCACCGTATGCACCTGCAGCGGCCAGTAAGCCTGGAAAATGCCGATATGCGGTTTCATTTTTGCTGAATTGGTAAAGGCTAGAGATGAGGCTTTTTTAACGATGGAGCCTTTTGCCCGAGTTTGAGAGCAAGTATACGATATTAGAGAATGGAAAAAGGCTAACGTGTTGATAAAGCAGGAAATTACGAAAGTTTATTGACTTATCCCTATTGATTACTGTCGATTATGATGTTGTTTGGCATCTGGACGCGTCAAACTGGAGTTAGAAAAAGCCACTTTGGCTGTCTGCGACGGCCTTCTGAGCACAGAATCCAACGATCATCATCGGGCCAATTAGAAATTTCGGGGAATGTCGATAGATCTCTTGCGGTAGTTGTAAGAAATTCGACCTCATACCACTCTAGACAATTATGCAGCATTCTTGAAACTTGCTCGTCCGCATTTTGCATCCACATGTGTAATTCGATTACTAAAAAGGATCCGGCAAGCTCTTGGAAAACGGTTCGGGTCAGAATCTCAAACTCAGCACCCTCGACATCAACTATGACTAGACATCGTGCCAAGTCCACTGAGTAAACCCTGGCAAGTAGAGATGGAAAATTTGAATCGGCAATCCCCAGTACTGTAATCGCACTTGAAAGCCCGTTCAGCAAGGCATTCGCCTGGATCACCTGTTGACCGACCTCAGAAGCTTCAAAGCAATAGGAGTGTTTGGTTTTCCCAGAAGCTAGTAATCCAAGAGCGTAATATCCATCGGCCGCACCTACGTCGATCAATACATCGTGTGTTATTGGAATACGCTCTAGTCGGTCCAAAATCTCTCGTTCATACAGTCCCAAGAGCATGGAAGCCCTGTCAGAAGCCCCCCAATAGCTTAACGGCGATAATCTCAATCCAGTAAAAGGACCATACTTTATGACACCACCCAACATGTTATTCAATTGAGAACCAAGTTTGATGCGCCTTTCCAATAAGTAATTCAATTCCGAAGGGAGTGATGTTTGATGCTTTGCAGTAGTCTCCCTGTGAAGGATGCGATTGAGCAATACCGTCCACACGGTTGATATTGTTTCAACCATACCCCGATTGATTACCGAACGTTGAATCCGTTGGATAATGTTGTCGGACATTGAATAGAGTCCTTCGCTAATTTGGCAACTTGCCGTTTTCTCCGAGATAATTCTTCCTCAACACCCATTCCAACAGCTTGGGATCCTTTTCGAGCGATTCCTGATGAAAAGCGTAACCGGCATGGAAACTCTTTTCAATCTTTCTTTTAATGGCCACAACTTCAGGCGGAACTGGTGGGGCAGGAGAAGAGATAACACCCGCTGCTCTAAGAAACCCTAATATGCAACGTTTTACCCGCCCCAGAAGCCTCCGGATCGTCCGCACAATAACATGTGAAAGGCGCACAGAAATCGGGTCCGGCGCATGCGCATGATACCTGTCCAGCCCATGTTCCCTTCTAACATCATGGTAAGAGGCGTGAATTCCATTAAAATATCGTCGCCAGCAAAAGTAGTCCAGTGTCAGCCTTGCGGAAGGAATCAAATGTTCTATTCGCGCCTTGGGGTTATAAGCAGCCCAAAAACCTTTCTGCTGGAGATTCAAAGACAAGGCGCCTTCACCATCCCCTTGGTACGCTTGGTATTTTTTAGGATAATAGTCCGGCTGCGTTCCTCCATTCTCCAGAAAGACGCTTTTTCGAATGGATAAATTGCACCCATAAATATAATTTGGCGGAATCATCTTGAACTCATTGCCAAAATCAACAAGACTTAAAAAGCCATTGGTCTTTCCATAGCCTGTCTCAGACCAGAAATATTCGACCCAATCCGGCGGCGGCGCTTCGTACTTGGGAATGCAGGGTCCGCCGGCAATGACCACGTCGTCACGACTGAAAGACTCCGCCATCCCCTGAAGCCATTCTTTAGTCACCAAAGAATCATCGTCCAGATAGCATATAATGTCGCCCTTTGCTTCCTCACAGCCCATGTGCCGCGCCGCCATCAGGCCGGGTTCGGCACAGTAATGATAATGCAGGTTCTTGATCATCCCTGTATGGGATTCAGTCACACCCTTTGTATCGTCGGTAGAGCCATTGTCGATGACAATCACCTCAAAACTATCAGAATCAAAATCCAGCTTGGCCAAATGTGCCAGACAAAGTCGCAACTTAGCGGCCTGGTTAAAAGTGGGGATAATAACGGAATAGTTTACGTGCACGAATTACAAATACTCCTTTTAGTCTTTATGACAGTGCGGACTGGATTATTGTGAGGATGATGATGCTTAACTTGATCATTTGAAATTTTTAAACAATTGCTTTTTCAGACAAGTTAATCCTTGACAGGCTTGCAAGACTCTCTTGAATATTGAACGTAACGGATCTGCGATTATTCTCCGAAAAGATATGCTTTTTGGTAATGGAAATTCATTGACAGGATTATACTTATTTACATATATTTCGAATAATTCCTTCGTTATGTATATGTCACCAACGAAAGGCTCGCAATCGAATTTCGATTGCAATTCCCGCCTAACAACAAGGAAGAGGTTTTGACGGTACCACCACTCGATACGATTATTGAGCCAAAATTTCTTTCGGAATGGGTCCAAGAAAACAAAGCCGTCTTTTTCGAAGAGCTTAACCCAATACGCCGGATATTGCTCGTTATAATGATTTTCACCTGTCTGACCTGGGATAGCAGCCGACCATACAATGACATCAGACATTCTGCACAATAAACTTACCAGATCAGCAGCCCTGCCCTCCGGCAGATGCTCAGCAACCTCTAAACACAAAGCGACGTCAAAGTGGCCCAAGGTTTGCGCAATCGCTACCCCCCCGGATTTAGCTAACTCCGCGTTCAAATCCATCGCAACAAAGTGCTTCTTAGAAAACAGTAACTCCCATGATAAAGCCCCGGCAAGCACATGTTCACCATCAACTCCTGTAATTTTTGCGCCTGCCTTTTCAAAAATATTTAAAAAAGTTCCGATGCCGCAGCCGATATCAATAATACTCCGCGCGGATCTGTTTGCCGCTTTTAGAATATTAAGAATTTCTGGAACAAGAACACCTGCAGAAGATGTAGAGAACCCTTCATAATGATGAAATATCCTATTCATGCGAGTTTTTAGCATATCAATGCAACTCTCTCACCAGCACACACGGCCTGAGATAGTCATCGATGTTTTGCTATGAAAACGATTGATCTAAATTGAAGCCCCGAGTAGAATGTCTACGAAACGCAGACGCCGCCACCCCAAGCGGCCCTCTTCCTTGTCCAGATCATGGCGTCCACCCCATCCCTATAATCTTGATATTTGCTTTACAGCCACCAAACCACCAAGCACATTCAGTAAATGTACTTAATGGGCTGCCTAATATGTTACCACACTTACTAAGTAATAGCATATCAACTAACCCTTGCTGATTACCTAATATAGACATCCTATCATATGATATTTTTTCATAACATGTTAGTCTATTACCATATCTTTTTTTTAACTGTTGTTGTGTTAGTTCATCATCTGTACAGAGAAATATATTTCCAGAATGTTTATCTATTTCCACAATATATTTATCAAGCGTATTATAATTCTTGAAGTGCTCAATGATAGTATCTCCACGCCGTATATGCACCCCTAATGTATTAATATCAGGATTAAGACCACTGTCTATTAATAGTTTAGTAACTGCTTCCGATGCTCGTAATTTATTAAAATATGGAACATAGGCAGCTATAACAGTAATTGGAATGTTATCATACTCAAAATCAATAAATCTAACTGACACATCAGGTAACCAACGTAGACTAGTTATTAATAAAGTATTTTCAGAACCTATCCAAGACATACGCCGCAATAAATTATTGATAGGCTTATAATCCGCTGGTAATTCGTCTTCAAATACTACGAATCGCCAACTGGCGTACACCTTATCATTCTTTGTTATATATGAATTTAGTTTAATATCAAATAACTGGTCATATGAACATAACATATGTATATTATTGACCCAATTAACGCTAAATGGCTCATTTAACCTATCCGATATTCTAAGCCCTGATAACAAACCTTTAATTCTATTGCCAAGTCCGCCGTCTAAATGTATATGTATCGACATTTTCCTACCACAGCTACCGCATTTCTTTTATGGTTCTTCAGACACTCTTGTGGGTAACAGGGTAAAGATTTTTTCCACCGCAGTGAAAGAAGATCGACGTCTTGAAGTTCTCCCGATTGCGGAAGCCGTACACTATGACGAAACAAGTCAAGCACCTGATAGCCCGCAAATACCTGATTTTCCAGAGGATTTTAGGCATTTAGATTGTATGGGACATTTTTAAGGGAACAGTCATGTAAATTATCTCATATGAGTCAGCGTTAGGAATCCAGTACCGCAACAGCATAGATCGTTGCCAGAGGCACCCATATAATTCCGACTGTATATGGTTCATATACGATGGGTGAGAATTGCCCGGCAATGATCAAATTGATAAGCAAACCAATTCCCGCTACGCACAAATTATTAATATCTGGATTTTCATTCCGAATTCCTTTCAAGAATGCTTTAAAAAAAGTACTTAAAAGCCATACAAATCCTAAAAAACCAATAACTCCGAAACTTAAAAAGATATACAGCCATATATTATGTACAATCCATGTATCATTGCCAGGACTTTCGAACCCGACTAAGCCTATGCCCATCGGTCGCTGTTGAATTATCTCTAATCCCCTTTTCCATATTTCTAATCGTCCTAAATAGTTCGGGTCACCAAAAGGATCCGAATACAAGCTTGTAATTCGCATAGTAACTGACTTACTTTCTGATTGGACCGCAAAATACCACGTGGCGCCTATGATAGAAAGCCCAACAATTGAATATATAACAAGCGCCCTAATTCGTAGTCTGCCCCCTTTTTTTATCGATAAATACGCAATAAAAGACGAGGAAACTAAGGCGGCTATAGTGCCCCCGCGGCCTTGTGCATTCACCATAGCCGCACCTAAACTCAAGCACATTAGCGCGGCTACAATCCTGATCCAAAAAGAGCGGTTGATAAGCCAAAACGAAAATGCTAATGTGAACATAAACCCAAATTTATCGCCTGCACTTGCGGCAAATATCACCAAATTGCCGACATAAGGGATGACGATTTGAAGGCCCGCTCGCCCAACTTCTGGCCTATAGTAACTATCGATAAATGATGGTAAGAATCTCGGCCCAAATTGAAATATCAGACTAAGGAGAAAAGCGGCCGTTAGGACCGCCCAAAGATAGCTTTTGGCATCATCTCCAGATTCGATTGTTAAAAAAATGCTCAAACTCAAGATCATTGGAAATACGCAGATAATCCTTATTATCGAAAGCTCACCCCCTGTCTTATAAGATAAAAAGTATGCAATCAGTGCCCCTCCAATATAAAAAAGGTATGGCTTAAGCGGAAAACGCTTCAGGCCAAGCGAAATTCTTGTATCCATCGATAAATATTTGTTTGAAAGAATATAAAATAAGAAAAACCATATTAAAAATTCAAACAAATAAAGCTGTGCAAATATTCCAGAAAAATAGGCAAGAATGATGGGCATTGGGAGCCAAAATAATAAAAGCAGCCCGGTCATAATAGTTTGAACTTTGAGCTTGGAAATAAAATAAGGCACTGCCAAAGCTAATGACAATAAAAATAGTAAGATGACTGTTTTTTGCATACCCACTTTGAGGGCAGCGATAAGCGAGACGCCCCAAATATATCCCACCGCCATTAATACTAATAAAACGGCTTTTTGATGTTTCAAGCGAGTAAATAAGTGGCCGGAATCAACCGGAATCGGTGGTCGCTTTGAACCGGGATGCGTGCCGGATTAAATAGGAATCACTTTCTTCTTTCGGTCGGGAGGTTCAGGCAAGCGTGACAGGCACGGATGCGGCGAGCTATCTATCCCGATTTGGTCCATCGCAGTTTGTCAACTAAGCCCGCTCAAAATGTACTTCTTATTCCACTTTTAAATTGTGTATTAAGAGACCAACATACGTAACCCTTTAGTCTAAAATCAGCAGGCATTTTGTTGTCGCCGACGACATAACACTGCCTACCATTTTGCATAGCCCCCTTCGAAAGAGAATATGCCGACTCGCTTAGGGAATTTATGGTCGTAATTACGAGAGCGTGGTTGTCCGACTTACATTCTCAATTATTGACCTTGTGAACCATGGGGATCGTTTTAAGACAGTATGTTCCTTAATACCGTTTCGAATCGACGGCTCCAAGCCTCAAGCGTATATTCCCGGCATGCAATATTACATGCCCGATAAGCCATATCTCTGCATTGTTCTGGTGACATAACACTAGCTTCCAGCACGGCAGTTCTGATTTCATCCATACTGCAGTCCTTGAGGGTGACTCCGAACTTTCTTGTATCCATACCGTTTTCGATACTCACTATCGGGATCACACCGCAACGCATTGGAGCCCACACACTCCCAGCCGCGGCATCTCCTGCCGTCGGAAAAATTGTGAAGCCAACCTTCTTGGTCAGCTCGGCAAACTCAAAAGAATTCAATTTTTGCTTCCCCATTACGTGTATATTCGGAGTGTGGAAAAGTTCACGTTCATATTCTTCTAAGAAATCTTTTTCATTCCAGATAGGGCCGCAGACGAAGAGGTTTAATTCCGGAAGTTGACTGAATACTTCCAGCACAAGATCAAGTCCTTTTACTACTGACAACCAGCTTGCCATCCACATAAAATTCTGCCTCGCGGACACAAAGTCCTTTTGCTCGATAGTACTATGAAGAAAGTCAAAGCCTCCATCGCCTGTGGCATAAACGCTTTTATAAAACGGTTTATAAGTGGAAACTACCCAACTGTTTCCTATCGCGACGACCGCGTCCACCAAGCTGGGGTCTGGAGCATTCCATCCAGGAAACCTCAACATAAGTTCGGTCCCTCGGCGCTTCTTGATCGCATCCCTACGTTTTTGCTCTGATGCATGCCGTGAGGGCGGATACGGTCCTGTTGCCAAATAGATTTTCGTCGCAGTTTTTCCTAAGACTAATGCCATCCTTTCAAAACAATGCTCAACACCGAAAAGCACATGATATTTATAATTTGGAATAAATACGCCATCAAAACAGCTAACTATGTCAGCTACGTATCCCATACGATTAAACACTCGTGCTATTTCTATTGCTCGTTGCATATTCTGGTGCTCATAAATTTGAGGGGATTTGGGTTCAAGGCGGAACGGTTCTGTCAAGTAGCAGATTAACACACGACCCTTTTTTACCCGCATAAGGTCATTATCATAATAGCCGATTATTGGTTCAAATAATTCAGATAAATATCCAGGGGTAAGCAGCTTTGCTTCAAGCCAATGGCCAGTTCGTTTTGCTTTTTTCAGCAAAGATAAAGCCAATCTCTTCAATTTAGTGATCTTTCATATCTAGTGTAGTGTCTCAATAACAGGTTTACAATGATCTCCAGGCGTTATGGCTGTAAAGGCGATTTGAATACATAACACTAGAGATTCCGTTTCCCATCTCTAGAAACTCAACTTCTCGGTTTGCCAGGGCAGTCTTAACCGAATGACACCGGGACGATCCAGCTTTCCTCCAATGTTAGTAACTGCCCGTAATTCAAATGCGATTAATTCATGTTCTTTAATCATTTTTCTACCTGGATCATCCATTATCCAGGAAATAGTATAGCTTCCCTCATTTAATAGTTCTCCAGGAATGCAGCACCTTCCACGATAAATGCCAACCCCTCGAATAAGATTTGATTCGCCATCTATATCCCAGTCAGTAGAACGGAACAACACCGTACCATCACTCGTGACAACCTGGAACCCAACGCTCATACTTAGCCGCTCTAAAACTTCATATTCGATCTCAACAATAAGTTCCTTCCTCATATCCACGGGTTCCGTTATTGTTCCGCTCTGATTGTATATCCTAATCGCCCTAAGCCTTACTGTCTCATCCCCGGGCGCGTTGTCACGATCAGGCCAACAACGCTCGTTTCTGGGCATTTTACTCTCAACGAGAATATATTTTGCGATAATCGCGTCAGTTGCTCCATCTGCCAAAATATTGCCGCAGTCCAGTATGACGCAGCGCCTGCAAAGACGCAGTATAGCTCCCATATTATGGCTCACAAATAGTACTGTTCTTCCTTCTTTCGCGAAAGACCCTATCTTTCCCAGGCATTTCTTCTGGAATGCCACATCGCCCACAGCCAAAACTTCGTCCACGAGGAGGATTTCGGGTTCTAGGTGCGCGGCCACAGCAAAGGCCAGGCGAACGTACATGCCCGAGGAATAGTGCTTAACGGGAGTGTCGACAAATTTCTCTACTTCGGCGAAGGCAACGATTTCATCGAACCTGTTCTTTATCTCATTCCTTTTCATACCCAGAATAGAGCCATTGAGAAATATGTTTTCGCGACCTGTCAGCTCTCCATTGAACCCCGTGCCGACTTCAAGCAGAGAGGTGACGCGTCCGCGTAAAATCACATTGCCCTCGGTCGGCTCCGTTATTCTTGATAGTATTTTCAATAACGTGCTTTTCCCGGCGCCGTTGCGCCCGATGATGCCGACGACTTCGCCTTGGTCAACATCAAAGGACACATCTTTCAGCGCCCAAATTGTTGTGTCTTCTTTTCTTCTATTAACGCCTCTTCGGAATAGACGTTTCGTTTTGTAATCGAAGATATCGCGGAATGTGCGTGCCCCGCGGCCATGTATATTTTCACCGATGATATATTTTTTACTGAGATTCCTAACACTGATGATTGGGTTCATGTTCGATCAAATCACATCCGCAAATTCTTTTTCCATTCGACGGAAATTCATCAACCCTGTGATGAATATGATGATGCTCAGAATAATGGACATCCAAAGTAAATGTGGTGGAATATGGGCAGTTCCAAGAAGGGTGTATCGGAAACCCTCGATCACTCCTGTCATGGGATTAAGCCAGTAAAAGAACTCCAATTTGGCAGGCACCTTGGCGCTGGAATAGCCGACCGGTGTTATCCAGAATATCAGCTGGGTCACAAAAGGAAGGGCCTGGGCGATGTCTCTGTATTTCACGCCGATCGCGGTAAACCACAACCCGACGCCCAGGGCCGCGACAATACCCCAGATCAATACGAGTGGGAATAATAATATATGCACTGTTGGCATATATTGATAGTGGATCATGAACCCGATAAAGATGAGAAAGGCGATGCCGAAATCCACCAAACCGCGCAATACCGCGGCCGCCGGCATAATCAATCTGGGGAAATAGACTTTCGTTATCAGATTGGCATTGGAAATCAAGCTCTGACTTGAACCTGTCAGACCTTCAGAAAAAAAATTCCAGGCCAAAACCCCAGTAAAAGTAAAAAGTTGATAAGGAA
>Ga0315284_10001224_pt1 | contig 36465 bp, 22 predicted proteins | sample YL17G09_16_MG_FD_203696 | JGI IMG/M metagenome (GOLD analysis project Ga0315284, IMG submission 203696) | Sediment microbial communities from Yellowstone Lake, YNP, Wyoming, USA - YL17G09_16 | ecosystem: Environmental > Aquatic > Freshwater > Lake > Sediment | place: USA: Wyoming | collected...
AAGTTCCACGCAATATTTATTTTTCGCGTTGAAAAATGCCACACCATCTTTCGGCAAGTTCTCAATTAACTCGTATTTTGTTTTTATAATATTCTCCTGAGAGCCGAAAGTTGCCATGTGCTGTTCGTTAATGCCGGTAATGACGCCGATTTTCGGCTTGGCGATACCGCAAAGTAATTTTATCCCTCCCCTGCTGTAAGCTCCCATTTCGCAGATGAATATTTCGTGCTCGGTCCTCAAATCATTCAAAATACAGAGAGATACCCCGACTTCCGAATTTTGATGCTCTTTAGTTTTCAAGACTTCAAATTTTTCGGATAAAATCGCGGCCAGAAATTCTTTGGTCGAGGTTTTGCCGTAGCTTCCAGTAATTCCGATCACTAAGAGATTTTTTCCTCCTTCGCCGAAGGCTTCGGAGGACCCTCCATAGCTTTTAGCGACGGAGGAGAATTGTTCCCGCTTTATTTTCGCTTTTTTTATAATACGGTTCCTCTGCAGAACCGCCAAGGGCTGGAAAATAAGGACGACCAAAGAAGAAATTATCGGGGTTAAAATGTCAAAAATAAAAAGCCAGAAAATAAACCAAACTATGTTTTCTACGCCTTTTATGTTTTGAAGGAGAACAAAAAGAAAGATGCTTTCAAAAATTAAAGCGGCGGAAATCAAAAAGACGGCCTTGAAGGTGAAAACCGGCCTTTTCAATTGTTCTCTGAGAAAATCGAATATTGTTTTGAGAAATTCGAATATATACAAAACAAAAACGGAAAACAGGAGCAGCAAGGGATAAGCGGAAAAAGACAAAAGCAGAATAATTTTAATGACATTCAGGGGATTAAGGATAAGCCTCCTCCCCTTTTCCGTTCTGAAATGATCAAAAAAGCGGCCGACGTGATACTCTTTCAGCTGCCAAAGATAAAGATAAAACAGAATGGCTTTTGTCGTCCGAATAAACCAAAGAAAACTGAACAAAAAAAACATACCTTGCGCTAACTTAAAAATTCCAAAATAATTTCCGACAATTTTTTGGGATTTTCCAAATGGAGGCTGTGGCCGGCTTTAGGTATAATTTCCAGTTTTGAATTTTCAATGTTTTCCTTAAAAACATGCGCGTATTTCAAGGGAACCATCCGGTCCTGCTCCCCCCAGACAATTAGGGTCTTTGTTTTTATTTTGGCCAAATCGGAAAAAAGGTCCTCTTGCAAAACTTTTTTAATCGTCTTTTTCATCGTCCCTTTGGCCTTCACGTAATCTTTATTCCTTAAAAAAATGTAAAAAATATTCCTGGCGCTGTCTTTAAATCTTTGTAAGTGTTCGGGCGTAAGAATGGCGTTTCCGACCCTGGCCAGCCAGAAGATTATCATCGTTTTCAATCCGGGTTCAGGTCTGATTCCCGCCGAATCGCACAGAATCAAAGATTTTATTTTTTCGGGGTACAAAGAAGCAAATCTGACGGAAACTCTTCCGCCGAAAGAATGTCCCAAAAGAAAAAAGTCCTTTAATTTTGTTTCTTTAATAAAATTAAAAATAAATCCGGTATAATCATCGATCCCCCAGGGTTCGCGCGGAGTAATGCTTTTTCCGAATCCGGGAAAATCGGGAACTATCACCTTGTATCCTTCCTTCGCTAAAATTTCTTGGACTTTAATCCAGGAATCGGAAGAACCTCCCCACCCGTGCAATATCAAAAGAGCAGGACCTTCTCCTGCGATTTTGTAATTAATTCTCAAACCGTTAATTAAAATGTTTTTCTCCCGCATCTTCTTTACTTGATGATTTTGAAATGCAAATATTTTTGGAGCGCTTCCGGCACGATTATGCTCCCGTCTTTTTGCTGGTAGTTTTCGATAATCGCAATCAAAGTACGGCCCACGGCAAAGACGGTACCGTTTAAAGTGTGGACAAAATTCAATTTTCCCGACTTGTCTTTGTAACGGATATTCAACCTTCTGGCCTGAAAATCGGTGCAGTTTGAAGTAGAATGAGTTTCCCGATAGCGCCCTTCCGAGGGCAGCCAGGCCTCGATATCATACTTGGCCGCCGCCGGCCTCCCCAAATCTCCGGTGCAAATTTTAAGAACGTGATAAGGAATTTTTAAATCTTTCATAAGCCTTTTTTCCGTTTCCAAGAGGAATTCGTGTTCCTTTCGGGAATCCTCGGGTCGGCTGAAACTGAACATTTCAATTTTATCAAATTGATGAACCCGAAAAATTCCCTTGGTATCTTTCCCGTAGCTGCCCGACTCCCGGCGAAAACAGGTGGAAAAACCGGCGTATCTTTTGGGTAAATCCTTATCGTCAAAAATCTCGCCCGCATGCATTGTCCCTAACGACTGCTCCGAGGTAGCGGTTAAATACAAATCGTCTTTTGGCAGATAATATGCTTCTTCATCGTCGGTTTGCTCCAAGTATCCCATTCCCCGGGCCATTTCTTGTTTTAACATTACGGGCGGAATTACGGGACTAAATCCTTCCTTGATCAAATTATCGAAAGCGAAATTAATCAAAGCGAATTCGAGCAAAACAGCCTCTTTTTTTATAAAACCGAAACGCGTCCCGGTAATTTTAGCCGCCCGATCAATGTCGATTAAATCAAGCTTCTCGGCAATTTCCAAATAATCTTTCGGTTTGAAATCGAATTTCGGCTTCTCCCCTATTTCCTCCAGAACCACGTTATCTTTTTCGTCCCGTCCGACCGGCACGTCGTCCTGGGGCAGATTGGGAATTTGGAGCATCAATTCATTGAATTCTTTCTCTGTATTTTTCAGATTTTCATTTAATTTGTCGCTATTGCTGTCCAGCTCGCGCATTTTCAGGATAACGGCGTCTTTTTCCTCTTTGGACTTAGCTTGTTGAATATGAACCGTACCCGCGCTTTTTTGCGCGTTCATGTCTTCAAACGCCTGAATCAGTTCCCTTCTTTTTTTATCGACTTCCAAAAGCTTATCAATGTCGATTACGACTCCTTTCTTTCCGGCGCCTTCTTTAACCATTTGCGGATTTTTACGAATAAACTTAATGTCGAGCATAGTGGTAATACCTAATTAGTCGCTCGCCCTTTCGGGCTCGCTCTTTAGACCCCTCTCCGATAGCACCTACTTCTCTTTCTGACGCATCGTTGGAAATAATATTACTTCTCTTAAGCTATGGGAATCAGTCAATAGCGTCACCAGCCTGTCTATCCCCATTCCAAAACCCGCAGCGGGCGGCATGCCGTATTCCAAGGCCTCCAGAAAATCATCATCCATTCTTTGGGCTTCCTCAGATCCGGCTTTAAAGAATTTTTCCTGCTCTTCGAATCGTTTTCTCTGTTCCAAAGGATCGTTCAATTCGGAAAAAGCATTAACCAGTTCCCAGCCGCCGACTATCAGTTGAAAATTTGCCAGTTTCGATATGTCTTCGGAATTGGTTTTGGCAAGAGGGAAAGCGCCCACAGGATGATTTATTACGAAAGTGGGCTTCAGAAGTTTCGGCAGACAGTATTTTTTATAAATTTCATCCGCAACCTCCGCTTTCTGCATGTTTTTTTCAACTTTTACCCCAAGTTTTTGAGCTGTTTTTTTCAGAGCCGCGAGATTGATTTCTTTCAGATTTATTTTAGTATATTTTTTCAAAAGCAGGTTAAATCCGATTCTTTCAAAAGGAGCCTTAAAACTGATTTTTTTGTCTTCGTACTGGATTTTAAGATTGCCCCGTACTTTTTTTACCACGCTCTCGAATAATTTTTCGGTCAGTTTCATCAGTTCTTTGTAATCAGAGTAAGCCCAATAAAATTCCAGCATCGTAAAATCGGGGTTATGCGATCTGTCCACTCCTTCATTCCTGAAACATTTGCCGATTTCGTAAACTTTTTCAAATCCGCCGACCAGAAGCCTTTTTAAATAAAGCTCCAGGGCAATTCTCAGATAAATATCGATATCCAGGGCATTAAGATGGGTTTTAAAGGGTTTTGCCTTGGCTCCCCCGTAAATTAACTGCAGAACAGGCGTTTCCACTTCTAAAAATCCTTCCCCGTCCAAAAAACTTCTGATTTCTTTTATGATTTTAGAACGAATTTCAAACTTTTCTTTGACTTCTGGGTTGAAAAGCAAATCCAAATATCTTTTTCTGAATCTTTCTTCTACGTCCTGAAGTCCATGCCACTTCTCAGGCAAGGGCAGTAATGATTTTGCCAACATTTTGAAATCAGCCACTTCTATGGTTTTTTCCCCTTTTTTAGTTTTAAATAAAATTCCTCTCGCTTCAATAAAATCTCCGATGTCAAAATTATTAAGGAAAAACTGATAACTCCTCTCGCCTGCTCTGTCTTTTCTTAAAAAGGCCTGAATCCGCCCCGAACCGTCTTCAACGTCAAAAAAAGCGGAGCCGCCGTGCCCTCTCACGGATTTAATTCTCCCTGCCAAAATTACCTCCTTTTTTGAACGGGCCATGCCGTTAAAATCTTTCAACGCCTCAGCGATTTTGTGAGTTCTTTTGGTTTTTTCTGGGTAAGGGTTAAAGAGGGCTCTCCTGATCGCTTCCAGTTTTTTAATCCGAGTTTTTCTCAGATCGTCAATAGTGGCCATATGTTCTATCTTACTTCATTTTCTAAGGCCGGTAAAGTTGTCGTTCCCGAACCGAAATACCACTCTAAAACCGATCTGGCTACGGGTAATACGGCGGCCTGCACCCCTTTTACGTTTTCAATCATTAAGGTCAAAACAATCTGGGGATTGTCGTAAGGGGCGAAAACCGTTATCCAGTTGTTATAAGAATTTCCACCCAATTCGGCGGTTCCGGTCTTGGCGGCCGATGAAACCGGCAAGGAATTCAAAATTACGGCTGAAGCCTGAGGAGAGTTTTGCCCCGTCACAGCTTGCCTCATCCCCTCTCTGACAATTTGGAGATTGCCGGGGTCAATGAAATTTTGACGGATAATTTCGGGTTTGAATTCTTCAACTATTTTTTTATCGCTGTCAATAATCTCTTTGACAACCTTGGGCTTATACAGCGTTCCTCCGTTGGCTATGTAGGCGAAGCTGTTGATTACTTCCATGGGGGTAATTTGAAGGAATCCCTGTCCGATGGAAAGATTATAGGTGTCTCCATCCCACCAATCATTTCCCCAAACTTTTTTCTTCCATTCTTTATCCGGGATAAATCCCTCCTCCTCTCCCGGCAAGTCAATTGCCGTTTTTTGGTTCCAGCCGAAAAGCTCCAGATATTCTTTAATTTTTGTCGGGCCCAAACCTTTCTGATTCTCAAATCCTCCTCCCACCGTATAGAAATAAACGTTGCACGATTCGGCAAGGGCTTTCCTCAGGTCCGTCCAGCCGTGAGTCGTCCAGTCTTTTTTAATGGTGGGCGAAGCCGGGTCCCAGATATTGGGAATCACAATTTTACCCTCGCAATCAAGTTTTTTCTCCGGGCTAATTATGTTTTCTTCCAAAGTGGCGGAAGCTATTAATGGCTTAATTGTGGAACCCGTCAGATATTTTCCGGAAATCGCCCGATTGAAAAGCGGATTGAGGCCGGAAGAATCGTCCAGTAACTCTTGAAGTTTCCCGGAATCCGCCCCTTTTTGAAACAAATTATTGTCAAAATCGGGCAAAGAAACAAAAGACAAAACTCCTCCGGTTTTGGGATCCAAGGCCACTCCAACGGCTCTTTTAGCTCCCACAATTTGAAGTTCTTTTTCCAATTCTTCTTTTATTTTCTTTTGCAGATCGGAATCCAGCCAAAGAACCAGGCTTTTCCCCGATTCGGGGAGCGAAACGGTTTCCTGCGAGATTATATTGCCCTGGGCGTCCCTCTCGATCCTCAATTTACCGGGATTCTTTCTCAGGGTATCTTCGTAGAAATTTTCAATGCCGGTCCTGCCGATATAATCCGAAATAGAATAAAAATCGGGGGCTTTCTCAATTTCTTCGGATTTTATTTTATTGGTATAACCGATAAGATGGGAGAAAATCTGGCCGTCTTTATATTCCCTGATAACGTTGTTTTTGACGGAAAAACCCGGAAGTTCTCTTATTTTCGTCTGGAGTAAAATCAAAGTTTGGTGGTCGAGATTTTCGGAAATCAAAATCTGGGTTGAAGTTGACTCTTCTATTTCTTTTTTTAAATCTCTTTTTACGATGGCGGAAACTTCTTTTATTATCCTTTCTTTTTCGGAATCTTGCTGGGGAAAATCGTCTTTCTGGCAAATCAGATCAAAACTAAGCTGATTGAAAACGAGCTGATTGAGATTTTTGTCGTAAATCACCCCCCGTTCGGCCTGAATTTGAGAAATTATAAATTTATTTCCTTCCGCCAGAATGGAAAAATTTTTGCCCTCGACAACTTGGAGTTGAAAGGTTTTAGCCAAAAGAATCAAAATCAGAAAAATTGAAACAATGTAAAAACCCTGGAGGATTTTTCTCAAAAGAAGCACCTCCAGTTTTTTTTCCGAAATGCCCAATTCCTGTTCTCTCTTTTTTGCGAGAGAATCCAGGAGGATTTCGTGAGGTTCGATGAATTCTGAATTCATTTCACCTTTGAGTTCAATATCGTCAAAGTTTTTTGATGACCGGAATTTTAACATATCTTTTAAAAATAAATCTGATGAAAAGCGCCGAACTTACCAAGATTAAAGTATATAATCCGAAAAATCCCGTAATACTAAAAGAAAAAACATCCAGATAAAATCCGCCTGCAAATGCGGAAATTTCCCCCCACCAGGACCTGGAAGACGTAAAAAGATTAAAAAATATTACGGCGATAAAAACAAGATTGGGAACCATGCCGCGAACGTCAAAAAAAACTGAAAAACTGGTTTGTAAAAGAGTCAGAAAATACAAACCCAGAATTAAAATTAAAATTTTTTTTAACATCTATCGAGTCGCAACGAGATGTCGAAGAGATTTTTCTTTTCTTTATTTCGCTGCGGCGAAATGCTTAATGATGAATACGCTGTCTAATTCTTCGATTTTAAAGCTCGGCTTTATTTCCGCCGTTTGAAATGGCTGAATGTCCGTTTTTTTCACTTCCGTAATCTCTCCCACCAAAATCCCCTTCGGGAAGATTCCTCCCAAGGCCGCGGTAATCACAAATTCTCCCTTGGAAATCTCCTTATTTTTAGGAATAAGATCAAGATAAAGCCGCAAATTGCCTTCCCCCTTGACGATGCCCGAAGCATCTTTGTCCTGGATTTCGGCGCTAAAAGAGCTGTCTTTATTTGATATTAAAATGACTTCGGAAAAGTTTTCATAAACTTCGCCGATTCTTCCCAGAAGAATTTTCTGGGAAGTTATAACCGGAAAGCCTTTCAAAATTCCGTCTTTGGAACCCTTATCAACCAAGATGGAATCCTGAGATACGTCTTTGCCGGTAATCTGGGCGAGCTCCAGCTCAAAATCTTTTTCCAAACCGATATTCAAAGCGTTTCTCAAATCTTCATTTTCTTTTTTTAATTCTTTTAAGGCGGCTATCTGGCCGCGCAATGCCTGGTTTTCAAGATAAACCGCTTCCAATTCTTTTTTCATAATTTTAATTTCCAAAATCCCCCCGAAAAAATCGGAGACATTATCGCCCGTTTTCCAAAGAGTTTTTTGAATCGGTTGAGAAAAAGAATAGAAAAAATTTTTGACCGGTTTGGAAAATCCCGTCAGATTAAGAAAAACAAAAGCAGTTATTAACGCAATAACAATTATTCCAATTTTTAATTTAGGAGATATCCTCATATTATTTCATACATTATAGCATATTGGGTGGGCGATGAAGCTTTGCTTCATCTTCCCTTTCGGCTCGCTCCGCATAGCGGAGATTGACAGGCGATGAAGCTTTGCTTCATCTTCGTCTTCGCTTCCGTTTTGCGGAAGCTTGACCCTTGACAGACCTTTTTGGATAAATATACTTATATTAGCATCTAAAAACAACATTAAAAAAGGTCGTCATGATTTAAAAATAATTGTAGCGAAGAATTAAGAATCTGGCTTCGCCAGAATCTTATTCTTCTTTATAATTTTTCATTCTATTCAAAATTATGTCAGAAGAAAAACTTCACCTTTTTCGCAGCTATGAAGACGATGGAGAAAAAATTTCAGAATTAGATGAAGATATTAATCCCAAAGAAGAAGAAGAAAAAAAAGACGAAGAAGAAGACGAAGAAGATGAATTAGACGAGAATATTGAGTAAATAAATAATTATCTAAAATAAAAAACAACCCCGCCAGAATATATTCTGGCGGGATTGTTTTTAAAAAGGCGCTGAGGTGGCAGCTACCTACTTTCGCGCCCCAAACTGAGACACTATCATCGGCCTTGGAGTATTTCACTTCTGTGTTCGAAATGGGAACAGGTGGGACAACTCCAGTATAACCGCCACCTCAGCGCCTTTTGCTTACGGACATTAATTGCTAGCCAAGAAAAATGATTTATTAGTGCTACTCGGCTCAATCCGTTGCCGGACTTACACCTGTAGTCTATCAATCCCGTAATCTCCGGGAAATCTAAGAGTCCTAATCTTGGGGTCTGCTTCACGCTTATATGCTTTCAGCGTTTATCAGGTCCCGACGTTAGCTACCCAGCAATGCTCCTGGCGGAACAGCTGGTACACCAGAGGTCAGTTCCTCCCGGTCCTCTCGTCAAATAATCCTCGCATTTCTGCGGGTTTAGACTATATCTTTGCCCATTCCCTTTTACGGAATTAGGGCACCGACATATTATACGAGTTTTTGCGCTCATATCCCTCCGACGCGTGTCGGAGAAGTCGTTACGGGGTCAAATCTAAGATTTTTAATAATTCATCTTTGCGTTTCTTGAGTCGAAGAGATAAATCTCTTCTTCATCTCGCTACGGCTCGATATTTGAAGCATTAAGCTTCCGTCGCCATCAAGAAAACCAGCAATATAGCTTAAATTAATCTTAGATCGACTTCCCACGGTATTGCCTTATTAATTATCTGGTCCTCAAGTACTCGAATCACAATGAAGAGTGGAGAAGAATGAATATTCTTCGAGTATATTGTATCACGAGATGCGAGGACCGCAAAATTCTCGTAATCTCTGCAACCAAATAAATGGCGGGGCGATGAGAACGAGGTTCTCATCTTCCCCTTCACCTCGCTTCCTATGGAAGCTCGGTTAATGAAGGTTCCACCGTTATTAGTCGGATTGTCATTACAGATTACTCTGTAAAGTAGCAATTTCTTACTAGGGAGAATTCCCCTCAAGACTCAACGCCTGCGGTAGATAGGGACCAACCTGTCTTACGACGATTTGAACCCAGCTCACGTAACACTTTAACTGGCGAACAGCCAGACCCTTGGGAGCTTCTTCACCCCCAGGATGTGTTGAGCCGACCACTAAATTCTATTATTACTAATAGCGCAGACTATACCTTTATTTAAAACATCCGCATTTTAAATACCAACGTTTTATAGTATTTTACATACTATCTTCATCTCGCCTTTTTGGCAAATGGCGAGAATCCAGTCGTTACGGGGTTGCGAAATCCTATTTTATACATCATCGAAGGGATGATGTATGGACGAATAATTTTAATCAATTTTTTGGTTTCTTCTTGATTGCAATACATTCGATATCCTTTATCACGATCTCTATAATATTTTATTCGGATATCAAAAATATTTTCAAAACATCTTTGTAGAAAATTTATTTCTGGCAAAGAAAAAGAATAAGTGCTAATGTCAATTTTATTTCTAGAATATGAACCGTCGTCCATAATCCATACAGCTAATACAAAAGGGCTGAGTTCTTTTTTAATTTTTACAGGAATAATTTTTCTTCCGCTTTTATAACTATTTCCTTCGTAAAAGTTTTTGTATATTTTTGTAAAAAATGGATGTCGTATTGTTCTGAACCACCAAGATTTCGCGTATTTTTCGTCATTTTTATCATATCTATAACTTATTTTTGGTTCAGTAAATACAAACGATTTGAGTGTTTGGTATTTCCAAACAACATACTCTTTTTGTGCTAATCCATGTTCTACTTTAAAATTGACATTTTGGGCACCTTTGCCCAAACGCATTGTTCCATCGCCAAGAAGAGATCCCGTAATCAATGCTCTCTGCTTCAAACTCAATGTGAGAGATTTTTTGATCGGAATCCACTTTTTATGCCAATGTTTGTTTTCGCAACTTCCCACGGTGTTGACCATATATTAATTATAGCAGATTTTGCTGGGTTTTATATATGGTTTTCTCCGTTATGAGTTGGTTTACTTCCTCGACAATCGGCTATTCTATCGAGGTGCCGAACAGGGCCGTTGATATGGACTCGCGGGCCCTACTAGCCTGTTATCCCCGAGGTAACTTTTAGCTGATGATCTTCGGATTTTCTACTAAAATCCGTCGGTTCACTAAGTTCTGCTTTCGCAACTGCGCGGCATATCCGCCTTGCAGTTAAGCCAGCTTGTGCCTTTACACGACCACTCCGATTTCCATCCGGAGCTAGCTGACCTTTAAACGCCTCCGTTACTCTTTGGGAGGCAAGCGCCCCACTTAAACTGCCCATCAGGCACTGTATCCCGCCCTCTAAGCCCATCACCGAAGTCAACTAACTTATTGTATTGTTTAAAAATACGACAAAGTTAAATAAACTTGGTCACGAGCATAGAGGGCGGGATTAGAATAAAGGTTTTGAAAGACGGGTGTTTCATTGGCGGCTCCATCCCGACCGAAGTCGGAACTTCAAAGCCTGCCCGCTACGCTACGCATCCAATACCAAAATTCAATACCTGACTACAGTAAAGCTCTCGGGGTCTTTCCGTCTAGCCGCAGGTAACCGGCATCTTTACCGGTATTGTGTTTTCACCGGGCGCCTCGTTGAGACAGTCCCCAAGTCGTTAATCCTTTCATGCGGGCCAGAACTTACCTGGCAAGGGGTTACGCTACTTTAACACGGTTATAGTTACCGCGGACGCTAATCGGCGCTTCGGGCAGTCAGCCATCACCTTGCGGCAATGACCGCCGCCTTTAACGTTCCGACGCTGGTCAGGACTCAGCCCCTATACATCTTTTTACAAATTAGCAGGGACCTGTGTTTTTGTTAAACAGTCGCCAAGGGTACTTTAGCTGCGACCCCAAATCCTTGCGGATTTAGGGTAGGTCTTATTGCGAACGTACGACCACTTTTTTGCCGAGTTCCTTAACGAGGTTTCACCCGTTCACCTTGGCGCATTTACGCCAGCCCACCTGTGTCAGTTTGAGGTACGAAGGCCGGCAAAATAGTATACTTGAAGTTTTTCTGGGCAATCTTGTCTTTGAGGCGTCCCGCCCAAAGGCGGGACTCGGAAATCCAATAATCCTCCCAAAAATTTTGACTGCGTCGCTTCAAGATTATTTTGCGGCCGGGCCGGAATATTAACCGGCTATCCATCATCTTTCCCTTTCGGAAAAAGACTAAGGCTCGCCTAACCCTTGGTTGATAAACATTGCCAAGGAAACCTTGGGCTTTCGGTGTACCGCTTTTTCAGCGGTATTGTGGTTACTCATACCAACATTCTCACTCCCTATCGCTCCATCAAACCTTACAGTTTGACTTCACTGCAATAGAGACGCTCCCCTACCACGAGCACATAAAAATATGTACTCATCCTTATCTTCGGTACTAAGCTTAGTCCCGGCAATCTTTAGCGCAAGACTCCTTAGTTAGTAAGCTATTACGCACTTTTTAAAGGATAGCTGCTTCTGAGCTAACCTCCTAACTATCAATGGAATCTCACTTCCTTAAAAACACTTAGCCTAGTTTAGGGACCTTAGATGAAGATCTGGGCTGTTACCCTTTTGACCACGGAGCTTAGCCCCCATGGTCCTACTGGCGTCTAATTTTTCCGGCATTCGGAGTTTGATTGGTTCACCTGAGTAAAACTCAAAATAAACCATTCAGTGCTCTACCTCCAGAAAAACAACATGACGCCGCAAGCCCCAAAGCTATTTCGGGGAGAACCAGCTATTACCAAGCTCGTTTAGGTTTTCTCTTCTTGCCACAGATCATCCCAAGATATTGCACGGTCTACGGGTTCGGGCCTCCCCCCAGATTTCTCCGGGGTTCACCCTGTCCATGGCAAGCTCGCTTGGCTTCGGGTCTTAAATACAAAGCTAAAACGCGCTTTTAACACTCGCTTTCGCTACGCCATCTCCCGAAACGGGATTAGACTAGCTATGTATTCAAACTCGTTGGTTCGTTCTCCAAAAAGTACGCCGTCACCGAAGCACATAACAAGTTATGTACTCGGCTCCGACTTTTTGTAAGCAGATGGTTTCAGGTACTATTTCACCGCCCTCACCGGGCTACTTTTCACCTTTCCCTCACGGTACTGGTTCACTATCGGTGAGATTGAGTATTTAGTCTTGGCCGGTTAGTACGGCCTGTTTCCCTCAGGGTTTTCGTTTCCCGAGGTACTCAAGATAGATAACAAGGAGCACGAAGTGATTTTCATCTACTGGACTTTTACCATCTTTGGTACCCCTTTCCAGGAAGTTTCGATTAACCAAACTTCGCCTAGGTTTTCTCCCTCAGAAAGCATTGTTAAATACGAGCTCTTCGAGTTGTATTTAACAAGGCTCCCGACGTTAACTTCTTACAACCCCCTCCACTTTTATAAAAAGTGAAGGGTTTGGACTCTTCCCTCTTCGCTCGCCGCTACTAGGGGAATAAACAATTGTTATTTTTTCCTCCGCTTACTGGGATGTTTCACTTCAGCGGGTTCACTTCCCGCATTGCTGCGGGATATCCCGATTTATCATCGGGATGGGTTTCCCCATTCGGAAATCCCCGGATTAAAGGTTGCTAGACACCTACCCGAGGCTTATCGCAGTCACGCCACGTCCTTCATCGCCTCAATCTCCCAAGGCATCCACCATCCGCCTATAAGAATCTTGGCTAGCAATTAATATCCGTAAAAAAAACGGATACATTGAAAGGCGAAGAGAACTTAGTTCTCTTCTTCCACCTCGCTTTCTTAAGAAGCTCGGTCTTAGATTCTTTTATTTTCTTTGTAACCACAATTTTTAATTTTTTGTGAAAACAATAAATATTTTCAATTGTCAACGTACTTTCCGTTCTGTTTTTTCAGCGTCTCTGTCAATAAAAAATCGTCCCTTTAGAAGCGGGACGATTCTGAGACATAAAAAATCCCAGAATGTTTTAGCCGCTTCCTTTGTTTAAAATTGTCTTCGTTATCATCATATATCGAGTCCCGCAACGCGGGACGAAGATGAAGAAGAGAATTTATTCTCTTCGCCATCTAATTTGAATTTTATCAAATTAAAACTCCTTGTCAAGGGTCAAGCTTCCGCAAAACGGAAGCGAAGACGAAGATGAAGCAAAGCTTCATCGCCTGCCCGCCGAGCTTTTATTTATAAGGGCGATGAGATAAATCTCATCTTTCTCCTCAGCTAACGCTTCGGGAAAAGATTTGCCTCCGCCAGCTGGCGGAGGCAAAATAAAACATGCCAAAGGCAAAGAGCTTTTTGAGTGTCTTAAAAAATTATTCTTTATCCTTTCAATTTTCTTTTTAAATCCTGCAGTATCTCGGCAGCTACCTCTTTTCCGCCCAAACCGAAAGCGATTCCCAAGGAAATCACCAGCATTGCCACTAATCCCTGGAATAAGGTTTCCATGAAAGGACGGACAATACCCAATTGGTACAAAATGGCCATTATGGAGAAAATCCAGATTGACCATTTAACCACCGCGCTTATCATCTGGCCGTAGCCGATTTTGATGCTTTCCACCGCCACTCTGACAACTTTTTCCACAATATCAACCACAATTACGGTGACAACAAAAATCAAGGCTGCCACTATAACGTTGGGAAGATAAGCCAATACTCTGTTCAAAAAGCTGGCAAACTGCACAAATCCCAAAATTTCCACTGCCGCCAGAAGAAAAACAATCACCAAAACCCACTTGATAATCGCTCCGATAAAGCCCGACACGTCCACCTTAATGTCGGCTTTCGCCAAAACATCATCCCAGCTCCCCTTCTCAAAAATCTGATTGAATTTAATCTTCCTCAAAATTTCAGTAATCAGCCTTCCTACTCCTACTGAGATAAACCAACCGATGACAAAAACAATTATTGCTCCGATCAAAGCGGGAACAAATCCCATGAACGCCTGCCAAAGATTTTGAAGAGATTGAATCGTTAACGTATACCAGTCTAAAAACATATTATTAAAATTTCTAATGATTAGTACTCAAAGAAGACTTCGTCTTCTTTTCTACCTTCGTCCCGCTGTTGCGGGACTCGGTTTCTAATTATTTCGACCTTTAAAGACATTAATACATTATATAAGCTGTGATAAAAACAAAAAGAGCCATCCTGTGGATAACTCTTTTCGTTTTTGGTGGACCCGAGCGGATTCGGACCGCTGACCTCTTCATTGCAAATGAAGCGCTCTACCAACTGAGCTACGGGCCCTTATGTGGGCGTATGTGGACTCGAACCACAGACCCCGTCATTATCAGTGACGTGCTCTAACCAACTGAGCTATACGCCCGAAAAACAACTTACTTCTTAAAATATAGCAAAGAAAAAATAAAAAACAAGGTTTCGCCTTGTTTTTTAACTCGGGTTTTATTAATTTTACTTTAGTTCTTTTTCGATATCTTTGATTTCTTTGCCGATTGACTCTTGCGCGCTCTGAAGTGATTTTTTAACGTCTTCACAAATTTTCTTTTCTTGTTCGCTAAATCCGGGCTGTAAATCAAAAAGAGCAATCTTTTTTTCCACTTCTTCTTCTAGGGCAGAAAAGTTTTCCAGGAGAGAATCTTTGGCTTCTTTTACTTCTTTTTGTAATATTTTTTTAATGTGTCGAGCTTTATAAGTAAAATAAATCGCAGTTGTAATTCCTAAAAATAAAATCAAAATCAAAATCAAAATTAGATTTTTAAAAGTAATCATTAAATTGCCCAAGATAAACCCGCTAAAGGATGCTTCAATTTTTCGAGAATCGGAAAAATTGCTTACGGCTCCTCTTTCGTCTTGCGCCATGGCTGACAAATAATACGTCCCCGATTTAATTAATTCTTTTGTTGAAAAAAACCACTGTCCCTGACCGTTGCTAAAAGTTTGCCATTTTTTAATTTCTTTATTATCTTGTTTCAGAAAAATTGTAACCTCAACTTCGGGAAGCGCAATTCCCTCAATATAAAACATTTCTTCTCCGGAAATATATCTCTCCGGCCAGACGTTAATTTTGGGAGCCTCAATAGATTCAATATTTAATAGCGTTTGAGTTCGAACAATATTACTTGCTTTATCTATTGCTCTTACGATAATGAGATGATTACCGGGTTGTAAGATAGGTAAGGAAAAAGGATTAATTTGGGCGAGCATCAAATCAATAAATTTCCTTTCGCCAATCTTAATTTCATACAGATTAATTCCTGAGGCGTCATCTTGTGTTTCAAAATATAGATTGGGCTTAGGATTAGTGGAATCGCCGGCGTTATCAATTGTTACTTCAAAAGGATGAGGAGGATGAGTATCAATTTGAATACGATAGTGAATAGTTCCACCCCAGCTTTTTTCATCTTCTAATCGAAGATGGAAATACCAGATTCCATCGGGAATTCCTTCATAATTTTTGTTTTTTAATAAACCCTCTGAATTAGTATCCGGTATGGTTTCTGGTGTTTGATCTAAGATAAAACTTACGCCCTTTGCGGCCTGGATTAAATTCCATTGAAATCGCGGCGAATCGTTATTGTACCACTCGTTTTCCTTTGGGTGGGTATAAGAAAATACTTTTTCTTCGGATTCTTTTTGAATCGTTGCCGGTTGATAAATAAAATATTTTGCTCCCTTGATAAAAACTAAAATGTTCGTTCCTTGGCCATCATCGGCTAAAATTCGAGTTTCGTCAAAAGATAGGTTTACTTCTCCTTCTTTTTTTGTTTTGAAGTTAATGGTAATTACATTTCCTTCGCCATTAAAACCGGGATGGGGCAGTCCGCCAATAAAAGAAATTTCACCGGTTAAATTGGAAAAAGTCGGTTCTTTCGGCCAAAGAGAAAATATGGAGTTATTTTTTGAAATACTGGACACCTCTAATTTATCCACCGGAAAATAAATAGCAGTTTGAGCGGCATTGATAGGGATACCGGCGGAATCTACCCGCAATTCCGCTGAAAAATTATCTCCGACTGCAAAACTTTCGCTTCCCGGCAAAAGAAATAAAGAACCGCTTTGAGCCATTATTGGTTTAATCAAACCTTCTGAGAAGTTAAAAAATAAAACAAAAATAGCGCAAATCCAGAACAAATTTTTATTTATTTTTTCCTTATTTTTGGCCATATAATCTTTTTTGAAATTCTTCTCCATTTTTCTCCGTTCTTTCTTTAATTTCTTTTAATTTTTCTTTCCTTTCAGCTAAGCTCTTTTGTTTTCTCCACCAGAGAAAAGAAAGTATTAAAATTAAAAGCACTAAAATCGCAAGTATTGACAATATCTGCCGCCAAGGAAAGAAAAATATCCAAATACCTATTCCGCTTTTGGTAATATAAAATAATTTTCCAAGCGGGATAACATCTATTCTTTTTGAGTTATCCTGCCAATTTCCAGCTGCATCAAAAGCTCTTACCACTATTTCATGCTCCCCGATGCTTAATATTGGTAATTTATAAGGACTTATTACTTCGGTAAAAAAACCGTTTTCGCCGCTTTTTGTTTTGCCAAAATCAATAGTTTTTAATTCATAATGTTCTATGCCGGAAAGGCTATCGGTCGTAATGAAAGAAACTACCGGTTCCTGGCTTGTCATAACCGGCGATTTTAATTTTGGCTCAAAGTCAATGGTAAAATCTGCCGGCGGAGTAGCATCTATTTGAACTATATAATGGCTTACACCGCCCCAAACGCCTCCCTTTTTAGCTTTAATATGAAAATACCAAATTCCATCTTCTAAATCAGTATAAGAAATTGACGTTTGATCGCCCTCAGAAATGTTATCGGGCACCCCGGAAAAATCTTGATTAATTGAATAGCTAAAGTCAGTGACTCCTTCTTCTTTTTCCCAACTGAAAGTCGGATTATTGTTTTTATACCACTTGTTTTGATCGGAATGAGTGGAAGAGAAAACTCGAGGACCTTCGGGAGGAGGAATTGCTATATTATATACTCCCCTACCCGTAGAACTTAAAACATTGGTGCCCTTCCCATCGTTTAAAAGAACTTCCGATGAGTCCGAAAAATAAATAGCAGTTTCGCCGGGAGCAATTGCTCGAAAAGTAATTGTGGAAACCAAACCCGCGGAAGTATTGATACCCGGTGAAGGTATTCCCCCCTTAAAAGAGGCCGTTCCTTCGATATTGGAATAAGCAGGTTGGGCAATCCAAACCGAAATGAAAGACCTTCCGGTTGTCGGACTTGCTATTTGGAGTTTCTTGGGGTCAAATTTTAAATCAACTCTTACTGCATTAATATCATTTCCGCCGGTATTAACAAAGATGGAAACATCGAAAGTGCTGCCGACAAAAAAAGTGCCGGCATTGGGAGAAAAATAAAGCGAAGCGCCCTCCGCCTTTATTGTTAGAAGGGATAAGGTGAATCCTGATAATATAAAACTGACAACGAAAAAAAATTTTATATTTTTTTTATATTTTTGATACATATTCTTTTCTTTTGATTTTCTTGAGAATCAGCCGGATTGTCGCGATTGACAAAAACAAAAAAAGAGTTGTCAAGATTATTATCAGCCACCACGGGAAAAAGATTCCTTTAATTTCCAATCCTTTTCCTTCAATGTGAGTAATTAAGGGGGTAACCAATCTGAATCTGGTTTCATTTTCTCTGCTGTTTCCGGCTTTATCTATCGCTTTTATTATAACATCGTATTTGCCGGCTTTTTTATAAGGAATTTTATATGGGCTTATTTCTTCGGTAAAAAATGAACGAGGAGCTTCTGACTCATTTAAATCAATCACGCTAACTTCATAATGATCAACGCCGGAAAAATCATCGGTAGTTTCAAAATAAACCATTGTTTGATATCCAATCAATCTTGAGTAGGTTTCCACGCGAGGAGTAAATTCTTTTGGGGGACCTGTGTCAATTCTAACCTGAACGTGACTGGTTTTTCCCCAAACGCCATCTTTTTGCTGCCTGATATGGAAATACCAAACGCCATTTTGGATATTATTATAAGATGTAACGGTTTCATTTCCTTCTGATGCTCCATCCGGTCTTTCTTGCGGATTTTGAGAAAAACTCCAGGAAAAACCGGTTACTCCTTCTTCTTTCTCCCAACTGAAATAAGGACTGGAATCCGAATACCAAATATTTGGATCGGAATGGGTTGGAGAAAAAACTACAGGACCTTCAGGCGGCGGAACTAAAATTTGATATTCTCCACCAATAGTGTTGGTAAGAATATCCGTACCCTTGCCATCGTTTAAAAGGATTTTTGATTCTTTAGCAAAGTTAATTTCGGCAACTCCCGAAGCTACTGCTCGAAAAGTAATTGAAGATACAAGTCCTGCCGAAGTAGAGATTCCGCCCGGAATACCTCCCCGAAAAGAAATTATTCCCTTTTCGTTTGAGTAATTTGGAGGAGTCAACCATTCGGTGATAAATGAGGCTCCGGCTGTAGGAGATGTAACCTGCAAAATTTCGGGAGAAAATTTAATGTCAGCCCAAACCACATTTATCTCGTTGCCTCCGGTATTTAAAAAAACCGAAATCGTAAAGGTGCTTCCCGCTAAAAAACTTCCCGAAGAGGGAGAAAGATAAATGGTGGCACTGGCACTTTTCGCATTACAGGGCCATCCAAAAATTGAAATCAATAGCAAGCCAAGTAATCCTAAAATATTGATTAATCTAATTTTGTTTTTCATCAGTTGGTTGAGTATTATTTTCTTCTTTTTTTAACTTTTCTGCCAATCTTTCTGATTCTTTTCTTGCTTCTTCTTCCAAGGTTCTCATTTCTTGGATTCTTTTTTCTAATTTTTTAACATCTTCAATTTCTTTTTCTGCTTCTGCTACTTCTGTTTTTAATCTTTTAGCCAAATTCCTTCTTTTAAGATAATTATAAATCAAAAAGCCAAGTAGGACCGAAATAACAATAATAATTAAATAGATTAGCCATGAAGGTAAAAGAAAGTTTTTGATTCTAATTCCCTCTTTCGTATAAGAGATGAATGAGCTAATGGCTGTTAAAACCGTCCTATCTTGGGCAAAGTTTCCAGCCTTGTCATAAGCTCTCACTAAAACTGCGTATTTCCCCGTTTTTTCGAAGGGGATTCGATATGGAGAAGCAGTTTCGACAAAAAACGGGTTAGAGAGTGCTTGCGGATCGCTCATATCAACCACGCTGACTTCATAGCGATCTATGCCTGAAAGTGAATCTTCGGTAGAAAAATAGGAAAAAAACCTTGAATAAGAAAAGGGACTTATCGTATCAATCCGAATTTTAAATGGTTTGGGCGGATCAGTATCAATGCGAATCGGATAATGGCTTACTCCTCCCCAAACGCCACTTTTTTTGGCTTTGGCATGAAAATACCAAATTCCATTTCCTATGTCATTGAAAGACGCCGAATTATTATTACCTTCCGAAACATTATCAGGGATGCCTGAGGGATCTTGGTCTAAATTATAACTAAAATCAGTTACGTCACCCTCTCTTTCTAGAAAGAAAACTGGATTATTGTTTCTATACCAAGTAGTCAGGCTTGGATGCGTTGGTGAAGAAATTTTCGGTCCCTCAGGGGGCTGCAAAACTAAATTATATTCTCCGTTGGCGGTGCTTTTTAAAATATTCGTTCCCTTGCCATCTGCAAGCAAAACTTTTGAGGTGTCTAAAAAGAAAACCGTGGCGATTCCTGGAGTTTTAGCTCGAAAAGTGATTGTTGAAACTAAACCCGCTGAAGTTTTAATTCCGGGAGTAGGAACTCCGCCCTTGAAACTTATTACCCCATCTTTATTTGAATAAGAGGGTTGGTCGGCCCAAATTGAAACAAAGGATGCGCCGGCAGTCGGACTGGTAACTTGAAGGAGTTCTGAGGGGAATTTTAAATTTACCTCAACAGCATTAATATTATTTTCTTCAGTATTAACAAAAACTGAGACATCAAAAGTGCTTCCAATAAAAAAAGTACCGCTGTAAGGAGACAAATAGAGGGAAGCTGATTGGGCAGACGAAGAAAAGACGCCTCCGAAAAATAAGAGAATAATTAAGATTTTAATAAAAATTAATTGTTTCACAAAATTTTTAACTTCTTGGTTAATTTATAAATTAACCAACTCAATATTATCAAAAATATTAAGGCAACAGCTGCCGGAATTATCCGGCGAGAAAATGGTTTTCCGGAGGACACGGCTTCGGCCATTCTTTCGTTGCCGGCCTTATCAACCGCTTTTACCAATATTTTACTTTTTAATTTTTGGTCTTCCAAAAGATACGGACTCTCCCCTGCTTTATATGCGTTTCCCCCTTCTTTTATTTCATAATGGTCGATACCGGTTTGCTTATCAATAGTAGAAAAAACAATGAAGTATTTTCCCTCAAAAATTGTAGAATTTTGGCTGATTTTTGCTTCAAACGGCTCGGGAGGAATATTATCTTTTTCGATTGCTTCTTGCCATTCGTCTCTCGGAGTTTCTAATTTCTCCGGCAAAATAGTAAAAGCCGCTCCTTTGGCAGTCAGTTTCGCCGGCGTCCCAAACCCATCGTTCAATAAAACCTGAGAACTATCCAAAAACTCTAGTTTAGCGGGGGTCAGACCTCCGCTAACTTCTTTTACTTTGAATATAATTTTGCCAAGCAAATTGCTTTCCCCGAGGTCGCCCAGCAATATGCCGCAATACCCTCCCGGAATTCCGCCGATAAATGACACTAAACCTGATTTTTGTTCAATGGTCGGCGACTTTAACCAGAAAGTCAAAATAGAATTACCCCGGCTGAAATCAACTACCTCCAAAACATCTTGAGAGAAACTCAGGTTTGCCTCCACTACGTTTATACATTCGTCTTCGGTATCTATCCTAGATTCAACTATAAAAGTATCCCCCTGATAATAATTTCCCTCTACCGGCTCCAAATACAAAACTGCTCCAAAACAAGCAGTAGGAAATAAAACAAAACTAATAATTAAACCTAAAATGATATTTTTAAATTTTGAATTGTAATTTTGCATTTTCATTTTTTAATTTCTACTATTCTGACCACCAATACATCATGATGGAGAAGTCAACGATATTGACGATGCCGTCAGAGTTAATATCGACACAGGAATTTTTGGGATTTTTTTGGCCCCAATAATAAAGCAGAATACTAAAATCAACTAAATCTACTTTTCCATCAAAATTCAAGTCCGCTCCGCGGCAACGGCCCTTTAAAATTACAAAAGAAATCGCTTGGGAAAACGGACTTTGTTCTCCTTCCCCATAAATTGCTTTAGCTTTTGCGGTATATTCTCTTTCTTCCAAAAGGCTTGTCTCTAATTTATTGGTCCAAACTCCCTGAAAAGATGTTTTGGTTTTTTTTACTATTTCTTCGGGAAAAATAAATATATTAATTTCGCTTTCCGGAAAAGATTGCCCCGAAATTTCAATTTCATCTCCTTTTTCTACTTGCCTTGGATTAAGGATAATGGTTGGCGGAAGGAAAATCCCCGAAATAGTAGTTATTCGACTTTCTAAAATCGTAGTGGTAAAATTTAGAGTTTCTGATACTCTGCCATCGGTATCTTCGGCAAAAATTGAAAAAGTAAAAGTTCCGGCAATAAAACCGCTGATTTCTCTTTCAAATAGCCCCGATTTTTCGGCCAGAAGAGTGGAAATAACCTGACCGTTTTTCAAAATAGTGATAATGGCTGAAGGATAAGCCCTCCCCTTTAAAATAACCTTTGTTTCGGATGGAACGAAAAATGCTCCTCCTGGAAATAATGGTGGTTCAGGTGGCGGTACTATTGGCGGAGTGCTGGTTCCTCTGACTTCGGCGCTTACTGAGATGTCGACTTGTTGAGCTTTGACAAAAACGGGGGAAAAAAATAAAACCGCAAATGCTAAAATTAATATCTTTTTTTCAATATGCCTGCTCATTTCTTTATTTTACCAAAAATTATTCATTTTAACAAAAAATCGTCCCGCCGCAAGCGGGACGATTTTTATTATAAATTTTAAACAAAATAGGCCTTACTTCTCCTTATCTTTCTCCTTTAATCATGATTCTAAAAGCTGCCAGCCATCTTTTTCTGCTCAAAATGAACAGAATTATTACAATTAATATTCCCAAACCAAATTTCCAAGGAAAAGCCCAAAAAGTAATCACCGTAGGAGTTAAAAAGGTATTGCTTATCCCATAACTTCCGGTTAATGTGGCGGTATATTTTCCAGCCCAAAGCCATTTTTTATTCCAGCTTGTCTCAAATTTTCTAATCGCTCCGGGTAAAACATTTTTTTCCGAAAATGAAACATCAGCTACTTTCTGTCCCAACCAGTTAGAAATGGTAATTAACCCCCTTGGTTTTAAGTGAACGCTTCCTTCGTTTCTGAAAAGAATGCTGAAATTTATCGGACCATGTTCTGAAAAAAGAGGGACGCTAAAATCTTTTACCGTCAAATTTTCTTTCATCTCGCCGGGAACGGTTAATAAAATCAAGACTCCAACGCGAGGAGAGATAGTTGCTCCTGTTACTTCTCCCCCAGCCACTGCTCCAATTCCCGCTATAACTGTTCCATAATGACCGCCGGGTTCAGCATTTTTAGGAACACTGATTGTAAATTTTACCCATCTTTCCTCCTTTGGCTGCAAGGGAAATTCCGCGGGCTCTGCGTTTACCCATCTCGCCAGGGAATAAGTTTCCGTTTCAGCGGGTTCAACTATCACGTGGCCGGCCTCATCAGAAGGAGAAATATCTTCGACCGTCATTTTTATTCCAATGGTATTATCTGAAGGATTATAAATCTTAATCTGGTTTTCAATTACATCACCGGGATTTCCGGTCAATTCAAACACTAAAGGAGAAATTCCAATCGAAACCTGAGCAAATGCCTGGTATGCCAAAATTATCCCTCCTATCAATAAAAAACCCAGAAGAAGAATTTTTCTCATGTAATCTTAAATGCTCTTACGGCGTACCTACCATCGTAAATGTCAGTTTATCGGTGTAACTTCCTACTGCTGTCGTGACGAGACATGCTGCCTTGACCGTCATCCACACTACATCAGCTGATGCAGTAGTAGATTTGCTCAACATTTTAGTTGAACTCGTTGCCGCTCCCACATTCTGCGTACTGGTGGCCCAGTTATATACAGCTTGGACTAAATTAGAGACAGTGGACGTTGCTTGAATTCCGTAACCATTAACGCCTGCAGAAAGGGTTGTGGTGGCTATTCCTGTGGAAATCGTGGTAGTGGCTTTAAGTCCGGCGTTTGAAGATGATGCTGTGACCGAATAACCGTCACTGCTGTTTGTTCCCATGGTTAGAGTAAGGGGAGTACTACTGCCAATATGAGTAACACCAGCCGTGTCTACCAGATCGGGCGAGAGAGTTCCGGTTGTACTCGCGCTTGCTGCAAGCGTCATCCATTCTGAAACCGTTGCCGTTACGGTAATCTCTTCACCGGATGCTAATTTCGGCCAGCCAACTATTCCGATTACTCCCGCTATTATCAAAACCGCTCCGATTCCCAAAAGCAGAGTTATATCCCAATGTTTTTTGATTATTTTCATTATTTCTTAAACTTAATTTATTAATTATTGTCTACCATTCGACCCTGCAGGTAGATTTTTTATATTATTATATTATATCGCAAAGAATATTCTTACCATTTAAAAATTTTAAAAAGTTTCTTTCTCGTCCGACCCAACGAGTAGATTGTAATCATTGTAGCATAAAACAATCTGTTAAGCCTGTGGATAACTCAAACTACCTACTTAGCATAATTTTTAGGGCGGCAACGATTCTTTTTCTTATTATAACCAAAAAAAATAAAATAGAAAAGGAGGATAAAATTATCTTCCAAGGCAAAACCCAAAAATCAAGAATTTGATTCAATTCAATTTTGTTTTTTTCCTCGCCAATTTCTAAAACAACTTTATAATTTCCGAAAGAATTATTTTGACTAAAAAAATTAGAAATTGAAGCTGGCAACCATTTTAAATTTTCCGGAATTGTTTGCGAGAAATTGACTGGGAATCGACGAGTTTTATCAGGCAAAACAGTTGTTGTTTTTATTTCTGCCTCCCCTACCCTTTTTCCGAAATAATTATAAATTAGAATCTTGCCGGATAATTTGTGATGATAAATATCATTATTTTTAATTATTAGCGAAAAAGATGACGGCGTTTTTTCAACAATATTTATCGCAGCCGCTGACACGCCGGGAATCATATGGAAAATACTTGCCAGTGCTTTTTCAAAATTTTGGAGTCTTTCTTCCTTGGGAATTCTAAATTCGACGATTTCGATAGGTCTTTCCAAAGAAGCAGGTTCCAAAGAAAGAGTTTTAACCGAAAGCAAAAATAAAACGCCGATGACCGGAATCGATTTCGGTTGTCCCGGTTTGAAATAATATGACGGCAATTGCGGTTCAAAAAGCATCACTGCATAATGACCGCCGGGTTCGGCATTTTCCGGAACTAAAATTTCAAAATTAATATCTTTTTTTTCTCTCGATTCTAAAATTAAATTAGGGCTCTCAATTTTAAACCATTTCCGAGAAGCAATAATTGGATCTTGCGCAGATTCGTCAAATTCCATTTCACCTGAATCTTCCTCGGCAGTAAAATCAGTGACTTTCACTAAAATCGGCAAGGGAACTTCGCTTAAATTTCTCAACTTGATTTTTTGCGGAATCTTTTCACCAGGAAAAACATCAAACTCAAAAATCTGCGGACTAACTGATAAACCAAGACTGCTTGCTTCCTGAGCCTGCACCGTTATTCCTAAAAACAAAAATATTAAACTGATTCCCGCTAATAGTTTACCGTGCATATATAATAAACCGTGCCAACATAATTTGCTGGTGGCTGGTTTTGGTCAACCGAAACTTTGTAGGTAATGGTAGTCGTTGCACCGTAAGAAGGATTATCCCGATCACCCACTAGATCAGTATAGGGAGAGGTGGTGGCAAAACCTGCCCAACATTTATTACCAGCAGCTGCCCCGCAACGAGTATTATTGGTAAAGCGGTCGGTATAATATCCCTCAATAAGGTCATTATCATCGGTGGTATAACCAAAACCGCAGTAGCTAGAACCACTAGGACAATTACTATCCCAAGCAGTCGGCGTAGCATTGGGTGCATCCCAACGAATAATCTCATTAGGTGGAGTTGAAGTGGCTAGTTTTCCTTGAGTATCCCACATATGAGCTTTAATTATAAAACCTTTATAATAGGTGGTGGTAGCATACAATATTGTCGTACCAGTGGCGGTCCAATCGGGATCTTCCAAAGTTAGATTAAGTGTTGGTGAACTAATTGAAAACTGCAAATCAGAAGTTATGCCCGCATACCAAGTTCCATGCTCAGGCATCAGATTTAAACCATCGTAATCTTTGCTTCCGTTGAGATTACCAATGGTATTTCTCTGCCAATTCTCAGAAATACTGAGATTTACATCAGCGTCAGTGCTCAAAGTGCTGGCAATATATTTATAGTCGAAATCTTCCCAGTAATCGTAAGCAACAAAGCCAGCCGGCGGGTCAATTTCTAAATTGTATTTATAGGTGGTGGTCGCAGTACTGGTCTTTTTGTATTCTCTGATTCTTATTGCGCCATCATTATTGGGTTGAGGATTAGTGCCAGTGGCGCTCGGACCGGGTTGGGTGACGATAATTTGAGAAGTAGCAGCCGTACCCCAATCGGTGCCATTGTGTTTCCAAACTGTTTCTTCAGCAGTGGAAGTGCTGGAAATGGTACAGGTGGCATTATCTATATCGGTGGAGGTAGAATCTATAGCAACCACATGAATTCCCAAATACCAATCAACATTTAGAGCAGCAGTACTGGTTACGCTTTCATTGTTTAAAACAGTATTCAAAACTGTAGTCGTTCCACTTGTAAATTGAACAGAACTGATGGTGGCTTCCTGAAAAGTTAATTCAGAATCAGTATCATTATAGAAACTCCAGAAACCACTGCCGGGATTATAATTTATAGTGGTAATCTGGGCTGCTCCTGAACCTCCTCCTTTAATTTCCAAGGTCTTACCTGAACCAACGGTAAACTTATCTCCGTCCTGCATCATGGTTATGTACTTCTGGGTGCTGGTGTTGTTGGAACCCTTGAAGGCGGTAAAAACATAAGTATCGGATGTTGCGTAAGCCGTTGTTCCCGTGGCTATCTGCATTCTCAAATTGTAGTTGTCAGTGTAGGTGGAGGAGGCGGAGGTGGTGGCTATATATGTTTCATTGCGATATATATACCAAGTTGATGAAGCCGGACCAGAATATGCGACTCTGTAAGTGGCAGAGGAAGTGCTGTAGTCGCCGACAAAATCAAAGACAGAGGTTGAGCTTCCGTTGCCCGTGCCGTAGTAGTTGACTCTGGCTATGGAATCAGGCCAGGTGCTGGTGGCGTAGCTGAATCTGTTTATGCTTTCATTCTGGGGCGTTCTGGTGTCATCTGTTGGTATAAAGTATTCACCCCAGATTTGAGTGGAGGTGCTGATGCCGTTTTGGTTGTATGAAATGAAATAAGAAGAGGTGGCAATTATACTATTAGCACTTACTTTAGTTGTCGAATTTAATGTGCAGCCGTAACAACGGACAGTGGAAGAACCTGTTGCGCCGGAATCTGAGAAATATACGTCGGCTTGAGTGTTGGTTGAGTAGGTTTCATTTATTAAGATGGTATTGGCGGAATTTTCAGTGCGGAAACCGTATTGACTGTTCCCGTAGCTGTTGTTTGAAGCGAATGTGTTATTGTTGGAGGAGGAATATAAAAAGAAACCGTCGTTGCTGTTTCCGTAACTGTTGTTCAAGATGAAGGTGTTGTTGCGGGAAGAGGATTGTAAATCGAAACCTGAACTGCCGTTTCCATAGCTATTGTTTGAAGTGAGAGTGTTGTTGTTGGAGGAGGATTGTAAAAAGAAACCGTCGTTGCTGTTTCCGTAACTGTTGTTTGAAGTTAAGGTGTTGTTGGTGGAGGAATATAAATAGAAACCGTAGTTGGTGTTTCCGTAACTGTTGTTCGAGGTAAGGGTGTTGCTGTGGGAGGAAATTAAATAGAAACCTCTATTGCTGTTTCCGTAACTGTTGTTCGAGGTGAGGGTGTTGTTGTCGGAGGAATTTAAATAGAAACCGTAGCTGTTTCCGTAACTGTTGTTTGAGGTGAAGGTGTTGTTATTGGAGTATAAATATACATAGAAACCGTAGTTGGTGTTCCCGTAAACTGCGTTATTAGAAAATCCTTTATTGCTGGTATTGTTAGAACTGCCTTCTAAATATATGCCACGATATCCATTATGTATTCTTGATTTTTCAATGGTCACTCCTTCGTTGGAGTGGGAACCGTTGACTGAATAAAAGGAAACTCCGTATTTATAAACTGGAGTAGATTTACCTAATTCTGAGATATCTGCATATCTGATTAAAGTTTCAGAGCCAGATTTGGCGTAAATGTAACCATGGGCAGTTGACGAGGCGGTGACCTGGACGTAATCCAGTATTTCAAACTGGTCGTTGGTGTTTATTCCGTCAGTAATGTCAATTACGTTGCCAGTTGCTAAAGCAGAGAAAGCATCGGGTTCGGCAATGACGACGAAACTGTCTTTGCCGGAACAACCATCATTTGTCGAATCAATAATCTTAAAATAACCAGTGGTTGCAGTATGATCATACAGATATCTGCCAATGCCTTCGTTGTCCGCAGTTATCATTGTAGTTGAGGTAGAACAAATAGTTCTGGTGGAACTGGCATTTGTACCAGTAATGCTTTGTATGGTGGAAGTTACGGAAGTGGTGGCGTTGATTCTGATGGTGCTGGCCGTGTTTGATGCAATATCATATATCTTTCCAAAGGCAGTGGTAGTAGAAACGGTGTTGCTGATTCTCAAATGCATGCCTGCAAATTGGTCTGTTGTCCAGGAAGCACTTGAAGCAGTGATGGTAGTGGAAGCAATATCTTCGGATGTTGTAGAGACGGTATTGGTAGCCATTTGTTCCCCTTCTATCCAGAGATAACCCTGAGATTCAACTTCTAAACCTGACTGGACGGATGAATACGAGTTGAATCTTAAGATGGTATTCTTTGAGAGTTTGAAAGTCGAGGTGGCGTTAGAGGTACTGCTGGCAATACTGATAATACAGTTTGAACAGTCTATGGGTGAAGATGAAGCGTTGATATTGATGGTAATAGTTCCGCTGGCATTATTTATTGCAGCAGTAGTGAAGGTGGCGTATCCTGAACCGTCACCTACTATGAAACCACCCAAAACTTCCAAGTCATCATTCGGACCGTTGCCTAAAGTAACGGTTCCTTGTTTGATTAATAAAGTATCTGTTGCATTTGGTGCTGTAATTCTGATTGGGTCTGTAATGGTCCAGGCACTGCTTGTTCCATTGAATGTGAGCTTGTAGAAAGAGGATGTTGAGTTGAGTGTACCGGAGATAGTCTTACCTATTGCGCCGGTAGTTGTTGCGTCAAAGGTTACGGTTGAAGAACCTGCAGCAAACGTTCCCGAATTTGTCCAGTTGCCGGCGACGGTGAAGGCGGTGGTTGAAGCTGAAAGAATAGACGAAGTGGAAATAGTTATATAACCATTAACATCTATTGTGGGATTGTTAGTAGTTGCATTTACTATTACGCCATTGACACCATTGCCAATAATTAAATTGTTGTTAGTGGCAAGAGTTCCTGAAGTTAAATTATATGTCGGAGTGCCGGCCGGAGAAAGATTTAAATTGTAAAAAATAGCAGCAGTAACAGTGGCGTTGTTTGTGTTTGTATAATAAAAGGTTGAGGTGGCAGCGGTAAATGTGCCTGTTTTTACAAAAGGAGTTCCGGCGCCTGATAATACCCAAGGTTTTTCACCGGCATTTAAGGTCTGGTTTACAGCAATAGTTAATACATTGGAAATAGTCGTGGTGCCGGTAGAAGTAGCGGTTGTTGTTCCTGAAAATGTCAAATTGTAGAAATTCCAGTTTTGAGTTCCGCCAAGGTTGCCGGTGCCGCCAACCATAAATGTAGAACTTGCCCAATATAATGTTCCGTTACCGGTAACATCACCGCCCAAGACATTCATATTGTATGAACTGCTGGCGGTGCCTGCAGTTACAGTTAAATCATTAGAAGTAGTAGCCGCGTCCTGGAATGTCCAGGTTCCTCCTGCACCGTTAAAAGTGAGATTATAAAAACTTGAGCCGCCTGTTGTAATTGTTGCAGTTGATAGAGTTGATGTAAATGTTACCGTGGAAGTCGCCGCCACAAAACTGGCAGAGCTTGTCGCCCACCAACTACCCGCAACTGTAATTGCTTCCGTACCCGACGCAGTATATACGGAAGTAGAAGAAGCAATTTTTAAATCGTAAGTAGTAACATTGCCATTGGGTTTGAATTTTCCCTTATAACTTCCCCAGACATAAAGTTCATACGGCGTGTCAACTGTTAATGAGTTACCTCCTGTTGTCGTAGCGGTAAATTTGATGTCCGCATCATTATCTTTATCCCAATAAACCATATCAGCGATTGCTAATCCTGCCTGAGTATTATCATCTCTGACAATTATACGGTCTTTATAAATATCGATACCCGTCATATTCGAAGAACTGGCAAGGGTAACCGTCGTTCCAGTCGCCGCGTTATTATCGAGATAAACGGTAATTGTCTGCCCGGCAGTTGCCGAAACATTTGGAATGCTGTAATTTCCGTCAGTTGTTGTGGCGGTGGTTGAAGCAACAAAAGTGCTGTTTACATATAAATTTATAATCGGCTGCGTTGAGATATAATTTTGTCCTTCATCAGAATAAACCGTGCCGGAAATAGTAATAGCTGCTGCACAGGTACTGATTGACCAATTAACATTATGGATGGAGTCCGTGGAATTTGTAGCAGTTACGACAGAAGCGCTGCCTGTGGCGTTGCTGTCTTTTACGTCGACATAAGCAACACTAATAGAAGACATAGCGTTAAGATACCAATATTGCCCCGCTTGGGTGGACAGAAGAGTTATTTTTGTTCCGCAATCTCCGCCACTTAAGGTTAAAGCCCCTGTTACGGTTGTCGTTGCCGAGGTTCCGGTGGCAAATTGCAGGACTTTTGATGAAGTGGTCGCGGTCAGATTGTAAAAAGTGTTTGCTCCGGAAATTATAGAGGTTCCGGAATCATCAAAATTCACGGTTCCTGAAGCCGCCGTAAATGTTCCCAAATTCGTCCAGTTTTTTGCCACATACCAGACCGATGTTGAGGCAATTAATGTTGAACTTGCGGAGATATTCAAATTGCCGTCTATATTCAAAATTGGGCTGTATGTGTTTCCGGTGACGATACCCGTATTAGTTCCGTCGCCTATGGTCAGGTCATTGTGAACGTTTATCGTTTGTCCTGTGGTGGTTGCCAAAAAAATCGTCGAAATAGTCCGAATAGTCAAACTGCTCGAATCCTGGAGGCAGCGAACCGACAAGCCGAACGCGCGGTCGTTACTGCCCATGTAGGAAACCGAACTGTTGAAGTACAGGTACCGGGCGAACGTGCCACTGACCGTAGAACTCCAGTAGCTGCCGTACGCACCGACAATGCTGAGCGACCCATTGCTGTAATAGCGGCTGCCGGCTGCCGTCAATTTAAGGGGGCTGTTGTAGGCGCCCACGTAGCTTTGAGGGCTGAAGGTTGATTCTTCGGCGCTCCACTCGTCGTAAGTGGGCACTCTCCAGCCTGCTGGACAGGGGTTGTTGGCATATGAAGAACTGGCTTGCCATAAGCTGTCGCTTTGGGTAACCAGCCAATCGTAGGGCGAGCCCATGCCGGAGATGAAAAGGTTGTTACCGGGAACGTTGGTGCCGGAAAGAGTGGTGGTTGTGGCGCTGCTTGTCGCCTGGTGGCCGTCGTCAAGACGGCCCCATTGGAAGAGGTCGCCGTAAGCGTTGCCGTCGTTGTATGCCGTGGCTGTAGTTGAAGCTCCCAAATTCCTGTTCATCCAGCAAACGGCATTTGTGCTGGTGACTGTGCCATAGGTTACCTGCTGGCCGCGGTAGTTGAAAGTGACATTGTCGCCGCAGGTGAAAGCAGACGCGCCGCCCGGCGTAAACAGCCAAAATACGGCCGAAATTAAAGCGGCGGCTACAATAATCAAAATCGGTTTTCTATCCATCCTCGTCTTTTTAAATTTTTGAAATAAGTTTGACGTAATCATTTGCGGCGTAAACGCATTTATAAAAATTCGGCGATAAATTTTCACTTATCATTTTCTTGCGGAGTTTATATGTATTGTAATATTTCATAATCCCCAGATATGAGTTAACGCTGGATAAAAAATTTTTAAAATCTTTTCCATTAATACCCCCCCCCACGGCTTTCTCCGTAACTAAATTATTCCAATACCGGATTTTTTGATAAAAATTCCCCTTTACGCGGTTCTGGATATATATCCGATATGGCTTTATCACTGTACCAAGAAACCTCACTCCCTTGGAAAAATGCTGGAGATAAATCTTTTTCGGATGAAGTTCAAGAAAGAGATTGTTCCGCAAATATTTTTCCATAAACGGAATAATAGATTTGAGATATTCTCTGTCTTGATGAACAACTACTATGTCATCTACGTAACGACCGTAGTATTTGGCTCTAAGTAGATGTTTTATAAAAATATCAAAATCGTTCAAATAAACGTTGCCGAACAATTGTGAAGTGAGATTGCCTATGGGAAGCCCTTTGTTTTTATCCGCGAAAAATAAGCTCTTGTTTTTGGGAAGGCCTTTCCAGTTGCTTTTCCTTCCTTTGATAATGCAATTCTTTTTCGGATCGTGAAAAACGACTTTGCGGATAAGACCCAGCATAAAATCAATATCAAAATTTGCTTTATTTTTTAACCTTCGTAATGTTTTTTCAATTTTTTTATACAAAATGGTTCGGTCAATTGACATGAAATATCCTTTTATGTCTATTTTCAAAATATGGCAAGGGCGGCTGTAATTTTTGGAGCAGGAACAGATAAAATGGTTCATCCGCTTTATCCCTCGGGAAGTTCCCTTGCCCATCCGGCAGCTGTAACTGTCATAAATGAATAGGCGTTCAAAAATAGGGCTTATGTAATTGTAAATAAAATGGTGCACTATTCTGTCCCGAAAATCTGCGGCAAAAACTTCCCTCTGCACTGGCTTAAAAATTATGAAACAAATGCTCGGCCCAATTTCATATTTTCCACTTTTTATGTCTCCATAAAGTTCAAAAAGCTTTCTCTCGTAGTCAATTTCAAAGGCCAGGGCGTTTATGGTGTTTCTCTTGTTCTTTCTGGCGTCATAATACGCCTGGAACAAATCGTATAAAAGCTGTCTGCCGACAAAATTATTAATATTCATAAAATAGAAAGTTTAAACGAAATGGGCGGATACCAGTCCTGGAGGCAGCGAACCGAAAAGCCGTTCGCGCGGTTGTTATTGTTCATGTTGGAATCCGAACTGTTGAAGTTCAGGTTCCAGGCGTTCGTGCCATTGACCGTAGAACTCCAGTAGTTGCCGTTCGCACCGACATTGTTGAGCGACCCATTGCTGTAATTGCGGTTGCCGGCTGCTTGAAAAAATGGCTGTTTAATTCCTCGCGCTTTCCTGAATCGGAAAGCGGAAAGCCGCATTTGTAAAAGTCTGACTTCTACAATCTTACGGAGATTTCTTGCTGATTTTGTTGATTTTGACAAGAAAGCCATTGGATTGATATTTTGCGCGCTCGCCAAGGCCTTGACCTTTAGCGATTCTGGCCCTTTATCGTTTAATAACATTCTGCTTTGTCGACCTTTCCCAAGCGGATAATTGCTTGGATACGTTTTCTATTTTTTCATTGACGTCAACAAATCTTTCCAAACCCACCTGCCTTAAATCTCTGGCCAGCCGGAAAAACATTCTGATTGTTTCTATTTTTTCCCTTGCCCTCTCAAGATGGTCCTCTTTGGAAAAGCTGGAGTTGGCGCGATAAATATCGGTTATCATCTCAATCGCCTCTTTTTTTATGTTTTCTCCAAGAGTATACTTGTATTCTCTATTGAATTCTTTTATTATTCCAAACATTTCAAGAACTAAATCGTAACTTGCTTTATATACTGGAAGATGAATGTAGATGGCCATATTTTTTAAAAATTTAATAGTCAAATAGTCAGATTAATCCTGGAGGCAGCGAACCGAAAAGCCGAGCGCGCGGTCGTTACTGTACATGTAGGAATCCGAACTGATGAAGACCAGGTACCAGGCGTACGTGCCATCGACCGTAGAACTCCAGTAGTAGCCGTACGCACCGACATTGCCGAGCGACCCACTGCTGTAATAGCGGCGGCCGGCTGCCGTCAATTTAAGGGGGCTGTTGTAGGCGCCCACGTGGCTTTGAGGGCTGAAGTTTGCTTCTTCGGCGCTCCACTCGCCGTAAGTGGGCACTCTCCAGCCTGCTGGACAGGGGTTGTTGGCATATGAAGAACTGGCTTGCCATAAGCTGTCGCTTTGGGAAGAACGCCAATCGTACGGCGAGCCCATGCCGGAGATGAAAAGGTTGTTACCGGGAATATTGCCGCTCGAAAGAGTGGTGGTAGTTGCGCTGCTTGTCGCCTGGTGGCCGTCGTCAAGACGGCCCCACTGGAAGATATCGCCGTAAGCGTTGCCGTCGTTGTATGCCGTGGCTGTAGTTGAAGCTCCCAAATTCCTGTTCATCCAGCAAACGGCATTTGTGCTGGTGACTGTGCCATAGGTTACCTGCTGGCCGCGGTAGTTGAAAGTGACATTGTCGCCGCAGGTGGTAAATCCGATAGTAGTCACTTCGCGCGGGGCAACCTTGAGGTTATAGTAATCGGCGGCGGTGACATACGCGTCAGCGGCAGCGGTATATTCAAAAGTTGAAGTGGCAGGAATGAATGTTCCCGTTTTGACGAATGGCGTGCTAGCCCCGGTTAAAACCCAGGTTTTTTCACCGGCATTCAAGGTTTGGCCTAAAGAAATAGTTAATACATTGGAAATAGTCGCTGTGGCTGCGCTAACGGCTGTTGTGGTGCCAGCGGTTCCGTTGCCAAAAGTCAGATTATAAAAAGTGAAGTTTGCCGTTCCCCCAAAATTTCCCAGGCCGTATTGGATTACGGTTGATGAGGCTGCGGTAAATGTAGCTGTGCTGGTTGAATCCCAGCTGCCGGAAACATTGATAGTTTGGCTGGTGCTGGCGTTGAATGCCCCTCGAATATCTATATCGGCAAAGGTTGTTGTCCCCGCAGCCGAATTATAGTTATTGTATGTCTTCCCCGGCCAGACAAAAAATTCGGAAGTGGATGATGCGGTAAATTGGCCCGTAGAAGAAGTAGCTGAAAAGAGAATGTCCGTATCACTAGCATTGTCGTATTGGTCTAAATTAGTGATTGAAATTGAGGAAGTTGATTCGCTGCGCACTATTATTCTATTTTGATAGAGATCCAATCCTGTAATATTTGAAGTGGTGCTCGAAGCCAGAGTAATGGTATTGGCTTTTTCCGTATTATTATCTAAAAATACTGTTACGACGCTGGTTGCCGAAACGAGTACATCATCAATGGAATAATTACCGTTGGTATCGGTAGTTGTTGAACGACTGCCTGCGCCATCTACTTTAATACGCACAGTTTTTCCGATGCCGATATTCGTCGTGCCTTCATTAGTATAAACCGTACCTGAAATAGTCGGCCGGGGGATATAAACCGTCAGTTCGGGATAAACATAAGAGAAAGTGCTTGTCGCCCCGTTGTCGGTCAAGCGGAAACAATAATAATTATTTCCAGGAGCGGTAATGTTTGAGGTGGGTTTAATCGCATACTCAAATTCTGTGTAATATAAGGGATCTATTTTAATAGCCGAGGATGTGTTGTTAGGGTCGGTAACTCCTGTCCCCGTACCGTTTGTCCAAGTTCCCGTCACCGGAAGCATAGACAAAGTAATTGTCGTGGCGTTTTCGTATTTTATGGAAGTCGCCATTTCAAAAGGTTCGGACCCGATTGATATCGGGACTGCGGCATAAGTTGCCGTGGCGCAAGTGCCGCCGCCTTTTTCGGCATATTCAAGCCGATAGACAGTTCCGCTGGCAGGCCCCGAACCCGTATTTGCAATTTCAATTCTTAAACGCAAAATCATATCAACCCCTGTAGTTGCGTATGCTGTATTTGTCGCCGCCACAAATCCGCCGTAAGTGTTAATTAAGGTCGAATCGTCTCTCCAGACGTATTTGTTTTGATTCAGCAAGGCCGGCCAGTATTTGATGACAATTATTCCTTGAGCGCCGTTACCTTGAGTGCCTTCTGCTCCACCACCACCGCCGCCATATAGACCGCCCCTGCCATTGGCTCCCGAACCGGTGATGGCGCCTCCTCCTCCGCCTCCGCCGCCGCCCGGACCATAACCAGTGGCCCAAGCCGAACTGGTGGCGCCGGAACCAGGCGAAACAGAAGAAGTCCCTGCACCGCCTCCTCCACCTGCGGTGTCGCCTGTTGCATTAGTAGAAGTTGCGCCGCCGCCAGTATTTAACCAACCATTGCCTCCCTTAGCAGCATTAATAACGCCTGCAGTGGACGAACCACCACCACCACCACCACCTCCGCCACCCCATACACCAGATGTACTAGTTGCTCCGCTTTTACCATTACCAAGAGGACCTGCCGCGCCTCCGCCTCCTCCACCGGTATCGTTGTTACTATTCCCATAGCCGCCGTCGCCGCCCGCATAACGATATAAATTACCAATGCCAGTTGATGAAGCTCCGCCTGATCCACCGACCAAAAGCACGCCTCCTCGTCCGGCTCTGGCGCCAACAATCACTGCACTGCCAAGTATGCTCGTGCAATTTGAAGCGCTATTGCAGAAATAGCTGTCTGTACCGCTCGCGCTTGAGGCGGCGCCCCCTGCCCCAATTTGGATAGTAACTGTCGTAGCCGAAGTAAGAGCTACGTTAATGGACATTGAATATGCGCCGCCTCCTCCGCCTCCTCCGCCAGCATTATTTGCAGCATCTAAGCCCGCGCCGCCTCCACCTATGGCTTCAATACTATTGCTTGCATTATTCCAGTCGGCCGGAACATTCCATGTTGTCGATGCGCTACCCGTAATGAAAATAGTTTGCATTTCTCCCGCGTCAGACGCAATCTGCCATTTTCTCGTTTCGCTGAATAACGCGCCCGTGCTGGTTTCGTTCCAAATTTCTTTAAATCTTTCCAATAGGTTTTTATTATCGGTTTCAAAACTCAAGGGCCCCAACATATATATGTAAGGGCTGACATCCGGCGCATCAAATTGATATTTTAATTCATAACTTTCCCCCGTTTTCCAATCCACCTGCCAAACAACCTTCCTTCTCTCATCCTGAGATAGCGGAGGTCTGACCTCC